>JACLAD010008590.1_pt1 | contig 14136 bp, 12 predicted proteins | sample 8027901 | NCBI WGS metagenome assembly JACLAD01 (sample SAMN15725071, study PRJNA655200) | protist metagenome | isolation source: fluorescence activated cell sorting (FACS) single amplified genomes of... | place: Spain: Blaines Bay Microbial Observatory, Mediterranean Sea | collected 2016-07-05
CAGATCCTAATCAACTCCCGCATGTGCGCCATGGGACATCGTCCGATCTGCCAGGATACCGGCATCGTCACCGTTTTCGTGCATGTCGGCATGAATGTGCGCTGGGAGGCCGAGATGAGCCTCGACGACATGATCAATGAAGGGGTGCGCCGGGCCTACCAGCTTCCTGACAATGTGCTGCGTGCTTCGGTATTGGCCGATCCGGACGGCAAGCGTCAGAATACCAAGGACAACACGCCGGCGATCATCCATCACAAGATCGTGCCAGGCGACACGGTCGATGTGCATGTGGCGGCCAAGGGCGGTGGCAGCGAGGCGAAATCCAAGTTCGCCATGCTCAATCCGTCCGACAGCGTGGTCGACTGGGTGCTCGAGCAGCTGCCCAAGATGGGCGCCGGTTGGTGCCCGCCCGGCATGCTGGGTATCGGTATCGGCGGCACGGCGGAAAAGGCCATGGAAATCGCCAAGGAAGCGCTGCTCGATCCCATCGACATCCAGGAGTTGCAGGCCCGCGGCGCCAGCAACCGGGCCGAAGAGCTGCGCCTGGAGCTATTCGATAAGGTCAACAAGAGCGGTATCGGTGCCCAGGGTCTGGGTGGGCTGACTACGGTACTCGATATCAAGGTCAAGGATTTTCCCACGCACGCCGCGAACAAGCCGGTGGCCATCATTCCCAATTGCGCGGCGACGCGTCACGTGCATTTTTCGCTGGATGGCAGTGGCGCTGCCGAGCTGCCGGCGCCCAAGCTCGAGGATTGGCCGGAAATCAGCTGGGAAGTGGGTGACAACGTGCGTCGTGTCAATCTGGATGACGTGACTCCCGAAGACGTACAGACTTGGCAGCCCGGCGATACCGTCCTTCTGTCCGGCAAGCTGTTGACCGGGCGCGATGCGGCGCACAAGCGTATGATCGACATGCTGGCCAAGGGACAGGAGCTTCCCGTGGACATGCAGGGTCGCTTCATCTACTACGTCGGTCCGGTGGATCCTGTCGGTGACGAAGTGGTGGGGCCGGCCGGTCCGACGACGGCGACCCGGATGGACAAGTTCACCCGGACGATGCTCGAGCAGACCGGCCTGTTGGGTATGGTCGGCAAGGCGGAGCGGGGGCCGATGGCGATCGAGGCAATTCGTGACAACAAGGCCGTTTATCTCATGGCCGTGGGTGGTGCCGCCTACCTGGTAGCCCAGGCAATCAAGAAGTCCCGCGTCGTGGGGTTCGAGGATTTGGGCATGGAAGCGATCTACGAATTCGAGATCGAGGACATGCCGGTCACCGTAGCGGTGGACAGTCGGGGCGAATCAGTGCATCAGACCGGCCCGGCCAAGTGGAAAGAAATTATCGCCGAGCGGGCCTGATAGGGTAGGCTCTAGCATCGAGCACGGCCCCGCCTTCGGTGGGGCCGTGTCATTCATGGTCGAGGGATTTCGGGTATCTTGGCGTGCCATTGTAAAAGGAGCCGCAATGACATCCTGGCTTGTGGGGCTCGGCGTTGCCTTTTTCCACATAGGGGGGGTGATTTCCGCCGTCCTGGCACTCATGTCCAGCCGTACGTCGCAAGGTGCGGTGGCATGGATCATCTCGCTGGTAACGTTTCCTTATGTGGCTTTGCCGGCGTATTGGGTCTTTGGCAGGCCGCGTTTCTATGGCTATGTCTCGGCACGTGGCGAGCATGATACGGCGCTGCGTCGTGTGTTGGAGCGCTACCGGCCGTTGATCGCGCCCTATCTGGCGGATTCGAGACGGGGAAACGTGCGGGCCGTCGAGCGTTTGGCGATGATGCCGATGACCAGCGGCAACCGTGCGGAATTGCTGATCGATGGCGACGCCACGTTCGACAGTCTGTTTCACGGTATCGCACAGGCCAAAGAGTACATTCTCATTCAATTCTTCATCGTGCGCCGCGACCGGCTGGGAATCGAACTCAAGGACCGGCTGATACGACAAGCCGAGCGTGGGGTTCGTGTCTATTTCCTGTTTGACGAGATAGGCTGCCGAGGGCTGAACGATGGATATCTCAACGATCTGCGCCAAGCAGGTATCGAAGCCAGAGCGTTCAATTCATCGCGGGGGGTGCGGCACCGCTTCCAGCTAAACTTCCGCAATCATCGCAAGGTGATGGTCGTCGACGGGCAGTACGGTTGGACGGGTGGGCTCAATGCGGGGATCGAGTATCTCGGTGAAGACCCGCGTCACGGGCCCTGGCGCGACACCCATCTCAAGTTGTCCGGACCCAGCGTCCTCGGGCTGCAGGAAGCGTTCTGGGAGGACTGGTATTGGGCTGCGGGCCAGGTGCTGGCCCTGACCTGGAAACCCCAGGTTACCTGTACCGAATGCCAGAACGTCATTATCGTTCCATCGGGACCGGCAGATCCGCAAGAGACGGCAAGCCTGCTGATCCAGCATGCCATCCACAGTGCCCAGCATCGGTTCTGGGTGACAAGCCCCTACTTCGTGCCTGATCAAAGCGTTCAGGATGCCTTGCGCCTGGCGGCGCTACGGGGTGTCGATGTCCGGGTCATGATTCCCGAACGCCCCGACCATTTGCTCGTTTTCCTGTCGGCCTTCTCGTTTCTGCCGGACATGTTGCGTGCCGGTGTCAGAATATACCGTTATCAGCCTGGTTTTCTGCATCAGAAAGTCATGTTGATAGACGATCACAGTGCTGCCGTTGGCACGGTCAACCTGGACAATCGTTCGTTCAGGCTCAATTTCGAATTGACGGCATTCATACCCGATCGCGGTTTCGCCGCGGAAGTCGAGAGCATGTTGCTGGAGGACTTCGAGCGATGTCGCGAAATAGCCCTCGATGAACTGGAGCGACGCCCCCTGTGGCGTAAGCTGGTATCGCGCGCGGCCTACCTGATGGCTCCGGTGCAGTAAGCATCGTTTGGTCGACCCGCATTTCACGAATCCCGACATGCACGTGGTGGGGTCGCAACTGGAGGGGTAAACTCCTGTTTTCGTTACCGGCATTTGCCGGTTCGGCTGATAACTGAGGTAGCGGAGTCGCGGTGAACCTTGAAACCAAATGGCTGGAGGATTTCGTCGCCCTGGCCAATACGCGCAGTTTTTCCGCCTCGGCGCGTCAGCGCCATGTCACCCAGCCGGCGTTTAGCCGCCGGATCCGCTCCTTGGAGCAGGCCGTCGGCAAGACGCTCGTCGATCGCTCTACGACGCCGGTCGGGCTGACACCGGAAGGACAGCTGTTTCTGGTGACGGCACGCAACCTGGTCGAGCAGCTCAACGAATGTCTCGGGCATTTGCGTGGCTTGTCGATGGCCAACGAAGCCTTGGATGTCGTCGCTGCACACTCGCTGGCGTTGGCCTTCTATCCGCGTTGGATTTCCCGATTGCAGAAAGGAGTGGGGGAGTTGCCTACCCGGTTGGTGGCGATGAATGTAGGGGATGCCATTCATGTGCTTCGGGAAGGCAACTGCGACCTGATGCTCGGCTACCATGACCCCTATGCGACCATGCAACTCGATGGCGATGTATTTCCTTCATTCTCTATCGGGAATGCCAAAATGATTCCGGTGTGTTTGCCGGATACCGATGGGCTGCCTTGCTTCCCGCTATCCGGTAGCGACTCCATTCCGTTCCTTGCTTACACCCAAGGCGCTTTCCTGGGACGTAGCGTACGTATGCTGCTGAAGAACGACCCGTTGCGCTTGCGCCTGAAAACGGTCTACGAAACCGCGATGGCAGAGGGCCTGAAAGGCATGGCCTTGCAAGGTGTCGGCATGGCGTGGATTCCCGATTTCTGCGTGCGCGAAGAACTGACCAGTGGGCGACTGGTGCGTGCCGGTGAGGCCAAGTGGGACATTCCTCTCGAAGTGCGCCTTTATCGCTGTTCGCTGGTTCACAAGCCTGGTGTGGAGCGTTTGTGGCGGCAGATGATGAAGCTGCCACGGGATTTCCTGCAAGCCTGAGCCTGCACTTCGTCAGGGCGTGGTCCAGCCTGCAGGAAGGCCGAGAAAGTTCTGGATGATGAAGAAGTGGTCCTCGAACAGCGTCTCGGGCTCGAGGTCTGCCAATGCCACCCACTGTGCGGTATCGCCTCCTTTGGCTGGCTTGAGCTTGGGCAACTGTTGCTCGGGACGCAGGGCGAAATAAAAAGCCTCGGCGAGGGAGCGGCCACGCCAGCTTCGATGCGGCTCGTCGAAAAGGCGCCGGCCACGTAGCGACCCCTTGAGTACCGGCTCCGGCACTTTCAGGCGGATGCGCTCACGTAGATCGCGCAGGCAGGCATCGAGCAGCCGTTCATGAGGATTGATGAATCCGCCAGGCAGCGCGAACAGCCCCTTGCCAGGCGCCGCTTTGCGCTTGACGAGCAGCACGTGTCCCGATTGGACGACGACGGCATTGACGGTCACGAAGATGGGCGGATAGGGGGCCTGCGACCATGCCCGACGGTATTGCTCGACCAGGTTCTGTTCTTCCAACAACTGCTGGCCTGCCGATGTCTGATGAAACGCCGTGAGTGCCTGGTGAACCTTGGGTGGCAGATCATGCTCGGCACCGGTAGCCAAATAGTCCTCGGCAGAAGCGCTGGAATGAAAAAGTCGTTCACGAATCTGGCTGGCCGAAATGCCATCGACCAACGGGACGCTAACGGACTCCCATTGCGGAAAGAGGCTCAAGTAATAGCTCGACTGACCTCGACTGGCGCCAATCAGACCGATACGCGGCAGTTTTCCTTGGCTGGGGCGGGCAATGTCCCGCACCTTGCGCTGTACGTCACGTACCCAGACATCATCATTGTAGAGCGCATCCAGCAAGGGCTCGATCTCGAGACGTTGGTTGTCGCGTAGATCGAAACAGCTGCGTAGCATGTCTCGCCGCTCTTCGAAGCGCCACGGATTACGCAGCGACCTTGCCTGCCAGGCCGAGCCGATCAGCACGATAACTTGTCTTGCGCGCTTGAGAGCCTCGTGTATTACGGTCAGATGCCCCAGGTGAGGCGGCTGAAAACGGCCGATAAAAACCAGGCAGTCGAAATCAAAGCTTGTTTCAGGCATATGAGCGTCGGGCTCGGCGTCGTCACGCAGAAGCGAAATGGCGTGGAGCGCCATTATGGGTGCAGGGTTGTTGCCCTGCAAGGAAGCAGGCAAAGTCTCGTATCGGTTTTTTCTCACATTTCGTTGTCACGATCACTTGGTTATGCTGAGGGCGACGGCGCATTCTGGAGGTGGGCGAGTGGTCAAGAAAATGGCGCTGAATTGGTACCGGATCGTCCTCAATGCCATTCAGCTGTGGCTGGAGCACAACGCGTTCAGTTATGCAGGCTCCCTGGCCTTCTACACGCTATTCTCGCTCGCTCCAACGGTCATCATCGCCGTAACGGTGATTGGCGTGGTGTTCGGCGAAGAGGCGGCGCAAGGGGAGATCGTTACGCAACTGCAAGACGCCATCGGCCCAGGCGCTGCCCAAGCCGTAGAGCAGGCGGTCATTCAGTCGCGCATCGAGACATCGGGGGTGCTGCCCACGCTGATCGGCATAGGAGCCCTGTTGGTGGGTGCCACTACCGTGTTCGCGCAGATGCAGTATTCGCTCAATACGATATGGGGCGTTACGTCCAATCCGGACAGGAGCAGCCTGAGGGCATTTATCAAGACCCGTCTACTCTCCCTGACGGTCGTTCTGGCAATCGGGTTCGTACTGTTGGTCTCGCTAGTGATGGGTGTCGTTCTGCGAGCCATCTTTGTCTTCGCCAGCAACTGGCTACCTGCAGGGGAGTTTCTGCTGAGCAGCGCCGAGTCGTTGCTTTCACTGCTGATGATCACGGCATTCTTTGCCGCACTGTTCAAGATACTCCCCGATGTGGTCATCGGCTGGCGTGATGTGATCATCGGCTCGGTTGTGACCGCGGTGCTTTTTTCCATCGGACGTTACGCCATTGCCGCCTACTTGGCTTATACGGCCACAGCGTCGACTTACGGCGCAGCGGGGTCGGTGGTTTTGGTGCTTCTCTGGGTCTACTACTCTTCGCTGATTCTGCTGTTCGGTGCGGCACTGACGCGAACGCATCTGGAAGCCAAGGGGCGAACCATCATGCCGCGCAACACGGCGGTGCGCGTTCAGCGCCAGGTGATCGATCGCGATCGGGGGTCAGCGGAGAGCTAGAGCCGATACTCTGTGTCGAGAGGCGCAGCGTGACCTTGGGGGCGGGCGGCTAGGAGTGCTAAAACGTAGTTGGTGCCATTCATGATGAAGGGAAGCTGACCATGAGCAAATGCTGTGTCAGGGCGCTGGTTTCGGGCAAGGTGCAAGGGGTGTTTTACCGCCGGGCTGCCCAGGAACGAGCGCTAGGTGCAGGGGTGACTGGCTACGCCAGCAATCTGCCGGATGGGAGCGTCGAAGTGGTCCTGTGTGGCGAAGGCGAAGCGGTCGACTCCGTCGTCAAATGGCTATGGAATGGGCCACCCGATGCCAAGGTGACCCATGTCGAGGTGGAGGGCTGCGAATGGCGCGATTACGACACCTTCGCTACCTCCTGAGTCTTAGCTAAGCACATCGACGATCCAGGACACTACTGCCTCCCCATCGGCATTGAGGCAGACATCAACCATGGGCGTGCTGGACCAGCGCTCGCCGAGGAAGGGGCGGCCCTCCGGAGCGAATATAGTCTGGCCTTCGGCATATCCTTCGGTAGCGACGGTCAAGTGGCCGCGTGCCGTAGTGAAAAGCTCGGGCTTCATCAACCAGGCAAGTGCACAGCTGTCATGGGGGCAGCAGCCATCGATGCCCAGCGCACCACGATAAAAGTCGCTATAGAAGCGGTAACTGCCGGCCAGTACCTGACCCAGTTTCCCTTGGGCATCGGCAATCCGTTCCATGTCGGCAGGGCTCAGCACACACCGATGGGTCGCATCGAGCCCCACCAGGGTCAAAGGCCATCCTGCCGTCAATACGCGCGAGGCGGCATGCGGGTCGTTGAACATGTTGGCTTCAGCCACGGGCGTGACGTTACCGCCTTCACGGATCGAGCCGCCCATGATGACGACCTGTTTCACTTTATTGACGATGTCCGGGTCGAGTTGCAGTGCCGCAGCCAGGTTGCCTACGGGGCCGACGGCTACCAGCGTAATTTCATTGGGTCGGGCATTGACCTGTTCGACGATGAACTCCGCTGCACTCATGGCCAGCGCTTTGCCGTTGACGCCTGGCAATTCGATATTGCCCAGACCGTTAGCGCCATGGATATGCGCCGGAGCGGGATGCTTGGTCTTGACCAGCGGAGCGGCGGCACCCTGGGCAACGGGGATATTCTGACCGGCCAACTCGGAAAGCAGCAAAGCGTTGTGAGTCGCCGTGTCGATATCAACGTTACCGTAGGTTGTCGTCAGCCCGAGTAGTTCGATGTCGGAATGGGCCAGTGCAATGGCGATGGCTTGTGCGTCGTCGACGCCTGGATCGGTATCGAAGATGATCGGTATCGGCATGATGAGCTTCCTTGTGCGAGTTTATGGTCGGGCAGGGCCCGCTTGGAAACCATCGTCATCCAAACGGGCGATCATGATGGTAAGAGTTCCAGCTCAGGCCAACCCCGGGTGACATCCAGGACTTCACTCAGTACCGGAATGCTGGGAGCGGCGCCATCTCGTTGTACGCACAGGGCCGCTGCAGCACTGGCCAAACGCAAGGCGCCTACCAGGTCGGTATCGTGCTGTCGCGCTGCCATGAAGTAACCGATGAAGGTGTCGCCAGCCGCCGTGGTGTCCTTGGGGTCGACGTGGTGGGCTGGCAGCCGATACTGAACATCGCCGTTCAGGTAACAGACGCCTTCACTGCCAAGCGTGAGAACGATTTCCACGTGCGGAAGACGTTTGCGCAGCGCTTCGATCAGCGTTTGTGCCGAGGCTGTATCGTCGAGCCCTACTAGCGCTGCGGCTTCGCCGCGGTTGAGAAACAACAGCCGACAGATATCGAGAGGCAGTCGCAGCACGGAGGCCGTCATCGGGGCAGGATTGAACGCAACTTGCATGCCGCGCTCTGCCGCGAGGGTCATCATCTTGCCGACGGCATTGCATTCGTTCTGTAACAGGAGCCAGTCGCCTCTATCCGCGGAGGCGGCGAGGGCACTTTGCTGCGCATCGGTAAAGCCGTGGTTGGCGCCCGGGTGGACGATGATCGCATTCTCGCCATGATCGTCGACCTGGATGAGGGCATGCCCGCTGGCATCGGCCGTCAATTCGATGTGGGCAATGTTCACGCCTGCCGATGAAAGGGTCTCGAGGACCCAGCGATCGCCTTGGCCCAGACGCCCCCAGTGCACGACTTGCCCGCCGGCACGGGCAATGGCCAGGGACTGATTTGCCCCTTTGCCACCGAGAACCTGACGGTAACCATGACTCGATAGAGTCTCTCCCGTCCTGACGAGGTGGGGCACTCGGTAGACATGATCGATGTTCACCGACCCATAGTTATAGAGCATGCGTGTTCCTGGCTGTTCTGCGTCTCGTAGCGGTCTGTCGTTAACGCCTCGGTTTTGTTCCGAGTATTGTTATCGAGGCCATGCGTTGCAAGTGGGTTCTAGGAAACTCTTTTATACCGTTAACTAAGATGACTATCAGTCATTATATTTCCATTCTTTGATATTATTTGCAGTCAATACCACGACGTTCTGCCGAGCTTCGGGGCTAATCCAGGCACTGTGCGGCGTTACGATGAGATTTAGCGGCTCTGCCATGGCCTCGATCAGTGCATGGCCCTCGCGCGGTGGTTCCTGAGGCAGTACATCGACACCCAATCCGCCGATCCTCCCGTCTCGCAGTGCGCGCAATGCCGCTTGCTCGTCGATGACGCTTCCGCGTGCGCAGTTGATCAGCAAGACATCACGCTTCATCTCTTTCAGCAGGTCATCGTCAACCAGATGATGGGTCGCCTCTGTCAACGGGCAATGCAGGCTCAGTACGTCTGCCGAAGCGGCTAACTGCTTGAGTGAAGGGCGTTCGTCAGTGTCTTCGCTGCCAGGCCGGGCGGCAAAGACTACATCCATCTCGAATGCGCTGGCGAGACGCGCAACGGCATTGCCAAGCACGCCACTGCCGACGATGACTAGGCGTTTGCCGGCAAGCTGCAAGGTGCGATGCTCAAGCAGACAGAAAAAAGGGCTTTGCCCCCATCGTCCCGCCGCTACGTCACGCTGATAGAGAGGGAGGCGGTTGGCCAATGCCAGGATTAGCATTAGGGTGTGCTGGGCCACGCTTTGCGTGCCATAAGCGCTAACGTTGCGGACCGCAATGCCTAGTCGCTCTGCCGCTGCCATGTCGATGTTATTGGTGCCGGTCGCTAAAACGCAGATCAATTTCAACTGCGGTAGACTGGCAAGCAATTCTTCGCCGAGCACCACCTTGTTGACCATGACGATATCGGCGCCTTCCAGGCGCTCCTGGCATTCCTCCGGGGACGTCAGGGAATGGACCGTCAACTCGTCTACCTCACGACGCAACGGGGACAGATCGATATCGTCTCCCAGGGTGGCGGCATCCAGTATCACGGCTTTCATCAGCGGTCTCTCCACGGCAGGTTAGAATGTCTTTGGTACATGCGGCCTTGCCCCTCGGGGGCCGCAACACGCTATAATATGCGGCTCTCGAGGCAGCCTTGGAAAGCGCGTCGACTGACCGCATATTGCAATCGCCGCATGCTATACGTCTGCGGTCGTGTTATGTCACAGAGTGATAAGAACCATGCCCATCTACGAATATGAGTGCAAGGCCTGTGGCCATCGTCTCGAAAAATTGCAGAAGGTCAGTGCCACCCCATTAACGGAATGTCCCGCCTGTGAAAAACCCGAACTGGCGCGCCTGATATCCGCCGCCGGGTTCCGTCTGGCTGGCGGTGGCTGGTACGAAACCGATTTCAAGTCAGGTGGCAAGAAGAACCTTGCCGGCGACACTGGCGACAAGAGTGCGCCGAGTACCCCGGGTAAGGAAAGCAAGGCGACCGCCTGACGTTCCTGCCGGCAAATGCCGGCAGGGCTCATACGAAAGCAACTGAACAGGATTTGACATGCGCAGCCATTATTGCGGCCAGTTGAACGAGACCCAGGTGGATGAAGAGGTCACGCTGTGTGGATGGGTACATCGCCGCCGAGATCACGGCGGCGTGATCTTTCTCGACCTGCGCGACCGGGATGGCATCGCTCAGGTCGTGGTCGACCCCGACACCCCCGATGCGTTCGCGACCGCTGACCGTGCACGTAACGAGTATGTGCTGCGCATTCGTGGCCGGGTCCGGTTGCGTCCCGAGGGAACTCAGAACCCCAACATGCCGACCGGCTTGATCGAAGTTCTGGCCAAGCAGGTCGAGGTGTTGAACACGGCGGCGACTCCACCGTTTCAGCTCGACGAGCACGGCAAGGTCGGCGAAGAAGTGCGCCTGAAGCACCGTTACATCGACCTGCGTCGTCCCGAGATGATCGATAAGCTACGCCTGCGTTCGCGTATCTCGCACAGCGTGCGCGCCTATCTCGAGGGTGAAGGGTTCCTGGACATCGAGACGCCGATCCTGACCCGGGCCACGCCGGAAGGGGCGCGTGATTATCTGGTGCCGAGTCGCACCCATCCCGGCCACTTCTTTGCACTGCCGCAATCCCCGCAGCTCTTCAAGCAGTTGCTGATGGTGTCCGGTTTCGATCGGTACTACCAGATTGCCAAGTGTTTCCGTGACGAGGACCTGCGTGCCGATCGCCAGCCCGAGTTCACTCAGATCGATCTCGAGGCATCGTTCGTCGATGAAAACGACATCATCGCCATTACCGAGCGCATGATTCGTCAGCTGTTCGTCGAGGTCCTCGATGTCGAACTGCCCGCCTTTCCGCGCATGCCTTATGCCGAGGCCATGCAGCGCTACGGTTCCGACAAGCCGGATCTGAGAATCCCGCTGGAACTGGTCGACGTCGATGACCTGATGAAGGATGTCGACTTCAAGGTTTTCTCCGGTCCGGCCAAGGCCGACGATGGCCGTGTAGCGGCGCTCAAGGTGAGCGGCGGCGCCAAGCTGACCCGCAAGGAAATCGACGATTACACCAAGTTCGTGAGTATCTACGGCGCCAAGGGGCTGGCGTGGATCAAGGTCAACGAACGTGGCAAGGGGCTCGAAGGGCTGCAGTCGCCCATCGTCAAGTTCATGGAGGGCATCGTCGAGACGCTACTGGAGCGCGTCGGTGCAGAAGATGGCGACATCATCTTCTTCGGTGCCGATAAGGCGCGGGTCGTCAACGAAGCGCTCGGCGCGTTGCGCGTCAAGCTGGGCGGCGATCTCGACCTGTACACCCAGGCGTGGGCACCGCTATGGGTGGTTGATTTCCCGATGTTCGAAGCCGACGATGCCGGACGCCTCTCCGCGCTTCACCATCCGTTCACGGCACCGTCCTGCTCCCCGGATGAGCTCAAGGCCAGTCCGGCCACGGCGCTGTCCCGGGCTTACGACATGGTGCTGAACGGGACTGAACTGGGTGGCGGGTCGATTCGTATCCACGATCAGGCCATGCAGCGTGCCGTCTTCGAGGTGCTCGGCATCGGTGCCGAGGAAGCCGAAGAGAAGTTCGGCTTCCTGCTGGACGCCCTGCAATACGGCGCACCGCCGCATGGCGGGCTGGCGTTCGGTCTGGACCGGCTGGTCATGCTGATGACCGGGGCGAAGACGATCCGTGAAGTCATCGCCTTTCCAAAGACCCAGAGTGCTGCGGATCTCATGACCGACGCGCCTGGCGAAGTCAGCCCTGACCAGCTCAAGGATCTCAACATCCGTCTGCGCCAGAAAGCCAAGGTAACGTCCGACGAAGAATAATCTCGGCGTCGGGACAACGTTACTTCACATCGCGGAGCCGGCACCCTGTTACAGGGTGCCGGCTTGCTACTGTCAAGGTGCACCGCTCGTGCCAGCGAATCGCGGGATCGGGTGGTGGGAGGCTCGCTGCAATGATCGTATTGGGGATCGACCCTGGCTCTCGAATTACGGGGTATGGCGTGCTGGACGTATCTCTGGCCCAGCCACGTTATATCGCCAGTGGCTGCATACGTATCCGCAATGACGATTTGGCCCAGAAGCTTGCCCAGGTCTATGCGGGGGTGGCAGAGCTGATCGCGATGTATCGTCCTGCCGAGTTCGCCATCGAGCAAGTGTTCATGTCACGCAATGCAGACTCGGCGTTGAAGTTGGGGCAGGCTCGTGGAACCGCCATCGTATGTGCCGCCAATCATGGTCTACCGGTCTACGAGTACGGGCCGAAGCAGGTCAAGCAGGCGGTGACCGGAACGGGCGGTGCCGACAAGCAACAGGTGCAGCACATGGTGACGGCGGTCCTCGGCCTGAGCGATACACCGCAGGAGGATGCAGCCGATGCGCTGGCGATCGCCCTGACACATGGGCATGCCCGGGTGGGCTTGGTCCAGCAGGGAAGTTTCGGTGGGCGGCGGCGCAGTACCAGGCAAGGCTGGCGGGATTTCCGCCCCTCTTGACCGCTTGTGAACAGTGTTCACGCAGCGCTAGTCAGTCGAGCGACCGACACGTATAGTGGCACCAATCATTAGAAGGATCGGTAAGGCATGATTGGACGCCTACGAGGCACCCTGATCGAGAAACAGCCCCCTTGGCTGGTCGTGGACGTGGGGGGCGTCGGCTACGAGCTCGAGGCCTCCATGAACACATTGCTGGCATTGCCCGGACTCGGCGAGACCGTGCAACTCTTCACGCACCTCAGTATTCGCGAGGATGCCCACCTGCTCTACGGTTTCCATAAGGAACCGGAGCGCGCCTTGTTCCGCGCCCTGATCAAGGTCAATGGGGTCGGCCCCAAGCTCGCGCTGGCCATTCTCTCCGGCATGGAACAGGAGCAGTTCATCCGCTGTGTCATGGAGGATGACGTCAAGGCCCTGACCCGGCTGCCGGGGGTGGGCAAGAAAACCGCCGAGCGATTGATCGTCGAGATGCGCGACAGGTTCCCGCACTGGAGTGCCGAAACGCAAGGTGAGTTGACGTCCTTGCCACCAGGCGTGCCGGCGACGAGCGACCCCCTGGCCGATGCCGAAGCTGCACTGATTAGCTTAGGCTACAAGCCGGCCGAAGCGTCGCGCATGCTTTCCGGGCTCGAGGCCAACCAGTCCACCGAAGCGCTCATCAAGTCAGCGCTAAGTCGCAAACTGGCAGGATAAACGGTAATCATGATCGAAAGTGACCGTCTGATTGCTGCCGATCCCCAAGCGGGGGAGGTGCGCGCAGACCATGCTATCCGCCCCCAGCGGCTGGCCGATTATATCGGCCAACCGCGAGTGCGTGAACAGTTGGATATCTTTATCACGGCGGCGCGACAGCGAGGCGATAGCCTCGATCACACCCTGGTCTTTGGCCCGCCGGGGCTGGGCAAGACGACCTTGGCAAACATCATCGCCGAGGAGATGGGGGTCGATATCAAATCGACCTCCGGCCCGGTGCTTGAGCGAGCCGGCGATTTGGCAGCCATGCTGACCAATCTCCAGCCTGGGGATGTGCTGTTCATCGATGAAATCCATCGCCTTCCAGCCACTGTCGAGGAAGTGCTGTATCCCGCTATGGAAGACTTTCAGCTGGATATCATGATCGGTGAAGGCCCTGCGGCACGCTCGATCAAGCTCGACCTGCCCAAGTTCACCCTGGTGGGGGCGACCACACGCGCCGGTTTGTTGACCTCTCCATTGCGTGATCGTTTCGGTATCGTTCAGCGTCTCGAGTTCTACGCTATCGACGAACTCACCGAGATCGTTGCGCGTTCGGCGCGCTTGATGGGAATCGAGGCCCTGGCAGGCGGGGCCGGCGAAGTCGCCCGTCGGGCTCGGGGCACCCCGCGCATCGCCAATCGCCTGTTGCGGCGGGTGCGCGATTACGCCGAAGTGCGTGGTGACGGGCGGTTAACGAAAGAGATCGCCGATCTGGCCCTGAACATGCTGCATGTCGATACGCATGGACTGGACCATATGGATCGGCGCCTGCTGCTTGCCATGATCGAGAAATTCGACGGTGGTCCGGTGGGTGTCGACTCCCTGGCAGCGGCGATCAGCGAAGAGCGTGATACCATCGAGGACGTCATCGAGCCTTATCTGATCCAGCAAGGTTTCATGTTGCGCACTGCGCGTGGTCGCATGGTGACG
>JACLAD010001921.1_pt1 | contig 14130 bp, 8 predicted proteins | sample 8027901 | NCBI WGS metagenome assembly JACLAD01 (sample SAMN15725071, study PRJNA655200) | protist metagenome | isolation source: fluorescence activated cell sorting (FACS) single amplified genomes of... | place: Spain: Blaines Bay Microbial Observatory, Mediterranean Sea | collected 2016-07-05
CCAATGTTCATATGAGGCGGTATAGTAGTTGGGCTAGGCAGCCCACTGATCCAAACTTGGCATCCTGCCGGAACTGGTTCTCCTTCTGGATGCTTGGGATGCTCAATAATTTTGCGTATGTGGTCATTTTATGCGGTGCAGCGGATCTAGCAGACACATTTCGTGACAGAAAGTACACTGGGTTTGTGCCCTGGGCAAATGTGGCGATTGGTGTGCTCGTAAGGGGGGTCAACGTTTATTTTCTGGATGTTCCCGCATCAAAGCGCATATTTTGGGCAACACTCGCTTTCACCACAGGATATATTGCCCTCGCAGGCTCTGTTTATTACAGCTTCTGGGTGGCAATTTTTGCGATCATTTTAATTGGTGGTGCGTGCAGCTTTGGGGAGAGCCTCATCCTCGGGTACATGAAGAATTTTCCTGCCTCAATGACTGGTGGTTGGTCCAGCGGGACTGGTATGGCAGGTGTTGCTGGCAGTCTGTTCTATCTCCTCTTATGGTTGATCTTCAAAAATAGACTCGGCTGGAGCTGTCAGAACTCCCTGTTTGGCATATTTGCCGCACTTGTTCCCATGGCGTTCATTTATCTGGCAATATTTACATTCGGACCGACTCCCGCAGCCATGATAGTCACGTCCGCAAAGGATGGATATGATGTTGATCTGTCGGAACCGCTAGTCGAAGAAGAGGATGACTCCACCCGCAAAAATCAGCGTAATGATGCCGAACGGAAAAATGACGCGGATTTGGAGAGGAGCGACCGTCTGATTTTAGGTGCTCACACCGACGCCACTGCGTTCTCTGCTTCGCACGAACATGTAGCGCTGCCATCACCTTCTCCTAACGAAAGTTTCTGTGGACGATGTTGTAGAATCCTTCGCCATGTTGGCTGGGTTTCCTGCCAGCTTATGCTTGTATATTTTTTCGAGTATGTTATATCAGTGGGTTTCGCCATACATGCGCCGTCCGCGTCTCTAAATGGTGCGTGGTGGTGTGGTAATGGATACACCGTGCTTCAGGTCGTCTACCAGTCGGGGGTATTGGTATCTAGATCCTCACTTTCGTGCCTGAGAATCAAACGTGTGTCAGTGATCACATTACTGCAAGCCGCAAACTTCGCTGGTTGGCTAGTCAATGCCCAGTTTCACTTCCTGGAAGTCTGGCAGCAAGTGGCGTGGATGTTCTACGTTGGTCTACTCGGCGGCGCAATGTATGTAAATGTTTTCGCCAACCTTGTTGATGACAAGACAATTCGCGACACCGAGCGCGAGCTTGCCATCAACATCGTCGCCCTTAGCATTAATGCAGGAATTGTCTCAAGCGCCTTATTTGAACTTCTTGCAGACAACACCTTCCTCAGCGGGCCGCGGGCCTGCGAAGCCGTCGCCTCGTGTGTTGTCGCAAACCAGACATCGTGGTTGTGAAATGGCGGGGCAGTTCCCACTTCGTCGCTCTTGGGGAAGCGACAAGCGTGTCGGGTACAGTACTGTAAGATGCTTGCTGGTATTCAGTACTACGATCTGTTATGATTTATAGATTTGCGATGAAACTTTTGAACTTCAACTCAAAACGAGAGCGAGAGCTTTTAGCTTGAACGGACGAGATGTCGGCGATCCACATGTTTTCTCGTCTGAAGTCAGCTTTTCGCGGAGCACATGGTGGTAACTTCAGACTGAAACTTGCGGAGAAAGCCGCCGAGGCTGCCAAAATGCGTGGCAAGCGTCCCCGCCCTTGCCTCATCACAGTTGGCGGGGACCAGCTCACAGGTAAATCTACCCTGGCAAAGTCTTTATGCCAAGTTCCAGATGTTTTTGGACCTATTGTGGGTAAAGAAAGCAACGAGGCGCAACGTACAGTGATATCCAGTGGAACAACATTCAGAGAATTAGCAAAGGAGCGTGGTTTAACGGTGGCTGAGCTGTCAAAGCGACTCGGAAATGATGAGGACCTTGGTATGAAAGTGGATGTTGAGCTGGACTATCGTACGTGTGAGCTGATTTGCAGTTCTGCAGGGTTTTTTGACGCGGAAACTACTTCAAGTAGTGCTTTTGCCGGTGATCTTCTTGTGCTTGAGGGCCGACAACCAGCAGTAATGGCAACATTTTGTGCGGAACATTTAGGTTTGAAGAGAAGAATTTTGTCACCATTTCGTGTCTTCTTGAAATGCTCTGCCAGGGAGCAAGCTCTCCGCTATGCTGAGCGCGCTATAGGGACGGAGGCAAAGGACTCACTTGCGAGTGTACTCACGGATAAACACGAAAACTTCGCACAAGCTGTGAAAGAAATCGAGAGTCTGGAGTTTGATCACAAGGAATCTATCATGAAGTGCTTTGTTGACAACATGAATCGTGATAGGGATGATATGCGGCGCTTCGATCTGCTGTATGGGCCTGAGTGCAACTATCGGAACGAAAATTTTTATGATCTAATTGTAGACACGAGTGGAATATCAGCCGAGGAAAAAGTAGATTGCGTATTAAGTAGCTTTCAGAATTGGATGGAGGAAAAGTCTTTTTCGTAATATGCTGGAACATTTCCTCATTTTTCGCCGAAGCTTGAAACTGAAATTTACCAAAGTCACAGAGAACTGCAACTGCCAGTGCCAGGTGCTTTACAGTTGTAGCGCTCGTGCTAGATTTAGGTGGCATGTGGCATGCAAAGCTGATTAATGGTACATGATACATCATTGTGCTGTATTGGGTATAAAGAAGGTCATTTTGCTATGATATATGATATTAATAGTTTCTTCCCTATTCTTAAAATATGTAGTCGGAATTGTGGCTGAATCTGAATGCTGAATGATCTCATTGTGACAAGAATGGCTAACGTCTAGAGTGCTTCTACTTCAAGTTTCCCCGAAGCTACGTCTGTCGCTGAGGGAGCAATATTATCTTGCAGGGTTCCCTCAAAGAGACGACGTATTCGCTCACGACATTGTCTAGAAATCAGCTGCAACTGATCGATAATATCGTTTAACATCTTTCGTTTCATATCGCCATTCGCAGCGGTTTCAACGGCCTGAGCCAGCTGCGAGCACAACTGGGATATAGATGCACTCAGACGGTCAGTGATATGCACAGCGTTTCTACCAAACCAGGCAGCAAATTAAGTGGCTCCAGAAACAAGAGGCCCTCAAAGTGGCCCAAGAAATGGCCGCCAAGGAGGCTGCGGAGAAGAAACGAGAGAAGGAGGAGAAAAAGAAGGAGCGCGAGCGCGCGAAGGCGGAAAAGGAGCGGAAGCGGAAAGAAAGGCAGGCGAAGCGAGACGCCAAAGCAGCTAGTACTGGTTCCTCTTCGAAGGCTGCCAAGTCAAAATCCGGGGGGAATGAGTTGACCTCGAGGAAGCTTTTCCAGCGCATCAAGTATATTTTGAAAGGGGCAGATACAGATACACTGACGACAAAGAGTGTTCGAAAAGCTCTCGAGGCGCACTTCGAGCAGTCCCTGAAAGATAGGAAAAAGGAAGTTAATAGTCTCATTGTCCAAGCATTGAGTACGAAACAGAGCCGGGGTGGAAAGAAAAAGACCACCTCGAAGGGTAGGAAAAAGAAAGCCAGCAAGACATCAGGGAGGAAGAGAAAGAGAGCTGTGGATGAGGAAGAGGAGACAGAGCCGAAGAAAAAAAGTGGGTTTTTGACCGTAGAATATGATTTGAGCGACGATCTTGCGCGTCTTGTTGGCTGCAAGCGTGCGAACAGACCCACGATTACGAAAGGACTGTGGGATTATGCCAAGAAGAACGGTTTGAAGGATCCCGAGGATGGGCGTTTATTCATTTTGGATGCTGCGTTTAAGAAAGTCATAGGAAAGGAGCTGGAGAAGGACACGGGCCAGCAGGATAAGGTCAGAGGGTTCTCAGTTCAGAAGTATATTAAGTCACATTTGACACGCGTGAAATAATCCCACCAATGAAAGGATGTGCTATAATGTTGTGCTGGGCCTGAATTTTATGTGCTGATGGAAATGAAACCGTTTTTGTAAAAAAGTTTCAAATTTTTTTAAATTTGTAAATTTGTAAATTTTTTTACCGAGTAACAATTTTAAATCATTGTCGTAGTCTAAAATCTAAAATTAAAACTAAAACTAAAAACATTAAGTCTAAAAACGAAAATACTATAATCGATTTTGTTTACAGTCGATTGCTCACATCTCATATTCGACGAGGTGTGCAAGCCATGTATGCTGGTATGATCGTGATGATTTATGATATGAAGCAGCCATCGCCTCCTGTGCATCCGCCTCGTTTGTTGCCGTTAGCTTTCTCAGCTTTTGCATCAAAACCAAGATTCCTGGATTCCGACATCGCCGGCGGAAGATTTTGATAGGAATTATCTTCTCGCTCCAGCACACCTGTTGAGATGAATTTCTGAAGAGCGTAAAAGCACTTACGCGAGAAAAGAGCCCGAGATACGATATGGTGCATAACGTGAAAAGAATTTGCCCCCTCATCTGGAACACGAGAACTAGCCTCGAAGAAGCGAACTTCCGATGCTATTCTCGAATATTTCTTGCAGAAGGAAAATGCCGCTTCGTGGTCCACCTCTCGTCCCTGCTCGAAATCCGCCTTTAGTCCCAGTAGAACAAATGGTACCGCGACGGCAGACCAAAACAAGTCCGTCGGGATATCTGGGAGCGACGTAGATGTGGCTGCAATATTCTGACTCATAGTAGTCCCATCCCTGCTCGAGACTGGCTTCATTGAATTTTCCACATCGTTCGCACTGAACGCACCAGATTTCGCCTGTATGCCATACTTGCTGCGGTTGAACGCCCGCACACGTCTGCCCCTCGCTTTCTCACGCCCCTCCACAAAAATTTTGTGAAGTGGGCTCAGCTTTTCGAAAGAATCTAGGCTCGTGATGTCATATGCGAGAACAAATGCATCAACATTACGGAATTCGTCAAATGCCAGCGCGAGTTCGCTGAAATCATCACTCCCTGACAGATCCCAGACTTCTACATCTATATTTTCGTCATCGCCTACTGGAATGCTGAAATGTTCAACATTGGGGGCAACAGTTTGCCGATACTGGAGCGAAAATCCATCGCGCACTCGTACGCTCAGCTGCTCATGGCCTTCGTATGCCACTTTTTCTGGCAGGTTAGTTTTTCTGGAATTGGCATTGTAGACGTAGATTCATCAAGAGGTAGGAATTTGCCGAATTAACGGAAGTCGTGGTGAGAAGAGAACGTCGCAACACGAATCGTGCCGTGAAAGGCTGTAATATATTGGCAAGGGAAATCTAACTTACATTGCCGAACGAAAGTAGTGAAGCACATCAGGATTATTTGGGTAGTCCGGCAGTTTTACGAAGTCACCCACCAATACTTCACGCATCTTCAAGCTGTGGTACTCTTTCTTTCGCATCCATCCAGTAGCCGCCTCGTCAGCTTTTCGCTGGGCAAACATAACATTAAGCTCCTCGCGTAACCAGGCGACAAATTCTGTTTTGCCGCACTTGCTGCTTCCAATTATTGCGATCCGTATTGGCTGGGTTGCTTCAAACCTGATGCCATTCACCCCTGAGGCTGCCCTGCCTTCATGGGAAGCTAAAGATTCCATAGACTCTCGATCGTGGCAAGATATATGAGCAAAAGGATGAGTTCCCGCGTTGACGAAGTGCGACCACTCCAAAAGCAGCACGCGCCTGCAGTCCCTTCCTATCCCGCAGATAGAACAGAGTGGAACTCAATCACTCACGTCTTTGTTGCAGAATCTCACACCAAAACAAAACGTACACCCTCAAGCTATAGACACGCGTTTCATGGCAAGAGATCGGCGTGAATCGGCGGCCTAACTTCAGGGCTGTGGATGGGATGCGCGAATCAAGCCACGATGGGAGGAGAACCGCCACCTGTGAGCCGCGATGCAAAGTAACTTGGTCACGACAACGGCACAGGAGTGATCATGGGGAAAAGGAGAGCTCAGTCTAAAGTCTAATTTAAGTCTAAGTCTCTATAATTTTGCCGATTACTTGATTACTTCTAGTAGACTAGAATACGGGGAGCAGGAGAGAGGAAAAGCTCTAAAAAAAGCTGAAGCACTCAGCACTCACCTCTCTCCACACAGCATCCACAGCACCTCTCTGTAGCTGAAAAATCATGCAAGACGCGACACAACTTAAATGCAGTTGGAACGGCTACAGAGTGCTTCAACTTTAATTTTTTCTGCTTGCACAATGTAGACAAGAAAGAGACGCGTTTTCCGCTGGCCAAGATGTTGCATGATCCGCCCGTGTCTCATTTCCCTATGCACCAGAGGTGGGATGATCTACACATTAACATCCTTTGAGCTGCCTGACTCACATGCGGAAGGCGACACACCATTTGAGCAGTAGCCACTGGGGCTTTGCACTCTACCGTGCTGCGACTTGGGTTCTCTCACCAGCTTTGGCAGCCTTTGTGGTAGTTCGACAACATGTTTTGGGCAAAGAGGAAACCTCATTCGTGCACTTTCAGCAGCGATTTCTTGGAAAGCACGAGACCGCAGATCTTCCTTTGGGAGAGTCTGATGGAGATGTTCATACTGTCTGGTTTCACGCTGCATCAGTTGGGGAAGGAAAAGCTGCTTTTCCTCTTATCTCGAAGCTTCTCGAAAAAGAATGCAGAGAGGGGCGCATTCCTTCGAGTGCTGTTGAGAACCGTGTAATTCTTTCTATCGGCACACGTACTGGGAGACGCCTTGCTCGTCGTCTAGCGTGCAGCCTTACATCAGAGCAACAAACCCGTTTGCACATAATCCCTCCACCTCTTGATACACCGTTTGCAGCGAAAAAATTTGTGCAAGCTTGGAAACCATCTGCGGTGGTCTGGATAGAATCTGAATTTTGGCCGAATATGTTGCATTCAGTGACAAGCTCAGAGCCTCGCGCTTCACTCGCTCTTGTCAATGGTCGTCTATCGTCAAGGTCGTACGAGCGTTGGAGGCAGAGTAGCATAGCGCAAAATTTGCTCACGGGAATGCTGCAGTCATTCGATGTCATTCTGACTCCGGGACAGAATGACGCAAAGCGTATGCTCTCCATATCCAGCGCAATCGACGACAAGATTTTTATCACCAAGAATTTAAAGTATCTGAATGTGGGACCCAGTGTACCTAACATTGTAGAATGTGTTCCGTCGAGAAGTGAACCTCCAAGTCCTCTGCGACTAGTTGTGGCAAGTACACACAGCGGTGAAGAGCAGATCGTTGCATCATCTTTGCAGCGATTGAGAGAAGGAGCACGGAATAATGGCTATCGTATTGAGACGATATTTGTGCCCCGCCATCCTGATCGAACTGCAGAAGTTGATCAGATCCTTCGGGATAGCTTGAAGGCTCGACCAGCTATTCTGCAGAGCAGCAACATTGATGCTGGTTCGGGCAACGCCTCGGGCAAATGGCCTTGTCTCGGTGGGCATGATTTCGGCATCGTTGATCATATCGGATCCTTAGAGAAAATTTTGGGTGCAGCTGATGTTGCCATTGTTGGGGGTTCTTTTGTCCCGGGAATCGGTGGACATAATGTGTTAGAACCACTCATGCACGGAGCTGTCGTAGTGCACGGTCCATACATGGGCGCATATTCGACGATTTGCGCTGAATTGAATGACGGAAACATTGAGAATTCTTTACATCAGGTAAGCAATGACGCTGAGCTCGCGACAGTTTTAAAATCACTTTTAGTGACTCCACATAGCGAGTTGGAACGTGCGAGATTCAGTGTAAAGAAGAAACTGATTGCAGCGCGGAGAACAGCAGAGCATGATATTTTCTCACATTTGCGTCGAGTTGGTATCATGTAGTTGCAGTATCACGTATCACGAGAAGTGACAAGTATCAATGTCGCTGTCGGTATTATAAATCATGCTTTCGCAAGATTTTACAACATAGTAATGATGGATGAATGCATAATGTATTGATGCCATCTCTGTCATAGTCTACCAAATTAATTTACCCTGAATCAGTTCGCAATCCCACGAAGAACCCAGCACCCGATGACAACGTAGCATATTATGTAAGCCCAGACATAATCGAAGCCCTCACGGCCCCAAAATGGCATAATGACATAAACAAATACTATAGCGCACCAGCCGTAGCACCATTTTGTGGAACTAGGGGGCTCAATGGCCCCATCGTCAACAGCACTAGCAGTGTGCAGAAAACAGCTAAGCAGGAAAAAGAAGGCAGATGTTGGAAAGAAAGCAGGGCAAGATGCAAATATCTTCTTGTTTTGCTTGCTGCCACGAGCATCATCTTGTATGGTCGATGTCTCACTCCGCAGTTTGTCATCGGAACCATAGATTCTATTAACCATCATTTCGTAAGTGTCTCACGAAAAATACCTCGAGAGCTTTGCAGGATGAATGTGCGAGAAGAAAATCCTGGAAGACCCAAGGACTGAAGCACGAAGGCGTTGTGATCAATATATTCCAGAAATCCACTGACCTCAGGAAGCCGGCCAGATGATAGTCCAACCTGCTTTGGCTGAAGACTTTGTGGTCGGGTTGCACGGTAGAGCGCCTCAAAAGGTGCGCGGGCCGAAAATATTTTTTTAACTTTTACGATGAGAGATGCGTCTCGCGTCGATGCATCGGTTTCGATTTTAAGGTTATTTGAATTTTCAGTAGACCCTTATCGCTTATCGCGGGCCTCCTCTGCAAAAGGGTTGTTGACCCTGTGCGGCTTTTTTACCCAGTTTTTACCCAGTGTCTTGTGATATGTTACCTGTACTGAGTTTTTACCACAAAACATACCTTACCCTGTGGATACGTGCATAGCATACAGCAGGTAGGTGATTTAGATTTATAGATTTGGATTTTCGCTGTAGATTCATCCAGTGTAGATTTTAGATAATTTGATCTCTCCGATCTCTGTCTCCAATACGGTACACACAAGACACCGCTCTAGCTCTGTGATCAGGAGAGATCGTGGCGCGAGAAGGCGCCATGGCCGCCAGGTAGAAAACGACCGACCGACGAGTTCTACCAAAAGTCATGTCGGTACCCTTGAAAGAGAAAGAGCCACGGAAGCAAGCGGAGAAGAAGCGTATTACAGATGCCGAAGCATTGAGGAAAGGCGAGGAGCACAGCTTCCAGAATAGCAGCGGCAGACATGATGACTTGAACGAAAAAGGGACGTGGTTCTCGACCACGCGCCCGCAACATGGAAAGGATAAGCAGCGAGTGGCGTTGGTGCCAATGTCTGTGGCAGAAACAGAAACCAAGAATCTTGTGACGGAAAATCCTCCACCAGCAAAGTCAAAAAGTAAGACAAATCACTCAACCCAGGTGCCACTTCTATCAAGCTATGAAATTATGAGCAACCGCTTGCCGCTGCTCGATAATTTAGAACTTGACGACCGCATTGATGGCATGTTCGACTCTGTCGCGGGGCACTTGAACACCAGAGATGATGTTGGTCGTCTTTTTACACCCGTGATACTACAGAACTTTTTGGAGAAACCTGAAGCACTGTCGTCTGCGACGAAGGGCAGGTTGAAGCGGCAACTCTTCCGTTCGTGGGGCGCAATACTCATCGTCGATATTTCTGGCTTTACAGCGCTCACTGAGGCCACGTCGCGGGGACTAGGAGCTACACTGTCCGACGAGCCATCGGGTGTAGATAATAAAAATAAATCCCTGGTGGGTAGCAGTGAGCTGGGAATGCAGAATCGAATATCAGCTGCGGTGCATACTCTTGGATATTTGTCAGCAGGGCAGCTTGTGTCCTCGCAAGGTGTGGATATCATGCATACAGTCCTGAATGATGTTTTCGAAAGATTGCTTTCGACGGTGGAAATGTACGGTGGCGATGTGATTCGAATAGCGGGCGATGCAGTGATTGCTTTCTTTGAATCAAAGAAACAGAAGGAAAGCAAGGATGAGATGGCTTTTGCTGACTGCGTGCGAAAAGCTGCCGAGGCTGGTTTTGCGTGCTGCAGAAGGATGCATAACTTTAAGACCCATGGCGTCAGCCTTTCTGTTCACTGTGCTGTGGGGGCTAGTAAGCTGACAGGATTCATCCTGGGGGGTGTCAGGCACCGGTGGCACTTCATTCTTGCTGGAGTTGCGCTGCGACAAGCCGGTGAGGCTCTACAACATGCCTCTAGAAATGAAGTTGCAGTCTCTGGCAGCGTTTGGAAATATCTCAAGCCGCAGGGCTTTCGTTGCACGCCTGCGGTGAGAGATTCTAACAGTCCCACTGGAAATCGAGTCCTGCTCTTGAAATTGCCACGTAATCGGGGTGATGCAACTGATTGTAGAAGTCACGACGACGCCTCTGACGCACAGATGCTCGAAACTCGTGCTAACAAGGCGAATTTGCTCCTCCGCACGTATTCATGGACGCCCATACTCGGGGCGCTCAAATTCAAGAAGGGTCTTCAAAGAAAAGTTCGTGCTGCAAAACATGAGTCACTGAGGTTCCGCACTTCTGATGACTGTACGACGTCTTCTTCTGACACAACTTCAGCATCTCGCACTTTTGACGTTTCGCTGGCTCAAAGCAAATTGAAACACTCATCGGCCCCAGTGATTCCGAACTTCAGAGATGCGATGAAGAGGAAGACAGCGAGACTTCGTTTTGTGCCGCAGTCTGTCACCACATTCATCGACTCAGAAAATACCAAGTATATTTCCGAGGTGCGAAAATGCACGGTGATGTTTCTTAACCTAGTAGGCGACACGGTCGACTTTGCTTACTCCGGGCGCGGCGCATCGCAAGTGTCCAGAAAATTACACCAAGCTGTCAAGGCAGTGCAGCTAGTCCTGGATGATTTCGATGGTATTATCAAGGAAATTACAGTTGATGATAAAGGACTTGTGATTGTTGTAGCGTTTGGAATTCCACCTTTAATCGGAAGGAGGCCAGCAGCTCGTGCCTGTCTTGCGTCTTTGAATTTATTACAGGCAATGGAATCCTCAGATGCCGAGAGTTTGGGCCTCGGCTTCGGCATTGGAATAGCGTCGGGTCCAGTTTTTCTTGGGTCCCTTGGATCGAGCTCCAGGCGCGAGTTTTGTATAATTGGAGACTGTATGAATTTGTCTGCACGTCTCATGTCAAAAGCTAGCAAACATCTGTGCAGTATCGAGGGAAATGCTGTCGATGGGGATGGGGATGAGGGGATGCCAAGTGATGCATGCAAAACGTTTTGCGATGATAAGACTGTTGAGCTGGCTAAGGCGCAGTGCGTATTTCGAACACATAAGCCAATTTCGCTGAAAGGTAAGACAGGTAAAATTCCAATTTACGAGCCGATAACATCGCGGACCTCGCATCGTCCCAGAGCGACAACTAAAAATTACTCTCCCACGGTTCCGCTTTTGCCCTCGCCGAGTCGAGAGTCTGTCTTCAAAACTTCTTCTGGTGTCTCTTCGGACTCAGTCCGCGGCGATGCGAAATCAGTAAGTCGGATCCATCTTCTTCGTGCTTTTCGAAGATCATCTAGTCTTGGTGATCCTGCCAATATATTGCCGAAACATGCTGCCAAAGCGACTGTGATTTTGAAGCACTGCCACGAAGCGTGGGATGATAATCGCAATGCAATATGTACGCTTGAGGGCGAGGTCGGTAGCGGGAAGGCAGAGATTATGCAAAATATCTTTCAGCAATTGCTTGAGGACTATGCGAGTGGAGTATCTTTCGTCTTACCACTTTTCGGCCAGGTCAAACATTATGGTGAAGGTGTTTTGGTTCACTGGCGGGTCACACTCGCCGAGGCATTCTGTCTTTATCAGTCAAACTTTGACAAGGCGGCGATGCGCGAACGCTACAGCTCTGTCGGCATCGAAAATTTATCGGGACTGAAGTATAATCTGTCAACGAGCATGATTCGTGACATCCTCGAGTCTACTGGTGCTTCTGAGGAACTTATTGCAGCATCTCAGGTTGTGAGCGAGTTCATTGGCCTTCATGAAGATGGAATTGCCAGTGAAAATTTTGATGCAAAAGACGCAGACACCGATGACAGCGATGTTGATGGAACAGAGGACGCCCGTGTTGTTCAGCTGTCAATTAACACCGAGGAATTGAATTTAGGGGAGTTTTTCGACTATTCGTCAAAGCAGCGCACGCAGCTCCTCTTCGCCACCATTGAGCACATGTTTGGATGGCTGCGAAGTAGGACATCCACGGTGCTCATTTTCACCGATATCGATCGGATGGATTTACCTTCCACTCGACTACTCTCGCATCATATGCAGTCTGCCACATTGGGGCATTGCAACGTCGTCGGAAGTACGCCCGTAGACATCCGTAATTTAGACTCTGCGAAGGTTTTGAGCTTCCTGCCCGGTCTTCTGATGCTTAACCAGACTGTGGAAAAGTGTCTTTCCGCTGGGTTTTTGCACCAACGCGACATCTTGCGGTGTGTTCTCGAACCGCTGGACTTGAACGAACTTACTTCTCTGGCATGCAGCATGCTCTCTGCATCATCCGTGACTCCGTTGTTACCGAAGATATTACTTCATCGCAGCGGAGGAAACTACTCTTACGCTTACGAGTTTTTGCGTGAAATTTTGCGGAAGAAAATGGGTAGCAAATCAAAAGATGGCTCTTGGCATTTCCACGACGGTAACATTCCGGAGAAACTATTAGCTGATGTTCCACTGGCGATCCATGATCTTGTAAATAGCTGCCTGGACGTACTCACCGCGAATGAAACACATGTGCTGAAGACTTTGACAGTTTTAGGGGGAATGGCTCCATTAGCTGCAGTAAATGCTCTTATTCCGACACACATGCGCGAGGAATTAGACGAAGTGATGAAGTCGCTGAAGATGTGGGGATTCATCTCCCTTGGAGTCGACGAAGGGAGTGGCAGAGCATACTATCAGTTCCGGCACTTGGTCGTCTGTGATTCCATATATACAAGTTTGCCTCATGCCCAGAGGACAGGATTGCATCGCATGGTTGTTGAGATTCTGAAAGCGAGTTGTAAGTTATCCGGTCAAGAAATGGGTATTGCCGAATATCCCGTACTAATTGGACACTGGATTGCACAAGGCTTGAAGACCAAGGCGATCGTAATGCTGACAGTGCTCAATGCAAATTTTATGGAGCGGTGGCTCATCATGGCTGCGAATCGGGCTCTGACTATTCGGGATTCTTCCAAGCGGGAAGAAACCCTAAAGATGGTTGACGAAGAAGTCAAGCTACTCATACCTATGGTGCCTTGGCTACGAAACCTTTCATACGCTGTACGAAGCCTGAAAGGTGGAAGCACCGCGCTGAATGCGATGAGCCGACTGCTCGAGAGTGCAGCTGTCAAAATTCAGTGCATATATAGAAAGCGGCGTGCAAAGATGCGGCTGGGATCAAGACGTAGACTCTTCAGACGCTCGAGCTTTTTGTCGACGAATAGCAGCTTCGCCAGCATTGCATCTCCGCCAGATACATCGGGAGTCAGGAAGGGAATGAAGTTATTTTCCATTGTGCGATTACAACATTGGTGGCGCACGATTCGGCAAACAAGAGACGGGCCCCTCCGTCAGCTCTCCCATATATCCAGAGCGCCACCAATACGTTCCATTCTCGAAAATGCTACTGGCGTCTGCGATAGTGGTGCCATAATGCCAGGAGTAGTGATGCATGCTTTAAAAGCGGTTGCCGTGGAAAAAGACAGTCGGCCGCTTGCACAGCTTTGCCTTGATTTGCTGAAGCACGCAGCAGCCTTGCAGAATGAAATTGATACGATTGCTCGCAAGGGTACTTTAGTCACATCGGAATCGAACACAAATAGCAAGGACCCCGCTGCTGGGGAAATGTGTCAGAATATCGACGGCGAAGGAAAAAATCAGGATGCATGTGCTGGAGACAAGTCAAATGTGTCGCAAACTGAATTATGCTTTCGAGAAGCTTTCGTTAGCATGCCAGATCGGCGTGAGAGCATAGATATGCCCTCTCGGACATCCCTGATCTCTCAGATTTCATCAGTCGACGCGCCTATCAAGCTGGAACAAAGCGACAACTGTGAAACAACTCTCGATGTCTCCTTTGAAGCCGGTTTTGACGGATTGATTCGACTGCTTGAAAATCAAAGTTTAATTCTGCGAGAGGGACTCGCAACAGGAGGGGAAACAAATTCATAAGCCCAAAATTGAATGCTAAATTTAAATTTTAAATTTTAAATTGCTGAAATTGAAATTGAAA
>JACLAD010009951.1_pt1 | contig 14125 bp, 7 predicted proteins | sample 8027901 | NCBI WGS metagenome assembly JACLAD01 (sample SAMN15725071, study PRJNA655200) | protist metagenome | isolation source: fluorescence activated cell sorting (FACS) single amplified genomes of... | place: Spain: Blaines Bay Microbial Observatory, Mediterranean Sea | collected 2016-07-05
TGAAAGGAACAAAAAAAAAAAAAAAAAAAAAAATAAAAAAAAAGGAGACTTTCACAATTCCACGTTAAGATGATCTCGCGCAGCCTTTCGAATCGCACGCGCAGTGTCATTATGCCCATAGTGCTCAGCAATCTCTACAGGAAGGTAGCCATCTCGAGCGCATTGGAAAGGATGCGCCCCTGCGTGAATGAACGCCCTGGCCATCTTTGTCCTGCCGAATTCGGCCGCAAGGTGTAGAGGGGTGTATCCATACCTGTCCGTATCGACAACTGACGCATGATGCTTCAAAAGGCTCTTTACAATATCCGTGTACCCCAGCATGACTGCATAGTCTAGCGCTGTCCATGATTCTGCATCACGCAGGTCCGAATGGCTCCCATGGTCAAGTAGCATCTTTACGACCTCGCCCTCATCGAGCATCGCAGCCATTAGCAGCGGCGTGAAGCCTGCATTATTTCTCTTGTCAATACTCATATGCTCGTGGTGATCTGGATCACCATCCATCATTAACCGTGAGTCAAGTAGAGCCTTTGCTGTAGCATCATAGTCTGAATAAGGACCTTTCATTGGCCGCTGATGAGGGTTGGGATGTCCAGGCCCATCGTGCTCTGCACACGCCCGCCTGTGGTCTTCCACAGGCTCTCCGCAGAGGATAATCCAATGAAGAGCATTGGATTCGCCATGGTCCGCGTGCCAAGGATGTGGTCGAACGCTCTGGTCTTGCATATGCATTTCCCACCCAAGATCAATCTTTGCAATGAATTCTGTTGTAGCCCGCATGTGATTGGGCAGGCCCCGCTTGGCAGAGAGGATGATGGCATCATGAGGATGCCATATATCCTCTCTGTCTATTTTGATTGTAGCATCTCTGTCAGCTTCCATCTGCACGTACCGTGGACCGACATGGTCGCGTATGTAGCGTCTGATCGTGTCTAAATTGTTGGGCAGGGCCAAAAAGTCAGACATTGCCTGATTTGGATGCTCGTCGTCATTATTCACTTCTCCCAATGTTTCCACCATGTATTCCATGGAGCTGTGTCGCATGGGTTCCGGATACTTTCCCATATTGCACGCTCTCCGTTCCTGGAAGTAGCGCGCAGGAAGTGGCGGCCCTGCCGCGGCCATTGCGCCAAGTAAAAGCGACGAAGCGACGGCGATCACACCGAGCATGTGCCACAGGATGAGCATGATGCGAGTTCTCATTTAATCTTTCTTCCCCTTCTGTGTTGTCGTGATGATTGCCGTCGTTGTTTTGCTGTCCGTTCCTGTTGGTGGGTACGTATAAATATAATTCAAAAAGAAGTTCTTCTTGTACTGTTTTTTCCCCCCACTACTATATTTGCATGCATTGCCCTTGACAATGAAAATGACAATGAAAATGACAATGAGAATGAAAGCACAAAGACCACTCATGTCTGCACTGCCGCTGCTCTTGGCCCTGCTGCTGCTCATGCTGCCACGTGCTGGCCTTTCCCTGCCCCCCTCTCCTCCCCCTATCCATGTGAACAAGAAAGCGCCTCCGCGAAAAGTCATTGAGCGAATTCCACTCTCTGCAATTCGGCGCATCCTGGAACACAGCAGAGTCAACTGCAATGGGTGTTTGGAGAAAAAGCAGTATGTCGACACTGTTCTCAGGAAATGGTCATCTGTAAGTTGACGTCATGACGCAAACAAATCAATAACGCTGACATTGAATATTACGTACGAAAAGCTCAAAGCCACATCGTTTGACAAGCATTTCATTGCGCCTTGCGATGTCATTCTTCAGGAAGGACTCGATCAGGAGACCACCTTGAGGCTGATCAATGGTTGCGCCAGATCAGATTCTAGCCCGTCCAAAAAGACCCATGCAGCGCTGAGCCTGCTCGGTTCAGCGCCAAAGTGGGGAAAACGTCAACGCACTATATATGGCCGCATCTGGAAGCTCGTCGAAGAAGTGGCGGATGCAATCGCGGATCATACGTTTAAGAGCAGTATTGAACGCGCGGAGACGTTTGGAAAGATGTCTACAGTTGCAAGGGCTGCAAGGCGCACCGATGAGTGCGTATCATTTGCACGGCAGGCACTCGAAGCGGAAACACGCCAGTGGGCGAGGTACATTGGCTATGAAATGCTTACCAGCTGCTTACACCATGCTGGAGAGAGTGAAACGGCGCATGAGGCGCATGTTGAGGCCGCAAAGGAGGGCCTATACAACTCGGGAGATGCGCACAGGCCCGGCGGCTCTCTGCTGTTTTTCCCAAACATGACCGCGAGGCCGGTGTGGGATGTTACAGACCTTCCCGAAGAACTGGCGAGCATTGTCACGCTGGTCGAACGTAGCACGACTGTCATCAAAGAAGAGCTGCGCGTATTTCTTGGAGGGGATATTTCCGGAAACATTGGAGATAAACTGACAATAAAACCAGAGATGCTCACGACACTGGCAGGGGGCTGGCGCGAAATAAACCTCTTCAGCAAAGGATATATACACGAAAAGAGCTGCGAAAGTTTCCCAAAAAACATGCGCCATCTTCGAGCCCATCACGAATCTCACGTCAGTAGGCTTCGTGAAGTTTAGTTCCCTCGAACCGCGGACACGCATTTATCCGCACTCGAGCAAGATCAATCTGCAGCTGCGCAATCATTTGGGCCTAGAAGTAGAAGAAGGTATCCTGAGGGTCGGTCCAGAAAAGCGATCATGGGAAGAGGGAAAGGTAATTACGTTCGACGACTCTTATGACCATGAAGCGCAGAATACGGCGTCGACCAGGCGCATCATACTACTCTTTGACTTTTGGCACCCGGACTTGCCGTTGCCTGTCCTTCGACGCTTGCAGCATGGTAAGCGGCGGGTGATCCATGACGACGTCTCTGGGGCGGAGCGTGGTGAGTTTGTTGTCGAGGAAGAAAACATTGAAGTGAAAGACTTAATTCAGTTAGTGCAAAAATAAGATTATAGCTCTAGCTCATGCATGTAGTGAAATTCAGGAGGAAAGACGCCCGTGTCTGGATGAGGTTCATGCAGTTGAGTCTTTTCATTCCTATGATCGTGCACATAGATGTCACGAATGGAGGTCAATTCAGGATGGTAATCTTGAAGGTAGTGTTCCCCAAGTGACATGATGAGCCCCTGGCTCACCGCCCGATGCGTCGTGTCATGGAAACTGTCGATAATCTTCATATCCTCCTCTGTGACATGGCCAAAGGGGGCGTATCCCATCTCATCCAGGTGCGAGTTATTGCCCATATTGATGATAATTTGTGTCGTACTGCTATGATCTTTTGGCGTCCTTGCAAATGCGACAAAGCCTCTAAGGTTGCTCTTCTTCACGGGGTCATCCGGAAAATTCTTTGTGCGCCAATACTCGCCAAATCGTGCGTGTGCAGCCAAACCAAACTGTGCAACAAAGCCCGGAATAAATCTGTGCACTCTTGAATCCTTGTAGAAATCTGTGTCGACAAGCCTGTGGAAGCGCTCTGCTGCTGCGGGTGCCCAGTGAGGATATACATGAATGGTGAATATGGCAAAAGGATTGTCCACGTGCACACGAACGTGGAAGGGAAGATGGGTTTCTTCATCTGGTCGAGGTGTGTACGCGGGCAAATGCTCAGAACTGTGTCGCGGCGGCTTTGACAGACGCTCCTCGGCATGCTGTCGCGCCACTCTTTGAACGCTGTCAGCGATGGCAAGAGCGAGGATGCAAAGTACAAAGATCAGAATGCATAGCAAAACTCTCTGGAATTGACGTAAGTTATGCTCTGCTTATTGAATTAACTACCCTTCGTATAATGACATTTCTAACTCTCTGATGTTTGCTGCGCAGGACAAAGACAGTGGCACTCTATGCATATGCCCCAAACGCCGTCACGCGAGATAATTGGGTCGATGCGCTGCAGGCGCAGATTTCAAAGCTCCAACCTGTGAACCAATATGCAGCATCGTCGAATGCAAAACCCTCTTCGGCATCTCGTGGTGGATCCTCCTCTTCCTCAGCCGCGGACGAGAAAACGACGTTTGCCGTTTCTGGAACTCAGTTTTACGTGACAAAGAACTACAAGCTCATCAAAAATATTGGGCAGGGAGCGTATGGTGTCGTCATATCAGCGCTCGACGAAAACACCGGACAGAAAGTCGCAATCAAGAAGGTTGCGCAGGCTTTCGAAGATCTTGTCGATGCGAAGCGCATCTTGCGTGAGATTGCGTTGCTGCAACACTTTGATCATGAAAATATCGTGTCAGTGACAGACATTGTGCGCCCGGATAACATCCATTCCTTTGATGATATCTATATTGTTTCTGAGCTTATGGAGACTGATCTTCATAGAGTTATTTACAGCAGGCAAGCGTTGACAGACGAGCATGTGCAGTATTTTCTCTATCAGCTTCTGCGCGGCCTCAAGTATTTGCACTCGGCCAATGTTCTGCATAGAGATTTGAAACCATCGAATCTCCTCGTGAACTCAAACTGTGATCTAAAGATTTGCGACTTTGGTCTTTCGCGTGGAATGGATCAAGAGGATTCGCAAAATGAGGCAGATATGACAGAGTATGTTGTCACGCGATGGTACAGAGCGCCAGAAATTATGCTAGCCGTGCGCGACTACGGTCCCGAGATTGACACCTGGGCTGCGGGCTGCATTCTTGCGGAGCTCATGGCAAGAAAGCCACTATTCCCAGGTAATGACTACATTCACCAGCTCAAAATCATCACTGAAATGCAGGGAAGCCCCAGTGATGCCGATCTGGAATTTGTCACCAGTGACAAAGCACGAAGGTTCATGCGGCAGCTTTCAGGTAAGAAGAAAACGCCATGGGATACCGTGTTTCCCAACTATGAGAACCCTGAAGCATTTTCTCTGCTGGATGGCATGCTCTCTTTTGATCCGCGGAGGAGAATCAGCATTGACGAGTGCCTCTCTCACCCGTATCTGGAGGCATTACACCATGAAGATGATGAACCTTCATGTGAAAAGCCGTTTGATTTTTCCTTTGCAAAGTCTGACCTCACGAAGAAGCGGCTTCGTGAGCTCATGTACGAGAGGACGCTTGTGTACCATCCGCTGTGAGGGCAGCATTTCGATGAACATCCGCACAGAGCCTCTGCACTTTTCTACATCATGAGAACGGTGGAACAAGCACACTGCCGCATACATACGCGCGCGCGCGCGCGCAAATGATTTCAGAAAAAGAAAACCAAAATAAATAAATAAATAAAAATATATAAATTGCTATACCCAGCAGTTCCTTCCTTCCTGGCATTCTTTGCACTTGACAAAATTGCATAGAACAATTTGCAACGTCTCTTGGGGCAACTGCGTGCGTCTGAACACGAAAGATGCCGCAGGGCTAAAGATCTCGAGAAATTCCAATGAATGCAGTTCTTCCACCGCATCGATGGCATCCCTTCCAGCAGCCTTGCTGGTGGCCTGTAGAAGATGCAGGTCTATGGCTAGAGACTGCAATCCCCTCATATTGGCAAGCAGAGACGAGGCCACGGCGCTGTCGTCGATGCGATTTCTCGAAATGTTCAGCCTTCTCATACCATCGAAATGATCCGTCAAATTTCCAAAGATCTCAAAATCGTTGTTGGAGAGATCGAGAGATGATAGATCGAGGTGCTCAAGCTTCCGAAGTGACGCCCACGTCTCAGGGATGGATCCTCTAAAGGCATTTCCCGAGAGACTCATATACGTGAGCTGTCGCGAGCGCTGCAGAGAGGGGAATGGTCCCGAAAAGTTGCTGCCACGGAGATCAAGTTCAGAGAGCTCTGCATGATTGCCTAAGAAACATTCTCCCGAAAAGTGAGCGCTCTGAAGCGAAAGCTTTTCTATTTCTACAAATTGTTCCAAGAAATCATGGCAGACCTTACCCTCCAAACCGTGTCCGCCCAGCTGCAGTGTGCGGATATTTGCCGCCAAATTCGACAGTTCTTGTGGCAGCGGGCCAGACATCTTCGTCTCGTTCAGGTGGAGCTGTCGCAGGTACTTGAATTGTCCGATTTCAGGTCCAATTTGACCAGAAAAGGCGTTGAAAGAGACACTGAGATCTTCTAGGATGGAGCTGCAATGGCGGAGGGCATGAAATGGATTGCCAGTCAAATTTGCATTGCCAATTATCCTTACCTTCCTGAGCACAACCGTCTCATCGATGAGTTTTGGCTGCAGTGTACCATACACTACTCTGGACAGCACGAGATTGCTCAAATGAGGCATTGCAAATAGTTCATTTGAAAATGCAAATGGGGCGCTCGTTCCTCGTGCTAGAGTGCCAAGGGATAGCGACTTCAGCTTTCTGAGTTTTGTAAGTTGTGGATTGCTTCCCCACTGTTGCAGGAAAGAAGACCGGTTGGCGTGAACGCGCAATGCCAAAAGATTCGTCAACTCGATGACCTTTGGAATGCGTGAAAACCCTGCATTGCTAATAGTTAAGCTTGTGAGTTCACTTGGAAATCCGAGCAAAGGCGCGCTAATGCTGTTGTCTACGATTTCCAACTGCTTTAAAGACCTTAATCTCAAGAAGATATCCCCTGGCAGATGTTCAGAATGACACATCTGGTGCAAGATGAGGGTCGTGAGGTGCGACATCACCCCAAGAAGCGTTGTCAAATTGAGAGACGATCCAAATTGGATATTTTGCAGCTGAAGGAACGTCAAGTTTGCCATTTGCGCGATACATTTTGGAAGTTCGCTGAGGAAGAGCTCGCCTGGTCGGTCAATTTCTTCGCATCCAGCCTTGCGAAACCCTTTGCGATCGCTACCTATGTAGCGCGGTTTGCGGTACAGAATGATCTTCCGCATTTTCTCGGGGAAATGGATTCCAGAGCAAAAATCGTCGGCATAAATGCTTCCACTGGAAACAGGTGGGCTTTGCTCGTACCGCAGTGGATACGGCGATGACCCACTTCGGATAACTCCATCGAGGACAACCCCGACGTTCGACAGCCCCAAAAATTGGCGCAGCGCAGCACTTGAGAAATAAAAGAGAAACACAAAAGTGTTTGCTTCAACATTTTCAACGCTCAGAGTGAGATCGCTCCTATTGAGATCGACGAAAAATTGCGGATTTTCTGCGAGCTGAGGGGTCTGAATCTGTCGCATGTTATTAAAGTCAAGGGTTCGCAGAGATGGTAGATATTCAGATATGCCTGAGCCGTTCTTTCCCAAGTCGTAGTATCCAATAAACAAGTTATCGTCGAGCGAGAGCCTCGAAATGGACTTCCCATGCGAAATGGAAACCTCACGGATTGTCGAATCAACGCTCTCAAGCAAATTATGAGAGAGGTCAATTTTTGTTGCCTCAGGTAGCGCATAGGTCAACAATCTTTGCAGCCTGTCATCTGTCACACCGGCGCGAGAAATGTTCCACGAATGCTCTTTCCTCCAAGTATCGGCCAATAAATTCTCGCTGCGCAGACGGGAAAGGCCCTGAAGAGCGGGATACACTGACTTGAGGCTAGGATTATCACGAATGTCCAGCAATGTGAGGTGCTTGAGGCTGCTCAGCTCCTTTGGAAGTGTTCTAAGATCTGTGCCTTGCAAACGAAGATCTTCCAAGGTATCTGAGAGGTAGGAAGCCAAAAATTTTGCAACATTTGTGCTTCTTTCGCTAAACGTTGGGCTATCTTTGAAATTCATCTTCTTGCAGAAGGTTGGCATTGCGTCTTCTTCCCCTCCTTCTTTCTCAGAGGCTCTTCTCGTGCACGGCAGGCCGACTTCGCCACCAGCATCTTGCCGTAAACATTGCTGCGCCATGACAACCTCCGGGAGCACTTCTAGTTGCGCATCTGCCGACAAATTCAATACTGAGACACGCATTTTGTCCCAGGGATGCTCCACATTCCTTCCAGAAGATGCTTCCGCGGAGGCAAGCATCTCTGAGATGATTGGATCCCCTTCCTCCCACGGCCGGACATTCTTTACATGCTCCCAGCCGCAGCGTGAGTTGGCGAAAATGCCATCCGGGTGGAGGATTTGTGGCGACATTCTGTGCCAGAGCGGCGTCACGCTGCTGCATTGCACGTCTGCGCTGAGCACACGGGTGATAGACACGCTACCAAAAACAAATCCCAAAAGAATGAGGGAGTGTGCGCATAGCGTTTCCACTGTGCGCCATCTTGTGGCAGTTTGCGAGTACCCTTCATCAGAATCATCGATGGTGCCTTTCTTGTCAGCATAGGTATACCGTATGAGCAACAGCCTCGAGAGGCTATACAGTTTTCGCAGAAGCGACACCACAGGAACGAGCGTTGCAAGTGTTTGCAGCTTGCGGTAATCATCATTGTATATAATGTCGATGCTCCTCCGCGTCATGGAGTTGAGAATGAAGAACACGAGCTTTGTGATGATCTCAGCCACAGTGACGACAATTCGGGGATGGGACATCCGCCCCCTGATAATTGTAATGATGGGAAGAATGATGAGCCCAAGCATGATGGATACGGCTCGAAAGATGAACTCTGAAATGGACATCCGTGAGACGCTCATTGTCAGCAGAATAAACTGGAGCACATTTTGAGTAAGTGCTGTCAGAAGGACTTTTCGCCAAAAGTATATTCCGCTGCGGAGGCCAAAGTTTCTGTTGTACTCCTTGTAGGGATTCGCTAGCCACATGCGATACGCAGGCGTTAGAATAACAGGTGGCAGCCGCGTCCGCACCTCTCGTAGGCCGCGAAGAAGAGCCATCAGGCTAGAAACTGCCATCATCGCAGCACAGCCTGTGGCAAAGGCGAATGGAAAGCTTGGAAACGCGTTGCAGGAGTCCAGTATACTTTCCGGGGGCGCAAATTTGCAAAGACCTCCGTTGGAGCATGTAGCATTACGATTCCACCCTCCAACGCCGGCGTAGGGACCGCTCAGCTCATTGCCACCGAGGGCGCAGTCTACATCGCTGGAGCACTTTGTGCTGCAAATTCCTGCAGAGCACACGGGTTCAGCCTCACTAATTTTGCAGCTCTGAGAGAGTCGTGGGCAATCCGTATCTTCCACGCAGGTGAGAAAGCAAGTGCCCGAGCCGACGAATTGCAGCTGCATACGTAGCAGAAGAGTTGCCAGTGTGATGATGGAGCACGTGACAAATAGAAGGACTGCACGCGCGTGCCGCTCGAGTTTCTCCATATTTTTCGAATGCAAGGTTGGCACAGAATACGTCAGCAACTTGAACTTTGTCTCTGACAGCAGAGCATATGGCAATATGAAGGATGCGACGACAATAAAGGATGCTAATCCGCCAAGAAGCATAATGCTCAAGAAAGGGCCAATCTCTGGTTCTTCATCTGCAAGATCTGCTTCGTCTTTTGACGAGCATTCCTCAGAAGCCGTTCTTGCCTTTGCCGGTATGCATCTCTGCACGTCAGAATCGGAGGCAAATGCCGGGGCCTCGCAGATTAATTTTGGATCATCTGTCAGGATACCCTGGAACAGTTCCGAGGAATTGCGAGCCAAAGTTAAGAGCAATCTGTTTCCCCAATCGGTAGGACGAGTGCGATCCAGCACGCCGTCTTTCCGCCTCGGCAAGATGGTCTGCCCGTGATCTGCAATGGTTTCCAGTGAAATTGAACTACTTTCGGTAAAGGACCTTGTAAAGCGAGGACATTCTGCTGCGATGCGCTGGCAATCTGCAGTACAAAAGCTCGCAGGAGTTAATCGGCACGATGCGCTCGAGGCCCTGGACGCGCTCGACACATTTTTCCATGTACTTCCGAAATCGATGTCGCATGGTTTCAACAGAATTGTACAGATTGACATGCGCATAAAGCCAGCGCATGACTGCATTTTCGAGAGATATTCCGCACGACCAGTATTCGCACCATTGAGTTGTACCTGAATGTAGTTGTCAAACAAAGCCAGAAAAAGTTCAAGGACTGGGACAGTTTGACGAAAGACATTTTCTCGCGTTGCTGTAAACCCCGTAGCCTTTACAAAGTCAGCCTTTGCAATGGGATCCGTCAGGATCTCCTGAATCAAGCTCCCGGGGGAGACGTGATTTACAGAGAGTAGTTCTGCACTGCAAATGTCATGCACCCGATTTTCCATGGCATCTTCAAGTAAAATACACTCTGCATCATTATCCCGAGAATTTAAGGGTGTTTCATGGAGGTGGTCCCCATTGCCTGTAAACATGCCACCTGCGCCAATAAGTATCACAGCGCACAGCAGAAGGACAAGCTTTTCCCTCCTGCCTTGCGTCGCAGTCATTATATGCCTGTGCCGCAATGATGAGCGTGGGCAACACTTTGGCAAGAGCTTTTCGGGAAAGTCTTTGAGCAGCTGCATCATAAACGCCCGCTGAGAAGTCATTGTCAGGCCGACACCAGAAATGAAAACCGCAAGGGTGCAATTTATCGTGAATGTGGCGAGGCCAGTTTGGACAATTGAGCGATAAAACCATAAAAAAACACCGAGAAGGATTGCAAGGGAGACCACAAGCGCAAGGATTCTTGATGCGACTGTGCAAGATGTGGCACAACGCGGTGCACTCTCAGACTTTCCCATCATATCTGTATAGCCTTGGCGGACCTTGGCGTGGCGCCCATCAGAAAGCATTGGATTATTTGTGGTAGATGATGAGTGAGCATGGAGAGAAGTGGTTTCTGGAGTAGCGGTCTCGCCAAACATGCTCGTGTAGGAAACCCAGGAGCCTGCGGGCTCGTCAGCGTCAAAGACGAGAATATCCTCGGCCTTACCACCATAATGGTAGACAATGAACCACAGCTGTGCTTCGTCCACAGGACCGCGCGGCTCAAGATCATAGCTTGTGATGTAGTAAAGGTTTCTTCCGAAGTGGTAGCTGTGTCTGCCCACATAATCGTGGCCCTCTTCTTCCACATAACCATGCGAATCTATTGCCTCACTCTCCAAGCCCTCCGCATGGGCCATTTCTCCCGCCTCCTCCGCATGCAACGAATCTGCCTTTGTGGAACGGCCAAAAGTCATTGTCATTTCTATTTGAGTTTCGTGAACCATGGCGACGGCTGCTTCTGCATCCTTCCATGCATCGAATTCTTCATCCTCGCTCGAGCCAGAGGTCCCCTCCGACTCGGAGCTGGGGCTTGATGAGTCTAGATCATTATTCTCACTCTCCCTACTGCTCATTCTCCTCATCATGAAGAATTCGTTGACGCCTATTCCGTTTTTTTCTTGTCGTCTCCTTTCCTACTCATGGAGATTAACGACTTTAGGTTTAATCACTTTTTATGAGGGCAAGTGCAGCCTTCGCGAAGAAGCACGTTTCAGATTCGAGCGCGGCGCGCACGCCTCCGTCCGGCGGCGAATTGATAAGCTCGAGGCACTGAACGCGATGAAAGTTGTATCCTGTGAGGTTCCCCCTCACACCTTGCTCGAGTGCTGCTTGCACCATGCGTATGCCATGCTTCAGGTAGTCGAGAGCTGATCTGGACTGGATGTCGTGCCCCGCGGTAGATGCTCCATGGGAGACGAGGAGCTCCATGAGGCGCAAGCTTCCACTGTGGCACGCCAGCATTAGTGGCGTTCGGCCCCACTGATCGGCCAAATTGGCATTGGCTCCTGCCTCAAGGAGGGACCAAATGAGCTGCGCGCCGTCTATTTCGCGCCTTCGAGATATCCTGCAGTTTGGAAACCATGCCTCAATAGCCGCCAGCAGTGGAGTACGCCCCTTCGTGTCCGAAACGTCCAGTGCTGCTGCAAAGTTCACCTCTGTGCCCAGATTTGAAATGAACCATTCGAGACATGGTTTCGCAATGGTTCCATCCGTAGCTATTGCCAGCCTGCTACAGATATGAACAGCGTTCCTGCCATTTAGATCGGACGCAAAGGGATCTGCACCAAATTTGAGCAACTGAGAAGCATCCTCCACTTTCTGTGTGGCGAGCTTTACGAGGAAGGGTGTCAATCCATGTGCGTCGCGCACGTCAGGATGCCCCCCCTGTGTTCGTAGACGCTCTATCTTTTTAAGGGTGTCCGTCTTCCAAGTCTTCCAAGTCAAAACCTTGTGTAACGATTGTATGAGCATGTGCACCATCTCGACCATAGCCTCTTGTCTTCCTGTGGAACGGTGCGAGGAGCAGGCGCTGTTCATCCTCAGGGTGATTGTATCCAGGAGAGCCTCGTGTGACCAGCCCAGCCCCAGCTCATGGGAATAGAGCAACGGGAGGGGCTCTGCTATTCCTGGTTCCTGATCCGACTTGCGAAGGAGAATCATGCTGGATTGCATCTTCCGATTCCATGATGCATTTCCTTGAATGGCGAAGCCAAGAGCTGCTTCAAGTTGCGCATCGCTCGAATCTAGGCGCGAGTATGCCGTCGCGATGCCACCGGCAAATAAGGTCTGGAAGTTTTGGATGATGAAGGGCCCCGTCGCAGAAAAATGAATGGCCCCATTCATGATCACCACACCGCACTGCAACCGCGAACAGTGCTCTTGCTTCACTCGCCGATATATGTGGACACCATGTTGCGCCTTTGATGGCGATGTGAGCACGCAAAGGTCGCGCATCAGGTTCCTTCTGGTGGCGATGTGGAGTCTCTCGCCTGCAAACTTGGCAGGGCTAATGAGTGGCTCCAGATGATGTCTCATGTCTACATTTTGCAAATATGTTTTCCTCTCCCTCTCCCTCTCCCTCTTCCTCTTCCTCCCGCTCTGCGTCTTTGCCTTCTTCTTTTTCTTCCTCCTCTTTCGGATTATGTTTTGCTTCCTCTCTTTGATTGCAGTTTTGATTGTACTTTGCGAACGATCAACTTCAAAGGTTACGAATCTATCCTCGGGATCCCTCCCAAGATTTTGGCAGTTGTCCATGCACACAATGTGGTCTAGGATAGACTTTGAAGTAGAGCATGTGTCTGCGCAGTTCAATTCATCCAATGTTGCATTGGCAACAGCAATGATGTGGCGCGAAAATTTATTTCCGTGCAATGTCTTGGATTTCCCAAGCTTGTAGAGACGTGTCGCCAGATCTCGGATGAGATATCGAAGACTGTGCAACTTTGAACATTGTCCACTACCCTCCACAAGCCCACATGTTGCAAGTCCAACGCCCGCTCTAACAGGTGACATGAACATATCACTGAGGATATCTCTAGGCTGAATCGGTACTTGGCCATGGATCGATTTGCAGATGATCGCATCCCCAGAGTCTGCGATAGAATACTCTGCCTCGACGAACTGGTAGAGATTCTCAACGAGCAAGTCCAGAGTGGACGCTCGCGTGAGACGATCGCCAGGTGCCACATGCTTGCTGGAGCGCCGTTGTGAACGCGCAACCACATCTCCAAGGTTGATCGTTGCATGATAGGTATTTTCAGGAATGTATAAAACCTCTCCAGGCTGCAGCGTGCATTGCTGGAGCTCTCCATGGTCCGTGTCTTTACGGGTTACGCGATACTCAGCGAGCCATCTCGCAGTATTGCAGCAGAATGCGGTTTCACTGAGCCCTACCGGCGGCCGAGATTGAAGGAGCCAAAATTTGCGCCCCTTGATGACGCTATTCCATGCTTCTTCGTGATGATGCCAAAAGAGGCCAGAACCCGGAGCCCCAATCACAAATTGATGAGAGTTTGCCGCACCGTTTAAGTAATCAAGGATGGATGGTGCTGGAACTCTTGCTGCAAAATCCGCAATCAGGTCGGGCCATTCATCATCGAGAAAATGTGTGAAACTATATGGAATGACAAAGCTTCCATTCCTTTTCGACTCTAGAATGTCTTGCACACCTGTTTTGTCTACAATTTCGGAAAGGTAATGGCTGACAGTTGTCCGAAGATACGATGATCCGACATGCGACGTCACAGCTTGATCTTCCAGAGCAATCTTTTCCTCTCCATACTTGGCCAAAAGCTCTCGTCGACTGAATCCTTCTGCAACATTAGAATACTCCATGACGAGCACAACGGGGCGCTTATCTCGGTATACAGCATCAAATTCTGCCGCACGAAGTCCACGAACGCTTCTGCGCTCGATCGTGCATAAACTTGTGTCAATGCCCAATTCTTGGAGAACAAAATCATCGCTCAGTTGTCTCCAACCTCCTCCACCCTCGACCAGCTCTGCATTGCTCCGGAGCACTGAGAAGGCGAGCCATAAAAGGGTTAGTTGAAAAAGCATTCTGTGTTTTGGAAAAGCACACGATTTGTTGGCTAGCGCATGTGGACTTGAATGTTCTTCTTGAAT
>JACLAD010013181.1_pt1 | contig 14120 bp, 4 predicted proteins | sample 8027901 | NCBI WGS metagenome assembly JACLAD01 (sample SAMN15725071, study PRJNA655200) | protist metagenome | isolation source: fluorescence activated cell sorting (FACS) single amplified genomes of... | place: Spain: Blaines Bay Microbial Observatory, Mediterranean Sea | collected 2016-07-05
GCGAGAAAAAATAAACTCGCATTTATATCTTGTTTTTCTTGGCGGGAGGTTCATAATCTGGATGATCTCTTCCCCATGTAAATTCTGGAGGGATAAATTTTCTCATTTGGTTATCGTTAAAGTATTTATGAATTAATTCATTTGATCTATAAGTTGAATTCCAAGGGAACCAATCTGGATTTGGGTTATCTTCCCAAACAAGTAGTAATTCTAGATTAGACAAATTTTTCTTTCGTCCTTTAAATCGATGATTTATAACTTTGACTAGATCAGCTAACTCTTCATCGATTTTTGCAACTTTAGTTATATCTGAGTTATTGTCGTCGTGTTTGTAAGGTGATAACAGTTTAACATGGAAATCCACTAATTTATTAGTAGCGAGATTTTCTAAAGTGTAAACTGCGCCGATTCTATTGATCACTCTATATGGACCGTGCTTTTTTGTATGAAGTTTTGATTCTTTTCGTGTTTCATATTCGGCTAAGACATATGAGTTAATTGGAAAATATGTTTGTTTATAATTTCCTTGATTTTCTTGAGTCGCTATATGATGAGTGTCGTTTTGCTGTTGATTATCTTGTGCAATTCTTATTATCGTCTGTTGAATGTTTAATAAGTTATCCATGTATTGGATAGCAGATTCACTAACATTATTATCGATAGGCTCTGACAAAAAATGTGAGTCGTGATTGACGGCGTTGCCGAAGATCATTTGGGTTGGAGATATTTTCGTTCTAGAGTTTACTTGCGTATTCATTATACGTTGAATAAATGGTAAATAATCAGGAAAATTTTTCCTCACATCTTGATCAGCTATTATCGCTGTCAAATGTCTGATGACTTCTTTGTTTGCGCGCTCCACTAAACCATTTTCTTCGTGACTATATGGATGAATAGTAGAGTGTTTAATCTTGGAGAAATCGATAAACGATTTTACTAGCTCGCTTACGAAATAAGATGCGTTGTCTGAAACTATTTCAGATGGACACCCGAAATCTGCGATCCATGAATAAAACGCTTTTAAAGCTTCTGAAGAATTTATGGATTCTAACGGATATAATCTGGTATATCTAGAGAATGCGTCGATTATGACGAAAATGTGTTTAATTTTTTGATTATCTATGTCTATCGGTCCGATAGCATCTACACAAATTCTATTCATTGGTCTATAATGAGCCAATGTGAAGGGAATTGTATGTATCAGTGGTTTAATAGTGTTCATCTTTTGACAACACGGGCAGTTGTTGACGAAAGTGGAGACGTCTTTTCTCATTCCGCTCCATTTTAGATTCAATTTTTGTAATCTATCAATTGTTTTTTGAACGCCTGAGTGACCTGATACAGCGTTATGTGCTTGTTGTATTTTTTTAAATATCTTTTTAGGTAGGTATTCCCGTCTTTCTATCATGTTGGTTTGTTCTAAATTATTCATTGTAGGGGGTGTGTCTTGTTTGGTTGGAAATGGAACTAAACGTGATAGCGCGTCGGCTTCTATGTTTTGTTTACCTTCTATGTGTAAAACATCAAAATTGAAATGTTGTATGGCTATTTTCCATCTTTTTACTTTATCTTGTGTAGTTTCTTTATCTTCTTGAAATTCAGTGATTAAAAATTGCCCGACCAAGCGATGGCAGGTAGGCCTTTACGTTTCTTGCTTTTAGAGCGTTCAAGCATGTACAGTAGCACATACTTCTCTACTTCTAGCTTCTAGAGATGATAGTAATAATATTTGTAATAGCATTAGCTACATATAGTATATGATGATATAGCGATTATATGCCTTGTAGCTAGCTCATTGATATATAATTCAGTAGTAGTAGTTGTAGGACGCTTAACTAGCTAGCTCAAAAATTAAGTAATTGTAGTAGTAGTAGTAGTAGTAGTAGACCCTAGTAGCTAGTAGTAGTAGTAGTAGTAGTAGTACTGTAGTACTTCGCTACTTCTAAATCTTTTACACTGAAAGCTGAAAGCAAAATCTCAATAATGATATAGATATAGTATGCATACATAGCTAGAAGTACTACTTTACCCAATTGAACATTGACAGTACCTCGCTTTTTCTTGCCGGTTGTTGCTGGCTAAGCAAGACAAGATCTACTCTGCTTTGCTCGCTTGCCATCATCATGGTACCTTATACGGTTTTCTACCTTGGTCCTTATAATAATCACCTTTCGACATCTGTTTATTTACATTATCTTTTCCACTTCCAGACTTATTGCCACTTGAACTTGCACCAACACTATTCCTAATGCTATCAGTGAATCCTGAAGACTTTTCTTTACCTGCAAATTTCAAACATTCACTTTCATTTCGCTTACTTACTGAGTAAGATTCCATTATTTGAAAACGTTTGTCGTCATATTCCTTCATCAAATCCATCTTCCATTCTACTTGTTTATTCTCAGATAAATTTGGACTGTCTACAATAGAAAAGAAGGAACTCCAATATTTATTAGGATTGAGTTGCAATGGTGATGGCTGGATCCAAACACCTTGCACTGCCCCTGTTCTGGATCGAAAGGCAGAGGATAATGCTGGCGTTAAACATTTAAGAATTTTCAATTTTCTTGTTTTTAAATGATTGATTTCTCCGTCATGATTATATATGATATCTGTGCTGACCAAAAAGTTTGTTCTATCACTCAGATTGGCATTTCGCATGTCCTTTTTCTGTGATGAACTGCTTTTTTTACTTCGTCTGAGTCCAGCCCCGGTGCTCTGAGATCTTAATCGCATAGGTTTTTCCTTCATTCTTTCAGCTTCTCCATCTGTATCCGATCCGCCATCTTTCGGAATTGAGCCACTACTTATGATGCCGGGATCAGATGACTGCGCACGTTGCTGCGTACTTCCCAGACTGAAACTTCTTGCACGACCACGTGCCATTTTTTCATCAGGTGCGCTACTGTCACCATCAGTAAACAACAAATCAACATAGCTGAAACTGTTAGATACATTATTGGTTGCTGCTTTTGCAATCGACTTACCTGTAGCTTCAATCAAGTGTTTATGAGCCAACCCAGCGATCAGTTTCATTTGTGAGTTCAGCAGGACGAAAACGCTCTTAAGTAAAATTCCAGGGGATCTACCTGGAATTAGTGTCTCAGTAATATTCACATTGTGTGATACATCTTCTATTGCTTCCGTAACAGCAAGCAATTTTACATTCAAGTGATCAATGTTACATTTATCATCTGGCGAAGACAAGTTGAAAATAGGGTCATTTCCATTGTTGTAATTGATGACTTCCTCAAGCTCGTTTTCCCGAACTGAAAATCTCGTGCTAATTACAATACCATCATCCTCTATTTGATACTTGTCTGTTTCCAAGGCACTTATTGAGTAATCTTTAATTTGAAAAATTTGACATGCTGCCCATACGTGCCAATATATCGCTTCCCAGGTCATTCCTCCAGCATGTAGGGATTTTAAATATCCTGTCAGCGACCAGCTTGCGATTGACATATGTCTATAGCGCAAGTTCCCCCTAAAATCTACATACGCTTCGGCATCTTTACAAACCAGCGTATCGTCAAAATGTTCTAGATACACAAAACCGCAATGTTGACAACATGTCAAATATGAAGCGATGGATCTAATCCCATTTTTGCTTCCTGCTTTCCTCGAAAAGTCGATCTCTACTCTTCTCTTATATAATTTGTTCAAAATCTTATCTCTTTTGTCTTTGGTCGTTGCCAAGACTTTTGGTGGTATTAATAAGGCCAATCTATTGAGGAGTTTTTCCGAAATGCATGCTAAATCAATAGGAAGTTTTATAATTTCATTTAAATGCGACGCGATAAATTGTAGGCACATTTCAACTAGTGAGTCCATCTGCAGAAACTCCGATGATATCAAAATTGACACGACAATTGTTTTGTCTAGCTTTGGTAACTTTTCAGGAGCGTGTATAAACTGCATCAACCACTCGAAAATTTCCACATCACAATGGACTGAAATATCTACCTCCTCTAGCGTGTGCTCGGCACCTGTGAGATAACTGTTAAAATATTTCATATTCTCCATGAGTATATCTTTCCTACAATTGAAATCTCGGGTAACTTGTCGATTTTCATCACAGACATGTATTACCACGATATTTTTCTGGTTGATCTTCCCGTGCTTGTCGCTTCCGTTAGCATTCTTGTACTTGTGGGATGGTAGCTCCAGAGGACAGTAAGTGGGTAACTCGCGATAAACAGGTTGGCCATTGCCCACACCACCATCACCGTTTAAAGTGTTATCACTCACCAACGCCTCTCTTTTCCCCTTTTCTGATAATTCGCGTACCTCCTTCACGTTTTGATATGTAAGTGAAGAGCCAGAGAAGGAACCCTTTCCCTGATTATCTGTTCCGCCAGTGTCTTCAGCATTCAAAGAAAAGTCGGAGGCCTTAGGAGGCTGGTAACGGCTGCCACTGACGATCATTGAGACCAACTCTCTATTCTACAAACAGGCTTTCCAGTGCCTGAACCCTTATGTCGACTTCCTGCACCAGCCAGTACCTACATGCTGGGTGGTGTAGTACGGTAGATAGAAGGTAGGTGGTAGGTACATAGTAGATACCTAGACTAGTACCCCTAGTAGTAGTATGAAGGTAGGTAGCGTAAGTAGGTACAATCCGGTTTGGACCCATCATCCATATATATTGGCCAGCTCCTCTCTGCTACTGCTGCTGCTGTGGCAGCAGAAATTCAAACAACACACAAGTAGAGGTAGTACCTATAATATGAACAAAATAAAGCGGTGAGGAGGTACCTATAGGTAAAAGTATCCAAGTGTAAAAGTAGGTAGGTATAGGTAGGCATAGTAAGGGGGCGTTCGGACTTGCTCTGCTGCTGAGCCTCCGCATTTTTATGTACCTTCGCATTCTTTCACCTCCTTGCGCATCTTTGTCATTTCGATAGGCCAAGAAATACAGTCGACAGGGTAGCTTCTCGTCATTCATAGGTTCAGATGTCCTCATTTGAGGATGATGGAGATGATCATTCAAACAGCTTTGCAAGTTGCTATTCCGATGAAGCCTCCACAGGTGACGATGACGATGAAGAATTTGAATTCACTCCAGGAGTGAAGAGAAGGTATAATACTCTAGGAGGAATTGATGATGGAGAACGAAAACGAAAGAATAAGAGAACGAAAAGAGGGTTATGTAGCGGATTACATGTGGCTGAAAGGAAGGGAATTGAAATGTACGACATGAAGCCAATAGCTAAGCCAACAATCAAATTGGTTCTCAATCAAAAAGGAGATCCAAAAGTTTCAACCGATGTAGATCTGAATGTTCATTTTGATTTTCGTGATAACACTATTAGATCGAATCATCGCCATTGGAATTTACAGGCAGGGATTCGTGAAGTAATGGCGAATGCACATGATGCTGTCTTTGACCAAGCAGCCGATACGATGTTCTCTAACAACAAAGTTCCACATGTAGAAACAGTACATGGTGATGTTGGTATTTCTGGTTGTGTAACTATGAATGGAAAGTACTGTATCAGTTTCTGTGTATCTGTAGAGGAGGTAGTACTTAATCCTAAATACAATGGTGGGAAAGATACTGCATACCATCCTGTCAAGTACATACAAGCCGACGACCTATCCAAATCTGATAAGGAAGATTTGCTCTTTGACACATACAGGGATCGCAAATATCGAGTAGCATTATTTATTCGAAATGTAGGAAGTGTACTCCCAGTTGAAGCTTGGGTGAATAGTTTTTCTTCGAAAGGGGCAGAGGAGTCTGCTTTGCTACGAGAGTGTGTAATTGGAGGGTTCGGATATGGCCTAAAGGACGCTGTTTTGTGCTTATTTCGTCACGGCTTTGACAATTTTGAAGTTTATGCAATTGATCCAATGGCAAAGCCACATCATCATACGGATGCCAAGAAATTTTATCGTGGTATGATCGAATCTACCCGATGGTGTCATCACAATGCTCCTACTCTTCGTATGAAAATTGTGCAGTCTACCAATCTCAGTAAATCAAACAAGAATGTACCAAAGCTAGTTCGAAATGTCTGTGCAGGCGATAATCAACCAGCATCAACTACTGTAATGATTGCAACAATCGTTGATAAACAGCGAGTGGAGCAAAAGGTTGCAGATTTAATTAACGCATTAAGATGTCACAGAGTGTTCGGGAGTGACGCCTATTTCGACTTCATTCAAATCAAAGATTTGATTCCAAGAGATACGAACGATCATAAGGATATCCATACAAATGCCTCGGAAGGGTTATCAATTGACAGCAAAACGCTATCCAAATGCGATAACGGCTGTAGTAGTAGTAGTAGTAGTAGTAGCGCAACCCATGGCGATGGCGATACTATTGAAGTACAAGCACCCTGTATTAATAAAAAAGATGGAAAGGACAAAACTTTCAATGTGTCTGTATCGGTATCCTTGATTCCTAGGGATACATGTGTGATTTCAACATGGCCTGGTCTACAACTCTTAAGATTTGGTCCTCATGCTCTTGAATATGGTAAGGCTGGACTAGTCTGTTCCAAGAGGACAAGATTTGATCAATTCTGTATGAGATTTCCAGATTCTTTTAAACAGAGTACACAAAGAGACCGTGCATATATGTATAACAATGAAATTGCAAGGTAATTTTTCGTTTTGTCACATAAGTAATAATATTTGTGTTGACGTTTCTATCTACTCTTTTAATTATATATATGACGATAAGGTTGTGTGGGAGCTCCATTGTGGCAGCTTGCATCGAGGAAGAGGCATCAAAAAACAAGGAGAGTGTTCAAAACGAAGAAAGAAACAAAGAAAATGTAAATATTGGGGACGAACGGTGTAAATTCCCAGACTGCGCTTCCATTACATCGTTGAGAGAATTACGTGATCAATGGACTAAGCCAGAAATTCTGAAGGCTTACCCATTCAACGCTTCCCTGGTCCTTTTGTTGTTAGATGCTATTTCACCGTATGACATCATGGATGATGATGATGTTATCATAATAGATGAAGAACAGGGAGTCAACATCAATGTAGACTCCTTGATTTCCTATTCATGTACATCATCTGTTGCGCAATCACATATATCTCGATTCTTCTGTGCGTTCGCTCCCGTGATAAATTGCGACGTTCGATCAGCTGATATCGCAAGAGCCGCTTATGAGACACGAAAGAAACACTCTAGAGCGCTTCAATCAATCAGAAATTTATTTCAACTTGACGCTATTGGTATCCCTGTTCAAGTTCCGCCTGTTTTAATGCCTTTACTTTCTGAGCAAAATAAGGAGTTCGACGTTTTCAGCTCTGTGCGAAAATTGTTGGTGCAGCTGAGCTGTGTTGCAAAGCCTTTTGACCCCCAGTACACTGTATTTTGCCACAAAATCCAAGAACTTGTTGAGGCTCAACGCCGCAGGGGACTACAGACAGTGATAGTGGAGCTGGATATTAGTCAAGATCTTATTTCATATGTATATGAAAAACTGGGGAGCACCAGCGAAGTCTTGAAAATACAACTAACAAACAGAGAAACAAATACCTATAATCGTATGCAAAACTTCCGACGAGATGAAGATTTTGCGAAGGCATATAATGAAGCTTTACGTTTTGATGCTGTCGAAGCTGGTGGAGATGACAATTTTCATGAAGATGACAACGCAGCCAACTTTGGAATTCAGAATGGTGGAGGTTGTCAAATAATTAAATCTGAAGCAGCATTGCCCATTGAGCTAATCATCATGAGTAGTCATGAAGGAAGCAGCATAAGAGACAAAGTCATATCTATCTGTGGGCAAGGTAATGTTTGGTCCCAAGATTACTTGAGACATTCTCTTCATGACCCTGAGTCTATTGATGGTGATGCTAACGAAGGCGATGAGGCAAACAATATTGATGATTATCAAGACGGCGATTCTGTTAACGACAATGATGAAGGCGATAGTATGTCTGATATTTCCCAAGATTTTCCAATTCCTACAAGAATTAAAAACGAAGAAAGGAACGGTGACAGAGAACAGTTGGAGGAAGATGGTGGTGTGCCCATCAAGACTGAAGTAAAATTTGATGAAGAAGCTGCTGACATTGATCCCAACTATCATAACTACAACAACACAGGGATAATCATTGATGAAAAAGTCGGAAAAACGCTGGTTGCAAAGATTAGAAAAGAGTTGAGTGGTGGGAAAATTATTTGTTCTTCACACGCCTGCCATCATCCAGTGGATGTGAACAATATCATGCGACCAATCGCTAAAGTCATTAGAAGCGCCTGTATTATGAATTCTTCTAGGTAAAAATAGTAGTAGTGTAGTAGCAGATATCGATAAAATACTTCTACTCTTCTGCTTTTATCTTTTATTTTTAGCGAGCTTTCTAATTCTAAGAGCTAAGAGTAAGAGTTTTGAACCGTGGTAGGGTAGTGGTAGGTGGTAGTGGTAGCACTGGTAGTGGTAGTGGTACAGTAGCTGGTAGTGGTAGTGGTAGTGCTAGTGCGTAGTGCTCCATGCTCTAGGTTCGACATTAGTCACCAAATAAATTATTAGTCACTAATTAGTTAGTCTCACTAATTAGTCGTTAGTCAACTTGTCAAAAACCTAACCTTAATTTGGACCCTGACTCTAGCTACTAGCCGCCAGTCATATTCTGCTAGTGGTTGGACCAGTATTACCAGTGGGCCGAGTGTCACCAGTAGGACGACCTGTGTTACCTTTAGGACCTATCTTACATCTTACTAGTTAGATTATAGATACCATCTAAATTTATATTACATATATGGAAGAAAACCCTTGTAGTATAATCATATACTAGATAATATTGATATGCCTTATTACTATATATATATTAGTACCTACTCAAGTGTTGGAATATAGTCGTTTCATCGTTTTAGTAACGAAGCAAAAAATAGTATAAGTAATCGTAGCATCTGTTAGCTTACTCTAAACCTACAGTTACAGTTGCTACTCTTTAATCATTAAAACTTATCCTAAGACAACAATTGCAATTGAGAGTATAAATGATAAGTTACGGAACCAGAAAGAGAAGAAGACCTCTCGTGAGTCTTCGCGAACGCGGAAGAAGGACCAAGATTTCCAAAGAGAATAAACAAGCGGACAAGGAAGACAACGAGAACGCGACAGTCAACGTAGAGGATACTGAAACCGCCGACGAGGAACACCGCAAAGAGATTGACAACGAAAACATCGTAGATATTGGTTCGCCAGCGTGGGTTCCAGATAGCCCCATTTACATTCCACCTGCAACCTTTTCATCGCCAGATATTAGCGACGATGACTCAGTTAATCGCATGAAAGTGACAACACATACAACCATGGAGGTAAAGACAATAGACTCTTTCAATCCTAACAACGTTACGATGATTTGCAGCGAAAGAGACAAAATGAAACTAGGAGGAATTCAAAAGAGCCATCCACTGTTATTCCACTTCAACCGCACATTATGGCCGGTTCTTTTTGCTACTTGTCAGTTGAAAGGCCTGATGCCATTAAGCTATGATTTCGATAACGCTAAACATATGAAATCGTTTAAGTTGCTGTTACATCAAGAAGAAAGTCAAGTGTTGGAAGCGCTAAGAAAAACATATCCTTCGACGAAAGCGTCAAACGCTGTGGACTTATGTTCACACATCGTTTTCAATGTGGACCCAAGATACCCGACGTTCTTAAAACAATATGGAGAAGTGAAAAACATCCTCGATATGTACTCTCCCACTCAGGAAGAACAGAAACTCATAATTGACTACTGGAAGAGCACCTGGATGGAAAAAGTTTTGGGCGCTCCTCAGATGAAGGCCCAGCTAAAAGCCAATTTGTTTTCAGCACCAAACGTGCAATCGTTAGACAAATTTATGAAAAACTTACTAACGGCGCTACATGAGAGAATGGTTCAACATGAAAGAACAGTGCACCTCGGTGAAAACTACGACTATCGAGCTTATAGCAACCAGTCTAGAAAAGGAGTAAATCCAAAAACAACCCAAGAACCTAAACCGTTGCCACCTAACAATGGTAAGACGCCTCCAAAAGGCGGTAACGCACCTAGATGCAAAGGATGTGGAAACGATCCCACATATCAAGCCAAGAATAACAAAAACAACTTGGCTTGCGACATTTCCAAATCTGCATGTCTTTTCAAAAGACACGAAGATTTCAATAACACTGATAAAGCTTTCATCAAATCTGATGTAGGTTTGAACTACAAAAAAACAGGAAACCATTGGCTTCGAATCGACAAGAAATTGAGCGACGATAAAGCTAGTCTTATTGCGCGAACAATTCCAAGAAGGAAAGATGCCGATAAAAAGGTAAACGCTGAATCATATCTTTATAACCAAGTTTCTAACCCTGATAACTACCTTGATAACATCCCAGGCGACTTCAACAAACCCGTAGTCTCGCTGGTGATAACTGATAAAAACGGAAACTCTAACGAGTTTGACGCTTTAATTGACCCTGGCTCCTATAGCCTAACTTCTACTTCTAGTAACATAGAAATAGTTAGTTATATCAGCGAAAATTTATATAAGACTTTGACTAATATGTTACCATCTCATGAACCATGTACATGTAAACCCACCAAGACATGCACAGCGACAGGATGTTTTATATCCACAACTTGTTTAAACATCGCTGGTAAACTAAAAGATGAATATTCTTCGACAGAAGAAATTCAAATAGCCTTCAGGGTAGTAAAAGCATTGAACGACAACCAAATTATCATAGGATTAAACGATGTTAAAAAACATGACCTCACAAGAGTGTTCAGACATCTTTTCTCCAACGACATAACAAATTTGAACCACGGTTTAAACGTAAGAACCCAACCTGAAATTCAAGATAAACAACCCGATACAACTCAATCTACGCCTTTATCCCCACAACAGGATAATTCTACATCAATTGAAGAGGGCGAGGATGTGGATAATCATTTCCAACCAAAAACATCCCGTAGAGAAATTATTCTCCAATCGCTTCGTCGTTCGAAGAGATTGAATCCAACCGGCATCCATAGCCAATCATGGTCAGGATCGCAACCTAATCATGATAAATCCCATGCTACTTTGATGTCACTGCAGTTGAATAACCTGATAGAAGGGAAATTGATTAGCAAAGATGAGTTACTCACAAAAGAAGATGACACTGATTACATCGATGATTTTATCGACGATAACTTACTAGATGATTTATATAATATAAATGATATAGAAAAAGATTTACAAACAACAATAGAAGAACACATAGAATCGATGTTATCAAACATTCAAGATGAAGATATGAGATCCAAACTACAAAATATAGTGTACAGATACACTAATGTATTCAGCACTGAGCTTTCTAACAAGGCAGCTTTAGTAACACCGTATTCCATACCATTGAAACCAGACAATGACTGGATAGCTGATAAAAACAGACATCCACCAAGATGGCAAACAATTGCCAAATCATATGAAGTCGAAAGATTCATAAAGAAAGCCATCGCTTGCAACATGATCAAACCATCAGACGCACCAGCATGGTCGCAGATACTATTAACACCAAAAAAGAACGGTTCCTATAGGTTCTGCGTAGACTTTCGTGCATTAAACAATGCAACACATTCTAGTGGATGGCCATTACCTAACATAAAACATGTGTTAGACAGATTATCAAAGAAAAAACCAAAATATTTTACAATATTAGATCTTACCTCAGGGTACTTTCAAATACCAATAGATGAACAATCCCAAGCTCTCACAGCGTTCAGAACTGCGATAGGTCTATTCGAATGGACTCGACTACCTATGGGATTGAAAGGTGCAGGAAGCTACTTTCAAATGCAAATGCACAAGATTTTCGAAGACCTACTATACAATATAATAGAAATTTACTTAGATGACATTCTTATCTTTGCAGAAACAAAGGAAGAATTGATAACAAACACAGAAATAGTGCTGGAAAGACTAAGAAAACACAACATCACTGTCAATCCAGAGAAAGTAAAGATGGGTCTAACAGAAGTTGAGTATGTAGGACATCTTATCGATAAACATGGAATATCGTTTTCACAAGAAAAGAAACGAAAAGTTTTTGACTTCAGGTTACCTGAGAAGGCGCATGAACTCAAAAGCTTCTTAGGGTTGTGCTCTCAATATAGAGACCACATCCAAGGTTACGCCCAACTATCTGCTCCCTTGCACGATATGCTCAAAGGCTACACCAAGAAAAGTAGACACAAACTTCCGTGGACCGAAAATCTAAAACAGGTCTATTACACTTTCAAAGACGCAGTGGCTAATTGTGGCAAACTGTTCTTTGTAGACGAAGACAAACCAATCTTCTTAAACACCGACGCCTCATACCACGGCATAGGCGCAACATTGTATCAGATGGATGAGGAAGGTAATAAGATACCCATCCAATTTATTTCAAAAAAATTGAATGTAACCGAGTTAGGTTGGAATATAGTAGAAAAAGAAGCATATTCCATTTTTTATGCTATAATGAAACTAGATCATCTATTAAGAGATCAATATTTCATTCTACAAACCGACTCAAAAATTTTGAGCCATATGAACACCGACCACAAAGATAAAGTAAAAAGATGGAAAATAGCCATACAACATTTCAATTTTGATGTTTTACACATAGAAGGTAAACAAAACATAGAAGCCGACGCGCTATCACGTTTAGTTCCATTTCCAACCAAACAAGACACACCCCCTACAATGAATAATTTAGAACAAACCAACATGATAGAAAGACGGGAATACCTACCTAAAAAGATATTTAAAAAAATACAACAAGCACATAACGCTGTATCAGGTCACTCAGGCGTTCAAAAAACAATTGATAGATTACAAAAATTGAATCTAAAATGGAGCGGAATGAGAAAAGACGTCTCCACTTTCGTCAACAACTGCCCGTGTTGTCAAAAGATGAACACTATTAAACCACTGATACATACAATTCCCTTCACATTGGCTCATTATAGACCAATGAATAGAATTTGTGTAGATGCTATCGGACCGATAGACATAGATAATCAAAAAATTAAACACATTTTCGTCATAATCGACGCATTCTCTAGATATACCAGATTATATCCGTTAGAATCCATAAATTCTTCAGAAGCTTTAAAAGCGTTTTATTCATGGATCGCAGATTTCGGGTGTCCATCTGAAATAGTTTCAGACAACGCATCTTATTTCGTAAGCGAGCTAGTAAAATCGTTTATCGATTTCTCCAAGATTAAACACTCTACTATTCATCCATATAGTCACGAAGAAAATGGTTTAGTGGAGCGCGCAAACAAAGAAGTCATCAGACATTTGACAGCGATAATAGCTGATCAAGATGTGAGGAAAAATTTTCCTGATTATTTACCATTTATTCAACGTATAATGAATACGCAAGTAAACTCTAGAACGAAAATATCTCCAACCCAAATGATCTTCGGCAACGCCGTCAATCACGACTCACATTTTTTGTCAGAGCCTATCGATAATAATGTTAGTGAATCTGCTATCCAATACATGGATAACTTATTAAACATTCAACAGACGATAATAAGAATTGCACAAGATAATCAACAGCAAAACGACACTCATCATATAGCGACTCAAGAAAATCAAGGAAATTATAAACAAACATATTTTCCAATTAACTCATATGTCTTAGCCGAATATGAAACACGAAAAGAATCAAAACTTCATACAAAAAAGCACGGTCCATATAGAGTGATCAATAGAATCGGCGCAGTTTACACTTTAGAAAATCTCGCTACTAATAAATTAGTGGATTTCCATGTTAAACTGTTATCACCTTACAAACACGACGACAATAACTCAGATATAACTAAAGTTGCAAAAATCGATGAAGAGTTAGCTGATCTAGTCAAAGTTATAAATCATCGATTTAAAGGACGAAAGAAAAATTTGTCTAATCTAGAATTACTACTTGTTTGGGAAGATAACCCAAATCCAGATTGGTTCCCTTGGAATTCAACTTATAGATCAAATGAATTAATTCATAAATACTTTAACGATAACCAAATGAGAAAATTTATCCCTCCAGAATTTACATGGGGAAGAGATCATCCAGATTATGAACCTCCCGCCAAGAAAAACAAGATATAAATGCGAGTTTATTTTTTCTCGC
>JACLAD010016813.1_pt1 | contig 14120 bp, 3 predicted proteins | sample 8027901 | NCBI WGS metagenome assembly JACLAD01 (sample SAMN15725071, study PRJNA655200) | protist metagenome | isolation source: fluorescence activated cell sorting (FACS) single amplified genomes of... | place: Spain: Blaines Bay Microbial Observatory, Mediterranean Sea | collected 2016-07-05
TAGCATCGGGGTACCGAAAGAATCTAGACAAGGTAGATCAATTAAAATTGGATTCGAAAATAAAAAATGGATTTCTAATCCCGCAAAAGTTTTTTTTTTCTGGCAAGGGATCGATCGCCGTCTTGCCCACTGGGGGTCCACACCGTCTCCCCTTGGCAATCGGTAACTTTATCGAAGACTTTCCCGCCAGATCTGTCCCGCCTGATCTGTCCCACCAGATCCTGGGAAACGGCGATCCCGGGACAATCTATGTGTGCTTGCGTATTTATCGTCGGTGAGGAATATCCCCCACCATCAGCATGCAACTTTCCACCGATATCTCTGTCTCTTATCGCGCCAACAGTTGAAAAGGCGTCCATTTGGGACAGCACATTTAATTCCGCATCTTTCGGGGGCAGCGATGACAACGGCACCGATAAGGTCTCGAAGTTACGCTGTGTAGCACGGGTCCATGTCGCCGGCTCATCAGTGACCAGCGGGGTTGCATCTGTCCAACCTTACAGTGACACAGCCAACGATACTGCCTGTGACTCACCCAGTGACCTTGCAGATGTAACGAATGTCACTTGGAACTACGCCACGATGATGTACGGTACCTTTTCATCTCGTCACGTTCACATCTCGTCGTATTATTGCGCACATATGCCAGCTGCTTCCTGCTAAACATACATGCCCCCACTCATGACTAGACACATTCCAAACCATCTTGGGGGTGTTAACGGTGATGTTTCCAGCAAAATGGAAACTGTGGAGAATTTTTCAGTCAGTGTGGGACGAGGTACGTGGTGACCCCTCAAATCTCACATCCCATTCGCGTTTTTTTACATTACTCCATCGCAGCAACTGGGGTAACGACGACAGATATGCGGGCGACGATCCCCTTGAGCCTCCACAATAGAGAAAGTCAAAGCGGACGAGACTGGTATGAGCTGAAGGAGCTGCTTCCGGAAGGCCACGCAGATGAGTTGCAAGTGTGTGGCCATCTGCGCGTTTCGTGGGCCATCCTCAACAACGGGATCGACGAACTTTATAAGGGTATTGAATTGGCCGTGGCAAAGGTGGAGTCTCCGATGCCTTTGGTCGCCCGTTTGCCTGAATGGGAGGGGAAATCATCGCTGGACTCAAGTTTTGAGCTAATGAGCCCCTCTCCCGGGGTTGTAAGAAACCTCAAGTCAGTAGGATCGCCCGTGACGCCGACTCCATCAACGCCAAGCAGAGTGAACGATCAAATCCGGGGAGACCTTGTAGATGCGGAACGTAAAGTCTTGTCTCTTAAAATACAACTGCAGGAAGCTCTTGATCGAGAGGCTGAGCTGCAGAGAGATGTAGAGGTCGCAAAGTCGATGGCCGAGTGTGAAGCAGAAACAGCCTTGGCGTTGGCGGAGTCCCTAGGTGGCATTTGTGATGACATCCTTAGCAAACCTGGGAGACCGGAAACTGCCGGCATGGCTATTGTCGAAAGGCTATCATGCAGTGATGTTGGTGTCGCTCGACGACCGGTTGCACTACAGGATTTGAGACAATTGCGTTCAGACGCAGCAGCTGCAGTTCAAGAATGGAGACATCGCATAGAGGGCAGCTTGGAGAGGGATGAAGACAGCACTGCCGCTGACAACACCGATGCACCGCCAGTGCCTATGTACAGAGGTGCCCTTCTGGAGATCGTAAATGACCCCCGGTTTGAAGAGGTAACTAATATCGCCGTTACTATCGCTTCCGGCTCTTCTCCGTATTTTAGTGACTTTGCCCTGTCGATTGTATGGCCCAAAGCAGATGAAACAAATCGTGCAGTCTAACCCTAATCAACTACATTTGGTGAAGTCTATGATTGGTGATAAAAACCCGGCTCTATTGACAAAGATCAAAGCAAATCAAGATGAGTTCCTCCAACTCATGAATGAAGGGAAGAAGGAAATTGTGGTGACTGCTTCCACGACTAGTAATACCCCAGTTGCGGCATCGGATTCGATATCCAAGATCGTTACGTCAGACACCGATTCAGCACCCGAGGATACGCTTGCATTTTTGCGTCAAAACTACGAAATATTTCGGGAAGAGGCGGCGAAGTTCAAGTCTGAGCGCCAGAAGATGGCAAATGACCGAAAGTTGCAGGCAGATGCCTGGTCGAAGAAAATGTCGCGAGTCCAGCTGGTCGAAGACCAGCTTGAAGCGACAAAATTGGAAATGCTTGAGACTGTGAGAAAGCAACATGCGGCAATCGTTGAAGGTCATCGGGTGGAGGTGGAGAACTTGAAAGGTTTGTGTGAGGATCACCAGAAACTTGCCGAAAAGGCCACAAAGGACCTTCAGGCTCTTCGTAAGGACTTGGATGCCAAGACGACCGACTTTATGCAACTCACAGAAGAGAGTGCTGACAGAGAGACAAGATTAAAAAGCCAGCGGCATGCAACCTTGTGTCTAAAGCTCAGAGTGAAGGAACTGGAAAAAAATCTGGAGGATGCAGATCACCAGTTGCATGAGCAGAATAAGACAGTGGCCGACCGTGATCGCCAAGTTCGGGATGAACAAGTCAATCGTGCCAAAGATCTTGCAGAACTCAAGGGGAAGGTCGAGACTCAGCGACAGACCATTACTGACCTGGAAGAGGCACTACGAAGATCATCCCAGCTATCGCGAAAATTGGAAATGACTCTCACAGAAAGGGATGAAACAATGAAATTGACGGAAGAAAAATTCCAGCACGATCTTGCTGCTAAGAATAATCAGAATAAGGGCGCCCTCGATGCGGCTCGCTTGCAGACAGATACTGTAAGGAAGAGCCTAAGTGACATTAAAAATAAATGCCAATTGTTGCAAGAGAGGGAAGGTGAACTCGAGCTTGATCTGACAAAGGTCCGCGGTGCATTGAAAACAGCAAAATCGGCAGCAGAAACAATTAATCGTGACAAGTCAAAAGAGCTTGAAATGATGGAGATACGTCTAGAACGAGAAGTTGAACAAACTCGAAAAGATTGCGAGGGCCGAATTGCCCAAATGTCTGAGGTATCCCTTGAAAAAATATCTCGTTGTCAGAATGACAACGACGATTTGCGGCGTCAAATTGTTGGTTTGAAGGCACGCACGCTCCAGCAAAAAAATGCATTTAGACGAGAAACTGCAGAGCTTGTAGAGTCCCATGATGCAGCGTTGATTACCTTAAAAGAAGCCCATAAGTTAGCTATGGATCAACGGGCGGCAGATTCACTTTCAAGAACGATGACACTTTCCAAGGAACACGACGCGGCTCTTTCGAGCTTGCAGAAAAGACTCGAAGTAGAAGTAAGATTAGTAGAAGATGCGCGGGCAGCTTTAATTGAAAATTTTAAATCACGTGAGGAGATCTATCGGCTGGATGCAGAGGCGACGAAGAATAGATTGGAACAGGAACTAAAAATTTCTGTTAGAAAAAGAGATGCGCTTGTTTCCGATTATGAGAGTCGGTTAGCTCGCGCCGGAGACGCAATTGAGAATCTCAAGGTAAAGCACGGCGAACATATTGCGAAGGCCGACGCGATGTTCCACCGCGAGCTACAAAAGCTACAGGAAACTCACGCAAAGGAAAAACAAGAGTTGGGTTCACAATGTCACGACCTACAAAGGGAACTTGAAGACATTCAAAATCGACACAGAAGAACGATTGACGGACTTAAAGAGGAGCATGGTCTCCAAATAATTAGTTGTGAGAAAAAGATCCTCGCGGAAGCTGAGCGAAATTTGATGAAAGTGAAGGACGAATATTCTCAAGGCCTTGCCAACAGCCGCAAACGCGAAAAGGTGGCCGATGATGTGGTATCGGAATTAAGAGCAACACTCAAAGTGCGAGACGATTCCCTTAGCGATTTTAGAAATAGATTGCAGGTCGAAACCGAAGCAGCTGCCGCAGCTGCGTCAAAACATCGCCGAGACCTTCAGATTACCCGTGATAAGTGTGAAGGCGCAGAGCGGTCCCTAGATGAGTTCAAGATACAGTTGGAAAAGGAAATTGAAGAAATGGCGAACAAATGCCGTGATTCAGTTGCCGCAGCCGATCAAAGAACGAAGCGTGCCAAAGAGAGGGGTTCAGTCCTTGATACAACCTTAAGCACCATGCGGCAGGAGCAGGAGAACTTGATTGCCGAAGTGCAAAAGTTCCGGGGGGCGCTAGAAGTGGCGAAGGAAACTGTGCGTTCGACAGAGGAGCTAAAAGTGAAAGAGCTATCCACCATGGAGCGTCGCTGGGCATCGGAAGTTGCATGCGTTCGCGACAAACAAAATAGAAAACTAGAAGACGCAATGCATAGTCACTATGATAAATATATCTAATTTAGTATCATTGATACGATCATTGCAATATTGATAGTGGTTCTAAAACTTTAAATATTTATTTAGTAAAAGTTTTAGTAAAACTAGTTCTTCTAGTAGGACCTATAGCTAGTCATGACTATGTATTCTATAGACGGGCTGAAAATTTCCAATTGTGCTGGTCGAGGCCGTCTCGGACTGCGTCGGTATGTACAACGCCCATATGGCCATGCATGAGGCAGTTCACACGCGTGCCAATAGTTTTAAATTATTGACTCTCTATGCACATTATGACCTATGTAGGATCCTAGGAATCCTAAGCCTTAGTACTAGGATCCTAGATTGGGCCAATAATTTTACCAGTGGCTTTCCTCACCGTATTATTTGTGAATGATTGTAAAGTTTAGTCGACTAGTCCTAGGATCCTATAGCCTATACTATTGGTATTACTAAATTTAATAATTTCTATTTAGTATTACTATAGTTACTCCTACACTACACTTAGGGCCACAGTTGATGGATGGAGTGCCGTGTTGTTGCTGGGATCGCAACGTTCAAAAGTTTGGTTGACAATATAGTGTTTGTGATAAATTTGCGCCATTTAGGATCTTATATCTGCATTCTTCCTTGTTGTCAGCAGATGGGGCGAATAGTCCGGCGTATTTTCCCCAGTTGACATGGTCACTGCAGTCACCAATTTCCTCTTATATCTCCTGTTTAGACGCGTTATATGCACGTTTAATTTCTTGTCTGACACGTCTGGTGTATGATAGTTGTTGACCACCGTGTTTTCTTTTGTAAGGAAGCTTAGCGAAGAACATTTGTAGCGGAAGACGATGTTTGCCCATGTGTAATAGGTGCCCAACCCATCTGAGGCATCTGTTATTGATGTAGAAATTCATTGATTTTAGATTCAGGCGTTTATTATTATATAATACTAGGATTTCCGAAAACAGAACGAAGACCGGCTCGAGGTGGAAATCACTTGTGTTCGGTTCATTATGCACGTTACAATTATACTATACTAAAAAAACTTTAAAATAAATTATAGACTCAGTATTTGTTGATAAGGATCGCACAGGATCGTAGGACTACACTAGTATTAAATTTAGTAATACTATTACTTGGACCCCCCCTTAAAATTTGATTTTAATTTTAGTAGTTTCCTAAATATTTATTAAAATATTAGGACTTATAATATAAGTTAAATTTATATTATTAGTAGTCCTTATATTAATATTTATCAGTAGGTCCTATTCGGTATTATAATAATATTAGTATCCTAGTAGGACTCCGACGTTACGTAGTACGTAGCTATACTATAGTAAATGAATTACAATGTCATGTAAATTAATAGAAAGAAAATCAATGAATATTCAGCTGATCAGATGTGAATGCACAATTTAGTATAGGATCCTACACATCGTATGACAATTTGTATGACATTGTCATGTTGTTCCCAAAACAGTGCGCACGCCCATGTCCCTCCGTTTTGCGTGGTCATCCAGGCAGTCAAATGCTAAAATTGTCTTCTCAATCTCGCGTTGACGGTCGTAGATTCGTGTCGAAGGTGGAGAAAGGAGCCCAGTGTCTCTTGGTGCCCTTATATTACGTAAATTGGAAATTACCCCATCTCTCTGCTTTACATCGTCCTTGAGATCTCTCAGCTCCCGCTCCATGAGTCGTAATTTAGTAGAAGAAACACCCTCAGAGTCATTTATCGTCTCAGCAACGCCAGACACAAAATGCCCACTTCCAGGTTGCAGATGCGCTCTGTGAGGCTCTGTGTCGACTTGTTTTTGCCCCGGGTCAAGTGCACGTTCAAGTTCTGGCATTATAAAGGATGCCGAGTCACTGGGTAGCATGTCAATCCATACCGGGTGACGCTTCATATTGCGTAATATCGTTTCATAATGGCGCCTGACGTTGGCAATCTTTTCAATATTTGCTTTTACACGATAGGATTCACGTTTCTCATTGTCTTTTACAAGCTGTTGGAGAGAGCTTATGATAGACCGATTCTCCTGATCGCAACGATGCAATTCATCAGCAGTGTTTTGGCACACCGACATAGAACTCTTGAGATCCGAAATCTCTCTGGCTGCGGCCTCTGTAGCCTCTGCGGCTTGCTCAATTTGATTCTCGAGCTGAATTCGTTCGGCTTTAAATTGCTGCTCCAGAATAATGGTGACATTGTTGTGCTCTTTATTCATTTTTTCCACGCGCTGGTCGAAGCTCGTCTGAGCTCTAAGTAGACCGGCCCTAAGTTCAGATTCGGCGTCGGAGATTCTTCGGCGTCCATCAGCCACGCCAGCATCGACCCGATCTTGCATAACTCGAACCTGCTCTTCCAGCTGTCGCTTGCTTGCTGTAACTTCAATAACACGCCTTTGCGCACATTCCTGGGCATCTCGGGCCGCACATAACTCTTTGTCTGCACTTTCAAGCGCCACACATTCTGCTGTGGTCACAATATTGATTTTTTCCTCCAGCTTATCACACCGAAGTCGGTGTGCACGATTTGACGCCACCGATGCAGTAGCAGCAGCCTCGAGCTTCGACTCCAAGATGGACAGCTGCTCTCTTCGGTGATTTTCAACGCCTTTTATTTGCCCATATTTAGTTTTGAAACGTTTGGCTTGCAATGCAACCTCTTGTAACTGAGCCATGAAGCTTTCCTTCAGTTGTTCCATTTTCTTCTTGCGGATAACAGCCTCGCGTTCGGATATTGCGCGCCATGCCTCCTCTTGTGCTTGTTGTTGAAGCTGACATTGTGCAAGGTCCTCGGTATGATCGGCCAGCATCTTAGCCATCGACATTTTCTCCTCTTGCTCCTGACTCTCAAGAGCCAAAGCATGAGTTGACTCTAGCGCGGCAATACTGACAGCGTGTGACGCAATGGCCCTTGCCATACGTTCTTCTTCGGCCTTCTTCAGGTGTACTACACGTTCTTCCTCTGTTTTGCGCAATATTGTGATGCGTTCCTCTTCGATTTCCCTCATCTTTATGCCACGCTCTTCCTCCGCCTGGCGATAGCTCACAATCTGTTCGTCTGTCGTTTTCTTCATAGTTTCAATGCGCTCATTCGCCGTGTCTCGCACGAGCAAGATCCGCGCATCCATTTCCCGGATACGGGCATTTGCATCCTTCAATTCATCACAGTAACGAGCGACAACCCCTGACTCTCGATGAAGAAGCTCAATCCTGCGGTCCTCGTTCTCCTTCGCCAATCGGGCCATATCATGCACCCGCCGTTCTTCTACCAAAGTCAATTCTCTAGTCTTTGCACCGTCTAGGACTTTAGCTTGTATCTCCGCAGTTCGCAGGGCCACTCTAGCACTCTCTAGCTCATCGTCACGACTCTCATCTTTCTCCCTCAAGCGCCTTATTTCATCCTCAAGGGCACACCGATTCCCCTCTATTTGCTTGTCTCGATTGTCCAAGGCGGCAGTCATTTCCCTGCATTGTTCTTTCGCTAGATTGCATTGGCGCTTGTGTTCTATGGATACCGCAATTTCGGTCTTCAAAGCCATCGCATTTTCCCTAATCTCCTCCTCCAACTTGGCCGCCCTCTGGTTGCACTTTACGGACTCTTGTTTAAAGTTGTCAACACGTTCACGCTCAAGTTTAAGGCAACTCTTTACCTCACGGAGTTCTGCTCCACATTTTTCTTCAAGTAGCCGTGTCTCCCTTTCGTGGGCTAATGCGACTTCCTTTGTTAGTTTATCGCGATTTTCTATGTCTTTCACTCTCCACTTCTCACGTGATTCTGATTCTTCCTGGTGACGTGCAGTAACAACCGCAATTTCAGACTGCACCAACCTTTCTCGACGAGTCATAGCAGCTTCATGACGGTCACGCAATGATGCCAGAGTTCGTTCGTGGCCAGCACGAATTTCCTGCATCCGTTCCTCAAAGGATGCAGTGAGCTGCTGTCTGACTATTTCACTTTCTCTCGCGCATGACTTCAACGCTGCATTGGCCTCAGTTTCATTTTTCTGGCATATGATCAACTCTGCCCGTTCACGCGTGGCAACTGCCGCGGTGACTTTTTCTGATTCTTTTTTCACCCGAGCTATTTCTTCAACGTACCGATCTTCAAGTACAACAAGTTCCTTGGCCCTCAGTTCATCAGACACCTTTGACGCCTGGATAGCTGCGGCTAGGTCACTCTGCATCTGCAATAATTGTCTTTGTGCATCTTTCTCCTCTTCCTTCATCACTCGCAAATCCGCCGCGAGGGCCGATTTTTCTATCTCGCCCTCACGTTGCATAGACTTGCACGCCTCCAAAGCACTAGCACTTTGTCGCTCATCATCTTCAATTTGCTTTTCAAGCTCCGCTATACGAATTTCATTGTGTTCATTGGTCTTCCCATGCATCTCAACTTTCAGGGCTTTTGCGTGTAACTCACCCCTAAGCTTTAGCAAATCACGATCACGCTCGAAGATCGTTTCGGTGAGCTTGCACTGGCACTTATCCTGATCTTCTTTTTGAGTCGTCAGAGTCATGACTTCCATACGTAGTTGATCCTCAATGATTTTTGCTTCCTCTGCTCTTGCCTGGGCTTCACGTTTAGCGCCTTCACGAAATACCCGTTCCTCTCTATCACGCGCTTCGCCTCGCTCGCGAAGTAATATTGTTCGCTCTGCCATCATTTTAGTTAGCCTCTCTTTGCACTTATCCTGGTTGTGTTTTATTGCCTCGGCATGTTTGCCTTTCAAATGGAGTATCGTCCGTTCCTGTTCGGTTCTCAGTTTTGCTTGCTCATCCATGAATTGTCGCTTTATCATAAATGCACCCTTTCGCAGCATACCCACCTGATTTTGAGCTGTCCGCAATTGCTCTTCGTATTCCTTTGTCATTAGTCGGTGTGCATGTTGCAATGCCTCGGCAGATTTTGACGCATCAAGGCGACTTTTAGCTACATCAACACGCGCCTGTTCCAGTTGCATTGACAATTTCATCTCCCATCGATCCGTTGCGACTTTCCCGCTAGCAATCACGGCCTGGAGTTCATCCTTCAGTCGCTGAACATCAACTCGTAATGAATCCGCCTCAAGTCTTGAATTTACCAGTGCCCTTTCATTTTTATCTGCCTCATTTTGCATTTTCCCAAGGCTGTCGCGAGCCTCAATTAGACGCTCCTCCTTCTGATTGTCCCAACGCAGCCGGTTTTCAGCAGCCATCGTATCAATTTCGTCCCTGAAGCGGCTCTGCAATTGACTCAATTTCTCGGAATGGACCTGCGCCATTTGAACCTCTTTCACCCGAAATTTTTCTTCCGTTTGGTTCGCCTCTTGAGTCAATGCAAACTTCTGCTGCTTCATGGCCACCTTATGCTCCGCCTCCAACACAGAAAATCGACTGGTCGCCTCTTTGGCTTGCGTTTCGCATAATTCTTGGTGTCGCCCAAGTGCAGCGCCATGGGATGCCTCGAGAACAGCGAGAGTATCCTGAAGATTCTTTATTCGCCCAGCTTCTGCCTGTCGCTCCAGTCTAGCGACAGCCTCAACTTCCTTCATTTCCTCTCGTAATTTTATTTTCTCCTCTACGTGACTATGCATTGCGTCTTCTAGTTTTCTATTTTGTTTGTCGCGAACGCATGCAACTTCCGATGCCCAGCGACGCTCCATGGTGGATAGCTCTTTCACTTTTAGCTCCTCTGTCGAACGCACAGTTTCCTTCGCCACTTCTAGCGCCCCCCGGAACTTTTGCACTTCGGCAATCAAGTTCTCCTGCTCCTGCCGCATGGTGCTTAAGGTTGTATCAAGGACTGAACCCCTCTCTTTGGCACGCTTCGTTCTTTGATCGGCTGCGGCAACTGAATCACGGCATTTGTTCGCCATTTCTTCAATTTCCTTTTCCAACTGTATCTTGAACTCATCTAGGGACCGCTCTGCGCCTTCACACTTATCACGGGTAATCTGAAGGTCTCGGCGATGTTTTGACGCAGCTGCGGCAGCTGCTTCGGTTTCGACCTGCAATCTATTTCTAAAATCGCTAAGGGAATCGTCTCGCACTTTGAGTGTTGCTCTTAATTCCGATACCACATCATCGGCCACCTTTTCGCGTTTGCGGCTGTTGGCAAGGCCTTGAGAATATTCGTCCTTCACTTTCATCAAATTTCGCTCAGCTTCCGCGAGGATCTTTTTCTCACAACTAATTATTTGGAGACCATGCTCCTCTTTAAGTCCGTCAATCGTTCTTCTGTGTCGATTTTGAATGTCTTCAAGTTCCCTTTGTAGGTCGTGACATTGTGAACCCAACTCTTGTTTTTCCTTTGCGTGAGTTTCCTGTAGCTTTTGTAGCTCGCGGTGGAACATCGCGTCGGCCTTCGCAATATGTTCGCCGTGCTTTACCTTGAGATTCTCAATTGCGTCTCCGGCGCGAGCTAACCGACTCTCATAATCGGAAACAAGCGCATCTCTTTTTCTAACAGAAATTTTTAGTTCCTGTTCCAATCTATTCTTCGTCGCCTCTGCATCCAGCCGATAGATCTCCTCACGTGATTTAAAATTTTCAATTAAAGCTGCCCGCGCATCTTCTACTAATCTTACTTCTACTTCGAGTCTTTTCTGCAAGCTCGAAAGAGCCGCGTCGTGTTCCTTGGAAAGTGTCATCGTTCTTGAAAGTGAATCTGCCGCCCGTTGATCCATAGCTAACTTATGGGCTTCTTTTAAGGTAATCAACGCTGCATCATGGGACTCTACAAGCTCTGCAGTTTCTCGTCTAAATGCATTTTTTTGCTGGAGCGTGCGTGCCTTCAAACCAACAATTTGACGCCGCAAATCGTCGTTGTCATTCTGACAACGAGATATTTTTTCAAGGGATACCTCAGACATTTGGGCAATTCGGCCCTCGCAATCTTTTCGAGTTTGTTCAACTTCTCGTTCTAGACGTATCTCCATCATTTCAAGCTCTTTTGACTTGTCACGATTAATTGTTTCTGCTGCCGATTTTGCTGTTTTCAATGCACCGCGGACCTTTGTCAGATCAAGCTCGAGTTCACCTTCCCTCTCTTGCAACAATTGGCATTTATTTTTAATGTCACTTAGGCTCTTCCTTACAGTATCTGTCTGCAAGCGAGCCGCATCGAGGGCGCCCTTATTCTGATTATTCTTAGCAGCAAGATCGTGCTGGAATTTTTCTTCCGTCAATTTCATTGTTTCATCCCTTTCTGTGAGAGTCATTTCCAATTTTCGCGATAGCTGGGATGATCTTCGTAGTGCCTCTTCCAGGTCAGTAATGGTCTGTCGCTGAGTCTCGACCTTCCCCTTGAGTTCTGCAAGATCTTTGGCACGATTGACTTGTTCATCCCGAACTTGGCGATCACGGTCGGCCACTGTCTTATTCTGCTCATGCAACTGGTGATCTGCATCCTCCAGATTTTTTTCCAGTTCCTTCACTCTGAGCTTTAGACACAAGGTTGCATGCCGCTGGCTTTTTAATCTTGTCTCTCTGTCAGCACTCTCTTCTGTGAGTTGCATAAAGTCGGTCGTCTTGGCATCCAAGTCCTTACGAAGAGCCTGAAGGTCCTTTGTGGCCTTTTCGGCAAGTTTCTGGTGATCCTCACACAAACCTTTCAAGTTCTCCACCTCCACCCGATGACCTTCAACGATTGCCGCATGTTGCTTTCTCACAGTCTCAAGCATTTCCAATTTTGTCGCTTCAAGCTGGTCTTCGACCAGCTGGACTCGCGACATTTTCTTCGACCAGGCATCTGCCTGCAACTTTCGGTCATTTGCCATCTTCTGGCGCTCAGACTTGAACTTCGCCGCCTCTTCCCGAAATATTTCGTAGTTTTGACGCAAAAATGCAAGCGTATCCTCGGGTGCTGAATCGGTGTCTGACGTAACGATCTTGGATATCGAATCCGATGCCGCAACTGGGGTATTACTAGTCGTGGAAGCAGTCACCACAATTTCCTTCTTCCCTTCATTCATGAGTTGGAGGAACTCATCTTGATTTGCTTTGATCTTTGTCAATAGAGCCGGGTTTTTATCACCAATCATAGACTTCACCAAATGTAGTTGATTAGGGTTAGACTGCACGATTTGTTTCATCTGCTTTGGGCCATACAATCGACAGGGCAAAGTCACTAAAATACGGAGAAGAGCCGGAAGCGATAGTAACGGCGATATTAGTTACCTCTTCAAACCGGGGGTCATTTACGATCTCCAGAAGGGCACCTCTGTACATAGGCACTGGCGGTGCATCGGTGTTGTCAGCGGCAGTGCTGTCTTCATCCCTCTCCAAGCTGCCCTCTATGCGATGTCTCCATTCTTGAACTGCAGCTGCTGCGTCTGAACGCAATTGTCTCAAATCCTGTAGTGCAACCGGTCGTCGAGCGACACCAACATCACTGCATGATAGCCTTTCGACAATAGCCATGCCGGCAGTTTCCGGTCTCCCAGGTTTGCTAAGGATGTCATCACAAATGCCACCTAGGGACTCCGCCAACGCCAAGGCTGTTTCTGCTTCACACTCGGCCATCGACTTTGCGACCTCTACATCTCTCTGCAGCTCAGCCTCTCGATCAAGAGCTTCCTGCAGTTGTATTTTAAGAGACAAGACTTTACGTTCCGCATCTACAAGGTCTCCCCGGATTTGATCGTTCACTCTGCTTGGCGTTGATGGAGTCGGCGTCACGGGCGATCCTACTGACTTGAGGTTTCTTACAACCCCGGGAGAGGGGCTCATTAGCTCAAAACTTGAGTCCAGCGATGATTTCCCCTCCCATTCAGGCAAACGGGCGACCAAAGGCATCGGAGACTCCACCTTTGCCACGGCCAATTCAATACCCTTATAAAGTTCGTCGATCCCGTTGTTGAGGATGGCCCACGAAACGCGCAGATGGCCACACACTTGCAACTCATCTGCGTGGCCTTCCGGAAGCAGCTCCTTCAGCTCATACCAGTCTCGTCCGCTTTGACTTTCTCTATTGTGGAGGCTCAAGGGGATCGTCGCCCGCATATCTGTCGTCGTTACCCCAGTTGCTGCGATGGAGTAATGTAAAAAAACGCGAATGGGATGTGAGATTTGAGGGGTCACCACGTACCTCGTCCCACACTGACTGAAAAATTCTCCACAGTTTCCATTTTGCTGGAAACATCACCGTTAACACCCCCAAGATGGTTTGGAATGTGTCTAGTCATGAGTGGGGGCATGTATGTTTAGCAGGAAGCAGCTGGCATATGTGCGCAATAATACGACGAGATGTGAACGTGACGAGATGAAAAGGTACCGTACATCATCGTGGCGTAGTTCCAAGTGACATTCGTTACATCTGCAAGGTCACTGGGTGAGTCACAGGCAGTATCGTTGGCTGTGTCACTGTAAGGTTGGACAGATGCAACCCCGCTGGTCACTGATGAGCCGGCGACATGGACCCGTGCTACACAGCGTAACTTCGAGACCTTATCGGTGCCGTTGTCATCGCTGCCCCCGAAAGATGCGGAATTAAATGTGCTGTCCCAAATGGACGCCTTTTCAACTGTTGGCGCGATAAGAGACAGAGATATCGGTGGAAAGTTGCATGCTGATGGTGGGGGATATTCCTCACCGACGATAAATACGCAAGCACACATAGATTGTCCCGGGATCGCCGTTTCCCAGGATCTGGTGGGACAGATCAGGCGGGACAGATCTGGCGGGAAAGTCTTCGATAAAGTTACCGATTGCCAAGGGGAGACGGTGTGGACCCCCAGTGGGCAAGACGGCGATCGATCCCTTGCCAGAAAAAAAAAACTTTTGCGGGATTAGAAATCCATTTTTTATTTTCGAATCCAATTTTAATTGATCTACCTTGTCTAGATTCTTTCGGTACCCCGATGCTA
>JACLAD010004535.1_pt1 | contig 14111 bp, 9 predicted proteins | sample 8027901 | NCBI WGS metagenome assembly JACLAD01 (sample SAMN15725071, study PRJNA655200) | protist metagenome | isolation source: fluorescence activated cell sorting (FACS) single amplified genomes of... | place: Spain: Blaines Bay Microbial Observatory, Mediterranean Sea | collected 2016-07-05
TCCTATCTTACACTTGATAGAGAAGGAGATCCTTTGATGAGTCCGTCATCCCAAGTGTTCAGTGCTTCAAAGATTGACCATGTTGACTTAAATGTGGAGAAAGCTGTGCTGAGTGCTGTGGAAGAATCTTCTCATCCTCCAACGAAACCCGCCCCTTCGCAATCTCCCACGAGGAATAGGTGTTCCAATATTACCATCTCTGACTTTATTTCCCCGCCACCAATGTCAGGTATAGCAATGGTTGACATTCCAGAACAGGACGTTGTCAGTCCTACTGTCGATGACACATCAAGATGTAGTGGATACAACCCCATTTTGTCCTCATCTATGGCAAACTATTTGTGTTCTGATTCGTCTGATGAGTTTGACGAAGTGATAACCTCTGAAAAACTTGGTAGTGGTAGCATTTTTGAGGATCCATCAGAGCTTATATTACCTCCGGAAAGTCCATCAAAAGAAACATTTGATCCTATCAGTACAAGTGTGACACATGGCGAAGTAGAACCCTTAAATGCACGTCCTTATAAACCATATGGTCATGGTAGCTCACCAGAAACACAACCTCTCAATACTAAAGATGTTCAATCGTACTCAGAAACAGCTGAATCGGTGGGAGCTTCATCATCGCCCGAGACTTCCTTTACTAATGTAAATGATACATACGACATCTCTGATGACGAAAACCTCGACTTGAAGGATACCTCATTGACAAATATCGACACAAACGAGAGTGGAGAAATCATGAATAGCAGTGTTGAAGTACGTAGAATAGAAGGTGATGGTATAGAGGAGGAATTCGATGAAAAGAGACCAGAAGAAGAGGAAGAAGAAGAAGAAGAAGAAGATGAAGAAGAAGAAGATGAAGATGAAGTTATTGATAATGGTGATGAAACAAACGTAGTATTATCGAATGAACCGGTGACTGTCACATCGACATCACTACGAGTTGACGTAGCTATGACAAATGTGCTTGGTGACGAACATCACCTGACTGAGCCATCGCCAAGTACTCCATTCGCTCATTACATTAGCCCAACGATGTCTCCAGATTCATCACCTTCGGATCATCTGGATGAGGTGCATGGAGAGGATGACCATAACGACGAAATGGCCAATATCAGCGAAGCTGCCGATGTAAGTGCATCAGTAGTGTCACTCGCACCCTCTTCCACAATCGCTACTGCAAATATTTCTAAGCAACCTGTCATCAGCACCTATAAAGACGGAGATAACCAATCCAGTGACAGCATTTTTCATCTGACATCTCCAGGTCATGAAGATATCGCTAAATGTAGTACTACCGAAGAGAGTGATGTTGGTGATTCATTGTTCTCTCCCGGTGGTGTTGGAGAGTCCAAAGCTGCTGTTGCACTCGACGCAGCCCTTCATGTAGCGAAGAAAGTAGCTGCAGATGCGGTACAGGGGGCAGGAAATCCCTCACCTCCCACTCAAGCACTAGTTGATCCTAAGGAGATTGAGTCTATCGTTGCTACTCCACTAGCTGTTGTCGTTGCTGCTGCCAGAGAGGTCCGTGAAGCTAGAGAAAGAGCTGGATCGCCTGTTCCTCGCTCTGTATCCCCTGTGGGTAACATCGCCGCCCCACATTCTCTACGTGTAGATTGTGCCAATGCTTCAACTCCAACTGTTCCACCTACCATTCCTAATTCTCCGTGGATTTCAGACAAGCGAGTTCATGCGACGATGGATCAGGTATTTTTGATCGAAGAAGAATGCGTACAGAAAGATAGTGGATCTGGGAGTATGGATTTCAAGGATGAGAAAGATGCAGGGAATGTTAGTATAGATAATGCGCAAGTTATCATTGTGGAGAATGGCGAGGTGCTGGGATCTCCCGAACCATCGCTGTCGGGCAGAGGGTTTGGCTTAAAATTGGTCCAGCCCACAAATATGTCTATATCTAGTGGTAGATTCATCAATGATGAAAACATGAGGCCATGTGAATCTCCTACTATTAGAAAAATAAAACGAGTGGCAGGTGAAGAGCTATCAAGGGTTGGCAATGTAGATAGTAACATGAGCAATATGTCACAGTCAGGTATTGGCCACGATGCAACTGTCCCTGTAAAAGTAAGCAGACAGACTTCAACTTCGGAATTGTCTCTTCTTGACTCTAGGGACAAATCTGCAGCAGATTCGGTAGAAATAGTAAAGGGTGATAGAATGGATCCTGAAGTGAAACCTGCTCCTCGTCTTCATAGACGTAAACCTGTCATATTTCCTGGTCGCAGGAAGATGTTTGTTGACCAAGAAACTGAAAGAGTATCCAGAATAATGATGGGGAATTTTGACGAATATTCGGGCGGCAATTGAGGCTGAGGGGGTTGAAGTTGATCTTACCTCTGCTTTTATCTGCTACTTCAAGCACTCCCTAGAGAAGTAGAAGTATACTAGGACTAGTACTTATTACTAGTACTAGTACTATTACTAGCACTGCTTCTTCTACTTCTACTTCTACTACTAGTACTAGAAGTACTAGTCTACCTACTTGTACTTGTAGAAGTAGCTTGTAGCTTGTAGTAATAGTAATAGTAATAGTAATACTAATTAGATAATAATAATAACTACTTCAAGACTTCAAGCTTCAAGTACATAACCACTACCAACTACCAATACCAAATACAGTTGTGTATGAATATGAAAAATCATAATGATATATCAAAATACTAATACTAATACTAATACTAATACTAATACTAATACTAATACTGATAATAATAATAATAATAATAATAATAATAATGATAATAATAATGATATGATTAATGATGTGAGATATGATACTTCTACGCACACGCATAATGCAGTAGACTACAGTACATATGTATATGTAGAATGTAGAAGTACATCATAATCATAGACTATAGAAGTACATTTCATAATCATAGACTATAGAAGTAGACTATGGACTACACCCCCCCCCAACAATAACAACAAGAATAATAATGAACTACTTCTTCTACTTCTATCTTCTAACTTCTACTTCTATGGTACTCCTACCTACACACCTACATTCACCTGTTGGCTAAATAAAATTTCAAGAAATGACAGAATCACTACCAAACTCATAGTTGAAATACATATAATATATAAGACTATGAGATCAAATCCAAATTGTACCCATAAATTTTGAAGTCATCGTACAACAGCTCCCCATGAGGGCTGTAGTGCATCATATTGTAGCAGAGCTTACAGAACATTGTGGGGTTTTCAACGCAGAGACGATCTCCAAATACCACGAACACAGCTGCATTAAATTCACAAATGTCACATTTCCTCTTCAATTGTCGCGATTGAAACTTCAGCCTAGGATATCTGCTCCTCTCTTTCATGTCTAACGATTCATGAAACATACGCATGTCCGAAAAGTGTATTAGATGTCTGCACAGTCCTTCTTTGCCATGGCAGTATAAATACCTCTTGCCTAATTGAACAAATAAGTCTTCTAGTGTTGCTACTTCCTGGGATTTGATCGGAATTTCCGCAACTTTGTGTACATCAATATTTTGCTTCTCCCCACATGATTTATATCGACTCAGCTTAAATATTTGATCACACTTCATTCGATATAATCTATTCGCGATTTTATACGGATCAGGCGAATTTTCTTCCACATACAATTCATCTTCGATGAAATAGTAGCTGTCTCGTATGTACGTTTCCCCATCACTTGGGTCGTCGAGAGCAGGATCAGATGTGGTGTTATCATTGACACAATTGATTGCATTTGTCAAATCGGCGAGAGTCTGTGAACCCAAGCAATCTATAATTTTCCACAATTTTCCGCCTTCAGGAGTGCCAATTTTGATTGTTATAGTATATACAAGTTCATCCGAAGAAATTAGATCCTGAGTGGGTATAAGGGAAGGCACAGGTTTTTCTGTTGGCGCTCGATTTTTTTCAAATTTAAAACCAGTTTTGAAATTATCACTAGCACCACTGTACTCGAAAAATTCGGACTGTGTAGCTTCAGTGTTTGCAGAAACTAGAGGATTCTGATCTTTTCTACCAAGATGAAATAACTTAATTGTTTCCAAGGTGGAGTGTCCGAAATCGTCATCAATAGCCGTTGCACAAGGTACCTTCTTCAAGATTTCCAGTAACTGAGTGTAGTAAGTATCATGTATCTCGTCAGGGACATCAAAATGATGTAAATCTGAGGGCACTGCTGTATCTACATTATATATATCTAATCCTAAGGGCATAGGAATCTTTATTTCAGTGGAAGTGTACTCAGATTCGTCCAACAATTCTGATGATTGAGTATGTTTCTTTTTCCTTTTACCTCTTCCATCTACCCACAGTACACGTTCATCTAATTCTTTCCATTTAGTCGCTAGTGCATCAATCTTCTTCTGTACCTGCGCTTCGGAATCTTGAATGAACAAGTCGTCTACAGAAATGTCGATATCGTCCGGAGCTATTGACGAAGAGGAGGAGGAGGGATTTACATCTGAGACTGCAAACTTGATAGTGCCCATAGCATGGTTCCACAAGTTTTTGAAAGTCTTGCCATTGGAAAGATCTCTCAGTGGTTCGTAACGAGGGGCCAGTACAGAAGAGGAAGAGGACGGTTGCTGTGAGGGCGAGGTGGAAGAAGAGTGGGTGGCTGCAGGAATCACACTGTTTGGGTCGCAGGCGTGCGAATCTTCAATGACAACCCAGGGAACATTCTCCTGATATATTCTGTCATGTTCCATTTACTTTCTCTGATCTTAGCCGGACCTTGAGCGAAGTGAAGTGAAGTGAATTGTGCAATACATAATTCGACTGGCTGCAGATAGATTCATGGAGGAATGTAGGGATGTCAACTACATGATGAACGGGTTTCTCAATCTGATACCTTCCTTACCTATCCATCTATCTATCTATCTATCTATGATGCATCTATTTATATGAGTACATGGAGGTCGAAGTGGGAGAGAGCCTCTACTCTGCATCATAGACATCATGCATAGTAAATGCATGCACATGATGTGTATGATATGGACTCGAGTAGCAGCAGCAATTTTTGCGGAAAAATTCACCCTATACGGAACCAAAACTCGAGTTTTTTTTCGTATAGTGCAGGTAGGGTCTAGGTAGTGGGCCGCCAATCCCTATTTCTTGAAATTTCGTATTCGGGGAAAAAAAGAGGGCGAGTGATATGAAATTTATTGCAAAAATAATGCAAAAATTAGGAAACGATGCTCCACTCGACTGTGTAGACAGAGCTGTTGACAACCTAGGAACAACCGGAGTGATCACACAGTACTTGACTCCTTGGAGCATCACAGTACCGCAGCATTGCTTGTGGCTGCCTTTATATCATCTCATTAAACCTTTCCGTCGTAGGACGAGCATTTCCCTAGACGCGTCTCGGTCGTGTCGTAATTTCTATCAACAAAGATGGCTTCCTCTTCCTCACGCTCCATCACACCTACTCTTATAGAAAGAGCAACAGAAGTAGATGAATATTACAAGTTCCAGGTAGAGGACACAGCAGAGGGCTGCTATCGGGACTTTTGCTTATATCTGCAAAACAACAAAGGATGGAAACGCATGCCAGTAAAAAAGAAGTCGAAACTCCTCTCCAAACTCCCCCCTCGTAAAGATGAAGTTCCTTTGTTATACTGTGTCCTCAACGATAAGGATGTCGATTTCACGACACTGCAATCTCATCAAGTATGTAATCACTACGAAGGAATGGGGCGTACTCTGACTACGAAATCGGGATTCTGTGATCTTCTCCGCGATATGAGTTGGAGCATGGTAGACGCTAATACTATCGCCCCTCGATCATACAATCTGGGCGATCCTGTACATAGAGAGGAATTCATCGATGACTTCAAACTGTCAGCTGCTATAAATGTATTGAAGTTCTCACTAGAGAATGATGTAAGGATAAGCTCCACCTCTCGCTCTGCTGCAAATTGTAATCGCATTAGTAGGAGCAATAGTGGTAGTAGTAGTGGGACGATATCCTCCTCTATAGTTTCACCTACAGTGCTCAAGAGTGCCATGAAGGCATGCAGTAGATACTTGCGAATAAAAGTTGCAGGAGAATGGCCAGGCGTAGAGAAAGATTTTAAGGCCGATGATAAATCAAGTAACTTGGGGGACACTCAGTGGTCTGAGTTGTTGGAGACCAGTTACTTAATAGCTGACAAGAGGCCTTTCACCTTCAACTTCACACGATACTTAGAGAAGGAAGATGTCATACTAAAGAGTGATATCAGTGATAAGAAAAGACTTCATCTGAATATGAAATTGTGGTTCATTTTAAAAGCAATGAGAAATGTAAATAGTAATCAGATGTCAATTGATGGCACAAAGAATATATGGATCATTAAGGCACCGGAGGCGTGCAAGGGAGTAGGGATCAAGCTGCTGTACAAGCTGAACGACATTCTAGATTGTGAAAAAGGCATGGGGGGCAGAACAGCTCAAAAATATATTGAAAATCCCTTGCTGGTACCCTTTTGCAAATCCCATGCGTGTAGTAGTGGGCCGAATAGTATTTCTCCTCGGGACATTACCTCCGTATCTCCAACTGTCAACCCCTCTGGAAATATTTCAGTCAAATTCGATCTAAGAGTATGGGTTTTAGTGACAAGTATCACTCCTTTAAGAGTAAAAATTTTCTCAAAAGTATACGGTAGGTGCTGTTGTTCTCAATATGATGATGAAACTGGTAATCTCGCGGACACTTCGATGCATCTAACTAACTTTGCCATCCAAAAGAATCACGCACAGGTTGAGAACAGCAATGGCAATAATGTAGATAATGTTGATAGCAACTGCAATAATAATTCTGCGAATGGAATCTTTAGCACAGGAGTAACTAGTGTGTTAAACAGACTTCGCGCCTCCGTAAAGAAATCATCATCATCATCATCATCATCATCAGAAAGAGATGCTTATTTTAGTAGCAGTAGCACACTGTACAAAGGAGATTTGTTATTAACTCATGAAGATGTGGTACACATTGTGGCTAGTGCTTCAAGTGTAAACAAAACATGGGATGGGGATGTATGGCCTGAAATCAAATCGAAAATTATGCAGACTTTACAAGCTGTCTGCTGCAGTGGCAACGTCACTCACAGAAACAGAAGTTTTGAGTTCCTTGGGTTCGATGTGATGCTAGATGACAACTTGAATCCATGGATATTAGAAATTAATATGTCCCCTGCATTGGCACACAGAGGAGGTAGACATAGTGGCATTATTGCACACATGGCATCTGGTATCGTCGATACTGCGATTATTACCCATACTGGAACACCGGTAATTGAGAAACAATCACAACACCAACAAGTTTTCCAGGGTCAAGACGGAGGGGTAGATGAGACCTCATCAGAAGCTCTAACTGAGACTGAAACTGAGACTCACTGTTCTGATAATGGTAGTGATTTTGACTATGGTGAGTGGCAAGATCTGGAGATAGCAGACAAAACATGTTTGCTAGCACCCCATCTCATCCGGAATGTGATATCAGAGGGTATCAATAATAGCTGTGAGAAATCATCCATGATATCGTCGAGTAAATCTTTACGCCCGATGTCAGCTGGTAAAGTTAGACCTAGTCAGAAACAGGCAGTCAAAGTTATGTCTGACTGGGACGATGTTCATTATACCGCACCTAAACCTCCACCTGCGACACCAATTGAAATCGTTGGCAAACTACTGGTGAAACCAAGTGTGCGAACGTTAGATCGTAATCTAGAAATACTGGAGAAAATGAGACTAATACAGGCATGGTTTAGAAGATTTTTGGTACGCAATAGACGATACCACCGAAGGAGATACGTGGCTAGTACTCTTATGCAAAGAGTGATCAGGGGATTTATCGGTAAGTCTAGGCTATGGCACTTACGACGTGGAGCAGCAATCACAACCATTCAATGTAAGTACCGCTGCTGTTTGGCAAACAAAAAGCGAGTTTTACTAAGACAATGTCGTTGTGCATTAATTATACAGTGTAGATCACGCATTTATAGGGCAAAATTGAGGCGCTATGATTTATTTTTGAATGCTAAAGCCGTGATTATCCAAATTTTTTTGATAAGAAGTATCGATAGATGGTACAGAAAAGCAGCCCGCAGAATTGTTCAAACCGCAAGATCATGGTGCAAGAGACGATGGACCCATGCACGCGTGGTAAGGAGTATGATTGTCTTGTATTATAGACGCAGACAACGGCATACGAAGGTCATTCAACGTTTCATTCGACGATGCTTTGTCAGATGGAGGCTGTTCGAAACGATGAAAAAACTGAAATTGAAGTCATTAGCAGAAGAGGCTGTAGTAGTAGTAGAAGAAAAAGTGGAGTTGAAACTGATAGCACTGAGGGAGCAAGAAAGAGATGCGAACCGTATCAGAGAAGATGTCATTTGTTTAATAAACGAGATGATCACTACTACTGAATCCAAAGATCTTGATGACAAGAAGGAAAGAATGACATCTGATAACAGTGGATTTCTTTTCGATTTCGTCGATCGCTATGAGAATGATCGCAGAAAGATTCATTCAACTCTATCACATACTTTGCTGAAGAATTTGATGATAGAAAAGGACGAATGTGGCTATGAATTTGAAAATGCACCGCCTACTAGTCTTGATCATAGCGATCATGCTGTAGGTGTTAGATTCGGAGTTTCTTTTTCCGTTAAAAGAGCTGATGATACCCATCAGTTAGGAGTTTCACTGCAAGTGAACAAAAATAACTCCAGTGTTAGTACTTTGAGTCGTATTGGAGCCGAAGTGATCGAGAAAAAAGTCAAAGAAAAGGCAAGAGATCAGACTGTTGCGTCCAAGAAAGCGAAACGGCGTCAGCTTTTGAGCCATTACGAGCCAGAGACTAATAATGACCCCAATATTCCTACGTTCTTGGACCTGTCATCTCAAAAAAGACTAGTGGAGCAGCAGAAGCATTCATCTTCGTCGTCCAGGCGTAGAAGCAATGAGCAGGTGGACCCTTCTCCATTTGTTGAGAAGAAAAAAATAAGTAAGAAGAAGAAGCCCAAATCCACTGCTCCTGTTGTTAATATTTTTGATACATCCCGCCCCCCAGATTTTATGAATTTGAAGTCAGTTCCTCAACCTCCCGCACCGTCATTTAAACCATCTAATGTTCCTCGTCCTGAATCGAAACATCTTTCGAAAGAAAATACTCGCCCTTTTTTCAGGTCTTCCCCTGGTAATAGACGCACTGAGTTTGTTAGTACTCACAAAAGGGATTATCTCGAGGCTTTGAGTTCTCTTAATAAAGACTTAGATGCAGCTGCAGCTCATTACTCTCACCATGGAATTAGTTTAAATCATGAAGTCGAGAGCAGAGAACCTTTAACTCCGCTATATTTGTCCAACTCTAGAAATAGTAAAAAAGAATCAGCCCCTGATACTAGTCACTGGGATAACATTCGACCAGAGTTTGTCGTCAACAGAAAAGACTACGATAAAAGCGCGAAAGAGAGATTGAGAGAGAGAGAGGCAGCGAAGAAAAGAGATGTCAGTGTGAGTAGACCCCGATCGGCAGGCGCGACGAGGAAACAATCTTCTTCAATATCAAGTAATGATAGACCAAAAAGTGCAAATCGACGAATCAAGAGTGCTACCATCAGAAATAATCGCAGTGACCACCACCCCAATATTTCATTTGATGATAAATATCGTGATAAAAACATCCTAGAGTCAAAACATTATGAGGAGAACTCCAAAAATGATTGCATTTTCCCTGGCATTCGCACATCTTTTGATTATTCAGCTTTCAAACCACCGTCATTTGACTCGGAAGATTTAGAAAACAATAATAGCAATCACATGAGGGAGGAGATGTGTAAACCACCAATTGTTCCCCCTTTAGAAAAGCGGAGTAATGTCGGCAACGGTGGCAATGGTGGTGGCAGTGGTTACCAATATGAGGACGAGCTTAAAAGAGTGTTATTCAGGATTGCGTAGAAGAATTCTATCGCTACTAATGCCAAGAACAAGTACAGGTACAAGTACAAGTGTATCTATTTGCATTTGACTTTGTCGTAGGTTGTCGTAGCTACAGTAGTCTACCTACTCGCAACTGGTACTCTACTACTACTAGACTAGTACTAGTACCAGACTAGCACCAGGTACCTACTCCTACTTCTACTTCGTATTAGTATTAGTATTAGTATTAGTATTAGTATTAGTATTAGTATAAAAGTAAAAGTATTAGTATTAGTATTAGTATTAGTAGCTAGGATTAGTAGGGTGTCCGCCATTAAAATTAAAAAAATAAAATTTCGAATTTCGAATTTCGAGTTGAGTTACCACTACTACTAACACTACTACTACTTCTAACACTAACACTAACACTAACACTAACACTAACACTAACACTAACACTAACATCGTCTCTCTAAGCTCTAACTTCTAACTTAGCTCTAAGTCTACTACTACTATTACTTAAGTCTAATAACAACTCTATCTAATACTAATACTAATACAGGGTCGACTTCGAAATTCAATGGATTTTGGTCCACTCTTTCTCCAATTTTTCTCTTAACAAAGTCTAAAATTTGTATTCCATCAGATCTTTTTTCTGAAAATCGCTGTACCTACCTTTATCAGCCAACATATCTACGTGTATACCTATAACCTATACGGTGTAGAACTATACCCCACTACCATTAATCCTTTTTTCCCGCTTTCTATCCCGCGTAGTTCGTAGTTTTTCTTTATTTTTTCTAGACATGTACCACCACTCACTTTCGTCCTTGGATATGTTTGCACTGCACTGTTGCCAACAGTTGTCACACCCATTTATATCTACATTTTTTTCATTTAACATTTTGACTATTAACTCTCCAATTTCGTTCTCACCTCGCAGCAAATAATCACCTAAATGTGCATGTAAGCATTTAACATCATCTACTTTGTTCGGGGTGACACCTATGATTCCTGAATTGATCATATTTTTCGCGCCCTCTACTCCTAAATATGACTCGGCTACCTTAATATCATTGTCTGACATGGTGCATGCTCTTATATCTGCCCAAGCTCGATTGACCGCTAAAAATGAATCTCTTAGAGACTCTGCTAGCTCATCATCTTTTTGTGATGCTATTAGTTGTCTATTTACTATCCCAATGCCTCCATTATCTTCAAGATCATCGATTGCTTTCACCAAATGTGGGCATGAGAGTCTTAGCATCCCCGAACTGACCTGCATCTTATCCGGATACTCGCTACTTGACATCCCAGGCGTCTTGTCTGTAGCATCATCTTCGTACAAATGTGCCGGATATGTGATAGAAGATCGCACAAAGGCACGAGGGTATCCATGCTTGCACTTCAATGCTTCTACAGCGAACATACCATTGACTGTGCGGTCCAGTTGCCGCTCCTCAATGCATCTTTTATCTTCAGCTGTATATGGTATGGATGTTGGAAAGAGGGAAGTAATTTCGGATCGAGATAGCATGGTTGGCTGAACCTCCTCCGGTGATGCGAATATTTCAAGCAGTCTTCTTCCTCCCCTACTGTCCTTGATGTGGTAGGCTCTGCGAGTGCTCGCAGAGCGAAGAGCGACAGTGGATAGAATCATAACAGTCGGACAGAGCAAGAGAAATGAGAGGAGAGATCGCATGAATGTCCACAGCCAGATGATCCTCCCAAGGGATGGCAATAATGAGCCAGATAATGATGAATGTTAAGAATGGGGTTGCTCTTTCGAATTTATCACTGCAGCAGGTGGTTGGTCCCGATGTTGTACGATTATGGTGCCTATGATGAAATGATGTATGATCTCTATTAGTGCACTACCAGAGCAGGGTAGTAAGAAGTGCTCTACTTCCACATTTAACATCCTTTTCCATATTTTTGCTGCTATGCTCAAACCAAACAGAAATTTGGTTGTTGGTTTAGATGGAAAAATAGATGACATCGATAGACGGATGACCAAACTAGAGGAAGATGATATGTCAACTGTGGGGTTCAGAAGTGTAAACGAAACTGTAATTAGCAAAGATAATAGTAGTAGTAAAGAAGAGAAGTTAAGTTTGCTAGCAGAAGGGTTCGTGTTAGTGTTACCAGAGAGGAGCGGTAAATACAGATATGACAAAGGAGTGGATAAATTAGTCGATCAAAACTCAAAACGTAGTGAATATGAATAATGAATAAATTATGGCCGTCGGTCAATAAGAATTACACTACAAAATAAGGAAGTACATGCTGGAATTATTTTCTTTATATGCGAATGCGAGCATCTGGGAGAGCGACGAAGAGCCGTGTCCGATTAGTATAGACGCTATAGTAAAAAGTAAAAAATTATTACGACGCAGACGATGAAGATGAAGATGAGAAGGATGCAACCGTATCGCAAGAACGTTAAGCTTAGAGAGATTATTCGCGACCAATGTGGTGTGCATACGTGCCTCTAATTGAGCGGCCAAGTTTTCTAGACAAGGATGATCGAAGAAATATTGACGCAATTACATAAATAAACATGAAAAATTTTCTTTTCTAGCTTCTAGCTTCTACTTCTACTTCTACTTCTAGAATACTTTGCCACCTCCTATGAAAGTAGACAACTTTGTCATCATTCGTAATAATCAATAGCGATTAATAATAAATGGTTGGATGATGAACAACTGATTCAGAAATATCACAATTCATGGTGATGTTAATAAACGAGTATTCTGTACAATTACTATCAGCCATAGTGTTGGGCTCCTTGTGAAATATCATGAAGTTCTCCTGCTTCAGTGTATGAAATAACTTCCTTACATCTTTACTATGATGCACTTCAATGAGCAGCTGTCTAATTATTACTCCCATATTCTTGATAGTGGTGAACAAAGAAGGCCGCAATAGGTCATACTCCTCGCCTTCTCAAATCAGAACATCGTTTATAGATCGTTATCAGGAATTGTGTACAGAGAATACAGTATCGATAAATTAGGATAATAATCATAGTTGTAGTCATAGAAGCAATGATAATAGTAATCTTAGTAAGGTAAATGATCAAAACATTGTGAAATAGTGAGATCATTATAAATGGACATACCTTCAATATCTATCTTCAGTATGTCGATAACCTTGTGCTCATGCCCTAACATTTTAATGATTGACGGCAGTGTCATCATCTGGTACTCCCTACCTTTGACTATCCTATTCTCTGGATTTGATGCTACACCCAGTAGATGATACGTAGATTTTTTCACTGGGTACGCCTGAGTTTTGTTCCAGAAGGGGTCGAAGGTATGAATTTCACAACCTGTGAAGACCAGCCCATATGCAGACCATGTGATGTGATTAGATATAAAGTGGTGTAACATATGAAACATACAAAAGATAGATTATTAGTCACAACGCTGCATAGTAGTTTATGATAATAGTCAAGTAATACCTAAACCTCCAGCAACAGCATTCTCAAAGCTGTGCTCTAGTCTAGCCCCCACAGAGTACACCAAGCAGTCCTCCCGGTGAATTCTGTGGGGATCACATACCCACTTTCCCCCATCCCCTCGATACCCCATCCGTCTTTGGAATAGACAATTCATCACAGGCTCATAGTTTTGCTGCCAAAAGAACTTATCCATGTAAATTTCCATATTGCGAATAGAGTCTACTCCCTTATCAATAAACTCCTGAACTTTGTTCAAGTTTTCGTAGCAAGCTATGTTTCTCAGTAATCTAAAATCTCGCTTAGACATATCCTTGAAGAATCCTCCAGATGCTGCATACGCTAATTCATAATCAGCCTCATATGTACTAGGTCTACCAATCGCACATTGTGTGTGATCCTCCTCTGCTATAGCTTTCTGAGTAGAAAACGAAGGAAGGAAAGAGGACATCGATCCTATAACTTTCGACATATACTTGTTGATGGTGGACAGAGATATGATCTTGGGAGCATTTGAAGGGGGAGCAGTGGAAGTTGTGAGATGTGGGTAAGTTGCAGAGGCAGCGTTACTATCTTCCTCGCTCCTCAAATTTGCAGAAATCTCAGCGTCAGATTCCGCACCACCGGAAGTGTCTTGGGAGTCGAACGAGTCAGCTGATGCCATCGTGGAGTCCACATCACTGTGTATGCAAGAACAGCAAAAGAGAATAACTACTATCATAATGAATTTACA
>JACLAD010001922.1_pt1 | contig 14103 bp, 10 predicted proteins | sample 8027901 | NCBI WGS metagenome assembly JACLAD01 (sample SAMN15725071, study PRJNA655200) | protist metagenome | isolation source: fluorescence activated cell sorting (FACS) single amplified genomes of... | place: Spain: Blaines Bay Microbial Observatory, Mediterranean Sea | collected 2016-07-05
TGAAAAATATCAAAATATCTTTTCCAGTGCCCCGGCCACCGGAACTGCCCCCCCAGCATGAAGACTCTCAAAGTGCTAACGCTGTCACTACTCGGGATGCACGCCATCCCGAGTGGACACTCCGCCTCCCATGCCGCTCTCCTGAACCACGCGCATGAGGACATCATGGAGGACGACTCGGGTTGCCACGATGTCGTGCCGCTACTCTGCCGGGGTTTCAACGAGGAACTGAACTTGGCCGACGACGCCGAGGCACTGGCGACTAAGTTGTGCGCCGCGGACAATGATCCGTCGTACCGCCATTACTGTCCGAAAACCTGCTTTGACAACGTTGACGGCACACGGCACCCTGCCAGCATCCCCCAGATTTGCGTGGGGGAAGGCAGCGTCGACTACAATCCGTCGTTCCATGGCTTCCAGGAGTCGGAGGCCGCCTTCAAGACGCCGCCTTCAAAAACCAAGGTGGAAGGATCAAATACCAAGTACGAGCACAAGTTCATGCATCGAGGCATCACTGGTGAGGTCACGGAGTTTGCCTACGAAGCCGAGGTGCACCCGCACATGATTGCCTCCCACCACTACGAGAAGGCTGACATTGAGGTCTTTCACTGTGATGCGGATTCCGTGACTATGTCCGTGTCGAGCCGTGTTGCCATTGACGAGATCGCCTCGTGGGTTGCACACGAAGAGGGAGCGACGTTCCATGCTACCCACGATGACAAGTGCCCGGGCAATGAACACGTGTACCGCAAAGTCACCAGCGTGGTGGAGGTTGATTCAGAGGGGAAAGTGGTCACCGACGGGACGGCGAAGGGTTCCAAGGTCACGCCTTTGTACATGAAGCTCGAAACAACCACAACCACTATTACGCATCTGCTGAAGAATGCAAAAGTGAGCATGCAGTCTAGCGATGCCATGGTTGGCTCCACAGACCCAAAAAGAAGGGAGCGGAGGCGTGCCATGGAAGTGGAAGCCCGTGACCCAAGACGACTGTTTTCCTCGCGGCGCCAGCTCTACTCTTGCACAGGGACGGCCTCTTACTGGTATAATAATGATGACCTATCTTGTAAGGAAGAACGTGCGTTTGATCAAAAATACAAGATGGAATCGAAACTTGGCAGTACCTTTTACTCTGGAGTTCAAGGGGATTTGGGCTGGCGGGCAGAATTGCATATCCGTGGCTACGGTCTTGCCAAGAATACGCAAGCCTACGTGTATGGCGACGCCAAAGCCTGGCTCGAAGCGCGTGGCTCAGGCGAATTGGGATCTACCAAAGGTGGCTTTGGCCTTTTCGACATGAATATCTGCAGGGTTCCCTTCACTCTTGGGCCCCTTGTTGTAACGCTGGAGCTCAACCTCAAGGCGGACTTCTCTTATTCGATGAGCGTCAAGTCATCCGCGCCAATGCACATCGACGCGCACGCAGAGGGGCATTTCAAAGGCGGCATCACATATGATGGATATAAATGGCACTGGCTCAATACGAAGAGTTTCAGTTACAATTATGACCACAGTGACATGCCGAGCCTGGAGGTAGACATGACGCCAGCGATCACGTTTACTCCATACCTCAAGTTCTCTAATTGGGATGGATTTAGGATCAGTCTACCCATCACCGCGAGCGTTGATATGGTCGTTAAAGAAGAAGGCTCCTGCGATGCATATCTCTCCATGCGACCAAGAATTGTCGTCAAAATGGAAACAACGATCGACCCCACATTTTATGGCTACCAACTGGCTGCCGCGCATCACTGGACCAGTACCTTTTATGACCATTCCTACTCAGGAGCCGGTTTCTGCGCGGCTAGCTGGCGTCGCGACCGCCTGCTGAAGAGTCCCGAGGACGTGGCTGCTAAGGACGCGCAGGTAACCGGGCACTTGACAAAGAGTCAATCCGAAGATCGAGGACCGCCGCCGGCGACATCGCCGTGCACCAACGACTGCTCCGGTCACGGGTACTGCGCCACGAGCGCCAAGAAACCGCACTGCACGTGCTTCGAGGGATGGGAGGGCGAATTGTGCGGGATGCCAGGTCCTCTGCGATACATACCCGAAACTGGGAAAGCTCAGCACGCTGAAGTTCCAGTGCCCGGCAAATGTGCGTTCGAGCCCTCCCAAGCATCCTCTCTCGGACTTCAGGTGTGCAAGGACAAGACTGAAGAGTACGTCTGTGTGGACCCGTCTCTCGTGAAATCTCTTGAGGCCGATGCTGGTCTTTACATGCGCAAAGCCACGGCGCTGGGGAGGCAGTGCACCCATGCACTGAGCAACTTCTTTTGCCACAACGCGTTTCCTTCCGCGAACAAAGATTCATGGGCATACGTTCCCGTTGCCCACAAAGATTGTGTCGCGCAGCTGAGCAAATGTGTTCCCTCCGAAAATGCCGAGGCGATGTGCACGAGTGTGGGTCCCAAAACCCTAGGTCCACTCGCATCCGTCGCAGCCCCCGAATCCGTGGGGCCCACGTCGACGAAGGGAAAGCCCCACCCCGATCTTGCCACTGAGCACGCTCACAACGCCAAATGCGTCGAGAATACGACTGTTCTCGCCTCCTGCACGCACCGCAAGGGGTACAAAAGTTTCTTGGATGAGCACGTATTCGCAAGTGTGGAAGATGCTGATGCGTGGGTGACGCGCCAGGTGAACGCTTACCGTCTCAACATGGAAAACTCGGGAAAGTACACCGATGACGAGGTTGCCATGTGCGGAAATGTGCGCAAGGATCAGCTTTGCTCCATCCACTTGCCAGTGTGCGAGGTCGATGGGTCCCCGCAGAAAATTCGCTACGGGGAATGCCAAGCGATGTGGAAAATGTGCCCCAAGGCGATGAAGGAAAAATGGTCGCTAACCAGCGAGGAAGACTGCAAGAACCAGGCGCTTTTCTACGTCCGCAACTACGTAGGCGAGGACGAGCATGCCTGTGGATTCAATTCCACCGAGTCGCACATTTACGCGGCGACTGGCCGGAATGTGCCGGAGCTCAGCAGCAATGAAGAGAAGAAACCGTTCAGCATCGATTCCATCAAACCTGGCGTAGCAATGGGCATTGGCGCCGGAGCCGGCTGTTTGGTCGCCGGGCTTGTGGCAGCCGTCATTGCTGTCGCTTTGAGAAAGAAGAAGAAAGGCGCCAATGTGGAGCCGCGGGAAACTGAGGCTGGGAATGGCGCTGAGGAATCAAAGGAATCAAAGGGCGGAAAGCCAAGGCTTTCAGAAATCAAGTATTTGAAGAATACCAGCGCCAGGTCTCTCGCCAAATCAGTGGAATCTACATCTTCTCCTCGGCTAAGTACCGTTGTTAGAGTCGTAATGTGATGTTTCGAGCGGCACGACCCAGCGCGCAGCGAAGACTTTGCGCACTCGACAGGTTGAGGGTAAGGGTAAGAAATTGAGAATGACACTAGCAGCGCATGATCCCGTCCGCATGATGCAAAAACATATCACACACGCACAGCACAGACAGCACACATGCACGCGCGAACGCGCCCACACCACACGTGCACACGCATACAAAATCTTTCATCGACATAACACACAAAAATGCAATGCGGGCAGCATACTGTAGACGAGCATTATAGATTATAGTGCTAGTTCTACTAACATCTAACATGCAACATTACTGGTACTGGTACTGGTAGTATGTAGTATACTGTAACATACATAATAAAAACATAACAACAAATGAACAACAAGTGAATGCGGACAGCGGTAATCAAGTGGGAGCAGAGCGCCAAACGGAGCAACATCAGGGACCATGCAAACTAATGGTGGATGTCACAATAGCATCAGGTACCCAGGGATATACAATCTATGGGAACACGGGAGCCCATACTGGTGTCTCACGAGCGCAGCAGCGATACCAAACAGGAAAACGAGCTTTACGGGCGGAGCGAATCAAATGGGACGGACCGAGAGGATGGCGAGTGAAAGTGAATCCTGTAGCCATACCTGGAACGAAGTATGGAAACTACCTTGAACAGCATCATGACATCGTGTTTGTGCCTATGGCCTTTGAGTCAATGGGTGCTACAGGGCGAACCTTTACAACATTTCTACGACTGGTAAGTGAACAAGCTTACGAGAATAGCAAAAGGGCACAAGCGGATTTCAGAGCAAAATGGCGACGAAAAATCGGATTGGCACTACATAATACAGTGGCAAAGCAATACCTTATTTCTCCTCAGGCGCACACGACAGAACAAGAAGGACTTGGTTATATGGAATAAGGGCAAGGCACATATTCAATTCAAAAAATGTGCTGACGATTGTTATGAATTAATAGACAATTAGCTAATATTTAACTACATAACCTATTCGATTTAGAACCATAAAGGTTACATAGTTAAATGAATTAGCTAATTGTCTTGTTGGTATAATAATTGTTAAACGAATACTCTGTAGTCTGAAGTTAAAAGAACTGTATTGGTAGTGGTAGTGGTAGGTGTTCGTGTTAGTAAAAGTTTTAAAAGAGACAGACAGCACAACAGTACTGTACTGTAGTAGTAGGCCACAGGTACTCCATTAGAGAGTTGGGCCCCTTAAAATTACAGACTCGCCGACATCCCGACCGTATGCGTATCATCACATCTCCCCCCACCAATATCGACTAGACCTAAGAATTTAAATTTAAGGATCCTTAAATTAAATTAGTAGCCTCGTACGTACGAGAATAGAAGTCCCGTAAGTTAAAGTTAAAGTATGCGCGAAGCCCATTGGTGTTATGCTCTTTTCTTCTTCGCGTTCCTGTGGAATGTGGGCGCATTCGCGAAGAAGGGCGCCCCCACGGGCAGTATAGCGATCCTCTCGAACCATGATCCAAAGGCGTGTAATTCTTCAAACGAAAACGCAACATCCGCGTGTAATCTCCGTGTCTACGTTGAAGCCATTCGGCAAGCCTCCGCTGCGGGAGCAACTTTGGTGCTGCTGCCTGAGGCGTACGGGCTTGAAGACATTTCTGCAACTCCAGAGCCGATGTCCGCTGTTGTGGGTGCAAGAATGTGCGAAAACCAAACACTGTCTGGTTCGAAACAGAAAGCTGTAGCCTGTGCAGCAGAAAAATATAGTATTGATGTTGTGGCAAACTTCTTCGTTCGCAACCTGAACGACAGGATCAAGCATATCACTGACATCGTATTTGACGCCAACGGAATCGTGCGAGCTGTTTATGAAAAATCCCATCTATTTCCCACCGAGAGGCTTCATGGCTTTTCTCCGGGGCCGAAAACGCCTCGAGCAGTTACGTTGAACTCAGAAATTTTTGGTCTAGCAATATGTTACGAGGGGTTGTATCCTATTCTTTCTGGTGACTGGTCTCAATTTGAGAAGCTGAAGCAGGACGGAGCTACTGCTATATTGTGGAGTATTGGTGGTATCCTCCCCGATGCCGATGCAGCAAAAGCAATAATGAAGCGTTACAATTTTTCCATTTTTGCTGCAGAACTGAACGCAAAAGCTCTGGCGACTTCACCCGGAGGACGATTGCCGACTCTGAGAGACGTGCCATTGGATGTGGACGGCTATACTGCAAATGCTAGTGTAGAGATATTTGGATTGAAATCTGAAACACTGTGAGTGTGAGGGGGTGAAACATCCCAAGACCCGGGATCACATGCATTTCACCCCTCACGTTGGGGGCTTCAATTAGATGTCAATATTATTAGTTATTCGTTTTCAGATTTTCGTGATAGTGATAGGTGATGGTGATAGGAATAGGAGTAGAAAATAGTGTTGGTGTTGTGTACGGGTACAGTATAGGTATAGGTGCTGGTGTTGGTCGATTATCATTAAATTTTGGGAGCCCGCATATTGAATGAAACTGAAACGATTTCCCCCCCCCCTTCCCGCTTGCCCTTTCGCGTTTTCTATCGTGACTCACTAACTCAATCTCCTTTACTCACTACTCGTCGAATCATCGCTCATCGGGAAAGGGGTCGGGGCCTGCGTCAGGTGGCAAGGGAACCTCGAAAGCATTGAGGCTTAGCGACACGGCGTGATATAATCCCATCGTAAACGTCAAATCCACGACTTCGCGCTGACCTAGCCCCTCTACAGCAGCATAGTATGTCGTTTCAGAGACCCTCGTTGTATGTGTCAGTTCATGGCAATAGCGATAGGCAAGAAGCTCATCAGCCTCCATGACGTCTGCTAGGTCATCTGGACTTGCGAGTTCTTTTATTCCTTCTATGGCCGCTTCCGACAGCCCTCCACGCCGTGCGAGAGGCGCATGAGCGTACCACTCAAAATTTGAACGCCATTTTGCCCCGACAGTCAGAATGCCGACCTCATAAACTCGAACTGGAAGTGAATTATTTTCCCGACAAGCTGTACCAAGTCGTTCAAAATATTCCCCAATAATTGGTGAGTGGACCTGTGCGTTCCACGGGCCCCGCAGGCCACCATGTTCATCCAACACGCGCCCGCGGCCCAGGGCAGCACTACGCGATGAAACAACTCTCTCGTAAATGGACTTCTGCTGGGGGTCTAACCCTCCCTCCGAAGCTGGAGAGAGGGACTCCAGTCGGCCCCTGAAGGCAGTGACAGTGGTAGAGAAGTATGCCTTCGGCTTTGGGGTGCCCAAGGAGCGACGAGCTGCCGACTGCGAGTGATCCAAACCATGTACCGTCGGGAAGATAGTGGATTCAGAGCTCACGCTTCTCGCCAATGCCGAGGCAATGGAGGCAAACTTTCTCCGAAAGCTGGGATATGCCGTATTGCCGTTGCAAAATGTCCAGGGGGGCATCTATGATCCACGCATTCATACAAAGATGATCCGTGCTCTATTCGCTTATTTTAATTTCCTTATTTGATCTACCATCAGCCAAGTGACCCTTAAATCATGTTGTAAAGCGAAAGGGTAAGTTTCTGTGACTACACAGTAGCTAGTAGCACACTCTAGCTAAATTAGCTAGCTCAGTTTGATTGTGGTGCTAGCTAGCTAGAGTGCTCTACTACTACTGTTAGGAAGGCTAGTAGATAGCTACGTAAATTTAGGTAAGCCTTAAAAAAGAGTGGTGACCCATGATGCCTACCAGTACCAGCAAACACCACCGCGGCGACTTATTACTGCTGTGTTTAGAGAACATCATTTGGTAATGGTCAATACGTATAATATGTAGCGCGATTGACATGAAGCACAGAAAATGCAACACAACTGTCACTGTCAAGTCATCATCTGTTTATTCATAACCTCATCTGATAAAACAATAACAAGTGTCCGACAGCACCACCTACTACTACTAAACATGTTCGCACGTAGAAACTGCCGACTAATTTATTTAGCTCCCGTCTGTCGAGATTGTACGTGCGATCATTGGAATTGGAAGGACGATCATCCTGAGGGGCTTACATGGCATCTATGAGAGCGTTGGCCTCTTCCAGGGCGTCCTGCTTATCCTTCCACTCGAGTTCCTCTTCGTCCTGGATCTGCTCCATCAAGGCCAGCTCATCGGAGTCGATGTCTTTTACTCGCTTGTACAGATAAACCCTCTTGAGGCCCCAGCTGAATTGGACCAAATCACCGTGCGGCTTCGTGCTTACAAGATGCCAGCCATACAAAGAGTTGCCAGGCCGAGAGCTTGCGAAGTCATAAGACGGGTCATTCTCATCTACTGGCAGGAAGGACTCATCATCCACCACAATCAAAAACGATCCTCGTCGCATTGAACCAGTAAATCTCCAGACGTCGGACCACATGAAGAATCTGTCCCGCGCTTCGTTGTATGTATCCTCCAGGCTTTCCCACCGCAGGAAGAGAACAGCGACAGATTCCATACGATCGTACGTTTCGGGGGTCAGTTTTAGAACTGCAATGCGTTGACTGCCCTTTTCCACTGGCATTTTGCCTCGATAGCGAAGATTGTACCTCTTGATAAACTTTGCTGCCGCCTCGCTCCACTTTTCAGACATTTCCAGTCCTACTAATCGGTCAAAAGGAGCAAGCAAAGCCGCGCTCAAAATGATGCGACCGTCGTAAGCTGTGGCATCGAGAAAGGTTGCACCCCGAAGCCGTGCGCCATGCAGATGTTGAATGATGCGCAGCTGGAGCCCAATGCCGTACACATCAAGATCCACCTGTGCGCATGTGCCAGCTTTGACACTGGGCATCCCGCATAACCAAGGGTCTATTCCCTCCACTTTCTCAGGCGACGCGCTGCCTTGATTCGCCGAATGTGCATGTCCTGCCCTGGCCATGGCGCGCCTCATCTCCTTTTCTTTGCGTAGCTTTTCACGCTTATCGTCTTCTTGCTTCTTTTCTTCCTCCGCGTGTGCTGCGATGACAGATTGCTCGTTGAGTTTCTCCAGTAGGGAGCAAAATTTGGAGCGATCTCGAGGTTTTTTCACGCTGAAGTCGTCTCGCAGGTCATCAGTTGTGAGTGCAAGTAACATAGCGCCGTTTGTATCTTTCGCTGCAAACCCCCGTGCATACTTGGAAAGTCCCACCTCGAGTAAAAAGTCGCACACCTGTGCTGTGGTCCATCGGGCAGGATTTTCGCTGCGTGGTGCTGTTTCCTGTGAAGGACGGTGGCGTAAGTTCGAGCCTTTGCGGCGGGGCTTCCCGAAAGAGACTAGTCCTTTTCGAGCCTGCTGCGCTTCAAGCAGCCGAGCCTGCTTGTTTTCTACGACCTTTATGGTGAAATCGTGCTTGGAGACTCCCCCCACATCCTCTACCTCCACGAATACGTCTGCTTCGCCAAATTGCTTCTCGACGGGGTTCAGTGACAAGTAGCAAAAGCCTCCGCTGAAACTCACACCCACCTCGTTCTGCGGAATTAGCCAACGGTCTGAGTCTGCTACTGTTACATCTACTCGAAATGCGTCGTCCGAGATGCCGAAAGTGATTTCCGCGGCTACGCTTTCCAAAGTTTCCTGGTTTTCAATTAGCTCCAGGAAAGGTTTCTGCTCATACATTTCGAAAAGTACTATGAAGACCTGTTGTGCGATATCTACCTCAACGGCCGAAATGCTGGGGAAAGTACCACCCTTGAATGGCGCGGCATGCTTTTTGCAATGCCTTGCGAGTGTAGACCGCAAGGAGCTCAATTTAGCTGCTTTGGGAAATTTTTTCCGAAACTTTTCCTCTTCGGTGAGTGGGGCTTTCACTTCACTACTTACTGTCGTCACCTCATTTTCTTTGCTTGACTCGCTTCCGATAGAGAGGGCGCTCTTGACCTCCTCCTCATCTGAATCATGCGAGCCCATGTTTCGCGTCTCTCTAGTCGCCCATGTCTCACGTCTCCCTGGCCGGAGTGCTAGCCGAGTTATGGCGCGTCGTCTCCCGTCTCTGCGAACCGTGCGCTTGCCCCGCTAAATTAGGCATGTTTGAACCGTACGTGCGTACAGTACGAGGTACGCACGTACGCGCACGTTCGCTACTTGCCGGCTAAATTTAAATTCTGTGCTCATTTTCATTAACCTGATATTAATACTACTAGCTGTACAGTACAGTACGTGCGTACGCACGTACAGTACAGTACTCATCGCCCTCATTCTACTGTTGTAATTCATCTCTTTCCACTCTAAATCAAATCGGCATTTTCCACGAAGTTTTCCGTACAATAGTCTGAGTCTGCTGTATTAAATTTTACTTGAAGGACTATATAATAAACTAGACACTACAGTAACTGATAAATTCGTAACAATATTAAATTTAAAATTTAGGTTCCTGTTGTAGTTTATAGTTTTTAATTGTTTATTATTTGTTAAATTTTGCATCGTTGCATCGAGGCATGTCAGCTCCGAAATGGACTCGTTCCGCGACACGGGCGACCGCCGTGGACTCGCAGGAGGAGATTGTTTTTCCTCTCGAGCTTTCTTCTGCCGAATATGCGTGGCGTATTTGGCACCAGATGCGCGCAGCCCTTCGGGTGCTGGAAGTAATTGCCAATGCGAGTGATGAGCAGAATGCGCTTGAGGAAAATACACCAATGCGGGACTTTTTCAAAGAAGAGGCTCATTACTCCACTACGTGGGCGGTCATTCTGGAGAGACTCCCCTCGTATGTTGAGGAACAAATGGCGTGGCTTCGAGATCTGAACAGTCTCATCGAGCTAGATGAGCTGAGCGAGAGTGATGTCTCCGAGCCAGAGATCATCGCATTTTTCGAAAACGCCATTGCATTCCTTGTTGTGTTCTCCACAAGTGGAGAAGTCGTGGACCAAAGCTGGCGTGTGAAGAACATGCAGAGCCTTCGATCACAATACATGAAACACCAGGCCTACAAACGAGAACGTCTGCGCCAGGAATCGGAGGAAACGAGTTCTCAGTCGAAATCGAAAGACCAGGCGAACGAGTCTTACTCTGGCCCCATTGTGAACGACGACGGTTCCATGCAGTTTGATTTTGTCGCAGACTTTGATCAAAACGGCATATTATATCATATTGCGACGGATGGAGGTTCGATAGACTGGAAAAATCCCGACTTGTCGGGAAGGGTAAAAGCCTTCCGAAGCTCGGAAGGCAGCGGCAGTGCATCTGACTTTGTAGGCCGGACCGGAGTTTATTCTTGCACTGATTACCGGGCGGCCCACCAGTTCTATGGTGTGGATTTTGGCCAGTTCAGGAGAGTTTATCCCAACGCGTACACGCTCAGAAATGGCTCGAGTCATGGTTGGGCTGCCCCGCGTAATTGGAGCCTTGAAGGCTCGCTGGATGGCAAGAAATGGTGGACGGTTCGACGCCACCGATCTGATGATTCGATCCCGACTGGGGCGGGCTTTGCTTCATTCACTTTCAAAATAGAGAAAAACAAGCAGCGCAAAGCTCGTTTTCTGCGTGTTGTTCAGACGCGACCCGTCGTCGTTGGCGATCGTTTAAGGGGTGTAACGCTTGCCTCACCGCGTAAAATACAGAATTCTGAAGCTCAGAAAAAACAGACGGTAACGAAGGGTGCGGAAGAAAAAAAACGTCCAACGCATCATGCACTCTTTTTATCAGGCTTTGAAGTATACGGCAAACTCGTAGAGGTGTAATTCATTTCTTTATTTCATTCAACTTAATTACTCATATCTTTATAAAACAGTGGGAGCAAACAAGGTCACGGGCAAAAAGGTGCGGCAGTGATGAAGAGACAGAGGCCTTCGTGATGGGGTGGAAATTTATGTTAAATTGGGTTGTGAGGTTTGGGTCTCTTGGACTGCCCCTGCTCTTACCTCCAACTCCACAATCATTTGCCAATCCGTCTCGTTACCCAGTTTGCACGACCGATGGAATGCTTCTAACGCTGCTTTGCCTTCACCAAGTTCGTGAAGGCACCACGCCATGATATGCTGACTTTCTCGAATGGTGTCTTGATGCCGCAAACAATACTGGCACGCCTCAATTGCGTGCCTGTACCTCGGCGGCTTGGAGTTGAACATACCACGTGCAACATACAACCATGCAATTGGAGTGTTGGGAATCATGCCAGTTGTCCTCAAGAGATGCTCATTTAATGACTCCCCTTTAGAGGCCGCTGCTTCATTCATCTTTCGCGTCGCTGGGACCCGGATATTCCTTTGAAAGTGGGGGGGGCGTTCTAGGATACTTCGCTAGATCTCTGAAGCTGCGGCATTTCCCCCCGTGGATCCTTCGATCTCCCCTCGTAGAAAGGTGGTTCGCAGCTCTCGATAACGGACGCGACACTCAGTACTGTACTGACCTAGTAGGTTTCAATATAGAGTCTGGAATGATGACGGGGTCTACTGTACGCACGTACAGTACTGTGCCGGGCAGTACGGGCGTACTTCTACTCTGTACGACAGAGAGAACAATCGAGGGCTCATCAACAAAATTTTTTGTGTATGGCCAATTCCCACACTCCCCATTTTTCCATGACTAAACCGTATCCAACTACAGTACCATTTTGCGCTCACTCGTAATATCCCGTATGCTGGGTCGTCTACCCAATTCTGACAAGACAACACCATAGGGTCAGGTGAACCTTTAAGCTGTAAGCTGTAAGTACCACGACCTCGAAAGTTTCTACGAGTGGTACTCGTACTCGTATGTGAACAAAATACAGCGAGGAGCGTGAGGGCGCAAGCGGATTTTGGAGCCAGACGGCGACGCAAGATTGGAAGGGCACTGCACAACACAGTGGCTTTGAACGATCTAGATCTAATGTATGACTATGCAACTATGACTATGACTATGACATGACTATGACTACCGTATGGCTACTGTATGACTATGACTATGCCTACAGTATGACGTATGACGTATGACGTATGACATATGACGTGTGACTGTGACTATGACTATGACACTACTCCTCTACGGGCTTTGCTCCTTCTCTAAATTTAGACCCCTCTACCAGTTCCAACCCAACCTCGGCTTCTTTCTGGATTGTAAATCTCCTCTGCAAATGTCTCTGAAATCCAGAAAACCTATCTATTTTCCTGCCCATGACCAGCAAACTGTTGCTTACCTCACCTAGCATTCTTTCGACATTACCGATGCGCTCACCAAGGGACTGCATTGACGACTCGCGCGACTCTGGAACCTCGTTTTCATCCCGTTGGGACCCGCCGGCTTCGTCTCGCAGTTTTTCGAAGGGTCTTTTCTCCGCCACAGATTCCAGCAACTTTTTAATATCACGTGTATCTCGTGCGATTGTCTCTTCCACACTTTGTCGTGCGGACTTCTTCTTTCTCGACAGCTTCTGAACAATGTCGTTCAGCACATCTTTCTCACTTTCTAAATACTCGTTGTGACCCTCGAGAATAATCAGATCTACGAGCAGCGGTGGGGTGGAAGAACGTACGGAAGGTGGGAAGAGAACGGGTCAATTTCGTGTTCTGGAAACGGAACGGAAAGCTGGGAAAGGGTACCGGTAATTCCACTCACCAATGTTATGCCAATCCTTCGTCACGTACTTGTCCTTTGGATTTATCACCGTATCATCTTTTCCGAGATGATCCTGATAACCAAGTAGAATTTTGTCCATTCGGAGAGCTCGTAGTTGAAGTTGCATAAATGAGACCTCTTCTTTTGGTTTTTTGAAATGAGACGAGGGAATAACATTAACTTCAGCTCCTTCAGGGCCTAAAAGCTCTGACAAAATATGTTTGGCGTTTCTGTCCTCGCTAACCATTGCGAGAATCTGTGAAATCATCTCGTTGGATTGCACGAAATCCGACGACATCGAAATTTGTTCATTATGCTGAATGGTTTCCTGCGTTCGAGAGTCAAGAATTTCGCAAACGACCGTGAATTTATGCTCCTTCGCTTTGGCCCACGAGTGTAATTTCCGAGCAAACTTCCTATTTCCGTGGAACAATCTTAATTCCGCTTCCTCCCTAAGCTTCTTCTCCCGGTCTCGAATGAGCAACAGTGACGCCAAAGAATGTGAGTCGCTGTGCATCATGTCGTTTTCGCGGGACGCATCGGCCAGAATCATTACGACAGAATAATCCTGAAGGGGGATATCCATGAGATGCCGTCTGACGGCAGAGTTGCCATAATGATGAACCAGGCGCATGTTTTTGAGGGATTCACTGTCAAACCCCTCGTCGTGAAGTAACGAGTTTCTTTCTTCGACAGGTTTTTCACATAGCATGTGCAGCTCGCTACCCGGCGCCACTAATTTATCCAGGTGCTCGAGCATGTCTCTGACATCGCGGCGCCAGCCGCAGAAGAGGATTTTCTCGGCTTTTTGTTTGCGAGGTTCCGGTGGTATGATTGACACCGTTTCACATTCCAGAGGGACTTCTGGCTTGTAGGTATCGTCATCTTCAGCGATTACGACGAGCTCCTCTCCGGGGGCCATTATGTGGGTTTTTTTGGGATTCAGTTCAAGGTGTCCGTCGAGCGCCAAGTAACCGATCGGAATGGCATCTGGAAAACGCAGGAAAAGACTTTCGAACTCGAGACCATATATTTCTTCCCACTCTTCAGAATAGAATTCATCCCCGTCGAAACCGAGAAGACTGTTGTAAACCCGAGCGATCCCAGGTCTGCGTGCGGCCATTAACATGAGGCTGCCGATAATATCGTGCGCAACTATGGTTTCCACAAGATCTCCCCCCACAAGTTTGACAAGTGGTTCGTTGTCAACGTCTCTAACTTCACAGACTAGATGGCCGTGAAAGCCGTTCTCTCCGGTATTTATGCCTTCGAATGTCTCAGAGT
>JACLAD010010907.1_pt1 | contig 14103 bp, 11 predicted proteins | sample 8027901 | NCBI WGS metagenome assembly JACLAD01 (sample SAMN15725071, study PRJNA655200) | protist metagenome | isolation source: fluorescence activated cell sorting (FACS) single amplified genomes of... | place: Spain: Blaines Bay Microbial Observatory, Mediterranean Sea | collected 2016-07-05
CCCAATTTTCATCAATTTTGCTCATTTTTCATTAATTTTTTGGTTTTTTGTCCCCAAAATCCCTTTCTTTTATCAAAATTTTAATTTTGGGTTTAGGTTACAACTGACATTTCGTCAGAAGGAGAAGCAGAGTCAGAAGATTCAGGCGCAGTTTGCTGCCGTGCAAAAAGAACAGTTAGCCGTCAAAATGTTTCAACAAAGTATTATTTTCTCACACGCGCACAATATATATTCGCTGTTTTTTTTCATGGACATCTTTTTTGAGACGCGCGTCAAAAGAAAACACGAAGGAGTAGTCTCTTGGCAAACATAAAATTAGTTGCGACCAATTCAGAAAATGCTAATGAAGAACATTGGTCACTGCCCAGTATTTTCGAAACACACAGACAGTTTGTTTATCTTTGTTTTCCTTTCTCATTTGATTATTGATTTTTGGAGGTAACCCGGAGGATGGACGGCGTTCGTCAATGCCAGGGGATTTGCTGCAGCGAATGCAAAGTCATGAAGAAAGTGGCAGCGATGCTGATAATGTTCTTGTCCAAGCGAAAGAACAAGAATGATTTTGAGTGTATGTATCACTCGAATTATCGGATAAAATTATTTGTTGATCAATCATTCGATCGTTGTTTCATATGTTGGCTTTTAAATGTCTCAGCAGTATTTTTGGTCAAGTATTGTCTACGATGAATTGCCGGCGGTATTGCTTATGCGTTGCGCTGCCCGTCACGTCGATAGCCCTGATGTTGTTTTACTGGTTTCAGAGTGTAGAGCATCATCACTTATCTGATTTCATTGATGAGCTATGGTCGTGAATTGTTACAAATGCTGAACGAGATGATATTGTTATTGGCAGTCTATTAAATTTTTCAGTTTTCCCACCATGACAGAGGCCCCGGAGCGACAAATCACGCTGAGCGAATGCAGCATATGCTACGAAGAGCTCAAACACCGCGGTGGGTGCGCCATCGTGTTGTGCGGATCATGCGAGCATGCATTTTGCATGAATTGCGTTCTCGAAAAGCCAAATGGTACCGAGTGCCCGTGTTGCCGGCAGCCCATGACCACTGGGAATTGGCCAAATGAAACGGAAGGTGAGATCAGAAGGCGCGTTGCGCAGGCCAGCAAAGAGTTTGACAGGGAGAAACAAATACTAAGAGATCAGGCTGCAACTTTGGAAAGCAAAATACAGGCGCAGAAAACAAAGCTGTCAATAGCTGCAAAAGTGTGTAAGCAAGCCAAATCAAACGCAGAATATTGGAAAGGTAAATGCGAGCAAATATCACAGCCAGCACCACCATCGCACAGCAGCCTACCACCGCATATGCGCGCCCAGCAACAGATTCAAGCCAACAAAGATTTTCAAAAGAAAGTTGAAGAGGAAGCAAATTCATTTATCAAGGAAGAAGTCGCTCGCGTTTTGGCAGAGTAAATATTATTCTCATAGATGACAGAGTATTGATGATATGTCCATTTATGTTTTGCGTTTAGGAATGATGCGAGGTGGAAGCAGAAATTCGCACAGCATCAGCTGAGTGATCAAGTCATCGAGTTGGATTGAATATGCTCCATTTCACTTGCTTGATAGTATTGGTGTTTCGTAATGTATTCTTGTTTTTTGAAATTGATCCTGTTATGTTTTCTGCATGCCGCACAGTAATTTATTCGAACGTGAAAGGTTTGTTAATTTAATTAAGTATTCGAATTTCATATTAGAGCAGGCAAAGGTATATCTATTTTCAGCATCTAGAACGATGGCATTAGTTTGGATGGTATTTTTCTTCGTATGGGCGGCAGTTCATGCAGAAATGGCAAAGCCGCATACCCCGTCCGAATTACATTTGATTCAAGTGAATGCAGAAATTACAAAGCGTAAGGACAAATTGTTAAATGCGGAAAAGAAAATTGGCCAGAAGAAACAGATTGAAGAAAAGAAACATCGTAAGACAAGTGCTGATATGCAGCGCGCGCGCATCAAACTTCTTGATGACACTCTGATCGTTTCGGCTAATGGCAGCCATAGCCTTCGTGGAAAAGATATTTGGATCGCAGCATTTCCCCGCACCATGAGTTCCACCACGCAGACAGTATTTGAGAGCGCACAACCGGATACATTTTCCTTGTTTGAGCCATGTCTTGAAAAAACAGATGCCAGTTTGTACAATACCACTTGGTCAGGGAGGGACCCCACTAGTGTGTCAGGATTGATCCAATGTGTCCAGGACATGTTCGATTGTGATTTTTCGAAAATCATCAATTTCCGAGACCCAACTTTGATGTGGTCGGATGTAGAATCAGATGGAGTAAATGCGCATTTGAACTTTACGAGTCGTTGCCAGTCCTCGTCTGGATCCGTTGTCAAAACCATTCGTATTGTTGATCTGAATGACATCATTTTACCAGTGTTGAATGCTCGACCAAATATGCATGCAGTCCATATCGTTCGCGATCCGAGAGCCATGTCCAAGAAAGGGTTTTGATAATGCATATACATATGTCAGATACATATGTCAGATAAATATATACATATGTCAGCTACATATATATATATATGTCAGATGCATAGATACATGTGTCAGATGCATAGATACATATGTCAGATGCATAGATACATATGTCAGATACATAGATACATATGTCAGATGCATAGATACATATGTCAGATACACCTCATCCCCATCCTGATCCTGATCCAGAACTCATCATCAATTTGCCACCTTCGCAAATGTCGTATGCGTTGTTTTTTCATTTTGTGAATCATTTAAATTCAAACATGCAAAATTTTCAAATATGAAAAAAGTCGGCACCTGGTTTTTGTTGTCGGCAAACCCTTTCTTTTATCGCCTTTTGGCGGGTTCAGGTATGCATCTTTGAAACGAGCATTGATGGTCGAAGAAAACGTCGTTGATTGGTTTGGAAAAACATGCAAAGTAATGAACAAGAACATGTTTGTCAAACATCCGCGTTTGCACACTGTGATGTTTGATGATATTGTTCGAGAACCTCTTCGTTCTTTCCAATTGTTGTTCGACGCAATCGGTTTGCCATTCGGAGCAGTCCAAAGAGAAATTCTTGAAGAGACCTTCAACAACCAAAATTGTCAGGAGGACGAGATGACTACTTGCAAAAATAATTCCACAGAAAGCATAGCGAAATGGCGATATGAATTATCTTCTGAAGAGGTGACCGAGTTTGACAAGAACGTTGATTGCCAGAAGTTATCTGCATTTTACGGCCAAAACAACAATGGATCATCCTGGACAGTATTATTTTGAATCCAAGTCGTCTTTTCTAGCAAGCAAGAGTTCCGTGGATGTCATGCAGAAATGAATAGCGATCTATGGCTGTACAATGTTTGCATCGATGTTTGGTTGTTCGACATGATGCGGGTTGGAAGCAGAAATTTGTACAATCTGCGTTGCGTGTTCAAAATATCGGGTTGTGTTGAACAGTTCGCTTGAATGTTGTTGTATTGCGTGACTTGCGACCGATTGTGATGCTGACACAGAATTGTTGTATTTTTTGCAGATAGCAACTTGTTGTGATTTTCTGTTTTGTAATGCGCACAGTTTCCCTGATAATGTTTAAGTTTTTATTTGTTTATTGTAATTTTCAATCGGGATTGGCCAATGACGGAGGTCATTCCCGCATCGCTGATGACGCTGTAGACCGTGGGCAGCACGCAGAGGATGTCGTTGTCAACCCGATCAACAAACCCGTTGACGCGCTTCTCAAGACCGAATTGAATCTAGTCCAGATCGGAGCTGAAATCTCCTCTCGCGGCCAGACCGCCAAGGTTCGTCGTACACGTGCTGCCCACAGGCAAAGAGTTTCCGCTGCTCAAACATTCATCTTGTCGCAATCCAAAGAAGAGCAGCAGAAGATTCGTGGTGCAGATGCTGATGAGAATGCTACATCCGTTGCTGCCGAAATGCATGATGATGTCAACGAATCGCCCGAGTACGAGTCACTTTGGTCTGAATTTCATCGCTGGCCGGTCATTATCGGTACCATTTTTGTGGTGCTCTTCATAGTTTTGGTTGTCTGGATGTTCTGTTTCGACGGAGCCCGCGTCTTGGGGGGTAGCGAGCGTAGCTTGAAGTTATTTGCATGTTGCTCCGGAATTATCTTGTTACTTGGTGTGTACGGTTTCCTTCAGGAGCGGATTATGACCATCCCGTACGATGTTGCGAGTACAGCTGAATGCACGGCTGGCAACACGCAGGTACATGAAATATTTGATAGTCCACAAAACGCAATTTCAACATATCTTATTCGTTTTTTTCTTAAGGCATGCCTATTTACGTGGTCTCTTCTTCTGGTTTTTTTCAATCGTGTCATGACTGTGTTTTTCGCACTTGTAATGACTGGTATACGCGGCGATTCGTTTGCCCCGAAATGTCCCATCTGGAAATACGCTTTAATCTCAATCAGCAATGTGACGTCAACCACCTGCCAGTACGAAGCTTTGAAATATATTAGTTTTCCCATGCAAATGCTTGGAAAGAGCATGAAGATGGTGCCCGTGATGATCTGGGGTATCATTGTCAGTAGAAAAGAGTACACAGTGGTAGATTGGCTGATTGCGGTCGGTGTTACGATGGGATGCACTGGGTTCGCATTGTACGGAGACGCCAGCAGCCGCGCGGCGTCCGACGAAGGGAGTTCAGTCTTCTACCTTTACATGTACGGTATGCTCTTGATGGTTGGATATTTGGCGACAGATGCATTCACTAGCACATTCCAGGAGTATCTTTTCAAAAGCGAAAACACTACGAAGTACGCTTTTTAGATTTGAAGCACACAAGTTAGAATTATGTTTAGGGCGTGTTCATTGTTTTTTCAAGGTACAATCAGATGTTGTATGTCAACATGGTGTCCGCGATTGCCGCAATCATAATGCTTGCCGCATCGGATGGCTTGCCCGGATTTGCATTTCTCGCCCTTCACCCGTCGGCCATCGGTGACGCAGTCGGCATCAGCGTTTCGGCCACCAGCGGACAATGGGTGATTTACACGACTATCCAAGAGTTTGGCGCACTGGTGCTCGCTGCTTGCATGAACATTCGACAGATTTGTTCTACGTTATTTTCCATCGTATACTACGAGCAGCACGTCACTGGTTTGCAAGTCATTTCTTTGATATTGGTGTTTGGTTCATTGTCATTGAAACAGATCCTGCAAGCTGTCGGATTTTACGGGAAGGCACCAGCCAAAGAAGGTATCAAAGCTGAACAGTGATTGAGACGATGGATAGGAAGAAGCAAATGAAATGTTTTGAATAATGCGATATTAAAATAGAAAGCATCCCAAAATGTAAGTTAAAAAGTGGCGGAAAAATGTGTTTGATGTTGTTGTTTTGCGTCTGTTTTTTGCACGATATTGCCACTATGTGTTTTGTGTGTTCCCTGCAGTCTATTACAGAATATGTTTCACTAGACGCATGCGCAACATATACAGAGATAAAGATATTATTGATGTTTCATCTTTGGTGTGTTTTCTGCGGCGTCTTGACTGCTTTCGATGCCGATGAGACTCGCTTTCACACCTTCGATGGAATTGTGAGTAGCACAGAACATGAGGTTTCCCAACCAGCGGATATCTCAAATGCGTTGGATTCGAATTTGTATACGGCAAGCGGTGCCACGGAATCAAAGTCCGATGATTTGTTGTCCGCAGCGGAATTGAATCTTCTTCAAGTCGGGGCCACAATCTCTTCTCGCAGCCAGATTGCCAGGTTACATCGTCTTCGCGCTGCGCAAAAGCAAAGATCGCTTGTTGCTCAGTCTTTCGCCTCCGCAAGATCACAGGAAGCGCGACGGAAGATACGGACTGGCAAATCCATCAGCGCTGTTCGTTTGGCGTCATCGCTGGCGGAGTCCAATACAAGTACATATATTTTGTTGTACGCAAGCGCTATCGCTGTTATAATTTGTATTATTACTACGTTGACGATATCGTATCTCACGGTTCATACAAAACCGCGCGTCACTAGCCACAAGGATGCGGCGGTTGCCGATGCTTCAGTTTTTACCGCAAATGAAACACCGCAAGCACACCATAACGATGATCGTGAATTAGAAGCGGAGCGAAAGTCCACATTCGCATTGCTGTTCTGGGGATGTGCTTACATGTGCGCCAGTTCGGCGCTAACTTTCATGAATAAGTATTTGATGACCAAAGATAGATTTCCATACGCAACATTATTGATTGCATTACAGCAGGGAGCTATCTCTATATTCTCGTTGGTGCTCTATCTGCTGGCATCAGACATGTATCCTTCGATGGAATTGGTCAAGCAGAAGAAACTTTTAACCTGTAAGCTCATTGTGCCATTGGCTGCATGCTGCTCTGGATCCTTTGTGTTTGGACAAGATGCGCTCATTTACGTGTCTGTGGCACTGACCCAAATTATGAAGGAGGGCAACATCGTTTGCGTGCATGCGTTATCGCTGGTATGTGGTATGGAAGTATGGAATTCAAAAGTTGCGATCGTGCTTCTCGCCATCACGATTCTTGCTATTCTAACGGTGTCTGGTGATATCAACTTCATTTGGTACGGTGTTGCGCTTCAATTGGCAAGCCAATTATGTGATTGTGCCAGGACTTTGTTCATTCAGCTTACGATGTCAAGTCGTCCAGGCGCAGTTTTTCCAAGGCTAGATCCCATGACCGGTGTAGGTCTGACTGCGCCGGCAATGTTCATCATGTTGAGTATGATTTGTGTCGTCTCGTGGGAGTCTGTCTGGAGTGATAAATTCTTCGAATGGAAATGGGTTCTGCTGCTGAATTGTCTGATAGCATTTGGTTTGAATTTGATTGTATTCAAACTCATTCAGGTATCATCCGGTATTCATTCAGTACTCGTTGGAACGGCAAAAGGAATCTTGATTGTTCTTGGTTCCAGTTTCATTTTCGCTGAGCCTTTGACTTTGCCGCAGTATGTTTGTTTTTTCGCAATTTTGTTTTTGATATATTTGCATGCTTTTATGACTTTTCACCCGAAGCCGTTTGAAAAAGGATGGTCAGCAGGTATTTATGCGGCTTTCGGACGTGGGGAATTACAATCTGAGTAGAGCAAGCCAAAGCCAATTTGTTAGTCATGGTCATTGATTTCTGTTTTGTGTTCTTTTTTCGGCCGTCCTGGTTGGATGTTGTATAGTAGCGTATTGTGTTCTTGTCAAGAATTTGTTTTGTTACCTGCAGAATTTTTTCATCAGTTGAATACTATTATTTTTTGCGCCAATGACTGAAAGCAAGCCATTTTCATTGCTTGCGCGATTATGCATGGCGTCGGTAGCAGTTGCGGAAATGGCCAAGCCACATTCCGTTTCGGAACTAAATTTGATTCAAATTAATGCAGAGGTTACGAAGAGAAAGGAAAAGTATTCGAAGGTAAGGGCGAAAACCATGACAAACAAGACAGTTGCTAATTCTTCGGTTTCCAGCAATGCGCATCATAATTTGTTCAATGGCGAATCTCACGGGCATCAGCAACTCGAGCAGCAAGCGCCGCAATCGATAAAGCAGAAGGTTTTTGTCATGGGTATGCCTAAAGCTGGTACTACGTCCATTCTGAAATTTTTCCAATGCGGCATGATTCCGTCCTCGCATTGGGATTGCGGGGCTCCGCCGCTCTCCGAAAACCCTCAAGAGCCGTCGATATTTTGTGGTCATTGCATTCGGGACAACGTGATATCCGGGCGAGATCCCATTGCAGGGTGTGGTAATTACGACGTGTGGGCAGAAATGAGTGTTTGGGATACGACCGTATACGGCGACCCTCGGCCACCGACGTATTTTCCGCAGATTGAAGCCATAGAACAACTCCACACGTTCTATCCAGATTCTGTTTGGATTCTCAATCTCAGACCAGCTGGAGACTGGGCTGACAGTGTTTCAACCTGGTTTGACATGGCGCAACAGATGCAGACCCATTTTGGTTGGTCTGATGGAAATATCAGAGATTCTCTGAAAGCTTTTTATTTCAACCACACAAATTTCATCAGGAATTTTTCGGAGACTCGTGGGCATAAACTGGTGACCATAGATATTACGAGCTCAAATGCATCCTCAATTCTCAGCCACGAGTTCAATATTTCTGCGACATGTTGGGAGCACCACAACCACAATTCACCGGATTCCGAGCCGTCGCTGGCTGCAGCTTCCTTGAATATTTCTACGGAGTCGGCACACTCCCAGCAATTGATTTCCGGTGGTAAGTATCGCGTCGTCGACCAAGGTTTGGTTGTGAATCAAACCAGTTCATCTAGCGGGGACATTGTTGTTTTTTCGCCTTTGGTGAACCAGTCCATCGCGTCCAATCAGACCCACATCGCAAAATTTCCTGCAGTTCTTGGAAATGCAAGTGTGCCGTTCAAGTTGGAGCATATTTTTTTCATCAATCTGGACAGTCGTACAGATCGAAGACGCCAAATAGAGGCTGAGTTTGCAGCACGAGGAATGAACGCTACGAGATATTCTGCTTGGGACGCGCATGATCCCAACAATCAGGCGGAGTTGGAAGGTTGTTATACGCCGTTGGACGTTTGTCATGGAGCATATGGATGTTGGAAGAGCCATTATAATCTGATTTCCTACGCGATCGAGCAAAAATTACCGCACGTGGCGATTCTTGAAGACGATTTTCAATTTCAGGAAACGTGGAACAATACAGATTTCAAAAGTACAATCGAAAAAGCTGTTTCGGGTTTGGATGAATGGAACGTGATAGGATTTTCGTTTTCGGCTTTGGCAGATGAGGGCAGCGCTTCTCATCTGTGCGATGCATCTGTCGGGACTGTCGGAGAAGGTATTGAATTGGTGAAGGTTTGGAAAGCACTAAGTACTAGTGGTTATTTAGTGAATGGTGAGTATCTAGCAACTTTGCGAGAGGCACTATCGCCGGAGATTTGTCCGGTCAAGCAGAGCAAAACTGAATTTTCAATCGATGTTTGCTGTTGGCCGCTAATGACTCAAGGAAAATGGTTTGCTTTCTACCCTCAGCCTGGCAGACAACGAGTGTCTTTCAGTGACATCGAGCAACACGTCACGGATTACACCGATTTGTTTCAGGGGATCAGCTACAGAGATGATTGTTTTACCTAAATGTTGAAAAAGGATGCTTATTTGGTATGTATGCGGCGTTCGGTCGTGGGGCATTACAACCTGAGTAGAGCACGCCCAAGCCATATTGTTAGTCATGGTCATTGATTTGTGTCTTATGTTTTAATTACCGTACTGATTTGACATCATGAATTTGCGTCGGTTTCTGGCAGATGTGACCGCAGTTGAATTCATCGTTTGCTTTGTCATTTTATCAATGCAATACAATTGTTACCAAGATATTTATTTGAGATGGTTTTGTTGTGATTCCTGCAGATTAAATTTCCCTATTCAATTAATGTACTTTGCTGTGAGCTACAGCAGACGAATACACGTAGTCATGATTGCGTCTATAATTACGTGCATGCGTCTGGCCGTTTCAGCTGACGCAGAAATCACAAAGCCCCATTCCCCTTCCGAGCTGCACCTGATTCAAGTCAATGCGGAGGTTACTAAGCGTAGAGACAAATCTGCAAAGTCAGACAGAAGAATCACCAAGACCAAAATTGCGACGGACAGGAAAGAAAATTATGTTGCGACGTCTGCCGACAACCAGCGTGGCGTTCGAATGTATAACCAAACTCTCTATGAAGCGACATCGTCCGCCAACATCAAACAGTCCTCCGCTGAAGATGCGAAAGACATGATGCGTCACGTCTGGTCGCAGTACTACCAACATGCATTTGGAAGTGATGAAATCAATTCAGTTACTGGACAGGGATCGAATAATTGGGGTTGCACAGGCATCACGGTGATTGAAGCCATGTCGACTTTATGGGTGATGAATATGAAAATTGAGTTCAATCAAGCGCGCGATTGGGTCTCCACCGAGTTCGAACAGCATCTCAATAGTTCTTGTGGATCCTCATCTTGGTTTGAGATGACAATTCGGTTGTTAGGTGGTCTGTGCTCCGCGCATGCACTTTCGATGCACGAAGACCCGGTTGGAGCGGGCCATTTGTTAGCCGCTGCAAAGCTGGTTGGCGATCGCCTTATCTCGGGTTTCAGTGGCGTTTTCCCAAATGGTCAGGTAAATTTTGCGGCGTCGGCATCAGCTGCTCATTATGCTAGCTCCTCCTCGTCTCCGGCTCAAGCCGGCACTAACCTTCTTGAGATGTGTTATTTATCCCAGCACACAGGGGACTCAAAGTATTGTGACAAAGCCAAACAGACCATGTCTGCCTTGATGGGTGCGGAAGAACGTGAAGGACGTTTGTTGGGGTCTCAGGTTTCGGAAAGTAACGGACAGGTGAGCTCTTTTGGCGCAGTTAGCGTTGGGGCAGAGGAAGATTCTTATTATGAGTATTTGTTGAAGGGTTACCTTTTGAATAGTTGCGATGGAGACGATGAATTCAAGCAGCAACTTATTTCAACCTGGAAAGAATCCATGGTGCACATGCAAAACAATCTCATTCAACAAGTGAACTCAAATGAGCAAATGACGGGGAATCACCAAGAGGAATTAGCATGTTTCATTCCCGGAAATTTGTTATTGGGCGTTTACAAATTGTCTAGCGAATTGTCCAGTGAGGCACGCAATTCGTTCAACAACACTGCTTTTCAAGTGTTGGAGTTTTGTTCCGAAATGTGGCTTCAATCTCCATCAGGTCTGGCACCTGAGGTTGCTGGTCGCGACCATCTCGGCCAAAACAACAATTACATCCTCCGTCCCGAGACGGCTGAATCTTATTTTTATGCTTGGGCATTCACCGGCAATCCGATTTGGCAGGAGCGCGCATTGCAACTTATGCAAGCATTAAACAATTATACCAGAACTGAATTTGGTTATTCTAGCGTTAGGGATGTCAGTAATCCGCTTGGTGTTTCAATTACCGGTGACCAACCTTCATATTTCTTGGCTGAAACCTTGAAATACATTTATCTGACTTTGGAGGGTAACGCTTTGGATCTTGACCGTTACGTACTAACCACAGAGGGTCATCCTTTGGAAAGGTTCTGCTATTGCGACCAACATCCGGACGCATGCCTTGCAACGAATTCTCCAGGCCCGACTGACATCGTGAACGCTAACCAGCACAATTCCACAACAAATGCGCGGAACTCAAGTACGCAGGTACACAATCAACTTTTTTAATTGGAATGCATTGCAATAGTTTTTCTCGCATAATATTTTGATCGTTTTGAATCCTTGATTTTCGTTTGAATGTTTTGTTCCGTGCTTCTAGGAGTCAGTGGATTTTCAGGCAGAAAAAGCAAGTGCTGCAACAAACGTTTCAGCATCGGAGATTGTTGTTGTGATGCTGTCTGGCCGACGAGAGAATGATGAATATTTGCGCCAAACTTTGGATTCTCTTCACGTCGCGAAGCCTAGCACCGTTCCCGTGATTTTCGTGAATTGGAACCAGCCACCCGAGGAACATCGTTATTTGAACAATTGGTGCGCAGAGCATGCAGAATACAACTGTTTGGTGCCGCCGAATGTTTCTGAATCTGAAATTCAGGAGGCGATCGTACTATCAAATGAATCAATCTCCAAGCACCAATATTTACGTGTTCGGACGATGCAAAATGAGCACGCGTTGTTTGGCATGAGACAATTTATGAATACATCCGCAGATTATCTATTGTGGCTCGAAGACGATGTTACTGTCGAAAGGGATCTTTTCTCTTCGCTGCCAAGGGCCGACGTGGTCTGTCTCAGAGTGCAGGGTTATTGTGGAATGGTAGCGTATATGTATAAAAGATCTTTTATTCAGAAGTTGATTTTGGCACTCGAACGAGAAAAACTGATTGAGCCGATTGATTGGATTGTGGACGGTGTGCGAGAAAAAGAGGGCTTGGAATTGGTTCGCGTCCCGAAAGCTTTCCACATTGGCAAAGTGTCTTCTATTTCCGAGCTGTCCCGTGAGGATGATACCAAGATTCTGGCGAATCAACATTTGATCAAAGCTGACATCGTGAACGCTAGCCAAGACAATTTGACAACAAACGCGCGGAACTCTCGTTCGCAGGTACACAAGAAAAAACAGTTCAACTGGAATGCTTTGAAAGCGCTTTTCTCGCACAATATTTTGATCGATTTGAATCGTTGATTTTCGATTGATTTTTTTGTGCTTTTAGGAGTCGGTGGATTTTCAGGCAGAAGAAGCAAGCGCTGCAACAAACGTTTCAGAGTTCGAAAGTGCGACCCTAATGCCGTCCGTGCAACGAGATGATGCAGATAGTTTGAAAATCGCAGTTGCGATTCCGACCTGGAACAGAATTGGGTATGTAAAATTAGCGTCGGATGCTATTCGAGGTACGTTTCCAACGCAGGATATTTGGATTTTTGACGATCAATCTGACGAATACAATGAGCAAGACTTAAGACAATGGTACGGCACTGACCACGTGTGGACTTCGGATACAAAATTACATGCTGATGGCATGGCCCGACATATAGCCGAATGGTTTCTTACAACAGAATATGACATTGTGGTCACCATGGATTCTGACCTGGTCGTTGCTCCTGATTGGGTTGCTTCTCTGCGTAAAGGTTTAAACACCAGCACAGGTGTGTTTTCTCTATATCATTCTGGCGCGCCGACGCACGTTTCACGTTCTTGCGGCGAATTTCTTTGCGCACAAGACTCAATTGGTAATGCCGGCGTTGTTTGGCGTCGCGATTTGCTTCAACGTATGCTGGATGATGTTCATGCAGTTGAAAGATTTGATTGGGAATGGTCACAGTGGTGCAAGCGGAACGATGTTGCACTAGACGCGCTGAAAGATTCAGCCGTTTTGCACATAGGAATCCATGGTTCGTGGGGAGTGGCAAGCCAGGAGGAGAAAAGCCTTCGATTTCCAATAGAGTCCCTGCATGACAATATTCTGGCGCGCGCTGAGAGATTTCTTCAAGGGGATGATCCAGATGACCCTGGTTGGATTGCTGATAACACAAGCAGTGTCGTTGATCCAACCGAGCCTATCCATATCCTGGCTGGTGGAAAATATCGTGTTGTGCGCAACACATTCATCAATCTTGATAGAAGTCAGAACCGACGACGCGATTTCGAACAACGTTGGGACCCTTTGAATTTGACGTTTAATCGTTTGGTTGCTGTTGATGGACAGAATCTCTCGGTCGCAGATGTGAATCATTCCGTTATACAGCCGGATTGGGATCCGAATGGTCACGCGGGAGAGCCATCTATGTCCCCGTCTGAGGTTGCGGTGTCCCTTTCGCATTTGCAGTCATGGCAGAACATATCTTCTTCACCACCTCAAAGCAAGTTTGATTTCCATTGTATTTTCGAAGACGATGCCATTCCTGTCGCCGATTATAGACAGAAATTTGTCCAAGCATTAGAAGAGCTGCCCGAGGACACCCCCCCAGACATGTTTTACTTATGGTATTGGCAGGGAGACCATAATTTTGATACTAATGTCAGCAAGCATGTGATCCATCTCAGGTACGTGAATGGTTGCGTTGGTTATTGTTTGTCTTATGACGGCGCGGTCAAGCTTGTTCAAGCATTACCCATCAACGACACGGTCGATAATTGGATTGGTTTTTACCTTCTGCCAAAGGGACACGTTTCTGCTTGGGGCATGCGTGATTATTTGGTTCAGCCGGATCCCAGTCGCATCACCACAGGGTCCACCATAGAGCATTGGAGCGATTATCATTACAGTGATGCTTTACATACCAATGTTTCGCGGTGAGTACATTTTGTCTTCGCGCATGCAATTTTGCAAAAGAATCTTGTTCAGGGCGACAATGCTTACATTGTTTGGTTTCTCATTCTTACAACAAAAATGTCCTGGCTCAGGATGCGATATTCAAATATGATGTTGTGGTCATAATTGATTTGGTTGTGATCGTTGCTCCTCATTAGGTTGCATCGTTGTACGAAAGGTCGAATATCAGTTGATTTTTGATTATATATGGTTGAATCCCAAAAGAATGAACATTTTTTTTCTGTTGTAGTTGTAGATCGACTGTTCAGAAATTGTATTAATCATGTGTATTTTTGAAATTTTGAAAATTTCATTTTATTC
>JACLAD010005691.1_pt1 | contig 14099 bp, 8 predicted proteins | sample 8027901 | NCBI WGS metagenome assembly JACLAD01 (sample SAMN15725071, study PRJNA655200) | protist metagenome | isolation source: fluorescence activated cell sorting (FACS) single amplified genomes of... | place: Spain: Blaines Bay Microbial Observatory, Mediterranean Sea | collected 2016-07-05
GAGGTCGGAGTTCCCGATGGTGGGTGGGCTGAGCAAGAGGTACTCGATGCAGTACGGGGAAGGGTGCGTGCGATGCGGTCGGGCGGTGCACGAGGGGGCCAGGCGGCGCACTCGACCCGGAGGCCGCTGCAGAGCCAGCCGCCATGGGTCGACAGTGACGGCAGGGAGGCACGGCTGTATCCGGTCGCCGGCGTCTACCAGATCCGAGCTCGCCGACCGGTGGTGAGTCAGTACGCCGAGCATCGAGAGGCATGGTTGAAGAACAGGGATGATGACGAGGCGGCTGAGGGCGGGCAGAGGGTGACGTCCGAAGCGGCACCATCGGAGGTGGACCGTCGTGCCTAGCAGAAGCGAGTTCGGAGCCGGATGGTTCCGAGAGGGCATCACCGATGGTCACCGGGTCACCACCATCGACGCCCGGCTGTTCCACCGCTCGCTGGCAGAGGGCATCGCGGACGCCATCGGCGAGGGGGTCCCCGCCCAGCTGATCGACGGGCTGATCACCTTTGACGGTGCGCACGGCAACATCCCGGTGGAATCCACACGTCTGCGACACGACCAGCTCCGAGAGGAGATCGAGCGAGCAGAGCGCCGCCGGTCGAATGCCGAGGCGACCGCTGACGACGCCGACGACGAGGACACCAGGCGACGGGCGGTCGAGCGGGCAGACGATCTGTCGAGAGAGCTCCGTAGACTCCGCGCGGAACTCGAGAGCGCCGACTCCCAGCCTGCCGACGAGACCATCCCGGCGGTGTTCCACTCCGACGCCGACTACATCGCACAAGCCCTCGCCAACCTGGCTCGCGCACCCCTCGCAGCTCCCGGCGAACTCGATGACGCCCTCTCCCGGATCATCACCGACCTCAACGTCGAGCCCACACCGGACAGTCTGAGCGCGCGCTGGAGCTGTCACGTGCGCCTGCCGGTTGACGGCCGGGTGATGTCCCTCGGACCGATCCATGGAGTTGTGTCCACGAAGGGGGAGCCGGGGCTCGCCGACCCGGGCGAGGCCCAGCACGCGTTGGTCAAGGCCCTGGTTGATGAGGGAGTCCTGCCGGCACGTCTCTCCGGCTGCACGCAACTCGACGCACGTCGCGCGTTGGCCACCCACCTGACAGCCAGGGGGGTCCCGAGCGAGGCCGTCACGACGCTGACCGACTGCGTCACCTCCGCACCCTTCGACGCACTGCTCTCGCGTACCGATGGTCGAGCGACCTCCCTCGGCGCTGAGTACGTGGCCAGAATCTGGCGGGTCTACGGCGAGAACGACCTGAGGTGGCGCACCGGTCTCTGGATCGGCCCGTCTCGGAACATGCAGATCGCGCTGGCCCTCCTCCGACGCATGGGCGGTGAGGCGGGCTATCTCGAGCTGCAGAGAAGGCTCTCGGTCATGATGAGCGGCACGACGGTCCAGTACTTCGCCATAGGACGCGACTCGCAGCCCCCGATCATGGAACGGTACGGCCCACGTGGCGACTACCGGGTGCGGCTCCGGAGCTGCCCGCACTGCGGCACCGCAGTCACCCACGCACTTCGTGTTCCAGAGCTTCCTGAGCTCCTGCTGTGCACCTCCTGTCAGCGCCCTCCCTCGGACGGGGCTCCGGTCTTCCCCGACGAGTACCTCGCCCTCCGGTGGCCCGAGATCGACCTCCTGGTCGCGGACATCTGATGTTGAGTGCAGTCGCGTGAGGATTGTTCCGCTGATGCACTGCATCCGTCCCTCGGCGTTCCTCGAGCTCACCCAGCGAATCCGCCGGGCGATGGAGGCGCGCTGGTGACGAGCGCAGACCGTCCGGCACCCGATCGCGAGACCGTCGCGCGGGTGGTCGCGGGTGCCCCTGTCGGGTGGATCGAGCTCGCCGGGGAGACCCCCGCGTCCGCGGTCACCTTCACGACCGAGAGCGCAGCGGGGACAGTCGAGGTGCTCGTGACGGTTGGCGGGTCCATAGAGGTGACGACGACTGGGCGAGCGCGGATCTACAGCCGGGTCTACGGGCCGATCACCTGGGTCTGCACGCCCGATCATCCCGACGGGTGGGGGCCGGACGTGTGGTGGGTCGCCGCCGTCGAGGGCGGCGTAGTCGAGATCAGTCCACAGCTCGGGCCCTACCTCCAGTGGGCGTATCTCGAGCTCGGCGTCACGCCGGACGACATCCGGTCCCACGCCCGCCCCCTGTGGCGGGCGATCAAGGCCCGCCGGTGAGCTGCAGGACCGGACGGGCCTGCTCATGAAGCAACTGGACGCGCCGCGGGGCGCCGTGGAGACCGGCCCGTGCCAGATCGTGGATCTCGGGTTCCCGAGAGCAACCGATCCCGGTATGCCCCCACGCACCGCGCCAGTCCAGTCCCCCCGCCACTACGTCAGCGGCCCCTTCCGCACCGGCACGATCCTGCCAGGCGCGCCGCCCTCCACCCGCGTCCAGCAGGACCTCGCGCGCGAGGTCGCGCGAGCCCCGTTCACCCGGCGACAGATCGCCCGGCGGGCGCAGCTCTCGACCGACACGGTCGATCGCCTGCTCAGCGGCGACACCTGGTGCGACATCATCACCCTCGTCAACATCGCGGACGTCCTCGGCCTGCGCCTCGCCGTCGCACCCAAGGCCCGCTGAGACGAGTTCAGGCCTCGATGGACCGCGGTCCGCTGCGTCCCCGTCCTTCGGGAGAACGGAGGACAGGCGGCCGGGGCTTCCGCCGAGGCTGAGCCGCGCCTCCGCCATCACCGATCCGTTAGCCTCGGTCACTCCAACGCGTGTGCAGCAACAGGGAGGGCCGGCCGCCTTGGCGTCAGATGTGATGGTGAACCTCGTGCATGGGACCCTCCTGCGCACCCGTGTTGCCGTCCTTGGCGGCAGATCGACAGTGAGTCGGCGAGGTGGCTATCGTCCGGGCGACATGCGAGGCAGCGGCCAACGGGGCGGGTGGGGTAGCTGATGGACGCGTTCGGGATCCACCGGTCCCTCATCGAGGACTACGGCCGGTACAACCGCTCGTTCGTGGAGCTCCGCGACGACCGAGTCCGCGAGACGGTCGACGAGGCCGTCCGCGACGGCCTGCTGTGGCCGGATCCGTGGCTGCAGCTCAATCCCTCGTTCGCGCCGGGAGCCACCGCCGACGAGCTGGTCGAGCAGGGCGTGCTCCACGAGGAGTGCGGACGGGTCTTCCGCGTCAAGGAGTCCCGCGACGACCACGGCCGGGTGCTGCGGTTCCACCGCCATCAGGACGACGCGATCCGCCGTGCCCGACGGGGCCGCAACTACGTCCTCACGACGGGGACCGGTTCGGGCAAGTCCCTGGCCTACATCGCGCCGATCGTCGACCACGTCCTCCGGGCTCGGGAGCGGGGGGCAGCCGCTGGCGTAAAGGCGATCATCGTCTACCCGATGAACGCGCTGGCGAACTCCCAGTTCGGGGAGCTCGAGAAGTTCATCCAGTACGGCTATCCGGCCGGTGCCGAGCCGCTCCGCTACGCCCGGTACACCGGACAGGAGGGTGACGAGGAGCGCCAGGCGATCCTGGACGACCCGCCGGACATCGTGCTCACCAACTACGTGATGCTCGAGCTGATCCTGACCCGCCAGACCGAGCGGCGCCGGCTGGTCCGCGCGGCACGGGGGACGCTGCAGTTCCTCGTCCTCGACGAGCTCCACACCTACCGAGGACGACAGGGCGCGGACGTGGCGATGCTCGTCCGGCGCGTCCGGGACGCCTGCGAGGCACCCGACCTCCAGGTGGTCGGCACCTCCGCGACGATGGCATCGGGGGGCAACCACGACGAGAACGTGGCCACGGTCGCCGAGGTCGCGTCACGTCTCTTCGGTGCGCCGGTCGAACCGGAGGACGTGATCGGGGAGACGCTCGCCCGGACGACGGCGGAGCTGGACCTCACCAGCCCGGCTGTCGTCGCATCCCTGAGCGAGCGCATCGCGGCGGATCGGCAGCCGGCGTCCGTGGAGGCGTTCCTCGCCGACCCGCTGTCCAGCTGGATCGAGTCGGCCTTCGGGCTTCGGACGGACGAGGAGACCGGTCGCCTGGTCCGACGGGAGCCGCGCAAGGTCGGCGGGCCCGATGGGGCCGCCCTTGAGCTCAGCGAGCTCGTCGGACTCGACTCCGGCACCTGCCAGGCCGCGATCGAGGCGCAGCTGCTGGCGGCCTACTCCCTCGTCGAGCCACCCGACCGGCCCCCCTTCGCCTTCCGGCTCCACCAGTTCCTGACCAAGGGCGACACGGTCCACGCCACGACGGAGCTCCCCGTGGTCCGTCACCTCGCCGTCGAGCGCCAGCGCTTCGCCCCCGGCGATCGAGGACGGCCGCTGCTGCCGCTCGCGTTCTGCCGCGAGTGCGGCCAGGACGTCTACCCGGTGTGGCGCACCGCGAGCGGCGACATGAAGGCCCGGGACCTCGGCGAGCGGGCCGCAGCGATCGACGCGGACGGCCACACCGACGCCGCCGGGTTCGTCATGCTGACCGGCGACGACCCCTGGCCTGCGGGATCCCACCGGGACCACGCGGTGCTATCGCGGCTCCCCGCCTCCTGGCTCGTCGACGACGGCGGCGACGCCCTGCGACTCGATCCGAACCGGCGCGACGACGTGCCGAGCCGCATCGCCGTCACCCCCGACGCCACGGTCGCCATCGAAGGGTCCGACGCCAGCCCGGCCGTGTGGATCCCCGCACCGTTCCGCTTCTGCCCGACGTGCGGGGTGTCCTACGACGCCACCCAGCGGTCGGACCTCTCGAAGCTCTCCGGCCTGTCCAGCGGGGGCCGTTCCACGGCCACCACGGTCCTGTCGCTCTCGCTCATCCGGAGCCTGCGCGCCGCTGAGGACCTCGCCCCGCGCGCCCGGAAGCTGCTGAGCTTCTCCGACAACCGCCAGGACGCCGCCCTGCAGGCGGGCCACTTCAACGACTTCGTCGAGGTCGCGCTCATCCGCGGCGCGCTCCTCCGCGCGATCCGCGCCGCGGGGGAGGAGGGCATCGGCTCCGACGACCTCGTCGGCCGCGTGGCCTCCTCCCTGGACCTGCCCTTCGCGGACTTCGCCGCGGATCCCGAGGTCAAGTTCGCGGCGCGCACGAACGTCGAGCGGGCCTTCCGAGACGTGCTCGGTTACCGCCTCTTCCTCGACCTCCGCCGCGGCTGGCGCGTGACGATGCCGAACCTCGAGCAGTCCGGCCTGCTCCGCATCGGCTACGAGTCCCTCGACGAGCTGGCCGCCGCCGAGGAGGAGTGGGCCGGCACGCACCTCGCCCTCGTCGACGCCTCGCCCGGCACGCGTGCACGGCTCCTCCAGGTCGTCGCCGATGACCTGCGTCGCAACCTCTGCGTCCACGTCGGGTTCCTCGAGCCCGACCAGCTCGAGCAGATCCGCAGCAGGGCCTACGGGCTTCTGGCCGACCGCTGGGCGTTCGACCCCGACGAGAAGCTGCAGGAGGCCGCCGTCGCCTTCCCCCGTCCGCGGGGCCGCTTCGACGAGCGGAGCAACCACTACCTGTCGGGACGCGGCGCGCTCGGCCGGTGGCTGCGCAAGGCGAGCACGCTCCCGGAGTGGGACGGGGGGAAGCTCGGCGTCGACGACTCCGACGTGCTCATCGCCGATCTCCTCCGCCTCCTGCGGGTCGCCGGCATCGCACGGATCGCGGTTCCGGCCGAGGGCGACGATCGTCCGGCGGGCTACCAGGTCGTCGCCAGCGCCATGCGGTGGGCTGCTGGTGACGGGGCCGAGGCCGTCGTCGACGTCCTCCGGACCCCGGACCTGCCCGAGGGCGGTGCCCGCACCAACCCGTACTTCGTCGACTTCTACGGCGAGGCCGCCAACAGCCTGGGGGGACTCGAGGCGAGGGAGCACACCGCCCAGGTCCAGTCCGATGTCCGCATCGCGCGGGAGGACGCCTTCCGCGACGCGGCCCTCCCGCTGCTGTTCTGCTCGCCGACCATGGAGCTGGGCGTGGACATCGCCCAGCTGAACGCGGTGCACCTCCGCAACGTCCCGCCCACCCCGGCCAACTACGCCCAGCGCTCCGGGCGCGCGGGACGGTCCGGCCAGCCGGCGATCGTCACCACGTACTGCGCGACCGGCAGCCCGCACGACAGCTACTTCTTCCGCCGCTCCGACGCGATGGTCGCCGGCGCCGTCGCCCCACCACGCCTCGAGCTGGCCAACGCCGACCTCGTCCGCACCCACGTCCACGCGCTGTGGCTCGCCGAGTCCGGGCTGTCGCTGGGCCGCAGCATGCAGGAGCTGCTCGACCTCGAGCAGCCCGACCTCCCCCTGGCGCCGGACCTCGCGACCGCCGTCGAGGACGAGGAGGTCCGCCGGCGAGCCCAGGTCCGCGCCCAGCGCCTCCTCGACAGCATCGCCGACGACCTGGTGCACGCCCCCTGGTACGACGACGCGTGGCTCGACCGGACCGTCAAGCAGATCCCCGCCGAGCTGCACGCGGCATGCGGCCGCTGGAGGGACCTGTACCGCGCGGCCCGGACCCAGGCGCGGGAGCAGGGTCGGCTCGCACAAGACCCCAACGCCGCGCCGCGCATCAAGAAGCGCGCCCGCGGCCTGCGGGGCGAGGCCGAGGCGCAGATGGACCTGCTGCTGAACGAGGTCACCCGCGAGCACTCTGACTTCTACCCCTACCGCTACCTCGCCGCCGAGGGGTTCCTCCCCGGCTACTCCTTCCCCCGCCTGCCCTTGTCGGCGTTCATCCCCGCCCAGCGCAACCGCGACGAGTACCTGCAGCGCCCCCGCTTCCTCGCCGTGAGCGAGTTCGGACCCGGTGCGCTCGTCTACCACGAGGGGGCGCGGTACCAGATCACCAAGGTGGTGATCCCCGCCGGCGAGGTGGACGCCGATGGGACCCTGCCGCTGAGCAGCGTCAAGCAGTGCGACGCCTGCGGCTACCTCCACCCCCACAGCGGCCTCGCCGGCGCCGACGTGTGCGAGCGCTGCCAGACGCCGCTCCCCGCTCCTCTGCGTGGGCTGTTCCGCATGCACAACGTCATCACCCGGCGTCGTGAGCGGATCAACTCCGACGAGGAGGAGCGGCAGCGGCGTGGCTACGACCTGCGGACCGGTGTCCGGTTCACCCACCACGGCGACCGCCCCGGGGCCTTCGCCGCCACCACCGTCGACGCCGATGGGATCGCCTTGCTCGACCTCACCTACGGCGATGCGGCGACCATCTCCCGCATCAACCTGGGGTGGCGTCGACGGAAGAACCCCGACCTGCACGGCTACGGCCTGAACCTCGACGACGGCCGGTGGGTGGGCGAGCAGGAGTTCACCGACAGCGGCGATGCCGACGCTCTGCCCAGCATGAACTCCGCCCACCGGGTGCAGCGCGTCATCCCGTACGTCGAGGACACCCGCAACTGCCTGCTGATCGAGCCGGTCCGCACCCTCGACCACGCCCAGATGGCGAGCCTCGCCGCCGCACTGAAGAACGGCGTCCAGGCCGCCTTCCAGCTGGAGGACAACGAGCTCGCCGCCGAGCCGCTCCCGACCCCCGACCAGCGGCGCACGATCCTGCTCTACGAGGCGACCGAGGGCGGAGCCGGCGTCCTCCGACGCATGGTCTTCGAACCGGCGGCCCTGGCCGCGGCGGCCCGAGCCGCCCTCGAGGTCCTCCACTTCGACGGCGACGGGACCGACCGAGGGCACGCGCCGGGCGCCAGGCAGCCCTGCGAAGCCGCCTGCTACGACTGCCTGCTCGGCTACGGCAACCAGCGGGACCACGAGCTGCTGGACCGCCAAGCCGTCCGCGACGTCCTGCTCGCGATCGCCCACGGGACCGTCGGGCCGCCCGTCGCCGCGACGAAGCCGCCAGCGACGACCGAGGCCGCCTCGCAGCCCGACCCGGAGGGCGCCGGCCGCATTGAAGCGCCATCGGGCGACCGCGACAGCCCTCCGACGGCCCCGCCCGCGCCCCGTCCTGCCGCCCCGACCGCGGAGTGGGATGCGCTGTACCGGCAGTGCGACAGCGACCTGGAACGGCGGTTCCTCGACCTGCTCCGCGAGCACGGCCTGCGGCCGCCGACGGTCGCCCAGCAGCTCATCGAGGCCGCCAGCACCCGCCCCGACTTCCTCTACGCCTCGGACTACACCGCCGTCTACGTCGACGGACCGCACCACGACGAGGAGCGACAGCAGGAGCTGGACCGCCGGCAGACCGCCGAGCTCGTGGACCTCGGCTACGACGTCATCCGCCTCCGCTACGACGAGACCGACCGCTGGCTCGAGGAGCTCCGCGCCCGGCCGACGGTGTTCGGGATCCGAGCCTGACCGTGGCGACCTACGCCTACGTCGAGACGCCGCCGTACCAGTCCAGCCTGCGGGCGATGGCGCACAACCAGGCTGCCAAGGCCGCCTTGGTGGACACCCTCGGCGAGCTGGCGCGGAAGCCGCTGAACAACCCGAAGCTGCAGAGCCACCCGATGAAGGGCCGCAGCGGGCACAAGACCTTCATCAGCTACGTCGGTGGTGTCACCGGCTGGCGGCTCATCTGGCAGCTGTTCGACCGCACCGTCGTCCTCCTGCTGTTCGGCGAGCACGACATCGAGGACAAGGCCGAGCGGCTGGAGTACCGGTACGAGCCCGACGAGGAGACCGGCGGCCTCCGCCTCGTCGCGTTCGAGCACCGGGAGGCACCCGCCGACGACCCAGCGGGCGAGCAGGCGCCGCGGTACCGCAACGACGAGCCGGGCACGCTCTTCATGGCGTGGACCGACGAGGAGCTCGCGGACTTCGGCTTCCAGCCGCAGGAGGTCCCGGTCCTCCGCCGCCTCGACGACGAGCACGAGCTGCTCGCGTTGGAGGGGCGGATGCGTCCCGACGCCTACCAGCGGGCGCTGAACCTGTACCTCTACCAGACCCCCACCGGCGAGACCACGGTCGAGGAGCGCGTCGACCGTCGGGCCGCAGAGGCTGACATCGCCCCCCGGGTCGCGGCGCAGGACCGCGAGATCGCCGAGCAGCTCACCTCGCCGCGGTCGCGGCGCAGCTTCGCCGAGGTCCCCGCCGACCAGCTCGCCCAGGTGCTGTCCAAGCCCATCGAGGACTGGATGGTGTTCCTCCACCCCGACCAGCTCAAGCTCACCCAGCGGCCCTTCAGCGGCCCGGCGCGGGTCCGAGGAGCTGCGGGGACCGGCAAGACCGTCGTCGCGCTGCACCGCGCCAAGCACCTCGCCCGCACCTACCCCGGCCAGCAGATCCTCTTCACCACCTACGTCAAGACGCTGCCGGCCGTGTTCGAGACGCTGTTCGCCCGGTTCGTCCCCGACGAGCACCGCAGGTCGAGTTCCGCAACATCCACTCCTGGGCCTACCGCTTCCTCGACAGCATCGGCATGTCGGCCAGCGTCGATCTCGCCGCCGCGGGCCGCGCCTTCGCCGAGGCCTGGAAGCGCGTCCCCCGCGACGGCGTCATCGCCTCCCGCGGCTACGCCCGCGCCTACTACCAGGAGGAGCTCGACTGGGTCATCAAAGGCCGCGGGCTCACCAGGCGCGAGCAGTACCTCGACCTCGCCCGGACCGGCCGGGGCACCCCGCTGCCGGCACCGCACCGCGAGGAGGTCTGGGACCTCTACGAGCGCTACCAGGAGGGGCTGCGGAGAGCCCGGACCATGGACTTCGCCGACCTCCTGCTTCGCGCCCTCGAGCACGTCGAGGCAGGTGAGGCCGACGGCCGGTACGCCGCGGTCGTCATCGACGAGGCACAGGACCTCACCGAGGTCGGGCTGCGCCTCCTCCACCGGCTGGCAGGCGGGGACCAGCGCGACGCGCTGTTCCTCGTCGGCGACGGGCAGCAGTCGATCTACCCGGGCGGCTACTCGCTGGCCTCGGTGGGCGTCGACGTGCGTGGCCGATCGGCTCTGCTGAAGGTCAACTACCGCAACACGAGGCAGATCCTCGCGGCGGCGGCGACGATCGTCGCCGACGCCGAGTACGACGACGGCGAGGACACCCTCGAGCAGGGTCGCCGGACCGTCGAGGTGCTTCGCGACGGCACCCCGCCCGACCTCGCCGGCTACGACACCGTGGACGACCACGACGAGGCCCTGGTCCTCGCCATCACCGAGGCCGCCGAGCGAGCCGACGTCAGTGCTGGCGACCTGGCGGTCCTCCTGCCCACCAACCGGCTGGTCAAGGAGTACGTGCGGACGATCGAGGGGCTCGGGCTGGCCGTGCAGAAGCTGCAGGACTACGACGGCCACCCGACGGAGGCGGTCAAGGTCGGCACCTTCCAGCGCGCGAAGGGGCTGGAGTTCAAGCACGTCTTCCTGCCCCGGCTCGAGCCGGACACGTTGGGGGAGACGGCGCGCCGTGGCGAGGACCCGCAGACCCACGCCGAGCGGATCGCACTGCTGCAGCGCCAGGTCTTCGTCGCCATGACCCGCGCACGCGACGGCGTATGGGGGGGCTGGGTCGGCGAGCGGCCGGCGCTGCTCGGAGAGGAGTCTGGAGATGACTGACGTGAAGCTGAGTCCGAGCGCCGGCGACGAGACGAAGGTCCGCGACGGGCTACGGCGGCTCCTCGAGGGCGGGGCGATGACCACCACCAACGTGCAGCGCTACCTCGACCCGGACAAGCGGTATGCACAGGACCGCTTCGATCTCCTGGCGCCCAACCCACCAGCGGAGATCACCACGGCTGACCTGCTCGCCGTCACGCTGCTCGACATGACCACGCCGGTAGGTGCTGTTCGGAAGCTCCTGTCGTCGGCGCACGGTGGCGAGGGACTGCTGGACGACCTCCTCGTCGCGCAGCGATTCCCTTCGACCGTCGACCTGTGGGACGCGTCCGATGAGCACCTGACCACCGCCCATGAGGCGTGGAGACGGATCCGTGAGATCCCCGGCTGTGGCTACGTCCGCGCAGGCAAGGTCCTCGCCCGCAAGCGCCCTCGCCTCATCCCCGTCTGGGACAGCGTGGTGCGCTCCTTCTACGGCGCCCCCGATGCCGTGTGGGCGACCTTCCGCGAGGTCCTGCGAGACGAGGACCTCCGGTACGACCTCGAAGGTCTGAAGCCGGACGGGTGGCCTCGGGAGATGAGCCTGCTCCGCCTGATCGACATCGCCGCCTGGATGCACAGCCGATGACCGACACGACGCTGCAGCTGACGCCACTACTCGGCGACAGGGGCATGGTCCTCGCCTGGGGACGGTTGCTCTCAGGTGGCGAGCACTCGATCGCGGAGTCCGAGGCCATCCCCGACTTCACGCTCCCGGGCGCCCAGGCCTTGCTCGACCAGGTCCTCGCGACCGCGGACGCAGACACGGGGACCTTCCGGATGATCGTTTCGGACGACCACGCGAAGGCGCTGGCAGACGGCGTGCTGGACTTCGTCCGCAACGCCGACGGCGCGGTCACCGGCGGCCTGCGGGATCAGCAGGGCCGCTTCGCCGGCAACGTCGCCTTCAACGCGGCCGGCGCTGCCGGCATCATGACGGGCGGCCAGGCTGCCGTCGCGCTCATCACGCTCCGGGCGCTCGCGGAGTTGGGCATGCAGCTCCGGACGGCGTTCGAACAGCTGCACCAGCAGCTGGGTGCGATCAAGCAGAAGCTCGACGCCAACTTCAACGCCACGGTCAACGAGTCGCTGAGCGGCGCGCGGACCGCCTTCATGATCGGCCAGGAGGGCGAGCACCACCTTCGCCGCGAAGGGCGCATCCCCACCGCCGTCGACGTCGGCGGGGCGCGGTACAAGTCGATCGAGGGGTGGGGCGCCGCGGTCGCGAACATCGACCACCTGCTCCGGAAGCTCGACCCGTTGCGGCAACCGGAATCCCTCACCCCGCAGGCGTACATCGATCATCTCAAGGGAGCCTTCAGCTACGGCACGCAGGAGCTCGCGGCGAGGTCGGCGCTACTGGCGCTATGGGGCGCCGCACGCATCCAGTGCGAGACGGTCTACGAGCTCGAGACTCAGCGGACGGCTGGAACAGGCGCCGCTGCACGCGACGTCCACGATGAGGTCGTGCGCAAGTGCGATGACGTCTCGACCGCCCTCGACGAGATCGCCAGGGGCCGCTTCACGAAGGCGCCGCCGCGGCGCAAGGTCGGCGAGCAGGGCCTGCTCGCCAAGGACCGCCCAGCGGCTGCGTTGCACTTCCAGCTGCTCGACATCGCCGCCGACGCCACCACGATCCTCGCGCTCCCCCAACGCACCCTCGCGCCACGCTCGACGGTCGTGGAGATCAGCAACGCGAGCGGGATGCTGACCACGCGTGCGACGGTGCAGCCATGACCGGCCTCAGCGTCGGCAGCCTCGTCCGCGCCCGCGGGCGCGAGTGGGTCGTGCTGCCCGAGACCACCGACGACCTCGCCCTCCTCCGGCCACTCGGCGGCACCGAGGCCGAGGAGACGGGGATCCTCCCAGCCCTCGAGCCGATCGAGGCAGCCGTCTTCCCGCCGCCTGGGCCCGTCGACGTCGGCGACTTCACCTCCGGGCGACTCCTGCGCGACGCACTCCGCCTCGGGTTCCGCTCCTCCGCCGGGCCCTTCCGCTCGTTCGGGCGGATCGCCGTCACCCCGAGGCCCTACCAGTTCGTCCCGCTCCTCATGGCGCTGCGGCAGGAGACGACCCGGCTCCTGATCGCCGACGACGTCGGCATCGGCAAGACGGTCGAGGCGCTGCTCATCGCGCGCGAGCTGCTCGACACCGGCGAGGCGCGTCGACTCGCCGTGCTCTGCTCACCGCAGCTCGCGGGGCAGTGGCAGGCGGAGATGGCCGCCAAGTTCAACCTCGACGCCGAGCTGGTGCTCCCCTCGACCGTCGCACGGCTCGAGCGGCACCTCCGACTCGACGAGTCGTTGTACAGCCGCCATCCCGTCACCGTCATCTCCACCGACTTCATCAAGTCCGACCGGCGCCGTCACGGCTTCCTCCGCGACGCACCGGACCTCGTGATCGTCGACGAGGCCCACACCGCCGTCGCGGCCGATGGCGGCGGCTCGGGCCGTGGCCGCCACCAGCGCCACGAGCTGCTCAAGGGCCTCGCCGACGACCCCGACCGGCACCTGCTGCTCGTCACCGCCACCCCGCACTCGGGCAAGGAGGAGGGGTTCCGCGCCCTCCTACACCTCCTCGACCCGTCCCTCGCCGACCTCCCCGAGGACCTCTCCGGCGAGGAGAACCGCAGCAACCGCGAGTACCTCGCCCGCTTCTTCGTCCAGCGCCGCCGTCACGACATCGAGCGGTTCCTCGACACCGCCACCGACTTCCCCGAGCGGCAGTCCGCGGAGGTCACCTACCGCGTCAGCGACCCCTACGCCGCCGCGATCGACCGCGCCGTCGCCCTGGCCCGCGAGTCCGTCGCCGGCGCCGACGGCACCCGTCAGCGGGTCCGCTGGTGGTCGGCCCTGGCCCTGCTCCGCTCCATGGCCTCCAGCCCTGCGGCCGCCGCGCAGACCCTCCGCAACCGCGCCGCCGCCGCGGAGGCCGCGTCGGAGGACGAGGCCGACGACATCGGCCGGCGCACCGTGATGGACCTCGTCGAGGACGAGTCGGCCGCGGACGACGACGACGGCTACCGCCGGCGGCTCCGCGACCTCGCCCGGACGATGGACGACCTGGCCGGCGATGGCGACCGCAAGCTCGCCGCCGCCACGAAGCTGGTGAAGGGCCTCCTCGCCGACGGGTTCAACCCGATCCTGTTCTGCCGGTTCATCCCGACCGCGGAGTACCTCGCCGCCCACCTCCAGCAGGCGCTGCCCCGGAAGGTCGCCGTCGCGGCTGTCACCGGCACGCTGCCGCCGGAGGAGCGCGAGGCCCGCATCGCCGAGCTCGGACAGGACACCGCCGAGGAGGGACGCCAGCGCGTCCTCGTCGCCACCGACTGCCTCAGCGAGGGCATCAACCTGCAGGGGCTCTTCGACGCGGTCGTCCACTACGACCTCTCGTGGAACCCGACCCGCCACGAGCAGCGGGAGGGCCGCGTCGACCGGCTCGGACAGCCGTCGACCGCCGTCCGGACCGTGACCCTGCACGGCGAGAACACCAGGATCGACCCGATCGTCCTCGAGGTGCTGCTCCGCAAGCACGACGCGATCCGCCGCGCCACCGGCGTGTCGGTGCCCGTGCCCGGCGACGCCAACCAGGTGCTCGAG
>JACLAD010000393.1_pt1 | contig 14097 bp, 16 predicted proteins | sample 8027901 | NCBI WGS metagenome assembly JACLAD01 (sample SAMN15725071, study PRJNA655200) | protist metagenome | isolation source: fluorescence activated cell sorting (FACS) single amplified genomes of... | place: Spain: Blaines Bay Microbial Observatory, Mediterranean Sea | collected 2016-07-05
ATTTTGGTGGCAATGTCGACTTATTTCGGTTGCACACTTGTAGGGGATACATGCACATACATATGTATACATGCATTTATTTATACATACATATACATACATATACATACATATACATACATATACATACATTAAAATATACATACACGAGGCACGGGTCGTACAAGTGCTAATTATATGTTGATTGGTTTAATTATTTGTGAGAGTTTGCTGTGTGTGGGTGAACCGATAATGAATCAGAAATCCGTATACCCACTATACACTTCGACATACGGTACACAATATTGCGATCATTGAAACATTAATGTGTTGAATTTTACACTTAGCTCCCGATGCGCCGCCTTCCAAGCCGCTTGAGCGAGCACAGTTCGTTTATGTTTTGACCATAACAAAACGTTTGTCTTTTTTTTATATTTGATTTGAACATTGGCAGATTCGATAAACTTTTGGAGAATACGACAACAGGATTTCCAAATGACTTGAAGAAAATGGTATGTTGATCTTGAGGAGTGGCTACTTTATTCATTCACACCTAACTTGCAAGTGAGCTCAATTGCAATTGCAATGTTTTTGGCAATTTCTCTTTTATGAAGTTGACAGATCGAATGTCATCAATTTTCGAAAAGCCACGAATAAAAGAGATGGAAATTCTGCTAGCAGAAAAATTTACGATCGATCGGGTAAGTTAAATCGAGAAGAATGCATTTGCTCGATAAATTTATGCGTAGATATAAATATTCACAAGGCGCGAAGAACATTGTTTTTTCCTTCAAACTACGATCTATGTCGATTCTATCCACAATTGATGACTCCGATACCAGAAGGTGCATTTTGCTTGGTCATATTTGTTCGCATTTCGCCTTATTATTGCAGGTTTATAATTTTTATAAAATCAGACACTGCTGTTCCAATTGGTGATCAAGCTACAAAGCTACAGCCCGTTTTCGTCGCTCTCTTCTTTTTTTTTCATTCTCAGAAGTGGGCGCGCGCTAAGGTAATTTGTGAATTGGTTTTGGTACAATAATCTTTAAATGATTTGAGGAAATCATGAACTCGTGCATCATTGCAATTTTAGCCTTTCATTCTCGGCGGTGGACTTCGTATACTCGCACAACTCTTTATACATCCAAACCTGCATATGCGGAGTCAGGCGCTTGAAAGCTTTGTGCGAGTATGAGAATTTGGAACAGTTTATTTGTAGCTTGGAATCGCAATCATTTACATTCACGATGCCACCGCTAATTGTTTTATTGTGTATACGTATATTAAGATCACCGGAACTGAGGATTTCGATTGGTTTGAAGCTCCCAAAGGCACAGAAAATGAGAAGATTCATAAGGTGAACAAATGCAATTTTGTTCGAGACTGCGCACATGTGGTAATTCAATGGAATTGTATTTGCGCACAGGAAATGCTCTCGCTTGGCGACGTCCTCATCCATAATTTATTTGCGAATCGTACTGAAACATTTCCCAGTGGATCTTTTTATGCGCTTCAGGTCTCAAACAATATTTTTCTGTAGTATGGATATGCCAGTGTGAGCGGATGTTTTTGCATATGTGCGATTCATACTCTACTTTCTGTAGACCATTGCTTTCTGGTTGAGCTGGTCTCGGCGATTATACTGGGGCAGGAAGATCCCCATCACTGCAAAGTAAGCCTGTTTGAACTGAATTTGCACAGACAGCCCTTTGTCGCAATCGCCCTTTATTAAGACATTCGTAACAGAGTGCTTGACGAGATCAAAAATTGGTGCGAGGGTAGAGGGGATGTGCCCAAGGAAGAGGTGCGCTATACACACTTGCCTTGGTTTTGCAGTATTTTTATTCTGCTTTTTTAAGGCGGATCTTGCTAAAACTCTATCGGATGATTTTGAACGCTGTCGATCTCGTGTTGTTAAAGGTCAGTTTCAGTTTTTCATTCCGTTCATGGATGTTCTTAGATGATACCAAATTTTATGGCGATGCTTGTGAAGAATCTGGATTGCTTGATAAAACTATTCTCCGAAAAACAGCCGTCAGCCAAAATGTTGAAGTACCAGATACAAAACCCTCTACTATAGAAGGTCCAGCTGGACCGAAGTGGAAGGTATTAGTTTTTTGGCATGGGAGAAACATTACATTGCGTGTGCGTACAGTGCAATTGATTAAATTTGCACTCTTCAGATTGGGCAAGATAACGAGTTTTTAAATTTTACAAGTGACATGACTGATGTCATTATTCTTACTTCTGGTCTCCAATATCGAGTATTGCGAAAGGGCGAAGGAACGCACCACCCTACGACTAATTCTCCGTGTCAGTGTCACTACGAGGGCATGCTTATAGATGGCACCATGTTCGATTCCTCTTACAAACGCGGCAAACCAAGCGTGTTTAAGCCAAATCAGGTCTCAAATTACAAACAATATATATACTTTTTTTTTTTGTTTATGGGCTTATTCGACCTGATATGCAATAAAAATTTGCCAAACACTGATCCAGGTTATCGCTGCATGGACAGAAGCGATGCAATTGATGGTTGAAGGCGATCAATGGGAATTATTTGTCCCGAGCTCGTTGGGTTACGGTAGTCGCGGGTCCCCACCGAAGGTTGGATATGGTCACAAACAGCAACATGTATACCGTGTGTGATCATTTTAGGTATCCTTATTATGCTGCTTGTAGATCCCGGCAAATAGCACGCTTGTTTTTCGTATGGAAATAATTCAGATTCAAGGCGCACGCGTTGCATGTTCCCTCGAAAAGATTATAGATGAACAGAAGTCCACTCCGAAAACTGAGGACGACGACATTCCACCAGATATGGACGATGCAGAAGATATGGAGAAGGTTCCACCAATCCCGCATAAGTTAAAAAAAAAGGACAAAACTGTAGAGGTTGGCAATGACAATAAAGTGGAAACTGCAGAAATTTTATCGGAAGCTGAGGCGCTTATTCTGCAGTCATTGATGGCACGGAATGCATACGATTACGGTGATGAAAAGAAGGAAGATAAACACACACCAAGCATAGAAACTTCTCCAGATACGGCAGTGACTTCGGTGGAAGATGTTGCTGCCGCTGCAGCGACAGCACAAGATAAGCATGCTCGTGAGCTGATGCAGCGCCTGACTTTAAATAGTGATGGCATACAAAAGGAGGTAAATAGTACGGAAAAAAGCGGGGGGAGACTGAAAAAGAACCAGTGGGGTTTGGTAATCGATTCAAAGGTATTAAGCGAGTAGTTGCTGATATTCAAAAAATGTTCGGGCATGTTCTCTCTATTTGTGTATTGTTTCATGCAGAAAAAAGAAACGAAAAAGAAAAAGAAAAAGGAGAAGGACAAGAAAAAGACGAACGCATGGGGCATGGCCATGAGCAGCACCTCAGGTTCCAAACGTCGACCAAAAAGAGTAAAAAAACCGAAAAAACCGAAAAAACCTGCAAAGACAGCACTGGAACTGGAGCTTGAGAGTTGATATGTACGGAGAAATACGCCAGCATGCTTGGTCGGTTTGGCGATCGTGCTACGCAAACCGTTGGAAAACCATTCTACAATATTTGAATCGCTCGTCTTGAACACATCAAGTTACAGTATATGTATTGCATGTCCGTCAACTATCATCATGACTATATGCTAGTACTGTCTAATATCACAGTTGCTACTGTACTACACTATTCGAATACTATCTAGTATATACTCGTACATTGTAGTAAAGCGTCTATCGGTATACCGGGGATGTCCAACCGTTAGGCTGCGATATTTCACGGTGTGTGTGTGTACAGACATGGTACTTCCTTGACCCGGTTGGATTCCCTCAGAAAATATACGATTTCCTAACCAATCTACCTCTGGTGAAAATGTATTATTTTGTCTTATTTTTGTATTATTTTGTCTTGAATTGGATTGAGACATCCAATCTATCCATAGTGATTTGGATGCCAGGAATCTAGAATCCAGCTAAATACCATGTCTGTGTGTGTGTTGTCTTGTGAACAAGGAGGAGCTCCTACCGTGCTACTACCCGTTTTTTGTATGTATGTATGTATGTATGTATGTATGTATGTATGCATACACGCCTACATAAACTCCCGTGGGTGGGCTCCATAAAATCAAAATAGGACAAAAAAGTTAAAAGCACAGTACGAAATCTAATTATTATAAGCCTCAGCGGGCGCAAAATTTTGTGGACGTACACCAACTCTTTTTTTTTTTTGGTGAAAAAATCGCTTTTTTTTGCGTTCTTGACGTGTGTACGTCCACAACTACTGATTGACTTGCATTGCCTGTAATTGCAACACGATTTGGGGCCTAACAATTGTTACAAACATGTGCAGCACCGTGCGGCAAGTTGACAGTATGACTGTGAACAACTTGGAGCCACTACGCAGGAAGGGTACAAAGCTGAAGAAGGAGATGGGCCCCTTCTCCATTATACATATCTTCTAAAAATGGACATCAAGATGTAGTGCAAGTGCTTCTTGCACACAAGGCCAACGTGAACCAGACAAGGACGAATAGTGAGTCTCCATTATACATATCTTCTAAAAATGGACATCAAGATGTAGTGCAAGTGCTTCTTGCACACAAGGCCAACGTGAACCAGACAAGGACGAATAGTGAGTCTCCATTATACATATCTTCTAAAAATGGACATCAAGATGTAGTGCAAGTGCTTCTTGCACACAAGGCCAACGTGAACCAGCCAAGGACGCATGAAGGTGTTTCTCCATTATTGATCTCTTCTAAACAAGGACATAAAGATGTAGTGCAAGTGCTTCTTGCACACAAGGCCAACGTGAACCAGGCAACGACGAATGATGGTTTTTCTCCATTATCGATCTCTTCTCAATAAGGACATAAAGATGTATTGCAAGCGCTTCTTGGACACAAGGCCAACGTGAACCAGGCAACGACGGATGATGGTACTTCTCCATTATGCATCTCTTCTCAAGAAGGACATAAAGATATAGTGCAAATGCTTCTTGGACACAAGGCCAACGTGAACGAAGCAAGGACGAATACCGGGTTTTGTCCTTTACATGCAGCCTCTTCAAGGGGAAATCAAGATGAAGTGCAATTACTTCTTGCCGCCGGTGCAGATCAAAACCTTTTAAACTTGGTGAGTGTGTAGAAATAGTTTCAAGATAAACGAATTCCAATAGCTGCACAATTGTAACACAGAAAATAATTTTGACATGTTCATGAAATTGGTCACAGAATAGAAAGTCTGCTTACCATCTCGCTTCGTCTCCTCAAATCAAGGTGTTGATATTAAGTTGACTTCAGTGCTGTTTCATCACAAACATAACTAAATAAGTAGCTGTGCATGGTGAAGGTTGCATAAATGTTGGGCAATCTTTGTTCCTGACAATATTGCTGTCCATGTTCTTATATGCGACAGGAGTTGATTGCAAGTGTAGAAGGCAGCGGCGTGGAGCGACGCCGCTATTTTTTGTCTAAGGTATTTCAAAAGTGTTAAAAGCACAAATGAGTTTGGTGTAACTGACTTTGTCTGTGTGTTTGTGCATACTTGTGCTCGGAAAATCAAACTTGACTGCCGGCAGCTTTGTTGGCGAGAGTGGGCAAGAGTACTATATGCTTCTTCGGCTCATATTGTTGACCATGAGTCAAACTCAAATCAAAACACAAATAAAACTGCAACAAAAAAACGATCTACAAGCAAACACGAGTCATCGCACAGACAGCTCCAAGACTTTTTCTGCATGAACCCAGGTTTGTGTGTTAATTGCTATGGTGCGCAAAGAGTGAATAAAAAAGTCTGGTACTCGTGTGCAGGTCTCAGAAGATGGATCGGAACAAAAGTGATTCTATTTTGTAGTGCGTATTGAGCTTTGGCACGAGTACATTCGCAAGTTTTCTAGCACAAACCAACACCCAGCACGAAGAACATATAAATGGGTTTGAAGAAACGTGCTTGCACACGTGTGGCTGTCTAAAAACCCTACCAGCATGCTGGGGGTTTAGTTCGACGAAATAAGTCATGCATGTTGTGTTGAATACAGTATAACCATTAATCGGGTCATGTGCTATCTGATGTATGATGTACTATTTTTCGAACAATTCCCTAGAAATCAATTTTGAATATTATATTTTTTTCATACAGTCTTTGGAATTTAAATTAGTTCTTCAGTAAAAATAAACTAAAAATACACCCATATATACCATCATAACATAAATACACTGAAGACATATGTGAAGTATAATACTATATAATACTACGTATAATACTATTATAATACTAGGAATATTCCTATATAATAATATAACCGTGGAATTTCTTTTAATTCACCCGATTAATGGATAAAGAACAGGATGATATTTCCACTCTATTTGAACCCTACAAGTCTAGCCTACAGGATTAGGTACAGTACTGTAGGGCCCTACTAGTCGAAAGTTGGCCCAGGTAACGTCACATAGGATTCGATCAGACACGTTTTTTCAACACAAAATTAAATAGGATATACTATCTACGTAGAATCTTTTGTAATGTCGCAGACTAATTTCTGGAGTTTTTCCCGGGAGTGAGTCTGCGGCATGGTACTTTACTTCAACGGATAGTTTGTTGTCTAACTCTTAAACATAAAAGTGATTTATGACATTTCTTCATCGAGAATTAACACCCCGAATCGTTGTGGTACATGAAAACTTGGCTGATGAGTAGGTGACCAGGCAGAAAGATTGTAATCTGCATTTCTGCCGGCTGGGTAGCCATAACGATAGAAATTTGCTCGCCATACCGACCAGGGTACCTACATATATCATACGTTCAGCAGTCTAAAAACGTTCGTGTATAGCCAGACCACCTTATGGTTTGTATGTTGAATCTTCGGCCGAAATAATTCCCCAAAAATGTCCCAGGGGACGAATAGATGCGTTTCATACCCTCCACTAACATTCATTGCTTGTACGGTCATGTTAAAGTCGAAATTTGAACGCCCCCTGCATGTGAGAAGGCAATTTCCAATACCGCAGGGGCCAGGACACCCGTTCCAGGCCACACATGTTGATGCATTTCCATCTGAATTGTTGGTTAAGCCGGCCCACTAAGTATAGATGATACAGACATTAATCCATGGCGTTTAAATCAAAAACGTATTAATCTGAAAAGCTATTGAAAGAACCATAACACCGGAGGAAGAAGCATCGAGTTCGAAGTACCACTCTGGATTGTCTGTTACATGAAGTACCGGGGCTATAAATGTTTCTAGAACATTGCTGCAGAAATTAAATAATATCATGTCGAGATTATATGTGTATGCAAGACAAATAACGAAGACTGTAATTACATATCCCAACCAACCTGTGTGAGAACACCGGTGAATTGCAATGAGTGTATGGGGAAAATACATGCCTTTCGATCGCAAGCATAGAAATATTGAGTCCATCATCAAACCAACATATTTTACCTGTTGTGGTCTGATTAGCTGCAACATTCTCCTTTTCCACTGACAAAAAAAAAGGCCCGAATTCTGCATGACCTTGCCCACATGCCGGCACATGCAAGCATGGAACATCGTCAGTGCGTTGATCACAAACGTCTGATACAGCATTTGATCTCTTCATTGGTAGATGTAGAGGTTGAACCAAAGTAAAGGCAGCATCTGCATGGTATCCAGTTCCTGTCACTAAATGCGATGGAGAACCATTGGCATCAAAAATTAAATGAGGGCGCTCTCTTGACGTTGCTAATAGTTGCGAGCCGTCAGTCATCAAAATGACGGGACCGTATGCACCCGAACCGCTTAGAGTCCACGGGCCATAAAAATCCCTTGCAAATCCATGCGATCCGCAAGGACGCGAACCAATGCCGGTTCCACACCCATACATATTATGGAGTATCACATGCCACGTTTTATCTGGGGTCTGATAAAGAAAAGGATCTTCAGCTCCTCCAAAGTTAGTGGGAGCACTTAGCATTGGAAAAATGTTTTTGTGATCAGCGACATACTGCGATGGATCTCTCCAATCTGGGGAAGATAGTAAATGTATTTTGGACCCAAACCACGGATGTGATGGCGTGGGGTCAAACGAACGCCAGAGTGCACGCAAAGATCCGTTGCCTAGAATGACTGGAGACAAATTTGAATCACTACCAGTTCCATTCAAAATTACAACTGGTTCACTCCACGGGCCAGACGGTGATGAAGCAAAGCTCATCCATGTAGCATCTGTATTCGGATTGCATTGGCTGCTTTCTGGACAAGGAGGATTCTCGGTCGTACCGTCGACACAGCCACGACATGTTTTGCGCGTTGGTGGCCTCTGCGCGGTAAAAAACATGACGATACTATTTGACATTGGATCAATGGCAATTGAAGGCTCGTGTGAGAATGCGGGAAACACAACTTCCTCTCTCAGATATGGACCACCAGCACTAATGCGACTAACTGCATGCACGATCTGACTGTTTTGACACCAAGCATCCATGCCGCACCCACTTTGAATTTCTGATGCCCACATGTGCCACTCTTGGGAGTGTTGGATCACCGCCCCTCCCCACGAAGTTCGATTATACCCTTGGTACTTGCTCTTAAATCCCATTTTTTTGATATTTACCGGCTTCACATCAAGAATTTCACAGGCGTGGCCTTTCCACCCAACATCACATTCGCATTTGCCAAGCCGGCATTGTCCATTGTGCGAACACTCACGTTTATCGATGCCATCACAGGACCATCCAAGACGACCAGAGACAACTTGCATTTGCAAAGTTGGAAACCAATCAAAATAATAAAAGGATCCCGCTGTAGATTTGGTAGCGTAACAGTGCCTTGCAAACGAAGGATCTGGAAAATGTGAACTGTGCCACACGAAGGAACCGCACACACGCGGGCCTTGCATGACCGCCGCAGACAGGCAAGCATTTGAAGAGTTAAAAGTTCCCAAAAAGACAACGTTCGGCAAACCCACTCGACCGTACACGTTGTTGGTATTGTTGTATATTTTTGTGAACGGGACGTGCATCATAAGGTCCATTGTGGAGGCAAAAGTCCAAACAATCATTCCGAAGAGCGCCATAATTTTAGAATTCCTAATATTTTTTGATTTTAGACCGTGTGTGTGGTGTAGTAAAATATATTTTAACCTGAAATTAATTAACCAATACTTTCCCTGTCTTCACATGCCAGTACCAAGACCTCTGGTAACACTGTTCCTTCTTGGACAATTGTTGGTGCCTACTGCTATTGGGTTTAAGCGTCCCTGTTTAACGTACGGAAAACCTTTTCAAAAGCATTCACTTCTCGCCGAGCAATACTATGTCAGACAGGCATCAGATTGCCAACAGGCCTGCAAGAAAAGAGAAAAATGTTTTTTTTTTGCTTTCTTTCCTGCGCCAGGAGGCCGTTGTGAACTCCACATAAAAAACGCCACTCATGCGGAATTGTCTTCAGATCCTATTGCAGTAGTAACAGGCCCGTCACAATGTTGGGGTCATCGATTGCCTATTGTTTCGATCTCTCACGTGCTCGAGGAACTGTTTGAACCTTATTGCCGGCCACTTCGACGGCCAGAATGGGATAAAATTCGAATGGCGCGTATACTAAACTTCAAACCAGGACGTTGTGGAGGTACACACAATCCGCTTGGAAAAAATCCAGATCCTAGGACTTTCTTGACACCGCCTCAAGGCTGGTGTATTCATAACCGATACTTTGACCAGTTTCAAATGGAACACAATATGTTGGCTCAGTGGCAATTGAGTTCTCTTGTTTGTCATCAAAGCGATGACAATTGTAATGCCAAATCTGAAATTATAGTAGTCCCCAGCTGGTTATTTCTATGTTCAGAGAGCAAGAGTCGTTGGTGGTTTCTTCGAAAGCCTAATCCACGCGAAGGTCAAATTCCCCTTGACATTTTCGACCCGAATTTTCACGACAAAATATGGAATACAATTCGAGAGGCGCATGGCCAACATCTTGCTGCAAAAGATGGACTCCTAATATGGCACGTTTCATTTGTAATCGATTCAAAATCAAAGACCATGCGAGCAATGTTCGCAGCATTGCTCCGCCAACCTAAAACTTTTCGATCCAGAGTTATTTTCGCATTGGTTGAAAGTAATCTTGAAAACCATGTTCGTAAGGAATTGGGAATACCAGCGTGGTGGTACGAGGACGCATTGCAAGAACTTCAAAGGCGTCAGCAGGAAGGACCTCGAGGAATGCCAATGCTTGTGTCTTTACCTTACTCAACATCCATTGTTAATCTTCCAACATTTTGGGATCATAGACCTCGACCTGTAATGATTGTCTATTTTGGTAGCTTGGGAGTGCGTACAGATAACAAGGCCCAGGTTTCACTTCGAAACCTCAAAGTCAAGAATCGATTCCATGCCCACAATGATGATGGTACACGGTTTGCAGTCCTGGAGGCTATGCGCAAGTATGGGCGCTGCTTCGATTGGGGTTGCTTAATTTGCCGAAATTGTGATTATGATCGTTATGAAGACAAAAACAAAACAAAAGCGCACATGTACTACATGGCACTCAGTAGCGAATTTTGTGTTGAACCTCGAGGAGACACTCTAACACGTTCGCATTTTTATGTTGCCTTGGCGAGCGGTTGTATTCCAGTATTATTTGATGGGCCTGCAGTATCTGGCAACAAAAGTCGTTTTACATTTTCGTCCCCATACACTAGTTGGCCATTTCGGGCAAACCCCGACCTTACCAAAATACGCAAAAATCCAAGATTCGAACAACAAGAATTTTTAAGATCAAATGACTCACTTCGTTTTCCAAACACCAGTTACACTTCTCGACTCCACTACTCAGATTTCACTATATCGTTCAAGACCTCTGAAGTAGTTTCGGGAAAGGTCAATTTTGTGGAACAACTTGAGCATATGTCGTTGCACAAATATGAGTGCGTCTCAAAATTGCGATCAATGGGGACTCAAGCAGGCATGTTGCTATCTTATTCTCACAATCTCACATACAGCCCTCTATCAGCTTTTGTCGAATTAGTAAGCAGAACGTGGTGGTCGCAAAAGCACAGGCCACTCAACAACTAGCTCAACCAATAGGGATAAGTACATGATATATGCAGCTGCAGCGATTGTACACGTACAATCGCTGGATGTGTGTGTAACTAACTAAACTTTTGATTGCTGTTCTAACAGTTCAAGTCTCAACCCCAACAAGTTGGGGTTGTGTTGAGACTTGAACTGTTACAGCTGTCAGTATATTTACGTGAGGGATCGAAACAAGACTTTTATCTTAACTATAATATTTAAATATATTCTGATATCTACTGCGCATTTTTTATCGTGTATTTCATAACTTGGCGGTACCGCCTACATCCCGGCCAAACTCTTTATCTATTGCATCCATCAATGGATGTTTTGCACTAAGAGGAGGAAACTTTGGTTTTCTCTTGGTGATAAACGCCTGCACAAAAGGCAGAAAAATTAAATACTGTGGATGGTATACTACCCATATTATACAAAACTTGTTTTATGTGGAGCAAAATACGACCGACCGTGGCTCCCTCCATAAAGTCTCCATCCTTATGCAAAGACACTCCCATTAAACGATTCGATTGCCGTAGAGCAGATTCTCGATCCATCCAAGTATGGTGCCATACCTGTTGCTTTATCACAGCGAGAGATGCTGCGGGAACAGAAGCAGCCAGCTGCTGGGCAAACTCGACAGTCGCTGGCAAGAGCTCGTCAGGTTCAAAAACTTTTTCACAGATACCTAATCTGTGAGCATCTGAGCCTTTCAAGACTTCGCTTGTCATTAACATCATCATTGCCTTTCCGGTACCAACCATTCGGGGAAGACACCACGAAGTACCTGGCATCAATCACAAATTGTCAATTCCTGTCTTATTAGAAATATTTTGTTTATGTACCATGTTCTGCGATCAGTCCAAGTTTACTGAAGGCGCAAGTAAACTTAGCTGATGCAACTGTAAAGCGAAAGTCGCAGAAAAGAGCAAGAGCAAACCCAAGCCCGGCGCAAGGTCCATTAATGGCAGCTATGATAGGCTTGGGAATGCGTGTTGCATGCGACAGCAAACGATCTTGAGGATCAGGAAAGAAACCTGTACGTATAGAAAGTTATATGCACATAATGCACCCCCAAAACGATGGTGCCTTTCAGCCAAACAAAACAAACCGTCCCGGCCAGGGCCAGTAGAATTAGGACCACCGGCGCCGATAGCTGCTCCAGCACAGAATCCGCGTCCATTTCCGGTGATAATAATAACACGAATGTCAGGATCTTTTCCGAATGAATCCATACCGTCAAATATGCCTTGTTGAAGCTCAGCAGTCCAGGTGTTGAGCTGTTTGGGGCGATTCATCGTGATGACTCCAACACCGCCCTCTATTTTCTTCAGCAACACGGCCTTTTAATGCAGGTGATGGTCAGTCAAAACTCGGGATGTGCGTTGACAAATACACAGATGCACACACGTAAATCTAATAAAATCCAGTTCAAAATGGAATGTATCCACCGCAGTGGATTTTACACAACATCAAAAGCGAAGTACGACCTACCCACCACACTACCAATCACCGAAAACATGCATCAAATCACCGACATTTGGAGCAGCCATTGAAGAAGTTTTAGGCCCGGTTTAAAATTCTCATTGGGAATTCTCATCGGGAATGTTTTTTTTTGTTTTTCTTGTTCATAAACCCGAAAAACAATATCCTATAGAACAGAGCCCCCTTAAAAATAGTAACACCAGATGGTGACGATGTATTGCCTGCTAAAGATGACAAGAGTGCTGAATCTAGTAAGAAGCAGGAGACTGTGGCAGCTGCATCTCCAAATGGTGAAACTGAGTCCAATACATCGTCAACAGCAAGAACCTGACTGTTCTGAATAAGGATACCGAAGCCCGGAAGCAATTTGTCCAAGAAAAAGCGTGCCGTGGACTGGATTTTTGAAGGTATGTACACCAAACCGATTCGGAATTCCTAAAAATATCAGCACGATCTCGGGAATGGAGTAGAGTTCAACAGCTATATTGACGGCGTTTAATAGAGAAAAATTTTCTCAGAGAAAATTTTTAGAGAAATTCTCTATTAACTTATTACCATAATACAGACACCAACAATTGTGCAACTTATTACCACGTCGCATTGGGACGACAGAAATGCACGACGCTTGATTCGTAAAGCGTTTATACAACCCCGGGGTTTGTATGTATGTATGTGTGTATGTTGCACGTGGTATGTTATGTTGGACCGATAAATATTTTGATCGGTCCATGTCATAATACAAGACTTTTATTGGTCCATTTAATAATACAAGATTTTTATTGGTCTATGTAATAATACAAGATTTTTATTGGTACATGTCATAAAACAAGATTTTGGTTCATTTCCGTTTTTCATTTAAAAAGCGAGGAAGCTCACCCGCTGACTTGCCAAGTCAGCGGGTGAGCCCAGAACGAGGTGCTCGTGACGCACCTTGACACCACCACACAATTCATTTTGATCCTCACGCCAAACTTCATACTCACACTCATTGATACATTCGCTCATTCATTCACTCATTAACTCAGCCACTCGTGCAGCACTCGTGACACTCATTGATTCATTCACTCACTCATTCATTCACTCATTCGCTCGTGACACTCATTCATTCATTCACTCAGTCACTCGTGCACTCATTCGCTCAGTCATTCACACATCTTGCACCACCATACACTCACAGTTATATATATTATATATTATATATTGACTGCCCCAAAGCTGCTGCCGTCCATACCGTACAAGCTCATAATACCACATAGTGCCATATATACACCATATACTTTACACCAGGCACCATAGGCACCATAGGCACCATCATCACAACAGACCATTTTTGTATCAAATAATATACGATACAACATGAAACGAATGGCGCAAAAGCATCCATCATTCGCACAGACAATATTTTTGACCATGACAGTGCTATTGTCGTTGATATTGACTGCAATGTGCTGTGATCCTGAGTGCTACACTGATAGTACGCCGTGGAGTACAAAATGTATACCTGACAGTACCAAAGACTGCAACACATGCCCCGAATGTGCGGCTTACTTTCTGCTGGCAGACTACACTATGGTCCAATCCGGTTAGTTTGTTTCC
>JACLAD010005113.1_pt1 | contig 14097 bp, 17 predicted proteins | sample 8027901 | NCBI WGS metagenome assembly JACLAD01 (sample SAMN15725071, study PRJNA655200) | protist metagenome | isolation source: fluorescence activated cell sorting (FACS) single amplified genomes of... | place: Spain: Blaines Bay Microbial Observatory, Mediterranean Sea | collected 2016-07-05
GTCTTGATCAATGAGCAAATCATATCCATATAGCTCGAAACAGTGTTTGTCACTAATCATCACTTGCTGCACCGCCAACAAAGACCTACATGCATACATATATGCATACCGTACATATCAGACACATACATCATATAGCAAAAAGCATGGTTAACTAGAATCATTATCATCATCATCATCGTTATGTCCAACAGTCTTACCGAAGTATTATCATTTGCATTTCCCAAAAAATAGCATCGACTTTTTCGTGCCCATGTATGCTCATAAGATACATTTTAAGAGCCTGTAATTCCATTTTCCCACCCGTACGTTGGTCATAATCATTATTTTTCTTTTGAATAGCCACATTGGTCAGATGCATGAAGCCTGAGGTGAACATACATACATTCATACATACACATTACTCGACATCCACTGAAATATGAAGAGAATTGGGTTACAATGTACATGAATGAATTAATTTACCATTATATATGTCTTCTACTGAAGATGAGTATCGAGAGTTTGTAAACCTTGCAAAGCCCCTTCTGTACTGATATACTATGATGGAATCGTCATCGTCATCCCGGGAAAAACGTATACATACAAGTTATCGAAGCATATCGATGGGATATAAGAAGGGAAGACAGAACTTTTATTGCTGGTACGACAATGCTTACTTACCTTTTAAAGGAGAAAACGAGGTCACCAGAGCATACAGACGCATATCAAACTTTTTGCCACCTATGAGCATAGGGTATTGCAAGTATCTGGATAGGAATATTGAAATCCACGCACGTATCAATTCATTTGTTTATGAATACAAAATCACATATAGAAGGAACATGAGTGGATACATAGAAGAATGCATGCAAACGAACCTTTGCACTACGTATGCCTCGACATCACTATCTTTCCCATTGTGCATTCCTTTCGTTTTAAAATCATTTTTCCACTCACTAATTTCATTCAGGCGGGTAAATAAAAATATACCCTTTCCTTGAGCGCTTCCTATAGGTTTCATTATCCATACCCCTGAGAATGATTTACCCAAATTCAAACAAGACGATGATTTATATATTCGTAGTTTTGTTATATATTATTACTCCTCAATCGAAAGTTAGATGTGAGTAGTGCAAAAAGGATGTGTTCCAAAACTACTTCACCTTGTGTTTTTTTAAATTCCTCTACAAACATTGCATATTCACGTGGTAATACAAACGTTGTGGGGATAAAATCATATAACGCTGCCTCTTCCCTGCATCAAGGCAAACGCGTAAAGCAATTAATTAGATGATGGTGATGATGACGATATAATGCACGAGCTCGCCGAAGTACAGCTCAAATAATCAATCACTCACTTACCTTCTGTTCTCTTTTTCAAGTGCTCTACGACGCTTCTTCATATTTTTTGCCATTAAATCTTTCCGGCACAGTTCTCTCCCGTTACGGAAGTGGTTTAACCTCTGCCATGTCTCCAAGTGCATTCTGTCGAATGCGCTGTATACCTGCATTTTTGAGGGAAACGAGATCAAGTTAAGGGGCTAATATCAAGAAAGTAAAGATATAATAGACAGTACGGCAACTTACCCACTCTCTATCTGCCCAAACGATATCGAATTCATCGCCCTCTTCAACTTCTTGCCAGCCTCGGGAAGCGAGCACATCGTCGACCGTGTTGCGAAAAGTACTGAAATATCTGATGACTCCATTATTTACAGCCTTCGAACGGCGGTTGTTTCTATCCAGAGGAGATAGTTGAGAGCTCATTGTTCCTCTCTTCTAATCTGCACTCACCTATTTCTTTGTGCCACCACAACCGACCCGACAGCAGACTTGAATTCTATCGGAGATCAATCATGCGCATACCATGCATGCAAGCATCGACCCTTTTCGAACACAATGAATTCGTAGTTTTGATAGATACTCCAAAGAGTGAGCAAACCTGCTGCTGGCGGGAAATACTTATTTGTTTTTTTGGATTTTTTGTTGTTGAAAAGACAAGAACTCGGTCTTCAGCAGTCATCGCTGCTTCGTCAAGAATCGAGAAAAAAGATCGATCGTTGCAATAATAATTAACAAGTAGTAGTTTGAAAAAAAGGGCTCAGCTGATTGATGCCATGCCCTTGTAAGTACTTCCTACCGTCTTTGCAATCAACTCATGTCATCTGATGTATTGAGGCACGGGAACTGACTTAGGGTTCCACAGTCTAGTGATCATAAAACACTGACCACTTGTCGGTTAAACTCTTCACATTGAGTCCTATTTAGTTTCCTGTGAAGTAGTGATTAGGGTTCATCTTCATTCGGAGACAAACGGATCCACTTACTAGAGCTTGCAACGCTTACCGGTTACGAGACGGTTGTAAGTTCCAAAGTTGAGTCACAGTATCCACCTATCACATCAGTACGAGTTCAAGAAACATATTTGAGGGAGAGTTCTTGATTGGTACGCGAAAAGGGTAAAAACTATGAGTAGTAACAAAAGGAACACTGAGGACGTTAGTGAGGGAAGTGCCCAGGAGGCATCTCAACCCCATCAGGACACTGCAATCGATCATGTTGTTTCTGCAGTAGCTATGGAAGATCAACCAGCTGTAGCAGCTTCGTCGTCCTCGGAAACAGGAGAAGATGGAGGGGTTGTAGAGGGCGGAAAGCAGGAAGAGTCGGTTCCACCAACAGAGCAGCAGGAACCTCCAGCGACACAAGTACCAAAAGAGCTGGATCTCGGAGCCCCAGAAAAGGTTATATCTACCAGTTCATCAGGTGCCTCCATTATCACGAAACAGCTCAAGGTCGGGGAGACTATAGAACTGAACGACAGTATGGTACGCACGTAATTTATTGTATCTCATTCCTATTTCTTTTCCTGCAACAAAGCTCACATCATATCACACCACATCGTATTACATCGCATCACATCATATTATACACAAAAATGCAACATATTAAAAATGTATTCTGCTATATGTATTGCTTTTACTTAGTTCGAGAAATTCGAAAAATATAGAAGGGAGAATGATATTGATAACCCATTGCAAGCGTCACCAAGTCGCAACCAAAAATTTGACGTTAAAGCCATACGTTGGACCAAGGCAAAGGCAGATAATCTACAGAAAGGTTTGCCATATCTCCTTCTTTACACTTCTACCTCACTCAATATTCATTGACAACTTCTACTTTCTTCGTTGTTGAATTCATACTGAATTCTATCATTCCTATGATAGAAATCATGAGGGAACAGCAGAAAAGATTTCCTTCTCCCTCAAGAAAGAAAGGTACCGGGAGTAAGCATTTTACTCCGTATCAACACACCCAAAGAAGGCAACCAAATCTGGATTTTGATCCATATGCGTCCTTTACTGCTAGATCACAAGCACCGTCTTCACCGGGCGATCGAGCTCGTCAAGCTGCCCGTTGGTTGAAAGAGCAAAGACAATCAATGAATGAAGAGTCATACGCGCATCAAGAATACAAACAGAGAGCTCTAAATCAGGACCGTGCAAATAGAGAAAAGCTTAAATTAGACAGTCGAGAGAGTCTTGATGCTAAATTAATACCACTTCTAGGTGATTACTCTTCTATCGTATTATCTGTGGTCATAATTGTACACATATTTAATCTATCTTCCTTTCGTGATTACGTGTTTTTTGGCTGTCTTTAGATCATATGCTAGAGGACAGCGTGATGTTCGAAGAAAACGAAGCTCTTATAAAATCATGGGAAACAAAAGGAGAGCAGTTGGTAGATGTTGATTCGAAAAATACCCTCAAGAAGTCAGAATCTTCCCCTGATCGCTCTGTTGGTAGTAGTCGTTCGAAGCAAACGAAGCCCCTTCGCTCACCTGGAGTAGAGATATGTCCGCGAAAAGTTGAGAAATTGGGTGTAGATGACAGTGATGATGACGATGATGAGTATTTGAACAATGATTTCATGGATAAGGCGACACCTTCAATCAGCTCGGCAAACAGTGCAGCATACACTATGATGCCCAAAAAAACAAACACACGACCATCTACTGCACCTAATAAAACCAGTATTATCCGTCCGTCCTACGTAGCATCGGCTGATGGTATAATTACGGAAGCCGAAGCAAAAGCTAGATTGAAAAAAGAAAGGGCAAAGCTTTTAGTTGACCAAAAGAAGAAGAAGCGTGCGGAACTTACCAAACAAAGAGAAGATGCATTGTCTGCCAAAGAAAAAATTTACCGAAACAAAGAGGTAGGTTTGAGTAACAAAAAAATAACTACTTCAATGAAATTCATCCGCTTTATTTGTATGGTTCATATTTTATATAATGATTTTTGTTGTTGTCGTAGGCTATTGCAGCTCGTCAACGTGTGTTAGCAGCAGTTCCCATCCCAGCAGAGATGCTTAAAAGTATTAGAGCAGAGCGGAAACGTCTAACCAAAGGCTCCAAGGAAGTTGTTGAGGAAGAGGAGTATCAACTTGATGATGTCAATGTGGACTTATCTATGGTAATGAACTTTGTATATAGAACATACATACATGCGTACATACATGCACGAATGGGCGTATTAATTGGCTCCTATAATTGTCTCTCATTATAATGATGATGTTTTTTACTTGCTACTGTAGGCACCTCTGGAATGGGCTCTATCAGGTGACAAAGCCGTGCCGAAGGCAGTTGAGAAGGATCCTGTGATACCTACTTTATCTAAACTAGCACATGTACACACTCGGATCTCAAAAGGGTTTGCGCCTTATGCAGCTATCAATGAGAAACAAGAGTTGGAAGGCATGGAAGAGCATAGAATGGATCTTATGACAATTGCAGAAGATAATATTGATGCCATGTCGCCAGCTACAATATCAAGTGCAGCGTCTATGAAAAAAGATAATGAGATAACTGGGGAAAATGTCTCTGATGTATCAGCAGCATTTACTCCCACGCGAAAGACTAGATACTCTTCGTCAACTGCCACTGCGTCTTCATCTACGGCAAACAAACCAAAGAAGGTAACGCCTGGTGGTACAAAAACTACTACTGCTGCTGCTGCTGCGTCGAAGAAGGGGTCTAACAAGGGAGCGCCCAAAACCACTGTTCCACCCTCCAAAATAGTAAAGAGTCGACAAACAGTCATGAAGAAAAAAGAAGATGCTTACATGGGCCATACGGTACAATACAAACAGAAGGTATGTTATTTTTGTGTATCATTGTCATTTGCTCTCCTATTGAAGTTGTATCCAGGGCATATATATATATGTATATATATATATATATCACGCTTCTCATCCCGTACATCATTATGAATATTTGTGCCCAATGTCCATCACGTAGGATCGTGTTAATAACATCGTCGACAAGACAGTTGTGAAGTCTCCAAGTCTGAAACCCTCTGTGAACAGAGCTACCAATCGGTCGAACAAGAAAACCACCGCTGCCTCAAGTCGTAGTCCTTCTACATCGTCCTCGCCTTCTTCCAACAACGATGATAGAGCTGTAAGCAAAGAAGTTTTCATGCGACAACAAGCCTACCAACGACCTGATAGTCGCAAAGGTTCTCGTCTTGCAGGTAGTTCACCTCTGGATGCCGATATCATGGAACTAGTTGACACTTCCACAATGTCTGTGCCTGAGATGGAACGAGAACGAGTAAACACTTTGATGGGTAAGTTTCCTCATGATATATATATATATATATATATATATATATATATATGTTCATAACGGGAGACAAGGAAAGAATGATGATATCAAAATTATCATTATGTATTGTTCCAATACTGATATATGTACATGTTTATGTATGTTTGTATGTGTATGATGATGAACACTTAAAAATGTTGAATGCTTTCCTACCCCGTACACTGTCATGTATTTCCTTGATAAAGTACACATACTGATATATGTTATTCCAACTCATATTATTTTTCTTTGTGTCTACATGATATGACTATATATATGTCATAGAAAAATTAAATTCTCCAGATGTCCGGGCTGACAGAAGAGACGTTGATACTGCTCATGGGGACAGTAGAAAGATGGCAATTATGGATGTTTCCATGCGTCAGATTCAAAATAATGATGCAGGTGTGTGAAATAATGACTTTCATTTCCAATGAATATAGTTTTGCTTGTTTATTGCGTGATGTTTCGACTGAGTGTGTTCACGTATTTCTGCATGTATGTATGTATGTATGTATGTATGTATGTATGTATGTGTTTTTGTGCTTGTGTATGTGATCTTACTTCATGTCTGTGTATTAATTTTATGGTTCTCACTATTTTTTTGCAGCTCAAACTGTGATGGGCGAGGTTGAGCGCATGCATTCAATGCTGAAGGATTTTAACGAACAGGTCAACTCAGCTGTCTCATCGCCGACTGATGCAATGGGTGGCAATAGGCAGCAGGATTATAGTCATGATAAGAGTAGTATGGATTATGACAGCATTGATAACACTCAGAGAGGTAGTAGGAACCTCTCAGATGAATTTGACGACTCTGAAGCAGACGAAAGTATAAACGAGGAATTCGATGAAGATGAAATTGGCGGTTTCTCGGGAAACGATAGGGGTGAGTAATTTTTCTTGCGCATGTATGTATGTGTCTGTCTGTACGTCAATTTTTTCCTAGCTATGTTGCGCAAATACTGTTCGCATATTGTTTGCATGTTGTTTTCTAGTGATGAGAATAATCACATGTGATTTGTTGTATCATGTATGTGGCCTATATGCAATCTAGGTGTGTACGACAATGACGGCTCTGATATGCACACCCCTGGATACACTCAGGGCCAAATGAGTGAGGGGAGTGGTTCCAAGCATTCCTCTCCGCTGTCACCTCAGGGATTATATTCAGGAATCTTGCAAAAACCACCTTCACTAGAAGTGATGAATGATCTAGATATCGATACAAATGAAAACACGAATGATGTTGATCATGATGATGATGATGATAGTAGGGATGATCAGAATCTTGAAAATGACTCTGAAGAGCTACGAGAAATTATTGGTTATAGGGAGAATGATAATGAGCAAGTTGATAATGATGATGACCGTATGGATATTGAATCCTCGCCATATACAGGTGCGCTTTTTATTTGGAAAACTCCACATGTGGATGTGCTATATACATATAAATGTATATATTTATATATATTATATGTATATCGAAGACTACATTCTTTTTATCAGTATTCTTGTATATATTCCGCTGTTTCAAGTACATTACCTCCCTAACCTATTTATCGTTGTATTGTCATCTTTATATAGAGCCACAAGGATACTTAGAAGAAGAATTGGTTGTATTGAAAGGAGAAATGGATTCACCAGAAGTTGCTGCATCCATTTCGCCACTATCACACCAACATCGAGGCTTTGATGATGACGATGATTATTATAGTGTCACAGGTGGTGGTATGGGAGGGAGTGGGGGTTTGCGATCGCTGTCGAATGAGGAGCTGGAGGCCGAACTAGAGGGGGTAAGAAGTATATATGTTAACATCAACTCGTACCCATACACCTCATATTGATTGTTTAATTTGTGACTCTACGTGTGTTTATCTGTCATTCGTTAACATAGATGATGCCCGCTCCAGGAGGTATTCCACCACATGAGTCTGATGACAATGATTACAGTATTAATGAAGAGAACGATGAATTCGATGATAGCTACCAAGTTGATGACGGCGATGACAGTATTCCTCCAGAAATAGCCATGTTGCATGATAAACATGATATACTTCGAAAGTATGGTAATATCTCCAATGAAGTCATGGATAAGCAACCAACGAAAAAAGTTGGTAAGAGCAAATCGAATACCAAGACGACGCAATCAAAACGCCGAGCTCTTTATGAAAAAGTCTCTGGATATGACAACAAATTTATCAAGCAACCAATGAATGAAAATGAACAAGGGGATGTAACTGACCTAAATGATGTCGATGATGAAGGAGTCGCTGATGAATTCAAAATTTCTGGCAATCATCGCGAGAATAGCTTTGTGCCCAATCCTCGTAATATTGGTAATATTGCAGGCATGTTATCTCGTATAGATTACAACTTCATGAGGAATGGTAGCGATGATGATGACATCAACGACGATGATGGTAGTAGTAGTGATGATAATAATGGGCGTGAAGATTTCCGAGTGGTCTCATTATTTGCCAAACAGATATATAATCGAAATGAGGATCAAAACAAGAAAAAGACGGATAAATTCCTCCAAACGATGAAAGATGAGGCGATATTGGTCAACAGACGTGATACTGTAGATAATGATGATAACGAAGTTGGTAAGGAGAACACGATTAATGCGAATAAACCTCTTGAGAGTGTAGAGGAGGTGATCGAGAAAGCTAAAAATGAGTGGAACACGTTGTTAACACAGACCAGTGATCATACGCCATCACAGTTACCACAAACAAGCGAGGGGCGCATGCAATCACTACGACCTGCTAGTGAGACCAACTCCTCCATTGAGGCCTTTTTGCCTCCATCTTTGTCGCCAACATCGTCATCATTGGAACCGGCTATAATGGCCAACGAGTCTGCCTTGTTGGAAGCAGAAGAAATACAAAAGGTTGTTGCCGAAGCTAACACAAGCAATACGACTTCAATGTCTTCTTCCAGTAGCAATATACCTACTGCTCCGCCATCCTCTACTCCTGAGCAACCGTCATCTCAATCTAGTGCTGGGACATTTTATCCTCCCATTGGCGATAAAAACCTCGATGAACAAGCTAAACAGCGTTATCATCCATCAGAAATGCGTCACCGGTTATTGTTAGAATTGCGACGTCAAGAGGATTTGTTTAATTATGCCATAGAGCTCGCGGAATTGGAGAAAATCTACACACAGCAATCCGCACATGAGATCGTGAATGATATCCGTCAGAAAGCGGATGAGGAAATACGCAAAGAGAGAGCACAATCAGAGTCCATGTTGCAACAACAAGCATACGAACTAGCTGTAGCAAACGCAATGGCAAGTGCTCAATTGGCCCTCGAAAAGGAAGCATTGGCTGCCAACAAAACCGTTGATGACTTGAAACTACAACTACAACAACAAGGTAAAGATGTTTTCTTACATGAAAATACACACACATACACTCACATACAATTATATAATATATATATATGTATATGTATATTTATCTATATACATATATGTTGCACATACATCGGGTCTAATGTCGATTGAACTTCTATGACTTCTGATTTTTTTCATTCTTTATATTTCTATTTCTCACAATTACTTATCCCTCTTTGTAGGTTTATATCACGAGTATATCCAATACTTCATGCAAGCAAGTGCTGCCGCTGAACAACTTGACACAGCCAATAGACAAGGCACAGGTGTGCAAGTATTTCCATCATCGTCATCATTGAATGCTGACGAAGGAAAAGATGCACTGGAATTAGACAAAGCTGTTATGGGTATCAATATCGACTCGCTGGCTGTAGTTGGAGAAATGGACGACAGTTTCGATACACATGGTGATGATGCAATAAGAAGCATAGATCAAGTAATTGCGCAAATGCCACCAGGATCTAAGTCACTGGAGACTGCTTTGGTACGTGTTGTGTCGTGATAGCACTTTCTTTGTATCCAAGCATCATATATTTATTCCTTCACCCGATTTTTTATTTTTTCTGTCTGTGGATATGATATAAAATTACATTGATATTATACATTCATTTTGTATGTTTTGTGTGAAAAATATAGGCATTCAAGAAGCACTTAATAGATTTATTGAGTTCACAACAACTCGTACTGAGAGGTAAGTTGAAGACATTGAACACAAACAGAGCACAGAAATTGGAAGTTTTGAAGACCCATCAGACTTCCCTATTATCTCCAAAATTCCAAGCTGATCCACTTTTGGCTAAAAGTATGAGAAATACCCTCAAGAGGTCCTTGGAAGATGCTACTACAGGTGATATATTTGCACACATGCATGCATACCTATGCACACACATACAAACGTACATGCATATGCACACGCCAAAAACTACTGACACATTGCTTCATTTAATACATATTTGTGCAGAGTATGAGAGAGGTCGTCTTGAAATTGAAAAGCTTCGCTGGTCTATGTCCGTGGAATGTGTCGCCGAATTGCGTACTTTCTATGATAGCCAAGAAGTGATCGAAGAAGAAGAGCGTCTTCGAAAGCAAAATCTGGAAGAAGCAACTGAAAGTACACGCCAACAAAAGCATAAATTTTCTGAATTGAGCAGCGACACAATTCCTGATGAGATTGAAGAAGCAATTATGGAGGAAGATAGCGTTGGTATGAAATTGACACAAACATCATATGATACTCACCAGATGCATTTTCGTACCTATCTTGTATTATTGTATACGCATGTGTCCTCACTCCGTTCCCTTTTCATTTGACTTGCAATAGGTTCGTCCCAAGCTGAAGATATTGTTGATGAAGTGGACGCAGGTCATGACGATGATTACGACGAAACCTTTGACGCAGATGAGATCGAGGAAGACATTGACATCAAGGACACATCCTCTATTCCCGTATCCATAGGTAGCTATTGTGTTATATACAGTGTGTGTGTAAACATCTAATTTTGATCTCAATTTGTGTTTCCTTTCCCTAGATGACGACATTAAAAGCGATATCAGCTCAATTGATGGAAATAGCAAGCCCTCCTCGACATCTAGAGAACCCCATCAGGCACAGTCACAAAAATCACAACCACAGCAGGAGCGGACGGATATTCAGGCACAAGTGCAACAAGAACGACAGTTAAGGCGTCAAACTTCTCCACGTCACCGCGAAAGTGGTGATGATACCTCAGCGTTTACTGCTTCAACTCATCAAGTAAATCAGGAATTGAGTGCAGAACAGAGAGAAGAACTTGAAGCAAAACGACGCGAGAAGGTTGGTGAGTGGGTTGAGTCACTAAAGGAGCCATTGGAAAGAGAGTTAGAAGCGCTGGAGAAAGAAGAAGACTTGGCTGAGGATAGCTTTGGGTCCCTCGATATACCTCTTTCTACTAATATGAGTTCTCCTACAAAATCGAGCAAGACAAAAGGACAACTTAGCACTTATTTGTACGCAGTTCGTATCCAAACTCGCATTCGTGTATATCTAGCTTGCAAGTATGTGGGTAAGATCCGCAATGAGAGAGAGATATTGCGAGATGACATCAAGAATAGCGGGGTGATAGGATCGTCTTTACCTGATGCTTACAATAAGCTCTTGCATAAAGAAGAAGAACTGATGGAAGACTCCTTTGGAAGCAACTTAAGTGTGCCAGTTGATGACAGTATGGAGGGAGATGTGGCACAATTGGAAATAGCAGTCTCGAATTACGAGGGAGCCCGTGTTGATCATGAGGTCGCCTCCAAAGAATTGGATAGGAAGATCGAACGCGAAGCTCGAAGGGAACAAAATCGACTGAAAGAGGAAGAAGAAGAGAGAGAAAGACTTCAAAAAGAGCAGGAAAATCTTAAGAAAGAAGGAGAGGAGAAAGAAAGACTTCGAAAAGAGCAGGAAAATCTCAAGAAGGAAGGAGAGGAGAGAGAAAGACTTCGAAAAGAGCAAGAGCATCTCAAGAAAGAAGAAGCTCGTAACCGAGAGGCAAAACCAGAAGGGGACAAGAAAACGCAGTATCAAGATGACAGAGAAATGAACTTGGGCAGTGATGCAGAGATTGATGAATCTGAAGAAGGTAACTTTCATATTCCTTTGTGGACTCATCGGCGTATACATTTTTGCCCTCCTCCCTTTGAATACGATCCATTGACTTCTACTTTCTTTCCCTATTTACTCAGTATCTGCAGATCTTTCATCCCAAAGCGGTGGCTCGTTATCATTCAAAAGTGTCAACTCTAATGCAGATATCACTGTTGAGAAAAAAGTTGTCCAAATACCCAAACCAATATCCCACACACCATCTCCTGTAGATCTTGAGGAAGGTGCAAGCATCTTGTCATCCTCAGGTAAAACTCAGAGATCATCATTAATGCTGTTTCATGTCAATCAATACAATAAAATGTGCATATATTATCTGTATACTTACTTCTATACTTTGTGATTCCTTTTAGCTGAACGGTCTATCTCAAGTGCGAATGAGGAATACGATAGTGTTAATGATGAAATTGATGTCACTGAGAAGGTAGATGATAATGATAAGCAAAATCTTTCTCATACACCATCACCGCCGGTGGCACTTGAGATGGAGTTGGAAGATGCTGACGACGAATCTTTTTCTGACAAGTCATCTGAACCATTGCAGAAGACAGCATCGGATGCTCCGCGAGAGCAAAATAAGGGTGTAATGAATACCGACAAGGAAGTTGCAAAGACTGCAGATGAAGTATCCGTGAGTGATTCGTTCGAGTCAGTATCAGAAGACATCCAGGAAGAATTCGAGGATGATTTCGAAGATGACGAAAACAATGGGAACGATAGTGATGAATATAGAGATAAACAGGACAAAGATAGATCTGCCAATAATATCTCAGGATTGTCTGATCCTTCCTTTTCCTTCACTAATGATGTGTCTGCTTCCCAGGAAAGTGAAAGGAGCAATGAGAGCGAAACTATGATTTCACGACAAACGAGCACGACATCTGATTACGACGTCAGGTAAATATCTATCACTTAAATTGTATATTTTTTATGTTACTGGTGTGCTCCGTCACAATTATTTAATCTTGCCACTGAATTGTCTTTTAGTGTCGGTGAGAGTCGGGAATTGACAACAAGTACACAGGATATAAGCCGATTTGACTATGTTACCAACGCCATGAGTGCTGTCCCATTAGATGCAGATGATGATGACAAAATGCAGGAAGCGTCTTATGATAGTTATGATAGCATAGTAGCATCAAGTATTGCGTCGATGTCACAATCGCAATCATTTGACCATCGATCTTTGTCAAGTACAGCAAATAAGATTGCTGGAGCCGATGATGGTCACCCTTCCTCATGGCAGCCACGATCAGGGTTGGAGGATTCCATGTTATCTGTCAATACAACAAACACTGCAGGTAGCTCGATGTTTTCTTTCCGTGAATTATACGCACAGCTTACACTCACTTCATAAATGCAGGTATTTCAATTGCTTCGACTGCTGAAGGGGAAATTTCAATGCTTGATAAGTATGATGCTGTTATATCCGTAGTGGATGGTAACGAGAAGAAGGAACCTAAAGCTGCACCCGAAGTCGCTGCTGCTGCTGCTGCTGCTGCTGCTGCTACTGCTGCTGCTACTGCTGTTGTTGCGGATGATGTCGTCGTTGGGGATACAGATGTAGACAAGCAATTAGATGCTAAAAAGGAAGACGAAGTGGTTCCATCATCGCTGGAAGAGAGCTTTGAAGTGATAGACAGTGATATCGAGAGAGATAGTGTCGACGAGAAGTCGAAAGATGACATAAGGATAGGTGTATTGGCTGAGGAAAGTGCAGTAGAAGTAGAGGATGTATCAAAAGAGGAACGGATCGATGTGCTGGGGACGGATGACACGGATATAACAACTGTCGTTATTACAGAAAATACTAGTAAGTCCAAAGATTTAACTCACAATCCAAACCTTGAAGATCTCGATTCACTTCTGGGGTCATCTACTGCAGCGCCACCTACCCCATTGATTTCTACTGATACTAATGGTGATGATGAATACGCCGACGATTTGTATGAATTCGACGATATTCAATCGCCCTCAATTAGCTCATTATCTTCTCTCCCAGCGTCACAGTCATCTCCCTCTGGTGGAGCTCCTTCAATATCATCAACTGTAGACACTTCTCCCATTGGAACAGCTGTGCGAGAAACAAGCGATGGAAGTAGTGGTAGTAGTCAGCAGCAACTTCCCAATTGGGATCAATATCACATAGCAACTGCGGAAAAGTTACTCAATCCTACACGACTATATTCCATTTCGCATGCTTTGTCATCACCTATCTTACCAAATGTTGTCCAAAATGTCGGATTTATCACACCAGAAGATGTTCGTGCATTTATTGCCACCTCTGAGGTATGTATTTACTTATTTTTTTGTTATGATTTTTGATTACATGAACATGATATGAACGTCTTTTTCATTTCGATATATCTAAAGCCCGTTAAAGTGCCTCATTTGGAAGAATTAACATCCGTTGAAGCTGACCGTTTGACTGCA
>JACLAD010004338.1_pt1 | contig 14096 bp, 9 predicted proteins | sample 8027901 | NCBI WGS metagenome assembly JACLAD01 (sample SAMN15725071, study PRJNA655200) | protist metagenome | isolation source: fluorescence activated cell sorting (FACS) single amplified genomes of... | place: Spain: Blaines Bay Microbial Observatory, Mediterranean Sea | collected 2016-07-05
TCTTAGCATGCTGGAATTCATCTTTCGGTGTGTGGTTGCAATGAGCAGTTTGATCCTCTATAGCTACAGTGAGCGCTTTTATTCTGGGTCTGGCCTCGTCATAAGTTCAGTTTGTGTGATATATTTGGTATCTCGTGTTGGAGGTTACCAGAGTGTGATTGCCCCCCTAGTCTTTGGTGCCAATTTGTTCTTTTTGTTCAGTGGCGACGAGGGGCTCTTGGGATCCTTTCCCAAGAAAGGTTTGAACAATGTGTGTTTCATTATTCTCTTGATCAGCATTGTATTAGCTAAGAGCAAAGATGAGTCCAATAATGATCTGAAGGTCGACTTTAATAAGCCCTATGAGACCTCGATTCGCAGATTGTTGCGCAAACATGACCCTGCCAAATTGGGAGAAGTGGATCGTATGATGCGTGATAATAAAGGGCACGAGAAGGAACTATATATTTCATTGAAAGAGCAATATAATGCCGGGGCGCCAAATGACAGTATGATCTTTAGCGACTTACCAGATGATGTACACACTGGTGGTAATGGACCATACACTCCAGGGAAAAATGGTGGCGATGCCATTATGAATGATGGCTATGACTATGACTATGATTTCATAAAACAATTGGACGATGATGCAGAGCCGTATATTAAAGCGATTCGCAAGTTTTTGGACAAATATGACCCGAATTTGCAGAATGTAGAGCGCTTGTTGAAGGACTTCAAAGGCCGTGAACAAGAGCTTCTGAAATTGTTACACGAGGAGTACGATGTAGAGTACTATAGTCCAGCGGCCAAGGGGAAGTATAATGAAGCTCCTGTTCGACACAGTGCAACCAAGAATAAGGGCAAAGCAAACCCATTTACCAGCAAGGAGGAGACCATGTTGGATATCGCAAGGAGAGATGCGAGAGAAGCTATTGAGCGCGAAATAAAGAAGAAGTATTGAGCTTGTCATATCGTATTATGAAGATATCAGAGCAAAGAGAAGGAAGAAGAAGGTCATGATGTATTCACCAGTAGCCTCAAGCGTGACAATTGTGTACATATTGTACAAGATATAAAGCGCGTCTTATTATCCTACAATACATACAGTCACTTTCACCATTTACATTTATACGCTTGCCCCTTTGTCTCATTTAATTACTCTATGGAAGGCTTTTTGCTAATCTGCTCGCGTTCCTGTAGAGACATACTCATACTCAGAAACTGGTACGATTCCTCTCTGTTCAACTCAACATCTGAACTAACATCATCAGTTGGTTGTGATGACGATTTGGATGGAGTGATGAGAGACCCAGCAACAACAAAGGAGGTATCTACAATCTTTCTTCTCTCTCTATTTCCGTCTCTATTGGCTTCCTTAATCTGAATCTTCTGCTGCTCTAACAATAACCTTTCCTCTGGCAATTGCAGCAGCGTTCTATCACTCAATACTTTAGAAGCACTCATTATGATGTCTTTCATGGACATGCCGCTGTCCAACAGGTTCTCATCCAGCTTCTTTCTGAATAACTTGCCACGAGGCTCACTACTGAAGAGCCCCAGCAAAGGTTTAACCAACGCTCGACGAGCCTTAGGACCCTGTGCATCCACTACATGTTGGGCATAGTTGCTGTATTCATCTAGTATCTGTAACCTGTGTATGTTCTGATTGGGTAAATTGTATAATTGGCTATCGATAGTGGACCAATGCCAAGGCTTGTCTACACAAGCACGCCCCACCATGACACCTGCCATACTATGTAAGTTGTCTAGATTCTTAGTTGTTGTCCTGTCTTTGTCAAAGTACTCTCTCTGTGCTTCTCCTTGAAGGTGATAGATACTCTCTTCCATAGTAGTGATACCACCATTGATCGTAAAAGCAATATGTGGGAAATCTTCAATGAGTCGATAGACATACTCGTATTTCAACTTGGGAATCTTTCTATTATCTTCTGGACTGAATTTGGCATTCAAAATGGCTTTGCGTGCATGAATAATGAAATGGTTGACTAGAGCTCGTTTGGAGATGACATCAATGAAGTTGTACAATTCATCGTAAGAATCGTTATCATTCACCCCAATACGACACTTGATAGAAGTGGGTTTATCAGTGATTTCACTAATGGATAATGCTAATTCACTCACCAAATCTGGATTTAACATCAATTTGGCACCAAAACAGCCTGCACCTGCTACTTTATCACTTGGACAACCACAGTTGATATTGAACTCCGAATAGCCGTACTGCTTGGCAATGCGAGCGGCATCGGCCATCATTGTAGGGTCGCTGCCTCCTAATTGCATCACTACGGGATCTTCTTTAGTGAAATCAGCCTCCAGAAAGCGGATCGGCTCTTCCGTACGTACCAGGGCATTCGCAGTTACCATCTCAGTGTACAGCACAGCTTTCTGAGAGAGATAACGAAATAGCTTGCGCTGATGGCAGTCTGTGTACTCCATCATGGGAGCCACTGAAAATGCATGCTCTGTTTGGAAGCGAGAACCAGCATTCGTATCAAGCAATGATGAGGTTTTAGCAGAAGAGAGCGTACTCGACATACGGAACACTGCATGTCTCTTTAGGCCATATATCGATCTATTGAGAATCAAATTCATGGCCAGTAAGATGATGAAGTTGTAGTACATCGTTTTGTGGCACTTGCCTGCAATTTCTGGAGTGCCGGGCACCGGTCGGTCGATGGGCAGAGTACAGACCGCGACTGGGTTGGAGGGTGAGTCGAGAGAGATTGTGATGAGTTCGCGAGTAAGTTGTATGACTGAAATGAGTATGGAACTTGACTACGTTACATGTGTGAGTAAATCGTTTTGTGGAGGAAGCGTGTTTTTCCTTCTATCAAAATTTCTAACCTGAGATACTATAGTACACCTCTATACAATAAGTTCGCGCCTTTCGCTGACAGCACAAGCGTCTTAAGTAAACGATATTAATCATGACTTGTGCTTGTGTCTATGTTATATATGATGAATGATCCTTTCTAGAAGTAAAATTTACATCAATGGGTCACCGAAGAAGAAAGCAGATTGCTCTACAATAGGGATACCACTGATATACTCTTGGGCAGCATAGGCAGTGATAGCAAGCATAGCCAGGCGCCCATTCTTGATCTCACATAGTTCCATATCAAATTTGGCTCTAGCCAATTTCTCTTCTCTGGACACGTTTTCTCCAATGACATCCAAGGCAAAAGAAGAACGGAAAGTGTATAGACGCAGAGGATCGAAGCCGTAGTCTCCAGGCCTGTAATCTTTGGCTCCTTTGTTGGAGAACTGTTTAGCTTCTAGAAGACCTCCTACTATTAGAGAGAAAACTGCAGCTCCAATGATCCATTCGTTGGATAGACCGCCATTTAGGACACTGGGGGCTTTGCCTCCTTCTACGAGCAAGGATGGCAAATCGAAGGCATTACTTAACTCTTTGTGCCAAATCTCGGACATGGGCCAACCCGCAGCAGCAAGCATGGCAAGTCTGGCATGTTTCAGTTCTATAGGAGGAGAAGAGAAAATATATAGAAGTATTAAGGGAGAGAAGTTGTTAGGGTTGCTTCATCGATATCACATATGCGTTGAACTTCTAATGAAAATGCATAGCGTGTGTATTTTAGCACAGCTTCGTTGATAATTTACCTGCATCTCTCATCCAAACAAGACGTTCAGGGCTATTACTGAATCCAATAGGGTCAAACCCTACGTCTCCCGCCATAGAACCATCCAAAGCCGCTGGAGATAACAACATGGGGAACCATTTGGCTTGTCTAGGAGCTACTCTTGAAGCAGGGTCAGCTACCATGTTGGAGATATCGATACTTGGTTTGAAAGTGCTTTCTGCTTCTGCACTGCTTTCTTTTGTTAAGGCGTCCAGGTCGACATCAGCTTCGTTTATATCATCAAGAGTGGCCTCCAGGCTGATCAGCGGGGCATCAGTGTCTGGAGACTCATTCACTCTGGAGCTGTCATCAATATCAGACATCCTCGTCACCACAACAGAGTTGCGAAGAGATCGAGGCATTGTGAAAGAATAAGCGACACTTGCGAGAGCTAACAGCAAAATCACGCTATTCATACTTCGTAAATATCTGACAATGCGATTATATATCTAATTTGAACGACAAAACTACCCAAAACGTCCACCTTTTTTTCTGTGCTGGCGGTGCCAGCATGGCCTGACTGGGTGGGGGGCCGGCTCTTCGCATTGATTTAAAACAAAAAATCCGTCTCAAGCATGAGTAATCGCCGCTCACGATCTTCTAGACAGACTTCCACTGCCCCAGCAGTGGAAATAGTGGAAGTGGAGAGTGAGCCTCAGGGCCCGCTCCCGACTGCTGATGAGAATTTGCCAGAAAACAAACACAAGATCTACAAAGCCAGCAAGAGTTTGGATGTGTTAGTGGACGAGTTGATCAAGATCCCTGAGTTGAAAGACAAAGATGGCGAGAAGTACCGGGACCATGTGACTAGCGATGCCCAAGCTTTGTTATTAAAGAAAGTCACTCGATTATTTCTCACAAAAGGTGCCAAGAAAGAAAACATCAAGAGAGATGTGATTAGCAAACTGATCAAGGAAGAGATGGGAGCAGAGAACACTAAGCACCTTAATGCCATCATGACCAGAGGTAGGTGAACTTTATCTCCCTCGTTTCTACTCTTTCCAATTGAGTCTAGTTGACAATATCTAATCATCTCCTCCCTTCTTTTTAATACACGTCTCTCTATTCTACTTTCTTACTTATTAGTTCAAATGCAATTAAAAGAGGTGTTTGGTTACGATGTCACTAGTCGCGATTTCATGGCCACACAGCAATCTATCGGTCTCAAGAAACCCTTCAGTAAACAGTCCACCAATAGTGAATACATCTTATTCAATCGCTTAAAATCTCCTGTACTACAAGACATCTTGATAGACAAGTCTGGCAACAAGGCATGGATGGGATTTGTGTTTGTAGTGTTACACTTGATCAATATGAGTCCTGCCAAGGAGATTGAAGAGAGAGCATTATTGGACCAATTGCGTAGCTTGGACGAACGTTTCCCTGCTAATTTAGAGTCAAGTGAGGGTGGAGCAAATGCGATCCCGGAGCTAGGAGACAGTTTTAAGAATCTGGTAAAAAGAATGGTTAGTGAACGCTACATTGTGGAGAAGAAGGATATGGGTGGCAACTCCACACAAGCAAGTCAAGGCAGTGGAATTGTGAAATCTTACAAGTTTGGAGCACGATACTTTGTGGAACTAGGCAGTCAACAAATGATCAAATCATATTTCGACACAATGGATCAACCTGTGGATCAGAACTTGTTGAAAGACGCCAAGGAAGAGCTTGATGATATGGTGCAAGAGGAAGACGACGACGAGGAAGCAGAGGAAGTGGTCATAAACGAGAAGGAGAAGAAAGAGAACAGCAAGAAGGAAAAAGGAGAGAAGCGAGCAAGTCAATCTCAGCAAGACAAGGGGCATACTCGCAAGAAGCGATAGACATAATCGCTATCCTCCATCTGAGATGGTAGGATCTATACCTGTTGTTTTATGGATTGTTCTCTTTTGTAATAGTTATGTAGATATCTCTGTATTAGTATCATTCATTGAAAAAACATCCATACAATTGCAACACTCATACAAACATTCATTATATTACTACTATACATAATCCACCTATCCACCGAGTAAATTATTCCGCCCTGCCATCAATGGCGCCCATTCACTGTTTGGTCGCCTCGTTTGAGTCAACCTTCCATCAGCCACTGCATCTAAAATGTATTTCTTGTATGAGTAATATGGTGCAGCCACGAAACACAATACTGCTATCAAGAGCGATAGGTAGAGTGTCCATGGTAGTACTTGTGCTCCCAGAGAGTCCCAAATAAGCCCGGTGATGGTAGCATGGATGGTCGTCCCAAGCATGATAGCGTAATTGATGATGCTACTCGATCTATTACTCTCATCAGTCAACCTGTTGTTGAAATCAATCACCAGTCCTAAAGAAGCACCAATGGTCAACCCAAACAACACAATACTTGTGATGAAACTCGCCTTGACGTTGTCACTGATATAATAAGACATTGTATATGGCACAAAAGAGAATAAGGCCACTACATGGATGGTGAGAACGATGGACCATAATGCATTCAGATCGGTGGTGTATGCTTGTACAATAGGAGAGAGTACTTTCCCGAGTATAAAAGGTCCTATGAACAGTCCTAACATCATGTCATAATCACTGACACTCAATCCACTAGTTTCATCCAGATATTCTGATAACAGCTGTAAGAAAGAGGAGATAGCACCCATGGCGAAGAACAGGCCAGTAGCAAGCACGTATTCCACTCTATAGACATACCACATATTGTCACATTTGAGCAAATCGCTTCCTGATAATCCTGAGGACATCAATGCGTTTCTTGATAAATCATCAGATGAGCGAGTAGAGCCACAGGCTACGCTCAATTTGCGATCACGTAAACACCATGCATAGCACCCAAAGTCTACAATATTCATAGGAGTAGTATTACTGGAATTGTCTGTCTCATTGATTGCATCTTGGTATTCAACGAGAGTATGAAGTCGTTCATCCGTCACCATTCGAAGGGCGCTGTCTGCAGGCACTACATCCGTGCCCATGGCATCGATATGTCGCATGAGATTACCAATCCCAGAATTGGCACTGGTATCACCAACACTGTAATCATCAGCAACATGATCATAATTATCATTCCCTTCTTCATCATTATTCATGATGGCGTCTACTTGCATATTACTCGTAATGGGAGCTCCACTAAAACTCTCTTTATCCACATCCAATAAAATCTTTGTGACATTATTATTATCAATAATCAAAAGAAGGCCGACCACAATGATAATGGATCCCAATATACTAAACAAAGAAGCTAAATCAACACCAAATTCAGATATCAATGAGAACAAAATACCGATGGCTTGGAATATATTAGCACTGACCAGCCATCGCGTACTGCCTTGGGGATTATGACGATGGATCTTCCTCAGAAATAAAGGATTCAATACATAAGCTGAAGCTACTGTGGAACCCGTAGTGAAGAAGAAAAAATACACGATAATCACACCAAGCCAGGTTGATGTCACGATCAGCGGTACAAGAATGTACATTACGCCTTCTATGATGAAAAAGATACCTACAATATTATTAGCACTCGGATCAGCCCAGGTTGGAATGAATTCCAAAAAGCAAAGTGCGGCAATCAAAGAAAATAAATTCACATAGGTTACATCACTCGATTCCTCGTCAATTAGAGCAGCAATATCCGATAAATTGAACCAAATGCTGAAAGATACCATCGATTGGACGATGGCACACAGCTCATAGACCAAACTAGAGCGAAAAATCGTCCAATCATCCATCTTTTTGGGTCTCCACACACAATGCTGGTTCGAAGGGACCAATTTATACTTTTCAGCAGAAATACTTATCGTGTAGCATCAAAAACTGCCATGATCATCGCTCAGTCGAGTATCCAAAGCGGGTATTCAGTAAGCTTGCCGTAAGCAACGCATACATCTCTAAGGGATCGAATTGTCTGAAGTGACAGACAATCTGTTGGTCGGGCGGTCATAGACATCGACCCGGTTTGATCACTCTTCTTCCCGCAAAGAGGCACTTTTTAGTGTCCTAACGCGGGTTGTTCTTCGTGTAAGTGATGTGGGACATCGATTGGTACTACCTTGTGATTTTATTTCCACTCTTGGATTGCATATGGAGTTTGATCAAACTTGAGGATCCTCGTCAATTAATGTGGATTTTGGTATCCTTTGTGATCTCCATATTTGGTTACATTATCACTGAAGCGTTAATCCCTGTGGTGGCTGATTTGACAGAGAAGGCGAATTTGTATGGTTACGACTTGGGCAAAAAAGGCACTGAACGTGAACAAACCAAAGTCCCCGAAGCCTTGGGTATTGTCTGTGGCACTGTCTTTCTTATGTGTACAGTAGGGTTCCAGCTGTTATATGCACGTACCTTTGCAGAGATGTGTGTATACAATAGCGCTCTCTTCAGTATCTGTTTCATGATTTTTTTGGGGTTTACAGATGACACGTTGAATTTGAAATGGAGATATAAATTGATTTTACCTGCTATTGCTTCATTGCCTTTACTTGCCGCATACAATGGCAATACAGCATTGTATGTACCCGAAGGTATGTTTCGCGATGTGTTGTGGGATAAAAGCCAAGACACTATTTCCATTATAGGCTCTTGGTTGAATCATATCTTTGTAGTGGATGTAGATGCCAAAGGAGCCATTGTAGAACTAGGTTTCTTCTTCTTGATCTACATGGGCCTCTTGGCCATATTTTGTACCAATGCCATTAATATATATGCAGGCATCAATGGTCTGGAGGTTGGACAAGCATATATAATTGGATGTAACATTTTGGCATTCAAGCTGTATGAGCTGAATACTATTGGTAGTGATCCGATCTGTGAACCTAGACACACTATTCATTATCCATGGGAGACTTACTTATACAGAACGTATGACTGCTTAACACATGCTCCTACAGATATACATGGCAATGTGATCGTCTTGGATCAGACTGAGAAGGGACAAACACACCATCATCAATTATTCACCATCTTCATTATGATTCCATTCTTATGTGTGACGGTGGCTTTATTGAAATATAATTGGTATCCTGCCAAAGTTTTTGTAGGAGATACATACTGCTACTTTGCAGGCATGACCTTTGCAGTAGTAGGCATCCATGGTCATTTTAGTAAGACCCTGTTACTATTATTTATTCCGCAAATCATCAATTTTATATTATCCATACCACAACTGTTCAAAATCGTACCTTGTCCACGACACAGGTTACCCAAAGTACATGATGCACGCCGAAAGTTATTGCATTGTAGTACGTTCCCTTGTAAAAAGGAGCACTTCAAGTGGTTGAAATTGAAGCCCAATGCGGTTGAATGTCCTAATTTCACATTGATTAATCTAGTGTTACGAGTAGTAGGTCCCATGGATGAGCGATCATTGACTGTGATATTGCTCATTATCCAGCAATGTGCAGCAGCATTGGCGTATGGAATCAGGTACAAGATATTCGAAATACCTATTACATTGTAAAGAGAAGGAGAGAAAGAGATGGATCTCAATAATGTATGGCTTATATTGTAATGTTGTTCAAAGTTTCCAAAAATGTGTAAAGATGCGATTAAATCGATTATTATATCCAAAAACACTCTTGTCACTTTATATTACAGATCACATACTTTTACATCATTTCTTCAGAAATTTTATGGACAGATTCTACAAATGCATTCACATACTCTGGATCCTCCTGGCCAGTCAACCCCTCCCCCAGATTGGCAATCAGCTTATGAGGGCCCAATTCTTCCAACATGGTCTTGACACCCGCTTCCACCGCAGAGACACTACTTTCGCCTGCTTTGAGCAAAGAGACATCCAAATTACCCTGTACGACACTGATTTTACCACTCGATGGTAAATTCTCTTTTTCTTTCAAAATGGCACGAATTTCCTGTCTATTAGTTTGTGTATCTAACGTCACTACATCGTATCCAATACGCTGCATGTCCTTCAATGCATATGTAGCTCCTCGAGGGAAAACTAACAGGGGCACATTAGGATGCTTTGATTTCAATTCAGTCGCAATGCGTGAGAGACTAGGGATACACCACTTGTAAAACGATTCGTCGTTGACAAATTCGCCCATAGCTTCAAAGACTTGGATCATGTCTGCACCTGCATCTATTTGCGCAGACATGTAATCGATGACTGTATCTGTCAACATATCTAACAATGCCTGACTTTCTTCTGGATGATTATCTAACCAGGATTGACCAATCCTTTGGTTCTTTTTGGAAGAGCCTCCCACCATGTAGTACATGAGTGTCCATGGCGCCGCACTGAACCCAATCAATGGCACTTTGCCTTTTAGTTCTTCTTTGATAGAAGTGACAGCAGTGATGACATGTGATAATTTGTCGTGGACATCTACTTTACCTGATGGTAATCTACTGTAAATCTCGCTAGGATTAGCTAAAGGTTCAGGTACTTGGATACCTACTCCACCAGGCATGCTGACTTCAATACCATATGCTTGCAAAATGACCAATATGTCACTAAATAAGATAGCAGCATCTAAATCATAGCGGCGAATAGGTTGCATGGTACATTCCGTTACATCTGCTGGGTCATCCAGTAGCTCTAAAAAGTTCTTGTTCGTGGTCTTTTTGTATTCATTATACTCGGGTAAATGGCGTCCTGCTTGTCGAAAGATCCAGATTGGAGTACGTTCCACTTTCTCACCACGAGCTGCACGTACCATCAAATCATTCTGTAGCGGATACTTATCATTCATGGCATTCATCAACAGTTCGCCAACTGAAGAATGAACCCCTAATTTCGATATACGGAAGGCATAAAATGCCGTAATCGTGCAGAAGAAGGCAATTAGCCGAGAGAATATCACGTTCATGTTACTTTTTCGAGGGCTCAACTAAACTCAAAAAGCAATCTAAGGATTTTACTTATCAAAATGAATAATCCTCTATAAGCCAGCCCCTAATGATGCGTCGCGAGCCTTAAAAAAATGATGCGGCAGGGAGCAACATTATTGTTCTGCGCGGTCGGATATCAACGAGCAGCAGAAAGCCGATCATCGAAACCGCGATATTGTCTCGATGGGAGCTTGGTAGTGCTTGAAACGGCTTACAGTGTGAAGCATTTGATTAAATTATCTATTTCTTTTGGTTGCAAATCGTGTCTAGTATTTGAAGGCGTGTACTATCGTTAAAAGCAGTAGAGAGATGAGTTGTGTTCCTGGCAATCTCTCTTGTTTGTTACTCTTGGCATTGCTACTTTGTTCGTTGAGGATCTTGGACGCTCGTTGCGCCAATGCCTGTTCTGGCCATGGCACATGTGGTCAGAACAACGTTTGTACCTGTTTCACCGGTTGGGATGGTGGAGCAGCTGATTGTAGTATGCGTACCTGTCCCTATGGCACAGCTTGGGCAGATAAAGCATATGCGACTGATAAAGCGCACTTAAGTGCGGAATGTAGTAATGCTGGTCTATGTAACCGCGCTACAGGCCAGTGCACATGTTTCGAAGGATTCACAGGCAGTGCATGTCAACGCAGTACATGTCCCAATGATTGTAACAATCGAGGCAATTGTTTAAGTATCGCGGATGTCTCCCTCTTCTTAGGAATGGATTACAGTACCGATCAAGATGTGAGTGGAGACGGGTTGGGAGCAGTCTACAACAATTGGGACAAGGATAGTATCATGATGTGTGAATGTGATCCTGGTTTCTTTGGTGCTGATTGTAGTCTGACCATGTGTCCAAAGGGGGATGACCCCTTGACAATCAATCAGAACTATCGTAAGATCTCGTTAGAATTGAGGACAACTTCTAGCGGATTTGCTGGTGCGATTGGTATCACTTTCCAGGCTGTGACTTCCTACATTGATCTAAGTAATCCCAGTGATGTGAAATGTAAAGAAAGTTTGGAGAAGAGTCCTCATATTGGCACCATTGGCTGTACCATTACGCAAACAACAGCGTCCATATGGGATATTACTTTAGAATTTTATTCCTTCCCCACCTATGCGAGATCCAATAATCTATATAGTCATGATGGTAATCCATTAGTAACTGATTTCACATGTGACGAATCACAAGAAACCACCAGTAGTCGTACTATCACATGTACATTTGAAGATGTCGTCTCGGACAATATTCGAGAGTATGCGTATTGCAGTAATAGAGGCACCTGTGATTTCACTACGGGTTATTGTAGCTGTAATCCTGGATTTGGTGGTGGTGCCTGTTCTAATAGTACCTATTTCGCAGGGGTAGGTGATGGTGCGAATGCACAACCTGGCTTCCAAGTTTTAGTAGATGGGATCGATTACCAAGGAGATGCATTACAGATTCGGAGCGCGAAAGCAGCAGCCCCTGATTTTTACTTGATTGAAGCGATTGCTGAAGATGAAAGAATGTTTTTTGTTCGTGGTGATGGTGCAGTCGGTTTCGATTCATTAATCACTCCAGGCGGTGTGACTGTAGGAGCCGGTGGTATCAAAGTAGATAAAGGTGGTGCTACGATCACTAGTGGTGGATTGACTATCAGTGATGATGGATTGTATGTCGCGAGTGATGATGTTACTACGAAGACACATGTTGCAAAGATCTCTCAAACCGATGGTGGTGCAGTAAGTTCCACATTCACTACTTTACAATTATCTACCAGTAGTAGTTCAGCTCATGATCATATCAGTGCAAGTGATAGTAGCGGAAATACAGTATTCCAAGTGCAAAACACAGGTTATACACAAATCTCTGCTACTGGTCTGAGTGTCACTGGTGGTATTAGTGTTCGTTCTACTGGTCTCACTACAACAGATGGTATTACTATCCATACGGGTGGTATTACGTTGACCAAGGGCGGCATGACTGTCACAGAAGGTGGTTTAATAGTGCATGATGGAATTCATGTGAAGGCAGATGGTATACAGATAGATAGTGGAGGATTAGCTGTCAATTCTGCGGGTGGTGATATATATGCTGGTGGTCTTCGAGTACATAGTGGAGTCATGGAAGGACGCGCTGGTTTGAAATCCACAGGTGGATTGTCGATTTACACGAGTGGCGTGACCATTACGGGAGGTGTGTCTATTCGTGCCAATGGTTTAGAAGTGACAGGTGGATTCACAGTTCAAAATAGTGGTGCTAGTATCACTGGTGGATTGAGTGTCAAAACAGGAGGTATTGAAGTCACTGGAGGTATCACCATTCATGATACCGGTATCACTTTTGCCGGCCAAACATTTACCACAGTGGCCAATACCGCAGGGACCCAATATGAACTAGATACTTCAGATCGTCGATTAAAGACCAGTTTGAGCAGTATTGATGATTCTCTTGAGAAACTAAACCAATTGGAAGGCGTGTACTACCATTGGATAGACAGCATCCAGAAAAGTGACCAGACGGGTAAATACGATTCCAAAAGACATATTGGATTCGTTGCTCAAGATGTTCTAGATGTACTACCAGAAGCGGTAGACAGCAAAAGAGAATTCGATAATCAATATCTCGGAGTAGATTACAAAGCATTAGTACCTGTGTTGGTGAATGGTGTGAAAGAGCTCAGTCGACACTCAGAGATGTTGGAAGATACCTTGCAAGAGCTCAAAGAAGAGCTCAGGCAATTACAAGCCAAGGTTGACTCTATGGAGGCAGCGAAAGGTAACGTATAGGTCTGTTGAAAGTAGAACGAAGAGGCATTTATAGATATGAGAGTTAAATAATGTGTGGAAGTGTTATATAAAGAATAAGCAAGAATAAAGATGAAGATATGTCACTTAATCTCCCACAGTCTTCCATCGCGCTGGTATATGCGTCATTGAGAACATAAAAGTCTACTATTAAACGAAAAGTATACACTTAAAAACAATGGGATGATTATCATCTCTAATTCTATCCTATTTTTCTTACTGTACATTGCACCCTGAGTTTGCTAGATATGCGAACAACATAGCAACAAATAAGAACGACCCCAATAATGCTCCTGCATCCCACACACCCCAGATTCGATTCATGATCTCTGCACCATAATGGTGCTGATATACGCTTAGTTCCATCAACAAGGTATGTCTCTCCCTCTCCACTATTGGATCACTCATACTAGATCCATCGAAATACATATTCACCAGTGCTAGTTCTTGGAATAATGTTTGATACAGTGTCTGGTTACATCTACCTGTCCACAATAGATTTACACAAAGGAAACCGAAGAAGATAAGCGTCTCTGTTAACAACAAGAAGGCATAAGTCTGTCGACTATTTGTACTGAAACTTAGAAATTCAGTATCATTTCCGAAATACAAGGAGAAGAATTGGAACAGATTAAAGGTCACATAGACGGCTCCAGTGACCAGTCGGATGACTTGATTCGTGTTCCAGAACTTTGATGTGACGTGTAAATCCTGAAAATGCTCCAAAACGATCATCTTGGTGGCACCATTCCTGAGTGGAACAGGGTGCACATGGTTGAGTACATACCCTTCCATAGAGCTGCTCTTCGCATAGAGTAGCCA
>JACLAD010015504.1_pt1 | contig 14081 bp, 14 predicted proteins | sample 8027901 | NCBI WGS metagenome assembly JACLAD01 (sample SAMN15725071, study PRJNA655200) | protist metagenome | isolation source: fluorescence activated cell sorting (FACS) single amplified genomes of... | place: Spain: Blaines Bay Microbial Observatory, Mediterranean Sea | collected 2016-07-05
CAGCGCTTCGTAGGCTGTGCGCACGACGTTGTTGTAGGGGTCCTGTTCCTGCAAGGACACGCCGGAGGTCTGGCAGTGGGTGCGCAACATGCTGGATTTTTCGGACTTAGGATCAAATTCCGACATGATCCGCGACCATAGCAGACGGGCCGCGCGCAGTTTGGCGGCCTCCATGAAGAAATTCATCCCGATGGCGAAGAAAAACGACAAACGCGGCGCGAATTTGTCGACGTCCATGCCCCGCGCAATGGCCGTGCGGACATATTCGCGCCCGTCGGCCAAGGTAAAGGCCAGCTCCTGCACAAGGTTCGCGCCCGCCTCTTGCATGTGGTAGCCCGAGATGGAGATCGAGTTGAATTTTGGCATCTCATTGGCCGTATATTCAATGATGTCAGCCACCAGCCGCATCGACGGCTCAGGTGGGTAGACATAGGTGTTGCGCACCATGAATTCCTTGAGGATGTCGTTCTGGATGGTGCCGGACAACACGCTGCGGTCATGGCCCTGTTCCTCACCTGCGACGATGAAACTGGCAAGGATCGGGATGACCGCGCCGTTCATGGTCATCGACACGCTGACCTTATCTAGCGGGATGCCATCAAAAAGGATTTTCATATCCTCAACGCTGTCGATGGCCACACCGGCCTTGCCCACGTCGCCCACCACGCGTGGGTGGTCACTGTCGTAGCCGCGGTGCGTGGCCAGATCAAAGGCGACAGACACGCCCTGTTGGCCTGCGGCCAGTGCCTTGCGGTAAAAGGCGTTTGAGGCTTCCGCAGTGGAGAACCCCGCATACTGCCGGATCGTCCAAGGCCGTCCAGCGTACATGGTGGATTTGACACCACGGGTGAACGGCGCCTCACCGGGCAATGTCCCCAGATGATCCAGATCCGCGACGTCTTCGGCGCTATAAACAGGCTGTACATCAATGCCTTCGATGGTCTTCCATGTCAGATCATCCAAGGAGCGGCCGCGCAATTCAGCCTGTGCGCGGTCTTTCCAGTCGTTCTTCGATCCCATCGGTTTGTCCTTTCAAAAGCGTGACCACCTCAGGTGCCGCGCGTGTTTCATCCGTTGCCCTGTCAGGCATCGTCGCAGGCGTTATTCGCCCGTCGACATAGCGGGCAAGACCTTCGCCCCCCGCTTTGAGCCACGAAAGATCGCGGCGATACTCTGCCCGCAAAACCGCGCGCTGATGTTCATCAAACGGCATCCAACGCCGGTGATCTGCTCCTGCCCCGCCATCCAGACGGCGTTCACCGCGCAGGGTCAAAAGCGTATTCAATTCGCCTATATTCGGACTTTGACCGAGGATTTTGAACGCGTTCGGCAAGGACGTCGATGACCCGTCGCAAAAGGCATCCAGAACGGACGCCGGATGATCGGCAAACCGTTCAAACGGGTACACAAACAGATCTGCCTGGGGAAACACGGACGCAATGTCACGGATCACCTGGCGCCAACGGCGCGGCTGTGTGGTCAATAAATCCAGATCATCGACAGTGGGTTTTGCGCCACCACGTTGCAAACAGTAGGCCAGAACGGACGCCCAGAAATCTTCATAGCTGCGGATGCCGATCCCGATGCGCAGGCTGTGCCCATCAAAGACAGGTTTAAACCGCAACAGCCGTTCGTACACCATGGGATAGACAGATTTGACTTTGATATTGTGGCGGCTTGACCCGATCAGATTTTCATCACTGATCAGCAGCTGGGACTGGCCCGCGCGCGCCAGTCTGGCAAATTCAAGCCGGATCCGCCCGACAGATCGCACCGCCCGCATTTCGTCTTGCAAGGTGATGTCTTCAGGATGACGGATCAATCCCCGCATCAATCCGTCGCGGGTGCGTTTAGGGGTCCAACAGGCCACACCCGCCTGCGCAAGTGCCGCCCGATTTGACCACAGGTACCCCTGAAACGTCGTAGAGGCGCATCTGTGCGCGCCGAGGTGCAAATTGATCATCATGAGCCGAGGCCTCCACCGTTGCGGGGGGATGTCACAACGGGCGTGTTGCGATTCCCTGCGCGGTAAATGCCCAGACAAGCTGACCATAAAGTTAAACGTAAAATTGTTCCTGTCTGCGGCCCAATTGCTCTTAGCCTTAGCCCCATTCGTCCCTATATCATATTCAAAGGGGAGCAGAATGATCCGAACACTTATCGCGGCCGCATCCATTGTCTTGGCAGGAACTGCCAGCGCACAACAGGCCGACACACCGGCGGGTTTGGCTGACATCTGGAATGCAGACCGATCAATGCCTGTGGATGCACAAGGCGTCACATTAACCGATCTGGAATGGCTGGCACGTCCGGTCATTGTCTTTGCCGACAGTCCCAACGACCCGCGCTTTCGCCAACAGCTTGAGCTTCTGGCTGAACGGCCCGACGATCTGGCCGAACGCGATGTCATCATCCTCACCGACACGGACCCTGATGCGCGCAGCGATTTGCGCACGCAGCTGCGGCCCCGTGGATTTATGTTGGTGATCATGGGCAAAGACGGGCAGGTCGAATTGCGCAAACCCGCGCCATGGGACGTGCGTGAAATTACCCGCACCATCGACAAAATGCCGCTGCGGCGGCAAGAAATCGAAGACAATCGCAACGCGGGTTGACCCATCATTCCGCCGCCTCATGGTTGGGTGTGGCGATGGACCCGTGGAGTGCCGACAGGTGGTCGCGGTAGCGTTGGGTCAGCAGGGCGCGTTCTTTCGCATCGAACAAAGGCCTGCGGCCTTGCGATGCTTCCAGACGGTTCACCCGCGCGTCCGGTAATGTGATTTTGTCCTCAGGCACCTCAAGCAGGCCTGCGCAGATGAAGGCCGCGTGGTCTTCAAGATCCTCTTGTTGCCAGACGTAAATTTCCACATCGGGCCAGACGGAGTAGACCTCTGCGATGATGTCGGTCCAGCCACGGTCACTGCCCAGCAAGGCCGCGCGGGCCCCATCGCGCGAGGGCGGCTCTTTACCCGCTTGCGGAATATAATGAAACGCCGAGGACCAGACGGAGCCATAGTCGCGCACGCCAAGCGCAACCCGTGTGGGGGTCTTGGGCAGCACCATATCATAGGCGCGTAGGCGGCGGGCGACATCGGGATAGAATACCCCATGGCCCATATTTGTGCGCATGGTGCCCATCAGGTTCTCTTCCGAGATCACAAGGTGGCGCACCCCGCGGGCGGCCTCGGCCTGCGCATCACCGTCCAGTTGTGCCTTAAGGCCGTCCAGAATGCGCGCGGCGGTTTTTGATGTCGGCGCCCCGCCAGGCTTCAGCGACCGTGGCACCGCCTGCCATCCCCCCATGGCGCGCAAATGACGCGGGTGCCAGACGGCCACCCCGCAGTCGGGATAATCCGCCACGCTTTGCGTGATCGCCTGCGCCACAAGGGTGGACCCCGTGCGATGCGCGCCGATATGAACGGTCAGATCCATCAGTGCCTATTCGAATTCCATGATGACATCATCGACCGACAGGCTGTCGCCTGCGCCTGCATTGATCTTGGTGACAGTGGCCTTCTTTTCGGCCCGCAGGATGTTTTCCATCTTCATGGCCTCAACCGTGCACAGCGCTTGGCCTTCTTGCACCTCATCGCCCACCTCAACATCGACCTTCACGATCAGGCCGGGCATAGGACACAGCAACAGCTTGGATGTGTCGGGTGGCAGTTTTTCCGGCATCAGCTGGGCCAGTTCCGCCTGCCGTGGCGTGCGCACATGGACCTTCACGTCCGCTCCGCGATAGCGGATGCGGAAGCCGCCTGACACTTTGCCGACCTTCATGACCATCGGCGCGCCGTCCACAGTGATCCGCGCCAAAGGCTGGCCCGGTGTCCAACCGCTTTCCACGCGCAAAACGCGATCGCCAATGGCCACGTTGGCCCCTTCGCGGTCGGCCTCGATCACCACCGGATGGCTGTCGCCCTGAAGGCTGACGACCCAATCCTTGCCCACATGCCGTTCGTGGTTGCCCATCCGCCCCGTGACCCGCGTGCGGCGGATTTCAGCGACACGGTGCATGGCCGCACAGGCCGCAGCAATGCGCGGTATGTCCGCGTCGGCCAAAGACACACCTTCGAACCCGTCGGGAAACTCTTCTTCGATAAAGGCGGTGGTCATATTGCCCGAGGTGAATTTTTCGTGGTCATACACAGCAGACAGGAAGGGAATGTTGTGGCCGATCCCCTCAACCTCAAAACTGTCGAGGGCCACGCGCATTTCCTCAATCGCGTCGGCACGGGTCGGTGCCCACGTACACAGCTTGGCGATCATCGGGTCATAATACATGGAGATTTCGCCCCCATCATAAACGCCCGTATCATTACGCACCGCATGGGTGCCCGCAGGTGCATCGCCTTGCCATTTGCCGTTCGTCAACAATGGCCCCGCGGCCACCTCCGCCGGCGGACGGTAGGTCGTCAAACGACCAATAGACGGCAGGAACCCGCGATAGGGGTCTTCGGCATAAAGACGGCTTTCCATGGCCCAGCCGGTCAAGGTGACGTCGTCTTGGGTCATGGCCAGTTTTTCGCCGTAGGCCACGCGGATCATCTGTTCAACCAGATCAACGCCGGTGATCAATTCGGTCACAGGGTGTTCCACCTGCAAGCGGGTATTCATCTCTAGGAAATAGAAGTTCCGGTCGCCATCGACGATGAATTCCACCGTACCGGCGCTGGAATATCCCACGGCCTTGGCCAAAGCGACCGATTGGTCGCCCATGGCCTTGCGCGTGGCCTCATCCAGAAACGGGCTGGGCGCTTCTTCGATGACCTTTTGGTTGCGGCGCTGGATCGAACATTCCCGTTCGCCCAGATAAATGCCGTTGCCGTGGCTGTCACACAGCACCTGAATTTCGATGTGGCGCGGCTGGGTCACGAATTTCTCGATGAACATGCGGTCGTCGCCAAAGCTGTTGGCCGCTTCGTTCTTGGACGCCTGAAATCCTTCGGCCACCTCGCCCTCATTCCACGCGATGCGCATGCCCTTACCGCCGCCTCCGGCGGAGGCTTTGAGCATCACCGGATAGCCGATTTCACCCGAAATCTTGATCGCCTCGGCTGCGTCCTCAATCAGACCCATGTGGCCGGGCACGGTGCTGACACCTGCATCCTGCGCGATCTTCTTCGACGTGATCTTGTCGCCCATCGCCTCAATCGCGCCCTTGGGCGGGCCAATAAACGCGACACCTGCGGCCTCTAGGGCCTCCGCGAACTTGGGGTTTTCGGACAGGAAGCCGTAACCGGGGTGTACTGCCTCAGCGCCCGTGGCCTTGATCGCCTCCATGATCTTGTCGATCACAATATAGGATTGGTTGGCCGGCGGCGGGCCGATGTGCACCGCCTCATCGGCCATTTGAACATGCAGCGCTTGGGCATCCGCATCGGAATAGACCGCGACCGTCTTGATCCCCATTTTGCGGGCCGTCTTGATGACGCGGCAGGCGATTTCGCCACGGTTGGCGATCAGGATTTTCTTGAACATTCTCTTCCCCTAGAAAGCAAAACCGCCGCGCTGGGTGTCCCCAGCACGGCGGTTCAAATAAGTATCGGTCGCGCCGAGGCGCGTGGTGTTAGTTACAAACGCCTGCGTCGTCGCAGAAGGCACCTGCAAGCGCGCCAACAGCGGCAGATGTGCCCACGTCGTTGCCTGTGGCTTCGCCGATGACAGCGCCCGCTGCAGCGCCACCCAAGGCGCGTTCAACGTCGTTGTCGCATGCCGCCACAAAGGCAACCGCCGCAAGTGCTGTGGTGAGTTTGAGGAATTTAGCCATGGTATTGGTCCTTTTCGAGAATGCAAAAAGGAAACGCCGGACCCATCCAAAGGTTCCGGCGTTCGCATTTTCTTAACGATAAAGGGCCCACGGCCCGCTGCAGCCTTACCGGCAGGCAGAGAAAACTTCGTCGCACAGCGCACCCGCAGCGCCGCCTGCGATGGCACCCGTAAGCGGGTCAACGCCCGTGACTTCCGCGACGACGGCGCCCGCCGCTGCGCCGGCCAAGCCGCGCTCAAGGTCATTCTCAAGGCACGCCGAAAGCGACGCAACCGCGGCGACGGCGAAAAGAATACGGAAAGATTGCATGAGGTACTGCCCTTATTTTGTTTTGTCTTATGGGCCGCAGAATCGGCTGTTTGCAGCCGTTTTTCAAGACATTTCTCAGCGTGATCGAAGGGGTGGCGGATTTGCCCGCACTCTGCCCGCAATAAGGATGTCGGTCCAGACCCAAAGGATCCGAACCGACGAGGGGAAGGGTAACGGTACTGACATTGTGGGCTGAAAGATTTGCTGAATACTTCGACCACACCTGGACTGTTGCACAGCGCATCTGACCTGTCATCGGCGCGGTTGCGCAGGGCGACAGGATCGGCCAATTCCCGCCAAACGTGTGTTTCTGTCGGCCAGAAATCGCCCACGTTACTGCCCCCCCGGCGCCCAGTCGGGGCGGAAAATATCGGGGAAATTGCGCTGGATCAGGTCGATATCCAACCGCAACAGGGCGTCGTAACTTTCCGGGTCAAATGGATCTTCGGCGGCGATGACCTCGCGGCCGAACACCCAGTTCAGACGGCCTGCGTCCAGATTGCCCCGCACGAACGGCTCCTCACCGAAGTGGGTCATCAAAGCCCAAAGAAACCCTTCGTCAGCCCGCCGATCCGCCGGACGGCGATCTGCATAGCGTTCGCGCGCATGCAGTTTCGGCGGCAGACCCTTTTTGACAGGGCGGCGGATGGTGAATTGAAAATCGGTGCTGGGAAGGCGGCTTGGAAATCCGCGGTGTTTTTCCATCACGCGGCCTCCTTTTCTGACAGGCGGCGCGATGGGGTTGGGACAGGCGCGGACGCCTGTCCCGATCGTGTGACAACCGGTTTAGTTGTACTTGCCAGTGAATACTGGCTCAACGGTAACCGGAACCGGGTCAACGACCACGAATTCTTCGACGTCACCTGCGTCGCTGCTGCCGCATGCGGCCGTGATGGCCAGCAATGAGACGGCCACAAAGCTCTTGATGCTCTTGGACATGTAAGTCTCCTGTCTCTGTTTTCCACACGAAGGTCGTCGGGCAACCGCCCGATTTCCCACGCCTTTTGAGGGTCGGTCACTTGGGTGTAACCTTGTGGAAAACTACGCGAAGGCTGAATCGAAAGATACGATGGCGTTTGTATCAGCGCAGTCTGTGACTCCCCTGCATCAAACGCCCTCTGAGATGAGCTTCGCGCCGCAAGATATTGTAGAGGCATCAAAATTCCTCCCAGATACAGGTGCCGTTTTCGGGGCGGAAAATCTCGAAAAACTGCAAAACATCCGAGTTGTCTTCGCCAAAAGGAATGTCTTGCGCCGACATCGACAGCACAATCTGCGCAGGCGTCAGTCCGTTTTGGTCCAAAACGGGCACCACCTGTTCATCACACAGCGCCTGAAAATCGGGAAAGACCGTCAGATAATCAAATCCATCTCCGATCTGTGGCGTGAGGAACCGAAACCGCACCAATAATCCGTCTTGTTCAGAAATGAATTCAAGAAACGACAAGGGCTGACCCGACGGCACAGCAATGGCCTGCGCACTGACGGCGTAGGTTCCAAAAAGACAAGTTGCTACCGCTGAAGCCGCGGTCCGACGCAGGTTAAAGTGGGATATTGTCATGTTTCTTCCACGGCATCTGCTGCTGTTTGCCACGCAGGCCCGCAAAGGCGCGACACAGCCGCTTGCGCGTGTTGCGCGGCATGATGACCTCATCGACGAAACCGCGTTCGGCGGCCACAAAGGGATTGGCGAAGCGGTCTTCGTAGTCCTTTGTGTGCGCTGCGGTCTTTTCCGGATCGTCCAGATCCTTACGGTGCAAAATCTCTGTCGCGCCCTTGGCACCCATCACCGCGATCTCGGACGTGGGCCAAGCGTAGTTGATATCCCCGCGCATGTGTTTGGACGACATGACAACATAGGCCCCGCCAAAGGCTTTGCGTGTGATCACCGTGACCTTCGGCACCGTCGCTTCACCATAGGCAAAAAGAAGTTTCGCCCCGTGTTTGATCACACCGTTATATTCCTGCGTTGTCCCGGGCAGAAAACCGGGCACGTCCACAAGGCTGAGGATCGGGATTTCGAACGCATCGCAGAACCGCACAAAGCGCGCGGCCTTACGGGCGCTGTCGATGTCAAGAACGCCAGCCAAAACCATGGGCTGGTTGGCCACAACGCCCACCGTTTGCCCCTCAACCCGGATGAAACCAGTCAGGATATTGCCCGCGAAATCCTCCTGAATTTCGTAGAAATCGCCCTCGTCCGCGATCTTGTGGATCAATTCCTTCATATCATAGGGCTGGTTGGGATTGTCCGGGATCAGCGTATCTAAGCTGCCTTCGACCCGGTCAACATCATCAAAGAACGGCCGCACGGGTGGTTTTTGGCGGTTGTTGAGGGGCAGAAAATCGACCAGCCGGCGACATTCGGCCAGCGCCTCGACGTCATTTTCAAAGGCACCATCGGCCACGGAGGACTTACGCGTGTGGGTCGTGGCCCCGCCCAATTCCTCTGCTGTGACCTGTTCGTTCGTGACGGTCTTAACCACGTCCGGACCGGTCACAAACATGTATGAGCTGTCCTTCACCATAAAGATAAAGTCCGTCATCGCAGGGGAATAAACTGCACCCCCCGCACAGGGGCCCATGATCAGGCTGATCTGCGGGACAACACCGGACGCCATGATGTTGCGCTGAAACACCTCACCATATCCGGCCAGTGAATCGACGCCTTCCTGAATGCGCGCGCCGCCGCTGTCGTTGATCCCGATCACTGGCGCGCCGTTTTGCATCGCCATATCCATGATCTTACAAATCTTGGCCGCATGGGTGGCAGAAACGGACCCGCCAAGAACCGTAAAGTCTTGGGAATACACATAAACCTGACGACCGTTGATCGTACCCCAACCGGTGATCACACCATCCCCCGCAGGTTTTGACGCCTCCATCCCGAAGTCCGTGCAGCGGTGCGTCACGAAGGTATCGAACTCCTCAAAGCTGCCCTCATCGACCAGCAATTCAACCCGTTCCCGCGCCGTAAGCTTGCCCTTGGCGTGCTGAGCATCAATGCGTTTTTGCCCACCACCCAGACGGGCCGCAGCACGTCGCTCTTCGAGTTCCTGAAGGATATCGGTCATCATTTCACCCCTGTTGGTTTGCCCCAAACTAACGACATTGCCCGACCGATCCGAGTCCCAATTGCCTCTTTCGATCGCAAATTTGCAAATATTCCGATTAAACAGAACTCAAAACTGCATAATTGCAAATAGTGCGGAACGGGCCAGCAGCCCCATTTAGCGTTGGACGCCTCATGGTTGTGGACCTACCTTGGGACAATGACTGACACCAGCACGACACGGGTCCCGTCCCGGTTTCTCGACAAAACAACGCCACCGCATATCGCCACCCTCATCATGATGGCCGGCGTCGGTGCCTTGTCATTGAACGTCTTTTTGCCGTCGTTGCCCTCAATGGCGGCGCATTTCGGTGTGGACTACAGTCTGATGCAGCTGTCGGTGTCGCTTTATCTTGCGATGACGGCCGTGGTGCAGATCATCATCGGCCCGATTTCAGACCGATACGGGCGGCGGCCCATCGTCATCGTTTGCGTGTCCCTGTTCATTTTGATGAGCCTTGGGGCCATTTTCGCGCCCACTTTCGCCGTCTTTCTGATCTGTCGCCTATTGCAAACCTCCATCGCCACAGGCTTCGCCATGAGCCGCGCGATCGTGCGCGATATGGTGCCCCAGGATCAGGCGGCATCGATGATTGGCTACGTCACAATGGGCATGTCGATCGTGCCGATGTTGGGGCCGGTTGCGGGCGGCGCGCTGGATCAATGGTTTGGCTGGCAGGCGTCGTTCTGGATGCTGGCGGGTGGCGGCATGGTGTTGTTAATTATGGTCATTTTCGACCAAGGGGAGACTTTTGTCCGCCGCGAGGGCGGTTTTCGCGCGCAGGTTCGTGAATACCCTGCCCTGCTGACATCCCAACGGTTCTGGGGCTATTGCCTCGCCGCTGCCTTCGCCTCGGGTGCGTTTTTCGCATACTTGGGCGGCGCGCCCTTTGTGGGCACAGATGTGTTCAACATGGACCCGGCGGAGCTTGGCCTTTACTTCGGCGCGCCCGCCATCGGCTATCTGATCGGCAACGGGCTGTCGGGGCGGTATTCCGTTCGTGTCGGCGTCAATTCGATGGTCTTGGGCGGGGCGATGATCACCGTGGCAGGCATGGTGATATTGCTCATCTGTGATCTGATCGGATGGCAACATCCGGCTGTTTTCTTCGGCTTTATGATCTTTATTGGGCTGGGCAACGGGATCCTGCTGCCCAACGCAAACGCGGGCATGCTGTCCGTGCGCACCCACCTTGCGGGGTCGGCTGCCGGACTGGGCGGTGCGTTCATGATCGGGGGCGGCGCGGCCCTGTCTGCCATCGCCAGCTTTATCCTTGCGCCGGGCACGGGCGCCTTGCCATTGATCATCCTGATGCTGCTGACGACCATTGCATCGGTGGCCTGCGCCCTGTGGGTCATCATCCGCGCACGCGCCGTCGCGGGCTAGACGGACGGGTTTGCAAAGTCTATTCCCAACTTAGCAAGGGGGCAGACCATGGCACCACAAAAACTCTATGCAGGCGCAAAACTGCGCGAACTGCGCGGTCGTATCGGCGTGACACAAAAAGAGTTCGCCGAAAAGTTGGGGGTGTCCCTGCCCTACCTCAACCAGATGGAAAACAACAACCGGCCCGTGTCCACCACGGTCGTGTTGTCCTTGGCGCAGGAATTCGGCTTTGACGTAACCGAACTTCAATCGGGCGACGAAGCGCGCCTTGTGGGCGACATGAGGGAGGCCTTGGCCGACCCCATATTCAGCGGCACCCCGCCCCCGTTAACAGACTTGCGCCTTGCTGCGTCAAACGCGCCTGCCCTTGCACGGGCCTTTCTGGAACTGCACACGGCCTACCGCCAAACCCATGAACGGCTGTCATCCTTGGACGAAGCTTTGGGCCGCGAAGACAGCCGCCTGCAACCCAGCCCGTGGGAGGAAGTCCGCGATTTCTTTCACTATTGTGACAACTACATCGACGCGGTTGATCGCTCCGCCGAACGGTTCGCGGCACAGGCCGCAGGCGACATTGAGGCCGCTGCCCGCGCGGCCTTGACCGAGGTCGGCGTGCGCACAACGCTGAGCGATGACAGCACGATCCGCCACTATGATCCGGACACCAAAACCCTGCGTCTGTCGCGCACGGCGGCCCCCGCAACGCAGCGGTTTCAACTGCTGCTGCAAGTGGCCCTGATCAAACACGACCCGTTGCTTGAGGCGACGCTAGACCTCGCACGGTTCCAATCCCCTCAAGCGCGCAGCATCGCAAAAGTGGGATTGGCGAACTATTTTGCAGGGGCGGCCCTCATGCCGTATGTTGAATTTCTGCAAGCCGCCCAGACCGACCGACATGATCTGGAACGGCTGTCAGACCGGTTCGGCGCATCGCTGGAACAGGTCGCACACCGTCTCTCGACGATGCAACGCCCCGGCGCAAAGGGCATTCCATTCTTTTTCGTGCGCGTCGATCCGGCGGGCACGATCACCAAACGACATTCCGCCACCACGTTGCAATTTGCCCGATTTGGCGGCGCCTGCCCGTTGTGGAACGTGCATGGTGCCTTTGAAACACCCGGTCGATGGCTGCGGCAATTGGCCGAAACGCCCGACGGCATCCGGTACTTTTGTTTGGCCCGCGACGTCAGCAAACCGGGCGGCGCATGGGGTATTCCCACACGGCGCTATGCCATTGGGCTGGGCTGCGAAGTCAAACACGCCCGTGCCTTGGTCTATGCAGATCACCTGTCCTTTGATGATGCCGCCGCATTTGAACCCATCGGCATTTCGTGCCGCATTTGTGAACGTCAAAACTGCCCTCACCGGTCGGTTCCACCGCTGGAACGCCAACTTCGCGTAGACCCAAACGAACGCGGCATGCTACCGTATCAAGTAGATTAAACGGGGGGCTATCTATGGAACTTGAAGGCACACGGATCATCGGGGCAGATCGTGCAACTATCTGGGATCATTTAAACAATCCCGAAACCCTCAAAGCTTGCATCCCCGGGTGTGAGGAATTGACCGGATCGCCAGACGACGGGTTTGAAGCCGTCGTCAAACAAAAGGTCGGTCCCGTGAAAGCAACGTTCAAAGGGGCCGTCACCCTTGAAGACGTGAACGCGCCAAACAGTTACCGTCTGGTCGGCGAAGGGAAAGGCGGCGTTGCGGGTTTTGCCAAAGGGGCGGCGGATGTGACCTTGACAGACACAGACGGCGGCACCGAATTGACCTATCATGTCGATGCGAAAGTCGGCGGAAAGCTCGCGCAGCTTGGCAACAGAATTGTCGGCGGCTTTGCCAAGAAAATGGCCGATCAGTTCTTTGAAAACTTTCAGTCCGTTGTTGAAACGGGTGAGGTTTAGTTTCGCGCCGCGCGCCATCCGGCAGCTTGGGCTTCGGCCTCTGAACAAAACCAACGTTCACCGCGCCCTTCGTTGATCCGCGTCGCCGCATAGTCGCGGTTGTGCGGCATATGATAGATCTGCCCAGACCCCGAGATGTTGCCTTTGATAATGCAGTCGCCAGATGGTGTTTGCCCGCGCTGTTCAGCCCTGAAGGCAGACGGGGATTGCATCTGTCCTGCCCAAATTCCCACGCCACGCACCTGCGCGCCCTTTTCGGTCAAATCATAGTCCATTGAATAGCGGCGGTAGGCCTCGGCCCAGCCTTCGGCCACGATATCGTCGCCAATATCACGTCCGTCCACATAGCATTTTGCAACATTGCGACCGTATTGATCCACGTCGATAACGTCGCAAATTGCACTTTTCCCATCATACCGCGCATGGACACGTTCACTCACGAAAGCGCCGCATGGCCAAGCGCGCCCCTGTCGGTCTTCGCAGGTTTGGTCATGTTCGGGGGCATCAATCCCGTGCAGCCGTACTGTCTGATCGCCCACACGGATGGTATCCCCATCCACAACACGCACCGTGCCATCAAGATCAGCCAAGGCGGGAGACGCCAGCACAAGCAAAAGAGAACAAAACCGGATCATTCCCTTAACTAAGGCTTAACACTCCGCCGACACAAGGGAGAAATAAACAAATGCTTAACGCTGCTCTGTCTGCCAGTTGGGGTGTATCCACGGTTCATCATTGCTCGGCGGCAAAGGTGTCTTGCCCAACACATGATCGGCAATCTTTTCCCCGACCATGATCGATGGCGCATTCAGATTACCATTTGTAATCCTTGGGAAAATCGAACTGTCAGCGACCCTCAATCCCTCCACACCGATGACACGACCCAGCGGGTCGACCACCGCCAATGGATCGTCCGCGCGCCCCATTTTGCACGTGCCACAGGGGTGATAGGCGCTTTCAACATGTTCACGGATCACGTCGTCCAACGCGCCATCGGACTGCGCCTGCTCACCGGGGATCAGTTCGCCGTCGCGGTAGGGTTCGAATGCGTCTTGGCCAAAAATCTCACGCGTGAGGCGGATGCATTTGCGAAAATCGACCCAATCGCTTTCTTGCGACATGTAATTGAAGAAAATGCGCGGATCGGCCTTTGGATCGGCGGATTTGAGGGTGATTTCACCACGGGATTCCGACCGCATCGGGCCGACGTGGGCCTGAAATCCTTCCGCCGCCCCGACACCGTCATAGCGGACAGCCAGCGGCAGGAAATGATACTGAATGTCGGGATATTCAACACCCGCACGGGACCGGATGAACCCGCAGGCCTCAAATTGATTGGACGCGCCGACGCCGGTTTTGGCAAACAGCCACTGCGCCCCGACCCATGCTTTTCCCAGCAAAGACCAATACTTATACAGTGAATGACGTCCCTTCCCCGCCATCTGAACATAAAGTTCCAGATGGTCCTGCAGGTTCTGACCAACACCCGGACGATCCGCCCCGACGTCAATCCCATGCTCTGCCAATTGCGCCGCCGGTCCGATGCCTGACAACATCAGCAGCTTTGGCGAATTGATCGCGGAGGCCGCAAGGATC
>JACLAD010005751.1_pt1 | contig 14080 bp, 7 predicted proteins | sample 8027901 | NCBI WGS metagenome assembly JACLAD01 (sample SAMN15725071, study PRJNA655200) | protist metagenome | isolation source: fluorescence activated cell sorting (FACS) single amplified genomes of... | place: Spain: Blaines Bay Microbial Observatory, Mediterranean Sea | collected 2016-07-05
CTCGCACTTGCATTGTAGTTTCAGTGATTGAAAGGATTTCATAAGAACTTGCTCCAATGTAGTAGCTCATAAAACCACCATCTGAAAAGTTTATTGCAGTACCGGTAGTCTGTCCTTCTGTTAAGCCTGAGCTGGAAGGCGATAAAGAAACGTTTATAGCTCCTCCACTATCATAATCTAAACATTCATCTTCGGCACCTGTCCCGCCAAAATCTGGCGAATAAGCTGCATTAAAGAAGGTTTGCCCGTTATTGTTATAGTTGTAAACTATGTTTTCACCGCTCATGCTAAAGGTAAGCTCATCGGTATATAAGCAGGAACTAATATCTTCTCCGGCTTTTTCAAAAGGTGCTGCTGCATAGTATGAAGGAGTGCCCATGTCAGCACCGGAAGCAGGTCCCACACCCAAATGAGCAGGTTGTGACGCAGCAACATACCAGGTTTTGCTGTCACCACCGGTAAGCAGGATCTCTGTCTCAGGATCGCTGAAATCACTGAATACAGTAACTTCTGTCGTGGTATTTGCCGAAGCACCTGCTGTACCGTATGCAACAACAGTAACAACATAATCATTTATCCCATTTTGACTGTAGGAGTGGGTAGTGGTGCCGTCGTAGGAGACCTCTTCAGAGCCATCTCCATAAATGAATTTATAGGTCATGGCATTTTCAGCAGTTACTGTGAAAGTTACATTCCCGCTTCCGTCTCCATTCGGCATTTCTTCACTTTGCCCAACCACTTGCGCATTAACATCCAGATTCGAGGGAGCCGTTATTTCTCCCAGGTCATATTCTTCCTCGACACAACTCACACCAAGTGTGCTTAGAAGAAGGAGGAAGAATATATTTTTCAAATTTATTGTGCTTTTCATGTGTTTGCTTTTTTAATTATGGAAATATATGTTGGAGACATACACATTCGCTGCTCCCGAAGGTGCCGCTGAATAAATAAGCTGCCCTATATGTGCTCTTTCAGCAAGATTTTCAAACCGGGAAAGAGGGATTTCCAGACTTACCCATTCATTTTGAGCCGGATTTTCAATTACAACTTCGTGTTCGGTATCATCACCGCCTCCATAGACGCCGTTAGGCCCCAGGTCAACCAGTTTTACCCTGAAGGCAGTAGCATCTTCAGTGTAGAAATCTGTATGGAAATGTGTCATTTCTGAAGCATCAATGGGGTTTGCAATGGTTTCTATCCCTACAAAATCAAGGTTATAATACCTTTTTGACAACCTGCCATCAAAGGTTACTTCTTCATAATCTGAAACAGACCAGTCTGTTCTCCAGGAATCTACTACCACATTTTCTTCCACGTCGCTGAAAAGAGAAATATAATCTGTATCACCAATCCTGATATCGTCGTAATAGGAAGTAGTTCCCTCTCCAGGATTTCCGAAGTCATAGAATATAATCACCCGGTCGTAGTTCACAGCAGGATCAAAGGCTTCAAAAGTGCTAAGATCAAAACTTAATTCTTCCCAGGCTTCGGAAGTGGTGGTGTTTTGAATCACCTCTACAAAGACGGTGGGGTTGCCACCGCCTTCGGGAACTGATGCAGAATTTTCAAACTTCAGTAGAATTGGCACTCCTGCTTCGGGAGACCATACTTTCATTTTAACCGTCGTACCATTTGAAAAATCAAGAGGTTGGTCTAGATTAAGAGACATCCCTGCCCAGGTTTCTGCTCCGCTGCCTTCGTTGAGTTCGACGACATTGGCGCTTGGATTAATCCCGGAAGGATCTGGGTTTGCCACCACTCCTCCGGTGGTTCCGCCAAATCCACCCCAGGTGTAGTTAAGATTTTCTGACTCAAAAGTGAGAGGCAGTTCCGTAAATTCTAACTGAGTGGTTTTGATGTTATCAAAATAATAGGTTTCACCTGTTCCCGGTACATTAAAATTAAAGAACAATACGATGCGGCCATACTCCTGGGAAGGATCTATTCCACTAAGGTCAAAGGTCAATGTTTCCCATTCTTCACTTACCGTGGTAGTTGCAGTATATTCTGCAGCAATATCTGCATTGTCACGGTTTTCAACCTTAAAAATGACATCTGCACCGGCCATTGGGGACCATACGTCCACACTTATGTATTGTGTAGTTGAAAAATCTATTGGTTCGTCGAGTACGATTTGCGTACCCGCCCAGGTTTCAGAACCTGCAGGTTTTGTGTATGAAGCTACCATGTCGCTGGTGTTTACTCCGCTAGGATCTGGATTTTCCACAACCGGTGCCCCGGCCCCTTCACCGCCACCAAAGTTGATGAAAGTATAATTGAGCGTTGGAGATTCAAATGTAATTGGCAGGAATAGCGGATCGGAAATGACAATTTCCTGAGTAGTTTCGGTTGTTGCCGCACCGCCGCTTAAAGCTACCACGCGTACATTGTAGGTGCCAACGTTAGAATAGGTGTAGGAAACCGTTTCTCCAGCCATTAATGGCGTTGGTTCTTCGTCTTCGCCTTCCCCGAAATAAACCTCATACATTGCGGCATTTTCTGCGGTTGCAGAAACCGAAATCGTATAATTATCGTCAGGATCCCTGGTGATGCTTGCCTCAAGATTTTCGGGAGGTAAGAATGAAACCGTTAGGGATTGAGTTCCCTGTGCGGTTTCTCCTGCAAGATTCTTCCCCGTTACTGTTACCTCATATTCTCCTTCGGCGTAAACGTGTTCAATTTGCTCTCCCGCTTTAATTTCTGTCGAAACAGGTGAGCCGTCCCCAAAATCGACCTGGTAAAGGTTCGCGCCTTCCCCGGTTGGAATAACCGTAACTAACCCGGAGTTGTCCTGGGTGATCTGGAAATTAGCTCCTAAATTGGATGGAGCGGCCAGACCTTCAAGATCTACTCCCAGATTGTCATCGTCCTTGTCGCAGCTTATTATAGCAGTACTCACAAAAACGGCTATAATTATTCTAAAGATATTTTTCATACTGTTTATTTACTGTTGAATGATTCCATTTATTGATAAGCAGGATCTTGCTCTAATTGAGTGTTATTTAGATCTTGCAGTGGAATTGGCAGCTTATCGTGCTTTCCTTCGACATATCCTTTAAATTCTAAATATTCAGCAGCTAAACCTGCTCTTTGAAGATCAAACCAGCGATGTCCTTCTCCCGCCAGTTCCAGCCTTCTTTCTCTAAGGATATTTTCGAAAGTTGCAGGTATGGATTCCTCTCCAACCCTGTTCCTTACCGCATCTAACAGTGCCTGTGCCCTGTTGGAATCACCGCCGCCTCTTACCAAAGCTTCTGCTTCCAGGAGGTAAGTATCAGCTAATCTTATATCATAGAAATTTTGAGGCCAGTTGAGCTCAAAGTTACCTCCGCCTGTAGAACGGTCTTCCTGTTCTCCGGCAAATTTCTTCAGAAAGTAACCTGTATTCTGGTAGCTTTCTTCATAAGATACAACTCCTGCCTGGGCAAGACTGTCAATATTGCTAATGGTGTGTTTATACCTATTGTCATAGCTGCCATCACTATAGATAAAAGCATCAACCAGCCTTTCTGTTGGTATGTTGAAACCCCAGCCTGCAATAAAGTCTGGCGCACCCTGGCCTTGTTCAAGAACGTTGTATCCACGCGGAGCTGACATTTGATTTAACAGGTTTCCTTCTGTACATCCAATACATCCCCAGTCGCCCCAATTTGAAGCAGAAGTGTGAATAACCTCAAATATGGATTCATCATTGAACTGGTTCTCATTCTGGAAAAGGTCACCAAAGTTATCAAGAAGACGATAACCATACTGGCTGGTTTCACCAGGGGTTCCATTAACATCCTGAAGTTGTTGTGCAGCCTCTCCAAATCTTTCAAGATGTAGATAGACCTTTCCAAGTAAAGCTTTCCCTGCACCTTGCGTTGCCCTTCCGGCTTCAGTCGCCAAATCAACCTGTGTGGGTAAATTAGGAATAGCTTCTACGAGGTCCTGTTCTATTAGGGCAAAAACTTCGGAACGATCTACCTGTACTGCATTACCTAATTCGCTAACCGGAACAGGTTCAGTAAATAAAGGAACACTTTCAAATAACCTTATCAAGTCAAAATAATAATACGCTCTAAGAAATTTCATCTCTGCCTCAAACCTACTTCTTAATTGCTCGTCCATATCTGTATTTGGCAATTTGGAAAGAAGAACATTTGTCCTGTATATTCCGGAGTAGCTTCTTCTCCACAACTCTTCCTGTGGTCCTGTGGCAGGATCTAAGGTGTAACTGGACCAGGCCTGAATGGCCGGAACATCCTGGGAATTTCCACCTCCTGCGTAAAAATCATCTGAGGCAACGTTTAAGGCAAATTCTTTTGCTACATAATTGCCTGCTATCCATCCTACAGGATCATAAGCTGCTACCAACCCGTTATAAGCCTCCTCTGCATTACGATAGTAGTTCGATTCCAGGCTTTGCCCTCTTGGCTCAACTTCCAGAAAGTCATCACTACACGCAAATAAAGTAGCTGCTGAAACAACGGCTGCTATATATTTCATTACTTTTTTCATAATAATACCTTTTAAAATTTTTTACAATTAAAAACCAATGGATGCCCCCAGCATAAAAGATCTTGCCTGCGGGTATATACCTCTGTCTATACTTAATACACCACCTCCAATTTCGGGATCAAAACCAGAGTATTTTGTAAAGGTGAAAAGGTTCTCGCTCATTACATAAACCCTTACTTTTTCAAAGCCTACTGTAGAAAGAGCACTTTCAGGCAGACTGTATCCTATTTGTGCAGTTTTAATTCTGAAGTAATCTCCGTCTTCCAGGTAAAAATCAGAAGGATTGCTGTAGTTGTTATTAGGATCATCATTTGTCATTCTCGGGAAGGAATCTGAAGTTCCCGGGCCTGTCCATCTGTCAAGAGCTTTAGCAGAATAGTTTGCATTTGCTATGTCAAGTCTGCGAAGACCCTGAAAAATTTGGTTTCCGGCTACACCCTGTCCAAAAACGGTGAAATCAAAGTTCTTGTAGTATGCATTTACGGTAATACCGTATGACCAGTCTGGTGTTGGATCACCAATAAAAACCCGGTCCTGTTCATTAATAGAACCGTTTCCATCGGTATCCTGCCATCTAAAGTCTCCCGGCACAGCGTTTGGCTGAATTAACTGCCCTTCAGCATTTGTATAGTTATTAATTTCTTCCTGAGTCTGGAAAATCCCTAGAGTTTTAAAACCATAGAAGGAATTTACTGCTTCCCCTACAGCGGTTCTGGTAATAGGGAAAGTACTGGATTGAAATGCTTCACCCCCATCAAGGTATTCCTGGCCGTCACCTAAAAAGGTGACTTCATTTTGTAGATAAGAGGCATTTGCATTCGCAGAAAAGCCAAAATCTTCCCTGTTTAATGAATATCCAAAATTTACTTCTACCCCTGTATTCTCCATATTTCCAACATTTCGGGCCGGATTACCTATGACTCCTGCAAATGCAGGAATTCTTGGATATAGAAGAATGTCTGTAGTTTCTTTTCTGTACCAGTCAACTTCAAGGGAAAAACCGTTTAAAAAGCGGGATTCAAATCCAATATTCAACTGGCTGGTTTCTTCCCACTTAAGGTCTGGATTGGCCGGTGCATCAGGGCTGTATCCAACATCGTAGCTACCTAACTGATCTCCAAATGCATAATTTCTTCCGGAGCCGATTGTAGAAAGGAAAGCTAAATCTCCAACATTATCATTACCCACAACTCCATAGCTACCTCTCAATTTAAAGAAGCCGACGGGATTATTTGTACCCCAGAAATTTTCTCTGGAAGCCACCCAACCTACAGATGCTGAAGGAAAGATACCGTACTTGTTATTGGCACCAAACCGCGAGGATCCATCTCTACGAATAATCCCGCTAAAAAGGTATTTTTCACCATAATTGTAGTTGATTCTTCCAAAAAGAGAAGCAACTTTGTGTGGTACATTTTCATACCCGTTTGCAACTATGTCATCTTCAGGCACATCGAAATTTAAGGAAGCATCATCAAAATTATCAACGGGAATGCCGTATTTAGTGACACTTAATCCTTTAGCTTCATTTTCCTTATATGCTCCCTGACCTAAAAGTATGGTGAAATCATGCTCTCCAATTTGATCTGAATAAGATACTGTATTCTCTAAATTATAATCTAGCTTATTATTACTACTTCTCATAAAAGATGTTTGAGCAGTACTGGTAGAAGCATTTAAGTAGTTAATAGGCGTAAAAGCCTCGTCACCCCAATAAGATAATTTTACACCAAGGTTAGAACGGAATACCAATCCTTCAATCGGTTCAGCTTCCACAAAAGCATTTCCCACAAAATTATCACTGTAGCCAAAGTTCCCAAGTCGGGTTTGAATATAAGCTAATGGGTTTATGATTTCCTGAGCGACGTTTTGTGAAATACCATAAGGATTTCCATTTGCATCGCGTAGAAAAGGCAGATCCTGGTTGTATGGAAACTGGGCCAGTCTCGCAGGATCAGTCACGATTACAGGTGTAAGAGGATCTAAATTAATGGCTGAACTCAATGGGCCACCATATTCACTATTGGTATTTCCAAGTCCTACACTTTTATTTCTTGAATAACCGAAATTTTCACCAAAAGTCAACCATGGAGTGATGTCATGTGTAGAGTTCAAGCGTATGTTGGTTCGCTCATAGTTTGAAATATCTGTCGCCACAATACCTTCTTCCTCAAGATAACCAAATGAGAAATAAAAGCTGGAAACATCACTGCCCCCGCTAAGGCTAACCTCATGATTTTGTCGAAAGGCTGAATCGTTAAAAATAACATCCTGCCAGTCTGTTCCCGCACCCAAAGAGCTGAGATCAGAAAAAACGATATCTCCACCATCATTTAGGCTGGCTTCGTTACGCAAGGCTGCATACTCTGTAGCATTGGTCAAATTAATACGATCTGCCGGTTCTGAGAAGCCCATATAAGTGTTGTAAGTAAGCTTCATCCTACCTTCTTTTCCAGATTTTGTGGTTACAAGTATCACCCCACTCGCAGCTCTTGCACCATAAATGGCCTGAGAGGCGGCATCCTTTAAAACTTCTATGGAAGCGATATCAGACTGATTCAAATAGTTGATTCCCCCATTGTCAACAACAACTCCGTCAACAATCCATAAAGGGTCGTTATTATTCAAAGTTGTAATCCCCCGTACTCTAATCGTAGCACCGGAACCGGGCTGCCCACTGGATGCAGCAACTGTTAATCCTGAGGTACGACCTTGTAGAGCTTCTCCTACTGTATTTATGGGGAGTGTTTCAAGATCTGAAGCATTGACGCTGGAAATTGCTCCTGTTACCACACTTTTCTTTTGTGTACCGTATCCCACAACGACCACTTCCTCCAGTGATGCAGCATCCATAGTCAATGTAATCCTGACATTTTCAGCTTCTCCCACCTCTACTTCCTTTGATTCATACCCTAAGAATGAAACCACCAGGATATCACCTGCAGAAGCCTCAATAGAGAAATTACCATCAAAATCTGTTGTGGTACCGGTCGAGGTTCCCTGGAGGATAACATTGGCACCGGGTAGAGGAATGCCGGCATCATCCACTACAGTACCGTAAATTGTTTGGGTTTGAGCCCAGCTACTACTAATCACGAGAAGGAATAGGAGTATCAAGTAATTTTTAACTTTCATACGATTAGATTTAGATTAAAGTTTTAAAATTCGTTAGCAGGTTCATTTCAGAATAGATTTTTGAAAACGTTTGCGGAATTATATCTAATTAATGATTGCGAAGTTTTCCTGAGGACAATGTATTAATAGAATGTTAAGTGATTTAAAATTTTCACCTTTACAAAAAATATACACAGGTAGATTTTGTCAATAAACAATGAATAATGGTGGTAAAATGACCTGTAATTAAGGATTTGACAAAAAATACCTTGGAAATTAGGTACTTCATAATCTCTTGCAGATGAGATAAATCCGGTTACTGTAGAGGGAATGTAGAGTTTTTTAAGGCCTGTGTATAGCTTAAATCTGAAGAATATAGTCTGTTAAATTCGTTTCCCGGGGCAAATCCATCTTTTTTCTCAAACGATATCGTTTAATTTCAACACTCTTTACAGAAATGTTTAGTAGTGGTGCAATTTCTTTAGAGGAAAGATTGAGCCGTAGATAGGCGCAAAGTTTTAAATCATTAGAAGTGAGTTGGGGATGCAGTTGTTTAACTTTTTTGAAAAAGTCCTTATCTGCATTGTTAAATGCCTCTTTGAAGAAGTTCCAGTTATCTTCTTCATTAATATCCCTGTCGATGGTATTAATGACAGATTTAACCTCTTTCGAATTTTCCGAATCCTGAAGCTTTTGCTTGATACTCGTAAGAAACTCATTTTTCTTAATAAGGCTCATGGTGGAAACTGCAAGTTCCTTGTTCTTGCTTTTTACATCCTTTTCCAGCTGTTCATTTTGGAGTTTGATAATCTTTTGTTCCGCTTCGAGGTTTCTCATGCGCAACTCTCTTTGATTTTTCTCAATTTGTTTATTGTGATGCCTTTTATAGGCCTGATGAACCAGAAAAAGCAGAAGTAGAAAGATGACCAGATATATAATTAGAGCAAGGTTGCTCAAGTACCATGGTCGGTTTATTTCAAAAATATAACTTTTCGTTCCAGTTGTTTCTTCACCAATTTTTCCTCTTACCTGAAATTCATAAGAGCCATATGGCAGGTTTTCATAAGCTGCAGTGTGGTTTTCCTGCCAATTACTCCATTGTGCACTTAAACCAAGAAGCCGGTAGCTATAGACCGGAACTAGAAACTTCTTGTACTCAGGAATGCTGAAGTCGAAGATAAAATTGTTGGTTTTGTAATGAAAATCTGCACCGTCTCTAAGTGGAACCGGCTCAGGTTCCTGATCTAAAGCCGCCTTAAAGACCTGATCAATTCTTACCTCCTTCTGAATGGTTTCCCTTTCAGTTTTTTGAAATTCCAGATAACCATTTGCTACTCCCAACAAATAGGTATCATTGCCAAGAAACGAAATGTTTTCATAGCCCAGGGTGATGTTGCGTAGATCCTGGGGCAGGTAAACAGAATTTATTTTATAATCATTCCCAAGAAGGGCAGGAGTGACAGAAAAAATGGCATTTTCAGTGAATCCCCATATTTTCCCTTTTCCTTCGTTAATTATTTTTCCTGAAATGCGGCTCTTCTGATTTATAAACTGTCCCAGGGAAGATTTCTGAACAAACTCATTCTTGCTCGGGTCGTATCGAAAAATCTCTTCTACAGTAGAATAATACAGGCTGTCCTGAAACTGAAATAAACTGGAAGTAATGCCTGAAATCTCCGGAAATGAAAAAATATCGGTTTTTGTTATCCTATTTTCCGAAGCATCTAGTTGTAATCGAAAAACTCCTTTATGCTCGTTAGATATCCAGATATCTCCATCTTCTTCAGTTACAATAGATTTGGATGAATGCGGAAAACCATTTAGCTGCGGCAGGGCTGTGAAAGAACCGTCTTCTTCTTTTTTCAGCAGACTTATCCCATTATAATGCCCCTGCACATAATAACTGGGATCCTCTTTATATTGTTTTACAACCCAGGTACCGGCCCGGTCAACGATCCTTCTGGCATTTTCCCCTTCTATAATATATGTTCCCCTGTTGTGGCCGCAAAGCAAAATACCGTCCACCTCCTGAAGGCTCCATACCTGGCCATTGGTGTCTTCCAAAAGATGAAATTCCCTTTCACCATTTCGGCGGTAGTACAATCCCTGGTTGGTGCCAAGGTAAAGATAATTTTCAGCCTGGAAAGAGGTGTAGACAGAACCTATGCTTCCCTGGCTATCTTCAAATATCCTGAAGGGTGAATCTATATTCACCACGCCTATACCATTGTCCAGGCCGGCCCAGATATTTCGATCTTCGTCCTGGAAAAGACTTAAAACGGTGTTGTTTAAGAGGCCGTTTCTTTGATTGAAGTGGAGCATGATTTCTCCTTCAGAATCTATTTGAAAAATGCCATTTTCAACTGTTCCTAGCATAAGTGACCCATCCTCAAGATGCAAAGCGGAGAAAATGCTGAGGTCACTAATGTAATTGCTGAATTTTTCAAAAACTGGCTCAAGATTTTCACCATTCCAACGATAAAAATTTCCAGATTGGGTCACAAGATGCAAATCCTCATTAAATTTATAGACTAGAGGTAATTCCGAATTTTTAATTCTTTCATCTGCGATCAATAACTGTGGCTGCCCGTTGTCAATAGTGTATAAGCCTTCCCCGAGCACCTGAAAATACAGTTGATTGGCTGTTTTAAAGATTGTAATTATCGAACTGTTAGACCGGGAGAAAATTTGCCTTACTTCATCATTATTTGGGTTATAGGTATAAATGCCTTCAAAGCTTTGAAAAATAACAGTATCATCTATGTTTTCAATGTTCCAGAACTGTTCTCCATCTTTTATTTCATTCGGAAATTTAGGGACGAGACTAATATATTTTAGTGAACCCACCTCATCCTTTTTCCAAAAGCCCATTTCCATGTAAGCACCTGAAAATATGCGCTCATTGATAGCTTTGACAGAGCGCACAACCGTTTTATTCGGCATGGGAAACAAATTCCATTCTGCACCGGTATATTCTAAAACACCTGTGGCGTTTGCTACATAAATATTGTTATTGTCTGCCTGGGAAATCATCCAGTTTTGATTTCCAGCATTGTAGGCATTTGCATCAAAATTTACAACCGGAGGAAGTTCCTGGCTCCCTGCAGTGAATTGCGAGACCAGAAGTAGAAGTAAGAGGATAATTTTCTGCAAGAAATTTTCTTTTCAGTAAATTTAAATTAAAATTGGGAAATGAGTGCTGGCAATAAGTTTTCTGTTTCAGGGGTTATGAGTTGTACCCCCATTTTTACCTGCAGGAGTCCGGCTGAGGTTCAGAAGAATATAATAGTATCCTCCAAAATTTACAGCGTAGAAAGTTTATTCCGAAGGTTTGTTTTCGCGTCTTCCGGTGGTTCTTATCATTCTAGAAGGAATGATGAAGACTTAGCTGGATTTGACCTTTTGAAAGCGCATTCAGGGTTTGTTTCATATAACCTGCCTGTATCCTTAAATCATTAGAAATGGAATATCCTAAAGCTGAATAGAACCGGTTTCGGTCAAAAAATTCTACCCGGTTGCCGTTCCCTATTTCTCTTTCTCCATTAATGAACAATTCATTATAAAGTGCCAGGTAAATGGCATTTTTGGACAGATCCTGCTGGTTTAAGGGAAGGTTTAGGAAAAGATTGTAACGGTATCTAGTTCGGAAATCCTGGTTTTCTACCCAGCGTTGTTCATATCGAAACCTGTGAGTTAAATAAATTCTTGAACCTATTTTTTGCGGGAGCAGTGCTTCCTGATATACGCGCTGCTCTGCACTTGTAGCATCACTCTCACCAAAAGCCCCGGAGGTAATGTGGCCGTATCCCAGGGTAAATTTAATATTGGCATTTTCTGGGCTGTATGTGAGTCCGCCTCTCAGCAATAACTGCTCAAGATCTCCTAAAAGATTCCAGTTTCGGTATTGCACGTCCCCCTGAAGTCCCCATTTATCATTTGAAAAATTTGTATTCCAGAAGTACATATACCAGCCTCCTGTTTGATCTTCATCGACCTGTGCCGAAGCGGAAGTAATAGAGAAAGTGAAGATAAGTAGAAATAAATGAAATTGCTTCATGTTCAATTTTTTGCAAAGATAGAATTTCCTAATTTTCCTGAAAGCCCTTTTTCCTAACACTTTGTTTCTGATATTTGCTGGGAAAGCATATAGAATTTACAAATGCACCTCAAGTTTCTGAGAAGTTTTTTTAAATTTGCATCCGGTTTTAAGGCCTCGTAGTTCAATGGATAGAATAGAAGTTTCCTAAACTTTAGATCCAAGTTCGATTCTTGGCGAGGCTACTTTTCACTTTCAAACGAAAGCCCTGTTAATGTAAAAGCTAACAGGGTTTTGTGTTTTTGATATTTCCTGCAACTTTTAGGATTTATTTTTTGTTGCAAGGGTTTTGAAAATATAAAAAAGCCAGCTGAAAGATCAGCTGACTTTTGATTACAAGACTTTAAATTCTAAGGCTACAGCGCTAAAGCATAGCGTATTTTTAAGCCCATTGCCATGCTGTGTACCTTGTCAATGTATTCGTTACCATCCGTTTTATTGGCAGTATTTAAAATACTGTTTGATGGAAAGGAAGTAGGATCTTCTGTATTGTAGGAAATAAGGTTTCGATAAGAACTTTCTCCCTTTAAATCATTGAGTCCATAATCTACAAACAAGCCCATGTAAAAAGCGCGGTCATTTTGCAGAAGGAATTTTACTCCGGCTTCCAGATTGATCATGTAACTGGTATTAAGATCCAGGGGTTTTTTGCTGCTGTCAATATCTTCAAATTCGCCAAAACCCATGAATTCAGGGGCATTCAGTTCTACATCATATTGCTGGTAGTAACCACTGGTAACTATAGAGGACGCTTCAGACTCGTATTCAGATTTCAGGTTAAATCCAACCTTTGCTCCCCCTGCCGCAAAAAACCGGATTTGACCAGTGGTTTCGTACTGAATCTTTAAAGGTATATTGAGGTAGTATGCAGATTGTTCTTCAGAAAAATTTTGTAAACTGTATCTAAATTCAAATTCCTCTCCTTCTATATCAGTGGTTTGATAACTATCAGTAATGGACTCATAATGAACATTCCCCTGAAAGGATTGGACTTCAGCTCCTGTGGAAAGGCTCCAGTTCTCACTTAAGTAACGGCTGTAGCTTACTCCGGCACCCAGGCCATTCCCCATATTTTGCTCATCCTGCTCATGTTCATAAGAAAGAGTTGAAAAAGGGCCTTTTAAATGAAATGAAATCTCATTCTTTGACTGGCCGTAGCTCTTGCCGGCACTTATTAAGACAATTGCCAGCATTAGAACCTTAAAGCCTGCTGTTTTTTTACTTGTTTTATTTATAGGTTGCATATATTTTATGTTGAATTGAAAGCGCTACTATGAAGTAGCGCTTGTTCCTTTTTACTTTACAATGAATTTTAAAGATTTGGTTCGTGTACCGGTTTTACAAGTAAGAATATAAACTCCCTCCTGAATTCTTCCGGACAGCTCAATGGTAGTGACCTTCTTATTAGATTTCATTTGTTTTAGCAGGTCTCCGTTTAACGTATGTATGAAGATTTCCATGGTTTCCAGTTCTTCCTTAGGAAAATCTGTATACAATTCCATTTGACCACCTGCATCAACAGGGTTAGGAGTCAGAAATACCTCATACGTGCTTTGCATTTTAATTGATGTAGCGCAGGTTTGCAGCACTTCACCTTCTTCTGTTGTCATAACTACATAGAAAGTGCTGTTGGCATCCAGACGATCACCAGCATTTGGTCCTTCAGAGAAATATTGCCCTGATCCTACATAACTGTCATTTTTGTACCAGTCAAATTTCACGAAATTATATCCGCCGTTGGTTTCAGGATTATTGTTTACCAGTAGTACATTATTGAACTTCTGAATTACAACATCTTCAAAGTTGAAGGTTTTCTCAATTTTAATGCGGTAGGATCTCGAATCGCTTCCATCTTCTGAAGTTACCGTCACATTTCTTGTGTAAATGCCCGGAGCAGGCGTCGGAATAACAAACACGTCTTCTTCATTAACCGAAGCACCTGTAATTGGTTTTAACTGGATTTTCACTTCATTTTCACTGTTTCCACAATTGATGAGATAGTAGATCTCCTCTGAAGGATTTGAGTATGTGCTGCCATTTATAACCACATTTTCCAGTCTTGCATGGCTTCCCGTAATTGTCAGGCTTCTTGATATTGATGTAGCTTCTTTATAATTCTCGTTTCCGGCCTGACTTGCTGTAATGGTTATTTGCCCGGCTTCCAATGGTCTTACAAATCCACGTTCGGTAACCGTCGCGGCAGGATTTTCAGAGTCATACGTAAAGGAGTAGGACACCGGTAAACCTGAAGAAGCCGTAGCATTCAACATAAAGTAATCAGTATCTCGCAGGACAACATCTTCAAGTGCGTCAAAAATGATGTTTTGATCTGCCTTTTTGATGACAAGATCGGCAGTCAGTTCCAGGTCG
>JACLAD010007732.1_pt1 | contig 14075 bp, 9 predicted proteins | sample 8027901 | NCBI WGS metagenome assembly JACLAD01 (sample SAMN15725071, study PRJNA655200) | protist metagenome | isolation source: fluorescence activated cell sorting (FACS) single amplified genomes of... | place: Spain: Blaines Bay Microbial Observatory, Mediterranean Sea | collected 2016-07-05
TACAACGGTTGTCTGTCCAGGTTGTTATTTTCCCAAAATTTCAATTATTATATAATAGTCTTTTAACTGGTATATTTATTTCTTTTCTTTCGATAATTATTGTCAGGAGGAATATAAAAAAGGCTGTAGACAACACTATTATATTTCTTCACCACAGTACCCAAGGTCGGGTTTCTTTTTTTATAAGATAGCATGGAAATACTATTATTAATAAAAAATGAATGAGTAAAAATGTAAATGTAATTTTAATAATATTTATATATTTTGCCAGTATATATATATAGTTGTTGTTGGAAATTGTAGACAAAGTAAATATTAAAAGTCACAAATTCGAAAGGAAGAAAGCCAGATATTTAAATAGTAATACTAATACCACCTACGACCATGGCGAGTACAAATGCGGAACATGATGATGCATATTATGAAAAATTATTAGCACGAGTTGATAATACAATTAGTGATTCCAGGACAAGAGACCGTGGTGATTTACCGATGAACTTGCAAATATCGAATGATCATAGTATATCAGGTGTATTTTTTTATTTTGAAGGCGATGCATTATCGTTACCACATCGTTTCTCATTAATGTTACTGTCAATTGTATATGTGATGTTCTTTTCGTTGTGTACGGCTGGGACTGAAACTAGAACAAAAGGATTCGCTGGTTCATGGTTTCTAATAACGTTAACGTGGCAACCATTAAATACTTTATTACGAAGAGTTCTTCGACGTCCACGATATAGCCAAAAGAATTATATATGGCCATATGGCATGGTAGCTGCTATAGTATTTACTGGCATTGTAGATCTAGTGATATTGACGAAATATGGTGCTGAGATTGAATTGGAATTTGACTATTTAACACCATCATTCATTATTTTTCTAACAACATGGACAACAAATTGGTTAGTTGAAATACCAATTATTTATTATGTCATAACAAATGATATGGATATGTCGAAAAGCGATGAATTCATAACAAGTAATCAAGATATTGATTCCATTGTTGGTACTACAAGTAATACTCTTGGTGGTGGTGATGATGGAACGATTACTAATTTATAAAAGATTAGATATATGTTATAACAAGATACAGAATAACAGAACATATCTATAATAGGGTGTGAGTGCGTATGTGTGTATTGAAACAGTGTTCCAAGTGAAATTAATTAATACTAAATCATAATGATAAAACAAACTCTCTGACATATGATATGCATTTTAATCATAATCATACTAAATAAAAAATGTTTGGAAAAATTTATATGTTTTACTACTACCATGCCTTTCTCTCTCTCTTTTTTGTTTGTTGTCTGCAACTCTCTCTTGTCTGTTTACCTTTCGAATTTTTATTTCTTCGCAGCCACTTGAGCAACTAATTGTGGATTTGCTTGTGCAACATAACTTGCCTCTGCACGTATTAATTCTCTTAACCTTGGTCGATTTAATTCTGTCTTTTCAAATGGAAAGGCAAACAGTTCAGGACAATCTGGTTCATCATCTGGATCATGATAATCCGCCAAATATGGATGTTTCAATGCTTCTGCAGCAGTTAGGCGTTCATCTGGGCGTAAAGCTAATAATTTAGATAATAAATCTTGTGCATCTGGAGAACATTTAGCAAATGCTTCCGATGTGGCCATTTTCGTATATTGTGGCTGTTTTAACATCCATCGACATGCAGCATCAGATGCAAAATCAAGTATATCATCCTCTGTTGGTGTTCCTAATACTTTAATTATTTTTCCTATTTGATCTAATGAACTATCACCTGGAAATAATGGATCACCCATAATCATTTCTGCCATGACACATCCAACAGACCAAATGCTATTGTATGTATATATTTGTGTGTGTATGTGTATTTGTTAGTATGTTGTATATAAATATTATAATCTTATTGATATATATTGCATGGGGGATTGTATATATGTATATATATACATAGTTGTATTTATTCAAATTTCATATTGATGATGGCATTATGAATTTTCGTAATATCTACATATATATATATGGATGATAATAAACTTACTCTACTGCTGGTCCATATTCACGACTACCTAATAAAATTTCAGGTGATCGATACCAACGTGTTACAACATATTCTGTTTTATCATTATCTTCACCAAAATTTCCCGCTTCTTCCGAATTTGTACCGCGTGCCAATCCAAAATCGCATATACGTAAATCACAATCACTATTTACTAATAAATTACTTGGTTTAATATCTCGATGGATAATACCAGCTGAATGCATATATTTCAATCCACGTAATAATTGCCATACAAAAAATTTATAATGATCATCCGTTAATGAGACCGTTTTAGCATATATAACACGATGCAAATCTGTTGGAAACAAGGAAGTGCATATGTACAAGTCGTCAGGTTGATTTGGACCAAGTGTCGTTACTTGGATATCCGTCATTGATATGATATTTTCATGTGCAGCAAGATGTTGTCCTATTTTTAATTCACGTAATAGACGTTTTGCATCTACTAAATCTCTTAAAACATGTGCAACTTTTTTCACTGCAACTTTATTATCTTCATTATTGTTATTATTATTGTTGTCATTGCTAACCTCAGCAGATACAACTAATCCATATGCACCTTTCCCAATTGGCCTGATTAATTTATAATTGCTTGTCATTGCAAATGTTACACCAGATATCATTTGTATATTCAAAGGTACATCAGTTCTTGCTGGTGCCCCATTATCACCATCACCCCCATCTTCCATATTTACATCACTATTTGGCGAGGTGACCATATCCATATTTTCAGACATAATTGTTTCGTTTCTACAAATAATTGTTCTTCTAATTGTAAATATTATCGTTATATATATATATATATATTAATATGATTATCTCTACAAGTATAATAATTTTCTTCCTCAAACAGATTTAATATTTCCATTGTATATCTTTATCCATTCCATCAATATCAAGATATATATTATTCTAACAGATAGTCGGAATAAATAAGAGTTGTTGAATGAAAATTCATTTTTTGTGCTTTTCGATCTTCTTTTTCTTCAAAATCCTGTGCACCTGTTGTGGAAAACCTTAATCGTAACACCGTCTCCTCTCTCTGCCGTCTCACTTGATCTGGTTGTTTTCTTTTCCTTGATGGTCTTACTCTATACTATCATCTTTTACTTTATTACTACATTACTATACTGACACTCCTGTGAAGATGCAGAGGACTCTGATTGCACATTTTAAAGCAAAACGATTTATTATAAGCGCAAGTTTTAATAATCGCGGTTTGTATATCTCTACATGTAGTAGAAATCCAATTGGAAGCTGCGAGCTCCTTTACTCATATATATTATAATTAATTTTACGCAGAATTTATTTTTAATTTACTCATGATAATTCCTACTCTTCAAAAGAATAAAATAACTGAAATAATCTATCTCACACTAGAGTGTGTTTGATATTCTATAAATATATCATTCTCTTACTCTGGATATATATATATTATACTTTATTATTATATTCTGTTTTAGAAATAAAAAAATACTTTTATGATATTTCATGACACTGCTGATACATTTTAGCATTCAAATAATATCCCCCATCAATCCATCATCACAATGTAATATGTATCATGTTAAAAGATCTGGTGAATCTTGATATGACTATTTTCAAGAATTATCAATATCCCTTTTTTCTCTAGATAAAATCTTCAAAGATCAATTCTGATTCAATTAATTTTGCAACTTTGTGAAATGCTGCTTGCAAACCAGCAGTTCCGGTATTTGCATGTACGAAAATACCTTTTGGTGATGCTTTTGATATTTGGACCAATGGATTAATATCAATATCCCCTCCCAAACCAACAATTGCACATCCAGTTACCTTACTTGTTCTTAGCATATCACAAACGGTACGCGCAGTAGATTTACTACTATTGTCGTCGCCATCTGTCAACGCAACAATCCATTGAGCATTTTCAATATTAGTGCTCGTATTAATAGCATTGATTCCAGTTTGAAGTGCATCATAAAATGCTGTTCCTCCAGTTGGTCGTACTAAATTTACAATCTTTTGGCGTAAATTTGCACTCTTTTGCTGCAAATTAAATATGGTATTAACGCTTCTATTAAACGTAATCATCATAACATTATCAAAATCGGATACATATTGATCGTAGACCATTAATAAATTATCCACCGCTTTGCGTATACGGCCACCTGACATACTGCCACTGTAATCCAATATGAAAACAACATCTTTTGGTTTTGCTGGAAACAATACTGCCAATGCCCCTTCAGCTCTTTGTGTCAATTCTTGATTACCTGTCATGTTGCCAAGACGAGTCATCTCTTGCAATGCTGTTCTAATATTAGTCATATCAGTAAATTGGCATGAAACCAATGAATCTTGTAAAATTTGCATAGCAGCTACAAATTGGTTAAGGTCGATAAACAAAGTGCCTAAATTCACCATCGCACTTTGTCTTGCAACCAGCAACTCATTGACTGGGACGCTATTTATGTTCACTGGATTATTGCAATATTGCAATACATTTAGGTATTCCATTCTTGCTCGCTCCATTTCACCATTTGATTTGTAAAGTTGTCCCATTTTTATACGTTTTTTACACATTCCTAACGCATTGTTAATTTCAGTGTCTTCGTCGATACATAGTGATAGGTCCTTTCGTGCCTCTTGGACCCGGCCTAATTTTACTTTCAATGAAGCTAAATTGCTTTTACGATCAGACAATATTTTTCTTGCCTTCGTCTCCGTAGTTTTCCCTTTGCAATCTACAAGCGTTTTCTCCGCAATAGCAATTGCCTTCTTTAAATGATTTTCAGCGTTTTCAAATTTTCCCATACGGATTTCAACATTTCCAATATTATTATGAGCAATGCCCATACCAATGTCGCTTCCATGGGATCGAAATAATTCTAATGCATCTTGGAACGTTAACAATGCACGATCTAGGTCACCTTTTAGATAATGGTCGCTTTGGAAACGTAGCGCAACAATCATTCCGCTAAATGCCTTTAACAATGCTTTCATTTCCATTGATGCCGCTTCATTTTCATCTAAATCAAGATGTTCAAGATCATCCTTTAAAATTGTAACACAAATTTCAGTCAGTTGTTCCAACGGCTTTATCAATGTTCCTGATACATACAGAATGACAAATAATGTGAAGCCGACAAATACAAGCATAAGAATTATCAATGATGCAACATTAGCACTTACTACACTTTCGATTTCTTTATTGATTTTCAGCAATGGATCTTTAATTTCATGCAATGGAACCGTCACAATTACATAGTAATGAGCAGTTCCTGATTTCACTTCACCAACTTCAAGTTTCCATGTTTCACCTCCACGCTCATATTCACTCGCAGCTGCACCATCAGCCGGGTTTAAAAGTAAATCTAATACATTCCCTTGAAATGTTGTCCATTCTTCTGATGAAAAAGCCAATTTAGGGTCGGCATTTTCAATGCATCGTAAGGTTTTATCTACATGACATATTGCAGTTTTCGATTTAGAATATTTTTCTAAATTAGGATGAATAATTACATGTGGTGGATTGCCAATACCATTTTCAAATTTAATTACATACGAGTAACCACTTTGTTGTACTTTTAATTGATTAACTGCATTAGATAAATCATTTACCAATACATTAAAATTTAGTACCCCATGTATTGTGCCAGACGGGCTACGGCCACTACGAATAGGCGTAACTGCAGTGACTACAACGTTGCCACCTGATGATACCCGTGGATTTTCAAAGAAAATCTTTGTTGGATCTGATCCTGCAATTGCTGTTTGATACCATTGTCTACAATGTGGATTGTATGCTGGGCATGTTCCTTGGCTAAGATCTGAATAAGGAGTACAGCCAGTACATTCAGCAGTGCAATCAGCGGCATCAAGACTTTCAACGTAACATTTCGATGGTTTTCCATATGATTTCAACCTGAAATCAAATATTCTTGTTTGCGTAGTTGCTGCATCACCTGTTTGTATAAAATCCAAATTATGATGAGCATGGTAACATGATTTGAATTTTATATCGAGCAATGACGTCTCCTTTGTTGCAGCTAAATCTCGATATTGCATACAACTTGATGTTTTGCTGCATAAAAATTGTTCCTTGTAAAAGTACCCACTAGCACCATCCCAATGACTTTTAGAATTTGGCATTACAGTGGAAGGTGGATCATGCACCATATCTAACTTATCCATGGACCATGATTGTACATGTGAACCAGCATTTGCATGTATTAAACCATCTTCTAAACGTGTGTAATATGCTGCCACTAGATGGGAATCCAACGCAATCTTGTCGAAAAAAGTTGTGATAAAACCCTTTTTAACGTGTACAATACTTTTTAACGTATTTTGTTCTTCCTCTATCATTAAATCCAGCGTTTTTACCATCCACATTGGAGAATCAGTACCTACTTTTGAAAGTGATATAATTGTCGTCATTATCAAGCCCGCGAATAATATTGTAACAAATGGTACTTTCAAACACCAATTCATTGAGAAATATCGCCAGCCTCTATTTTTGTTGTTACCCACTGCTATTGCAAGAGGTAAATTCACACCAACCTGATTAGCTACCTCGTTAGTGTCCTTCGTCTTATATGCGGTTGCTATTGCATCCAGGCGTTCAACTTTAATTGTTATCTGTTTCGTCTCATCGGCACGCAATTGATTCAAACGATCCAAATCATATGCAATAACTGGCGCAACATTAACACTCCCATCTTTTTGTTTACCAACACCTTCCGTAATGAACAATGGGTTCATCGGAAATTTTGGTTTGTTTCGTTTCCGTTGTTCGACTGTGTACAATTTTTCAACCAATTTTCGAATCACATCTGCAAGTACGCCAATTTCATCCCCTGTCGCTACTTGATCCAATAAATCCACACATCCTTCATAGTTTTTTGTCTCCGAGGTTGCCATATTAATAATTTGTTCAGCAACTGCTTTAATATTATTCATTGGCGTTGATATGCGTATGGACAAAAACGTTACAAACGCTGTCATTAATGCTCCCGTAATTAACATACCGAATAAATTAACAAGTATCGAAAACGTCGTTGTGCTTGTAACATCCTCTTCTAATTTTGGATACGTTGTAAACATATCTGAACGTTTACTATATACCAATGCAATTAAGGCATCATTGTACAATGATACATATGCAACGTACCAAATTTCATCATCCTTATCTGTATAAGTAAGCACACCGGATCCGGATGTTGGGATATCTGGATGTCCTGGAACTATTTCTTTAAGCGTTCTGAAACCACCTTTTGGTAGATTTCTATTATCATCAAACAAAGCTTTATCTTCCATTTGGTTATATACCAATACTTCTTCGGATTTTGCTTTAATTATTGCACTATAACCATGCCCATCAAATTTAATGCCTTGAACTAAATCCCGAACATCTTTCAACAACATTACCGCAGTAGCAACTATGGTCACTTCACCATTTAATACTTGATTTATATAATCTTTAAACGTTTTTCTTGTCGATAAATTAATAACCAATTCTTTTGTGAATGTTTCTTTATATGCATTCAAATATACGTCATCTTCTGGTGCTTTTTTAAACCAACCACGATGTGGTGGATCCTGTATTAAATAAAATTATTATAAATATAAAAATGTAATTATATATATATATAAATATTAATGTTAGAGACGACTGCTTTTGTTGTTGTTATATTTGAAAGTTATATGTGTGTATATATATATATATATATCATTGCATGTAACTTACGTATGGATCCGTTGGGATTGGATTAGTTTTTATAATACCAGGGTATGTACGATGTACCGATATATATTCTTGAGGTGCACTTGGCTTTGCAAATTTATATTGCACACTGCCATAAAACATCACTGTAGTATCTGGACCTTTGTCGAAAATTTCTTTCCAATCAGAATCTAATAACTCAGTATTTTTCATAATTGTATTTGCAATTTGACCTCTTTCCAATGATGGATCACAGAAATTAGCCCATGTGTCATCGGATTGCGCAGCAAGTTTGACATCACTATCCCGTTGTTTTTGCATTAAATATACCGACGAATGATCGGTTGAACCAAGAAAATTAGTCAACCTCGACCGTGGTGGGGATAAGTCTCCAAAATCACTCGGTTTACAGACTGCGGTGGCATTAATATTATTTTCAGAACATGCATTTGGATCGTTTGTATGAAATGTGCCAAATATATATTCACGATACGATGCAAATTTCGGTGCTTTTACGGGCAAGTCGGAGTACAACTTTGGCAAATTATTTTGAGAATTTGGCGCATGCACCATTTGCGTGTCTGGGTATGTTTTCAATAAAGCTTCATGTTGTTTAGCAACAGTCATTGAAATGGAGTCTCCCATAAACGTTAAACGTTCTTGTACAGCAAGTGCAATTTCTTCTGCCATAATTTTCGTATTCGTTTGAATTTGTTTTTCTAAAGATTCTCTTGCAACCTCCAGCGTATTATCTTTCAAGGTAAGCGTTAAAAAAAGAGACAACAGAAATACAAGTGATAATATGGTTACACCAACAAACATCAATGCAGTGACAATCTGTCTTCGTATACTAGATTCTGTCGAAAATGTTTTTGGAAAACATCTTTTTAAAGCTGCTTTCACAAATGGCATAATTTTGATGGAATGTAGTAATTATATTTTAAATATTATTATTTTTTTTTGGTAGTAAAAAAAAGTAACTATAAATATAAAACACAATATGCGTATAAAAATATGGTCTTGTAAAATGTTTGTTTCTTTGTATTTATAATGTTGTTTATTGTTATGTTATGTATACACTTTCCAAAACTAATATTGTATATACAGTAAATAATGTTGGTGATGGGTATATTCAGAAGTATATATATAGTATATGCTGTAACAGTCTCACATCGGGATCACCAACAACAACAACAACAAAGATTTTTTTTTTTTTTGATATTCTCCAATGGTATTTCCATGTTAATGTAATCGGGATCACCAAAAGATTTTTTTTTTTTTTGATGATCTCCAATGGTATTTCCATGTACCCACAGAGGAGCAGAGGAGCACCAACCGGAAAATTACGCCCCACCCATGTTTTTTTGCATGCAGATTTTCTGCATGCACTAATGGTGTGTCCATGGAAAAAAAAAACGTTTTCATTTCTCAGGCACACACCATTAGTGCATGCAGAAAATCTGCATGCACTAATGCTATTTCTATGTATTTGAAGTACACGTTTTTATGTTAAAAATACCGTAGTTGGTAGGGGAGGCACACACCATTAGTGCATGCAGATTTTCTGCATGCAAATCGTTTTGCATGCAGTTTTTCTGCATGCATGCAGATTTTCTGCCTATTTAAAATAGTGGAAAAAGTGTCAAAATATGAAAAAAATAACACTACATTCACAATGGATGTTGGCATTCTGGACCAGAGGTTTTCCTTGTCAGGGTACTGGTGGTGTCCAGAGTAAATCTTATATATTTAAGTATACTTAAGCATAGTTGCTTAAGCTAAAAGTAATCGTAAATATAAATATTTTTGTCATTTTTGGCAGTTACTGTATACGCTTCTATTCATTATATAAGTACCCTCACCAGAAAGTTTGAAAAGACTCAAAATCGAAACGAGCTACTCTTTTGGAACTTCTGGTAAACAATCACCGAAAAGTTCTGGGTGCTTAATATAGATTTCGTATAATGAGTTTAATGCGCCGGACTTTGATCTCCGGATATGACCATCTTTCAGTGCACGAATCTGCTGTCCCTCCCAGTTGTTTTTGTACGGTTTCGGATTCACAATTCGTTCAGCTTCATGTACACGGTTTGTTGCCCAGTCTTCTGCCACTTTAAGCCAATCTGGTTCCTGTATTTTTTTGGCATCTTTTTTAGAACGTTTAATCCACTTCGGCTTATTTGCTAAAGCTTGGACACCATTTGTCATGTAAAACATTATCAAAATACACAGGAAATCTTTTTTTACCTTTTCGTACCGTTCAGATGGGGATTGATCCAATGATTTTTCACTAAGCTCTTTTTCCAACACCTTGTAGTATACCTCAAACATTTCCATAAAGTGATCATAGGTAGTAAATGCTTCAAAATCTTGTGCAAGCATATAGGCAATATCAAACGCTGCCAATCCTGGTGCCACAGCTTGCATATCCATCATTTTGATTTCTGCTATGTCGCTATCATCATTGCAACCATCTTTTCTACGCCACATATAATTCCATAAATGCGCATCTCCATGAATAATTGTATCAATTTTTCCTTCACCTTTACGATTTTTATGGTGCCAATGAATTAACATATTGTTTTCCGATGCAAATTTTCTTTGAAGGTCTTTCCACATAATTTGTATATTTTCTAATTCAAGCGGTGGCACACATGGTTTCCAATACTCTCGAATCGATTCAAAATCATTTTTTAAAAATGATTGGAAACAATTAGGAAAGCCAGCATTTAGAAAAAGGTAGACCAAATGTGAAGTTGTTGGACGATGTATCATGTTCATTTCTTCACTCTTACATTTCCCCCAACCAGCGGCGTGAAATTTAGCTAAATGAGACAAGGCGGCAATATAAACACTTTTGTTGATATTTTGATGCCCGCTTGTAGTCTGTCCTTTAGGCCCCACAAATCCAGTTAAATCTTCAACAATAACACACGTATGTATATTTTCAATTCCTGTTGATACTATGGATTTTATATTGCCAGTTTTGGAATTTAAGAATCCCGCCTTACTTGCATACATATTTGCATAATAAGCTTTTGGCGCCAGGTCATAATGTGAATTTGAACAAATTTTGTGTGAATAGAATAAAGGTTCTTGAATCTGAAACATCAGCCATGCATCCATCCCCATACTTCCTACCATATCAAAATCTTTTTTCGGGATATTATATTGAGATTTTGAAAATTTTTGACCCTTTGGAAGGAATATTGCTAAAAGCGGTCTCCATAATAGACACCTGGTTATATACCAATTTTTCATCAGAAATCCAAGTGAAAAGTCTTTCCACATTTGTTCAGTGCTACTTAATTTAACAACTAAAGATTTTGGCGCATTTTTTTTATCACCATTCTTCTCATATTCAAGAACAAGGCGAAACGCCAGCGATGCCATTCCACCTCCACTACGTAACTTCTCACGCCCTTCTAGACCACTGCTAAGTGATACTTTTTTTGCCGATTTCAGGTCTTTCAACTCTGGAATATTTTCTTTCAGCCAATTTACATCCATAATTTTTTCCGTATTGAAAGGTACATCTGCGTCTTTTTTTATAATTTGTATATGCTCATCAAGTACATGCTGCTTTAACTCTTTCCATCCTGTTTTTGTCCCTTCATTGGTATTATTTACATATGTTTTTTTACCCATCGATGTCATTGTCTTTTATAGCCTAGAGTAGCGACACTTCTTTTTGTCATTATTGTTGTTCTTTCTTCGGTTTCCAATAGAATATATACTATATCTAATATTATCCATTATAAGTCCGCCACATTATACCCACATACCCACATACGAGCGCGTAATTAATACCATTTATATTTATATTTCATTTATATGCACATACTATACATAAACGCAGTATGGAAACAAACATGCCGTAGAGCATTAAAAATGTCGTGGGGCCAAAGTTAATCCTATTCGTATGCTAAACCTAGGAACAAAACGTGTTGGTATACTTATTAGTATATATAAATATAAGTTATATTCCCAATCAATATGATTTATGCGGATATTTCCATCATATATTTTTATCTTTTCATTTGTTTTTTGGAATTTCGGATATGCTGACAGTTATCACGACAAAAAAATTCTACATTTAGCACCAATGCTAAAAAAAAATGTCGTGGGGCCAAAGTTAATCCTATTCGTATGCTAAAACTAGGAACAAAACGTTTTGGTATACTTATTAGTATATATACATATATGTTATATTCCAAATCAATATGATTTATACGGATATTTCCATCATATATTTTTATCTTTTCATTTGTTTTTTTGGAATTTCGGATATGCTGAACGACAAAAAAATTCTACATTTAGCACCAATGCTATTTACCTGCTTTATATCAACCACCACACAACAACCACAACAGCCACATTAACATCACACAACAAAAGGATACCGGATGTGATAACAATGAAAATGAATAAATAGATTTGTTCTAAATATATTAATATATATACATTGGATCCAGACTACTACCCACGAATGAATGGAAACAAAGACAGGCATATACATACATAACAACAACCATTATTATTATTAACAAAACAAAACAAAACAACAAAATATTAATACATACACATCATGGCATTATTATTATCAAGAACTACTACAAAAAATATTTGCAAAAAATTCTCACCATTAATTGGTGGAAACGTCGTTGGGGAACAGGTAAGACGCTTAAATTTACATGAATATCAATCAAAAAATGTAATGGATAAATATAATGTACGTACGCAACGTGGGAAAGAAGCGGACAATGCTGCAGATGCATTTGCAATTGCACAAGATATTAAAAAATCCAACCCAGATGCTGAATTGATTTTAAAAGCACAAGTACATGCAGGTGGACGTGGTAAAGGTCACTTTCTAGAAAATGGATTAAAAGGTGGTGTGCAAATTTTAACTGAACCTTCGGAAGTCCAAGATTTAACTGGACAAATGCTTGGCAATACCTTAGTAACAAAGCAAACTGGTGATGCTGGCCAACCATGCAACATGGTTTTAGTCAATGAAGGCTTAAGCATTACAAGTGAAAAATATTTTGCTATATTGATGGATAGAGCGCATAATGGCCCAGTTATGGTTGCTAGTAGTGAAGGTGGTATGGATATTGAAGAAGTTGCAGAGACAAATCCAGATGCTATTGTCACGGAAGCAATTGATATTAAAGCAGGTGTACAACCAGAGCAAACGGAACGTATTGCAAAAGCATTAGGTTTCGCACCAGAAAACATGAAAGATGCACAAGAACAAATGTCCAATTTGTATGACTTAATGATTGGTACAGATGCTGTTCAAGTTGAAATTAATCCATTTGCAGAGGCAAATTATGTAGGAGCAGATTCACAAGTATTTTGTGTAGATGCAAAGCTTGGATTTGATGATAATGCATCATACCGCCAAAAAGAAATCTATGCAATGCGCGATACAAGCATGGAAGATGAACGTGATGTACGAGCAGATGAAGTAGGAGTGGAATATATCGGATTGGATGGTAATATTGGATGCATGGTAAATGGTGCCGGATTAGCAATGGCTACTATGGATATTATTAAATTAAATGGTGGTGATCCAGCGAACTTTTGTGATTTAGGTGGTGGTGTCAATGAAAAACAAGTTGCAGATGCATTTGAAATTGTAAACTCTGATAGCAATGTAAAAGCATTGTTGATTAATATCTTTGGTGGAATTGTACGTTGTGATACCGTTGCAACTGGCATTGTCAATGCATATCAATCCGTTGGATTGGATATGCCATTAATTGTTAGGTTAGAAGGTACAAATTCTGACATTGCAAAAGATATTATTGATAAAGCAGCTATTCCAGGATTAATTAGTGCAGTTGATTTGGATGATGCAGCAGCTAAAGCTGTCGCAGCAATTTAAATTTAAAAGAAGGGATATGTGGTGGAGAGTGAAAACAATTAAAAATTTAGGTTTGTGCTTCTTCCTAGCAGTTACTAGAGGGTGTATGAAATCGTATGGCGAAAGCATATAATCTACATACATCATCATATAGTGTTATTTAAAAATATAAATTTTTTAATATTTGCTTCTTTTTAAATTTGTTTTTTACGCGTAAAAATGTGATTGGTTATTAAAATCTAAAAAGTGTTATATTAAATAATAAAATTTTACTTCCCCCGTGCTAAACCTGGCTAAAGGTACTTTCGTAATATGCTTTGTCAACACTCCAAAATCTCAAACATAATATATTCTAATCCTACTTATTAGTAAAGCTCTAAAATGCATCTCTGCAAAACTAATTTACTCTACTAAGCATGAATAATATAAAAATGTATCAT
>JACLAD010014027.1_pt1 | contig 14063 bp, 14 predicted proteins | sample 8027901 | NCBI WGS metagenome assembly JACLAD01 (sample SAMN15725071, study PRJNA655200) | protist metagenome | isolation source: fluorescence activated cell sorting (FACS) single amplified genomes of... | place: Spain: Blaines Bay Microbial Observatory, Mediterranean Sea | collected 2016-07-05
ATTTTATTTACAGAATTACAATGTAACGTATGCATAACATAGGTTTCATTGCGCGCAAGGATAACAATCAATACATACAGAAATTTGCAAGGATGACAATCTTCCGATATGATATCATACGCTCAACTGCCATTGCTACAATATTATATTGATTATAATTATAATATAACATCAATTTATTAATTACAAACATCACACAATCAACAAAGCACAAATAGATGACTAAGTTATGTCTTTAACAAATTATACATCAAGGATGAAAGGCTTCTGAAGACCATGCAGCTTGTTTTGGAATTTATTGGAATTTACACTGCAAAAACCTCTTTTGAAACTAACAACATGGATGTCTTGTGAATGATAATCGATGACGATTAATCCATGTTGAAACGGTTAACATCATGAATCAGTTCGCTGCAACCTGAATATGTACCATCTGTTGTTCATGCTCAATATCCATGGAAAATTCAGTTAATTCCGTCTCAGATTTTTGTAAATCACAATATAAATCAGCACTCAATTGCTCTGATCCATAATTAATATGATTATTGAACTGAACATGTGTGTCTTCACAGATTGAGCCAATAGACAGTAAATTAGGTCTCTTCATTAAATTTGGCGTTGGTGTTGGTGTAATATTTACTTGCGATGCTCCTCCATTATCCACAAAACATAATAATTCATCCATACTTAATTCATTTGTTGTTTCTAATGATAATTTTGGCGTTATTGATGTACTGTTCATATTTTTGGGCGACGTCTTTTGATTTTGTAATTGCATTCTGATGATTTTATTGGTGACATATGATGGACTTCGTCGTCTTCGATTCATGATCATTGCGATTTCGAGTTTTTGTTTCAGATCATCAATGATAATACTTTGCGTATTTGAAAATCGCTGATATTCACTTATTTGAGATTGTAAATCTATGGTTGTATTGTTATTTTGCTGTTGTAACATTTTTAATTCGTGCTCTTGTTTATTAATCTTATTATGGAGTAATTGGTTCTTTTTCTGTAAATCATTGACAGTTTGAAGGAAAGATTGGTTTTGAAGTTCGAGGTTATTGTGAATAGATTGAAGAATGGCTAGTTTATTGGACAGTTTATTGATTCGTGATTCGTATTTTGATGTTAGTATCTGATGCAGCTCTTCTTGACCGATATTATGTTTTGTTTCAGCATCTTGGTATTGCAGTGTTAATTCTTTATGTTTTGTGGTTATATTTGAATTCAATAATTGTAGAATTTCATTTTTATCTTTCAATATTTGTATTTCTATTAATAACGATTCGTTTGACGTCAGAGTTTCTTGCGATCTGTTTGCCATGTTTAGTGCTTGTTTATATTGTGATATACGTTAAGTTTTTGTGGTGGAAGTTTTGAAAACAACTTGCTGTGCATCATGTCACTAACTTCAGTTGTCTTGATTGGAATATTTATTTTTGTTGAATGTTATGGTGTAGGATTAAAGGAATTGTCACAAGATCTAATGGTTAATGCATTTGGTTATTTGTCAGTAGAAGAGGGAATTAATGCAAGTGTTGTTTCTAAATCATTGTACAATTCATGGAAAGCGCAAAATAAACATGTTTTATTAGATTTTGTATTTTTGGATGATTTGGCATTGATAATCAATGACACTGTATTTGATACAGAGGCAATGGCAAAAATAGAGGACATTCATCACAAATACTCAAGGAATTTAAATGCATTGTATTTATCTAAATCAGCAAATTGGATCAAGAAAAATTTCAATTTTTTGCATGGAGATTCCAATAATACTTCTATTAAGCATAGAAATGCGGAAAAAATTTTGGATATCATTATTCCGGAAACTATCGGCATGTTTGAACAACTTCGCACAGAATTTCTGAATAGCTCATCAATAAATCCATTTGATGCGAATAAATTGACAGCATTTAAAGCAATTGGATCTGCATTATCATTTGTTACTCTATTGAATTGGACAGACACTGTGAGGCAGAAATTGATAAATTTAAAATATGATTATAATTTTATACTCAATTACATCAAAAAAGTACACATGTTATCAATTAGAGGATATTTGCATCCACCATTAGCTGCATCAATTCAGAGTATTAGATATCGATATCATCCACAGAACAGAGTTGGTTCGAGTATTTACAAAACATACACCATCAAACTGCGAGCAAGATACATTGTACATTGTTTAAGAACACCATCGATTGAGATGGAAAATCACGCAAGTATCATTCATGAAATTCGCGTTATTATGCAACAACTCAAGATATTGAATATTGAGGATATGTTAACAATGATTAGGTGTGAAATAAAAAGATATTGTAGCATAAGAAATTTTGGCCATCCACTGGTAATGGAGCTTCTAAATATTTATTTAATATGGCGTCAGTATTAAATCTCCATTCATGAAAACAGTCGATCCTTGCACAGAATACAATGACCATGTCACCATTAGTTCAAGCAACTCAGAGTGGTAATTATCGTCCGCACTGTGACGTTAATTATGCTAACACTACACAATGATCATTGACAAAATCAACCCATTCCGCATTCACAGAGATGAATATTATCTCAACACGCAGATCTACCCACAACTTGATGCGTTTATTCTAGTCTCCATCATAGCAACCATTGGTCGAAGTATTTTCGATGTTTGATCCACATTTCTAAGAAATACATCAACTTCATCACCATAATTCCAATCATTCCTTAGCTTCATCAATTCTGTAATAAATCTCAAAAAAAATATCAACTGTCCGTGTCCAAGATTTACATCTACAAAATCATACATTGCATGAATTTCCACCAATTGATTAATCAAATCTGGATGAAATGAATCATCCATTACCAATTCCGTTGCTGCAGTCCTGATATCCGCTGAACACGAATTCAACCCATTCAACCCTTTTTCAATCCAACTATACATTAAATCAACAATGATTGCCAAAAGTTCTGGTCTTAGATGATATCGCAGATTTGCGGAGATGACAGCATACAAAAAATCAACGATCCTCCATTCCTCTGTTTCCTGCTCAATAACAATACCAATAACATTTGCTTTTTTCAATAAATGCAATCCATTCGATCTCATCAATTTGTTCAGGAAATCAGATAACATCGCCATCATATCATTAGCATATATATACCATACAGATTTTTCAATCATTACACTCAATTGAAGTACACCATAGCCATTGTCCTGAGTGATTATACTTAAGTCACACTCCGGATGTTGTAAAAACGTCCATGTAAAACTAAATGTAAATGCAAAGTAAAAAGCCCGTGTTTCATCATCATCTGGGACTAAATTTAAACCACGTCTTGGATCTAATGCTGAAAATACTTCTTCATATTCAGTGATGTATAATCTTAGATCTCCATAAAACCATTTAGCATCAATAAATTGTTCCGAATATACAATAAATCCACATTTATCCATCAATGTTTCGATAAGGGTTAAATGCTCAAATTTACCCGGAATCTCAAGGTTGTCTCTTAAATATGGAATATCTGCTAATTTTGGTAGATTCTGAGGATAATATTCAAAAATTAATCCATACAAAAGTTTCCATGCATCCAGTTCCGGTGATTTACGGTCTCCCATTGCATGGTGTAAAATTTTCCTTGATGCATAAACTAATAATTTGCTGAAGGTCAAATTGTCAAACATTGTATCATATTTTCCTGTGCCAAATACGAGATTTGTCAATGACAAGATATTGTTGATTGTAATGGTTGAGTTTGTTGAGGATTCATTAAATGGTGGCTGTATTTGATCATCGATGGCTGTGATTAGATTTGGAATATTTGCAATGAATTGTGGTGATAATTTGATCTCCTTTATGGTTGATGATAGCTCATTGATTAGTGATGTATTATCAAATATCTGTGGATCAGACATTCTTTGGGCGAATTGCATTATTTTAGCTATTTTTTGGTTTATTTGATGATGGGTAATGTTGAATGCATTGTTGGTATTTTTATTGAGTAATCTCCATTTATTTCTTTGTTCAGATATTGTGTTCCATTGCATACAATCCTTCAATAGATCAACGTGTAGATTATGAAACGAATAACAGCAACTAAAAAAGAACATTGCATGTATCTTTATTGTCTGTTCAAAACGGGCAGACGCAGTCATCTTACTCAAAGAGTTAGTTCAGACAACTTAGCTCAAAAATTGAACTGTGCTAGAGCATGTCGTCGGATTCTGCAGATAACAATCACAGTACTACTTTGGAGGGTATATCAACAGAATTTATCCAAATAACACAAGGCTACGTACGACTTAATTATGACTGTCACATAACTCCAGATGTAATAAATCTAATAATACTTTTTTATGCCAAACCATTGGTGATGAAGGTACAATATTGGCTTTTACGTAAAACAATAAAATATTGTCCAATTAAAGGAACATGGAATTCAATGATAAAAGAAATTGATACTATTATGAATATTTCACGTTCAGGATACAGAAAAAAAGAAACAATATTAAGATATGATAATAAACGAATCAATGAATCAGATTGGAATCAATTTAGATGGGATGAAGAGAAAATAATTAAAGTAACATCATCATGGGAAAAGGAAATATCACAATCTGACGAGGAATGGAGAGAGCGTAATCAAAGAAGACCAACACCTCCACCTGGATGGAAGAGTTGGAATGGTCCCAATTCATAATATCTTGTTCCCTCTGAGAGTGTCACGCAATTTATTCCCAAAAAAACTTCTGAAAACTCCAAACTCAAGTCTTGAATCATGGCGTCTGATGGCAACAAAATAAGCAAATTACCTGAACTCAAATCACTTTCCACTCCATTCGAGTCCATAGAACCAGCTGTATCTATGGAACCAACTCAAAGCATCACAATCGATCTCGAAGGAGCTGATGATATCCTCCGCGATATATCTGATTACGATGATAATATAACCAACAATATAACAGTTATCAATATATTCCCTTTCATCCACACAATTAATCCATCCATACCTATTGCATATTATATATAATATCAGCTCGGTAAAATAGATGAAGATGAAGATGATGTACCATCCATGTCACCACAACCTGGATCACCAAAATTCAATGAACAAAACAAAGCAACATCGATACCAACATCCAATAATGACCCATTAATATCACTCCAAGCAGCAAACGCCATATTAACGGAAAAGAATGAAAAATTAGATAATTTAGTCACTGAATATACCACAAAATTCAAGGAATTTGAGCTTCAATTAACCCATAAATTCCATAAAGCAGAAGAAGTATATACCAACAAAATAGATCGTCTTAATCAACAAATTAAAAATCAAAAGGTAAAATTACATGCAATTCAAAGTGAAAATAAATCAATTAAATCAGAAAATACTTATTATCGCGAATTATTACAAGAAACAGAATCAACAAATATATATAAAGAACAATCCAAAAAATTTGAATTTCAAATAAAAGAACAAAATCGAGCCTTAAATAGATTACATACTGCCAATATTAAATGGAGGGCTGATGGTTTATATTGGGAGCAACAAAAACAAGAATATTTACAACAAATTGAGTCCCTCAAAAAGGAGCTTTCAGCTAAATACAATTCAATGAACAATGTGTTACAAAATCCACAAAGAACAAATTCAAGAAAATGGGGGTGGATGAAATCAGGGAAAACAACATCAACAAAACAAATGAAGTCTTCTTCAACACGTACGATATCATCTAAACATCCAAACCATCATTCAGGATCTGAATATTCCACGAAATTTGTGGATACCACCCATGGTTTGCTTCCCATACAATTATTTACCTCCAAATCCAGCGAGGTATGACATGATATATGTTCATGTATCATGTACATGTTTTTGTGGATTGATTGTGTCTATATTCATATTCAGCGTAAACTTAAAATGGAGGATGAGGAGAAGACCATGGAACCGGTATCATCTCGGCCGAGTATGTTAAAGAAAAAAGGTGAATTTTCAAATATTAAGGAGATGGTGGAAGATGACAATGATTTGATCAATACACCGAAGAATAAACCGTATACGTTTAGGATTACATCGTTATCCAAAGATAGATCGAATATGAGTTATATGACAGCACACACTGAACCAAGTACGAGGCGGTTAACATCAACTGGAACTAGTGCTGGTTTGGAGTTACAGGAAGATTGGACCAAAACTAAGAAATTGGTGTTACGGCAATTACCATACGATGAAGTCACTCATGTTTAGTTTTCTGTATAATCCAAAATCCAAAATCCGTATTTTTTACATGTTCATATATTGTACATGTTATTATATACAGATTTGTGTCAATGTGTTCCTTAAATTGGGACAGGATGAGGAGGATAAAGATAAATTGCAACAATGTTTGGTATATTTTCAGAGGAATTATACTGTTGAAATGTTGATAGATTTAATCAGAGCGTCAAAAAAATTAAATTTGGATGAAAATTGGGAATTGGTATTATATAAAGCTGATGATGATGGAGAATTGGAACCAAATCAGGCTGCATTGGAATATCATAAAACAATAAGACATCAAGGATTTATTAATTATTATTTGAAAATAAATAGAGATGTAATGTCAACACCAACTGATTATAAGATTACAAGGACAACAACTCCAACTATAGATGAAACTGAGGAAATAGGAACAGATCCAACATATAGAATTGTATATAGTCAGGCGGAAATGCCCAACGGATATCAAGTTGTACAATCTCGGACGTTGAGTCATGCTACAACCATATCATCACAAGGAGGTGATGCTGCGAATCCAGAACAAAGACAGGGAAGCTGTAATAATTGTGTGATATTATAATTGTTAAATTGTATGAATTTATTAGTATTATTGCCTGTGATTAATTGTTTTTTTAATTCATGTCAGAGCGTTTAGCTTCAGTGTTTTTAGTCCAACTCTCAAAGTAAAAGTGCTTGAAGGAAATTTCTGAAGAAAATAAATGTGATTTGAACCACTTCGTACCGTCATATTCAAACAGTTCTAGTTCCTCATTTGCAGGCATCTCAGGAACGCAAAGGCGTGTATCATGTGTCACCGCTTTCTCTCTGAAATTTGACATTCAATGCCGATTAACCACAATATGCGCTATCCAGTAATTGTTATCACTTGATTGTACATAATATACATAGCAAGTCAATATGAACAAGCCCACATAGAAATATTGAAAGTGATGGTAAACAGTAATTGAGAAAATAAATCCAATGAGAATTATTTTGCTGCCTTACATGAAAAAAAAGAATACAAAAAAAAAGAATGCAAAAAAGGAATACAAATATGATATGATATAAAATTACGCACAGAAAAACAAAAAAAGAACAAATTTATAATAATACAACGAAGCAATATACATAATAAAAAACTCGTAATGTAATATGATATAATATAATATAATTATAATTCACTCAGTCATTCATTTTCTCTTTCATTGCATTGGTTCTTTACATAATAAGGTACATATTTCAACATATAGCTCATATAAATAATGTGTATACTCACAAATGGCATTGAAATATGATATGATATGATATGATATAAACACAAAATGATCGAATTTAAATATTGGCTGCATTTATTTATATAATACAAATATAATTAGAATTTTATAATCGTATTAAAATTGCGATACTTTTCATATTCAAATCCAATATTTACAACAAAAAACATATCAATATCACGTCCATGATGGTACACAATGAAATTCCTCAAATAATCTCTCCCAAAAACTAGATTTCCTCTTCTTTCTTTGCATTTCCTTAAATTTCTCCTCTGCCTCTTCGTCCATCTGTTCATTTAGAGTCTCTTTATCTGAACCACTCTGTGATTCCTGATCACTGTCCATATTTTTATAAAATTCGCTCAAATTTGCTATATCGTCCTCGTTCATGACCTTCAGAGATTGATCCTGTCCGGATTGAGCGTCCATTGACTTTGTATCGGGATCCGTGGTTATATCATCATTATGTAATTGGTCCATGGTGATTTTTCCATCGTCTTCATCATGAACATTAACATTTGGTCCATCCGAATTAACCGAAACTACTTCATTTTCTTCATTACTTTGTATCACACTCAATTTTGTTGTTGGTAATATCAACAAATTTGAGGAAACCGATGGCGATCTAATTGATATTGAATCTCCATTGGATCTGATATTGGTATTTGATGTCTTATTCGATGGATACGATGTTTCCTTTTCCTCTGTTTCTATGTAATTCGTATTTCCTAATTCATTCACACTTAATATCATTGGAGACATTGCCGGTGAGCTCATATTTGGAGACCTTGCTCGCAATGGAGATGTTCCATTGATCTTTGCATATTTACGTTCATATTGCATTTCAAATATCAATTCCTGTAATTTTTGCTTCTCTTCCTGTAATCGAGTTAATTTCCCGCTTAATTGTTTTGTAACAGTCATCATTTCATTTTTCCTCTTCTCCAATTTCTGTTGTAACTCATAATTTTGCGATGATATATCATGTATTTGACCCTTTTTCTGTTCTAATTCATATTGTAATTGATCCATTGCTGATTTATATTCATCCTCTTTGAATTCCGAATCAATTAATTTTTGTTTATGCGTCTCATTGATTTCGGCTAAAATCATATTTTTTTCTTTTTCTGTTAACAAATTTGATTGTGATTCAGATAATGCTTTAATCATATCATCCTTCTGTTTATCAGCACGTCTTCGTTCTTTGTATAATTTTCTAAGATCGCTCGAGCTCATTTGCGGAACATCTGCATATTGATGACGAGTATATTCTAAATTAAATTGTTTTTAACATGATCATGATCACCAAACTCATGGAGTAAATTGATTTTATTTTGTCTTTGTACTGTTATCTGAAATATTTAACCTATCAAAATTGCCTCAAATTAAAGGACACAAAATGAAGGAGATTATGTGTGTTACGTAGTTATGGTGTTATGGGGATATGGGAATGTTCGTGCGATTTGGATGAATTACTCAACTTTCTGTGGTGTTGATAGATGATTTAGGTTCAGATTTTGATAGATTTGATGATATTCCTGTTATACTTTCCATTCCGTCATTTTTGGAGTATTGATACATGGCCATGATTGTATATAATTGCTTTAATGCTCGAGGAAGTTCATTTGTTTTGCTGTTATTTGTGTCAAATGTTGGTAGTGTTGATGACGAAGAACCAGATATCGTATTTGTTGCTGATTCGATATATTTTATTGTATTGGATACAAAATCAGATTTATTTAATGTTCCATTATAAAACTGCTGTATATTGATTGTGTTTACTTTGAAATAGTCAATGATTTGGTGTTTATATTGATCAATGATAGGTGAACGATGTGCTGTTTGTGGTAATCCATACGATATCAATATGGTTATTGTGATGTCATTGTTTATGGACTCTGAGTGGTTGTACTCTTTGGAGTCGTCGTCATTATGATTGGTATTGGTATTGATATGATTGTGGTGATTTTTGTTGTTTGTAATTGTTGCAGCGATGGATCTATCTGCATCTATTTGTTGTGGCCGTGTTGATGGAGGATACGCAGTAAATGCTGACTCCGACGATAAATGATACGTTGGAGATGAAAGGCTTTCTTTATCAGATATTTGTTGGTTATTCATAGTTTGTGTTGGTTGTTGAAAGGATGCTCTCGACTGTTTTTACTTAGTTTTTGTAAAAAGTTTTTTGTTTTTAAACCAAAATCTTTATTTTAACATCAAAGTTACATGTCAAACAAAAAACGACACGTTCATTTTGGTGGGATGAATAATGACATCATCTCCATATTAAAACAATCCAATGAGTCATTGTCTCAGCAATTAAACTCAGCCAAGACAGAAATTGATATTCTCGAGCAAAAAAACGAGATACTCAATGACAGAATAACCTCTATCAAAAATAATTATAATGAAATCAACGCTGATCACGCCTCCTTAAAATCAGCATATTCATCATCTCAATCATTATTAACAAATCATAATCAAACTAAATTAAAAAATGATGAATTACTCAAAGAAATCGAGGACATGAAACAAATAATACATACTTTAAAGACGGATTATCGTTTAGTTACAGAGCAAAATACTGAATATGAGCAAAAATTGAAGAAATTTCAAGTTCAAACAACTAAACAGCAAACAAAATTAACCAAACTACAAAATGATAATAATTGCTATCAACAGGAGATAAATAAATGTCATCATGAATTAGAAGAAAATAAAAAATGTATAAATGAACAGAATCAGGAGATTGAATTTTTGCGAGATCAAATAAAAATGAGAAAATTATCAAGATCATCATCTAATGATTCAATGTGGAGTCCAAATAAAAATGGATTTGGATCTGGAAGAGAGAAATCATGGATTAATATTACAATGGGATCTAATTGGTCCATATTAAGTGGATCTTTGGCAACTTTATCTAAATCAGGGTCGGGATCAGGATCGGGATCGGAAAGTAATGTGAGTATGGATAATATAACATTTATACCTCATATGATTGCCGGATCGAGTGATAATTCAACGGAAAATTCGCCGAATATGAATGAAAATTATTTTAGTCCAATATTGAAGGAAACACCAACCGGAACGGAGTGTGAATCAAATAAGTCGAAGGTAAGGATGATGCATTTAGATGGTGTTGGTATGATATCATTATTATCTCCAAGGAGATCTAAATGAGATTGGTGATGGATTATGGACAGTTAACGTTAACTGACAGAACCGTTTTAGTTTAATGAGGGTTTATATCCCTACTTCTACACTATTTTCGATCGCTAATGAGCCATTTTGTGAGGGCTTGTTCGTGTATTTAATTAAACAAATTAATTTTTTGTTTGAGTAACGAAGCAAAAAAAACCCAACTAGCTAAGCATCATAATGGCAACCAAAGGTGTCATCAATGTAACATCTTGTTCGGCACTATATTCTTTATCGAAACATATCATTTCCGCTGTGTTTATATAATATTAATTGCTGATCAATGACTCAGCTGCAACGAGGCGTTTTCTATAAAATCATAATCGTATCTATAAATAGCAAATAAGCTGAAATAATTCAAATTTATAAACTCTTTCAAATCACGCTCGTATCTATATATACCAATTAACCAGAGTTCCAACATAGCACAAATAACAACTCAAAACACAATGTGCGATCGGGAATATTCGCAGTCTGATTTTGATCAAGGAACCATCAGAATCCAAACACCTGGAAAGCACTGCATCAAAGAAAACATTATTTTCAAACCAAATCCAGGATCACATCTGCATCCAAATGCACCAGGAGCATGGTTTCCAAACAACAACAATCAATTCCCAGGTTCAACAAATCAACTCCAAGGCGGTCAATTTGTTTTAGGTTTTTTAACTGCCATTTCAGTCGAAGGTGATAATGTCATCATTGACTTACAAGGCTTCGAAATCAAAAGCTCCATCGACTTTTGCATACAACAGAGATTTTTTTCAATCATTGAACTTGCTCAAGTTCATCATGGTTCAGCCAACTTCAATCCAAATGGAGTCAAAATCCAAAACATCACAATTCAAAATGGAATCCTTGGTTTATCATCACATTATGGAATACACTCAAATTCAGCAAAGGATATCAAAATGAAAAACTTAATCATCAAAGATTTTGAAGTTGGAGGTATTCATTTAAATAAATTTGATCATGCAACAATTTCAAATGTAACTATCGGTCCATCATCAACAGATGTTCGAGTAACTGGATTATATTCAAATGCAAGATTTGCATTGTTAGCATTAAGAGCATTGAGAACTCATTTTATTTCAAATCCACCGATACCATCAATTACATTTAATGGAGGAAGAACTGTATCATTCAAAGAAATTGGCGGCAATTTGATTGAAGCTATGGATTTAGTATTTCGTGTTTTAATTGGTGATCTCACAGAAACATCGGTAATTAACGGAGTTCGAGTTAGTGATAATCCGAATTATATCGCGGGTAAAAGATTATTTGTAAACACCAACAAATTACCGGATGGATCCACATTATATGGAATCATCGCAAATTCTGATGATCATGATGGAAGTTTGAATATCGATGATGTACGGATTCATGGATTAAAAATGAGTGTAAATGAGGTTCCCGCCGTTTATTTTAATAAATGTTTGGAGAAGGATGATGATATAACAATACAAAAGGGTCCATTTGCAGATGTATTAGATTTGAGATTGGCTGTGAATGATACTGATGCTGCATTGATTGACAATCATTCTGTTGATGGTAATTCGTTGAATGATATTCAGTATATTGGTAATCCATTGATTGATGCACAAATTGCAATCGCAGAGTTTGCAACAGGTAATTTACGTTTTGGTACACATATTGATACTCATTTGATAAACTGGGCAAAAGGAGAAAGTTCATTTCCATCATCATGCGCCGATTTTGTATGTAATGGTGATATTATGTTCCATACAAACCAAGGAATAACAGGGCTTAAAGTTGAAGGAAGTTATGACGGTGATGTTGCGACACAAGTTCGAATTAGGGATTTACAGATTGATGATTTAGATAATCAATCACCATTAGTTTCCAATGCATGTGGTAATTATAGCGGACCTCATGATGGAGGTAATCCAAGACAGTTACACTTAGAAGGTGGAATGGGTACAGATTGCAAAGGCATTAATTTACTGAATGTTGATGTTGCCATGATGGATGAATCACGGATTGCAAATTTGAATTCATCGTATGGTGATACCATTGGTTTTAATGTGGGAGAGGGTACAATTGTTGATTTTGAAGCAGGTTCGGATATGATTATTAAGGATTTAACGTCAGCAAGTGATTTATCTGAAGGTCAATATGATTTATTAGTTGAACATGGAAAGTCACCATATCCAAATAATTTTGGTGTATGTACCATTAAAAATGATGGTAAAATTATTGAAGATATTGCTGATGGTAAAGATCAAAGTTATTGTACGAAGGGTTCAAAGGGATATGTATATGTTGATAGACATCCAGTATTTGAGGTCAATGGCACTGGAAATCCAGCAGGATTTGCTATAATGTGTGTTTTAATTGCATGTATAGTTGGATATTTACGGGGAATAGTTTCATAGTGATTGTCCATAAACTCAGTAACTGTCCAACAGAGAGGAGCTATTTATTGTTGGGTTTAATTTAGTTTTAGTTTTAATTGAGTCATTTTAATATCCCGTTTTGTGTATTTGTTCGTATACAATCAAATTGCAGCTTTCATGGTAGTATTTCATAGGAGTTGTATATGAGCACATGCACAAAAATGGCATTTTAAAATGACTCAATTACATCTCGTTTTCATCTTAACTAAACTTCACTCTTTCTTTCCTCAGAACGCTAAAACTCTGAGATCATGGCTGTTTCACAGTCAATTTCCAATGAAAATGAATTATTGTTAAATGAAATAAAAATATTGAAGGAACAAAACTCAATATTAAAATCTTTAAATGCTACCACAACAACGCAACACAAGGAATTTATGATCAAATATAAAGGTATTTGTACCGAACACAAAATCGCTCAAAACAAATTAAAGGAAACATTGACTCAAAAATATGAATCTCAAAAGAAAGAAACTGTTCAATTTCAAAATAAATTAGAATCAAAAGAGTCTGAATACACTGAATTGGAACAAAAATATCAGGCGTTATTGTCCAAAATGGATGATATAGAAACAAAAAATACAACATTACGTAATAAATGCACCAAACAGGAACGAGATAATAAAGAATTGCAACAAAATTACAATGATACAACAATTGAATTAAAATCCCAATTAACTGATTATAAGCAAGCATTTAATCAACAAAATATGATCATCAATGATTTACAGCAAAGATTAGAAATTGCAACTCATTGTAAAAAATCATCCGGACTTAAATATGAAAAATCATCAGATTCGATACGTTCAACACCTTCGACACATTTATTTGCAGAAAGTACGAGAACCATCATAATACAGAGTAGTACTGATATTGCATTCTTAGCTCAATCTGGATCATCTGGAACATTTTTTGATTTATAGAA
>JACLAD010012318.1_pt1 | contig 14046 bp, 9 predicted proteins | sample 8027901 | NCBI WGS metagenome assembly JACLAD01 (sample SAMN15725071, study PRJNA655200) | protist metagenome | isolation source: fluorescence activated cell sorting (FACS) single amplified genomes of... | place: Spain: Blaines Bay Microbial Observatory, Mediterranean Sea | collected 2016-07-05
GGGAGTCGCCAACGGTGACCCCAAGGACACGGACACATTCAAGTACTTCACTTACCCTGAGCTGCCCAAGTTTACCGACAAACACCGCTCGCTCATGTCCAAGACTCTGACCCCTGAGCTGTGGGAGAAGCTGAAAGATGTCAAGACGGCATCAGGCTACACGCTCCACAACGCCATTCAGACGGGCGTGGAAACACCCCACCTCGGTGTTGGCATTACCGCCGGCGACGAGGAGTCATGGACGGTTTTTAAGGATATTATGTACCCGGTTATCAAAGGCTGGCACAAGTACGACCCGGAGACGGGAGACCACCCCACTGATCTGGACTTTGACAAAGTTGTCGTCACTGAGGAGCAGCTTGCTAAGCTCAACGCGTATGTGAAGTCGACTCGCATCCGGGCCGCCCGGAATGTGTCCGGGTGCAGCCTCCCGCCTGGCGCATCTGATGAGGACCGTGCCAAAGTGGAAGAAACGCTGAAGAAGGCCTTTGAGGGCTTCGAGGGCGAGCTCAAGGGCACCTACTATCCTCTTGGGGGCATGACGGACGAGCAGGAGACCCAGCTGCAGGCCGATGGTTTTCTGTTCCAAAAACCGAAGCCAACAAACCTCCTGACATATGCTGGGGCGGCCCGCAACTGGCCTGCCAGTCGTGGTATTTTCCACAACGACGAGAAGACAGCACTTTGCTGGGTGAACGAGGAAGACCACTGCCGCATCATCTCCATGTCGACTGACGGTGATGTGAAGTCTGTGTTCAAGAGGTTCTGTGCCATATCTGAGAATCTCAAGAAATCCTTCGAGGCCAACGGCGCCAAGCTGATGCACTCTGAGAAGCTTGGCTTCCTTGGCACCTGCCCATCCAACCTTGGAACGGGCATGCGTGCTAGTGTGATGGTTGTGCTCCCCGAGCTGAACAAAAATGTCGAGGTGCTCGAAGCCATCTGCGATAGTTTTGACCTTCAGCCTCGCGGCTCTGCCGGTGAGCACAGTGCTGCTGTTGGCGGCAAGTGGGATGTTTCGAACAAGCAGCGCCTTGGATTCTCCGAGGTGCAGCTTGTGCAGAAGATGGTCGACGGGGTGACCAAGCTGATCGCGATAGAGGAGAAGCTTGCTGGCGGGGCCTCCGTCGCGGATGTATGCGGCGAGCTCGGCATTGAGGTCCCCTCTGAGTAGATTTTTTATACGAGAAATATATTCTAATCTAATTTGAATTTTCAATTAATAATAGTGCAATTTTTAATTATTTTTTTTATTGCAACGACCAAAGTTTTGTATCTAGAGCGCCGCACAGACACTCACATCCAGCTACTGGACAGCCTGATCTTTCTGCAAACCAATCACTCATACAGCCAGCATGGCCACCGTGGCGACAAGTTTGACACCACGAAAACCTGATTTCAATCCATCTATTAGTTCTTGAAGAAACGATGAAATATTTGATTTAAAAATAACGATTGATCTTACCAAGTCTGAATAGGGGATGTACGTGGCAATTCGTGTACTTTCGTCGCTTGAACGCCGGATAGTCGCTTAGATGGATTTGCCTTAGGATAGTAGTTAAAGTAAATCGCGAACATCAGGATATGGCGCCTTCAAAGTAAGAGAAAAAAAATGATATTTACCTTCGGATGACTACCTAATGGCAAAGAGCAAAGGCTGCAACGTGGTAGCGACTGCCTACAGTGAGAGCAAACAGTTAGTTTGGAGCTCACTCCGAAGCCTCTCCCCCCCATATATCTTGATCTTGATGATGAGCTCGAAGGTAAAGCTGAATCTGATAAGGGTTGATTACAGAAGTTGCACCTCACAAAAACTTGACGGGGTATATTATTGTTAGAGGTGTTGGCAACATCAAATTCTGCCCTTTGTATCCACATCCGACATCTATCTAGAAAATTTCGATACGCTTCTCTCCATTCTTGCACTGTTGTATTTTTTTTTAGAAGGTCTCTAACAGTAGAAACCGTTTTCTTCCCATGCTGATAAAATGAAGTGATTATTGCAACAGTCTGAACATCAGATGTTTTATTATTGTAACTGGACAACAGGGCAATTCCATCCTCGGATAACCCAGTTAAAGTTATTCCCTCAAGATTTCCCCCCTCCTTCGATTGAGCAACAAGATCATCGAGAACTTTTTTGAGTAATTTGTCTTCGAGGTACTTGCAAGAGAACCCTACCCGATCAACTAGGGAGAGATTATCATCATACACGATATCTGAAAATTCCGGATTACTTTCCGTCAAAAAAGAAAATATGGCCTTCAGGTAAGGGTTATCCATCTCTGATTTAAGAGATCCACAGGTCTCCCTCCACAGAGAATCCTCGGCGGCCTCCGCGCTAAATCCAGACAATGCCATTGCTGCTGTCAGAAGCTCTTTGTTGGAAATATCTTGGACAGCAATCCTTAGAGTGCTTATCGCACGATCGATCGAACCATACATTACGCAAAGAAATGCTGCTCTTTCGTACTCCTTATTAGCAATCAGAGCTTCATTCTGCCGAACTAACCAACTATCGTTGGGCATATTGTGCCAATCGCACATGTGAAGAGCAAGGCATCTCTGAGCTGAATCATACGAGGATGGAAGGCCTGGACTTATCACCATTTTCCCGGACCTATACGGCAAATTGCCGACAGCTCTCTTAGCAGAAATATCATCAAGGCATAGAAAATGTTTGACCCCAAGTCCAAATCCCAAGCTTTCATGATCAAGACTATGACGCTTTTTCATCCATAGAAAAAACTTCTGTACTTGCAAATCATCCTTGGTACAAGCAATATTACTACTAAGTGAAGTCCCGTAACCCCTCTTCGATCTATCCTTCATAATATCGGATATATCGTGGACCATTGTTTGTATCTCACCCTTATTTGGTGATTTAAAAAGAGCCTCAGGTTCATGGATATTAATTGCGTTCCCTTGCCCAAAGATCAGACTGCCATCCGGGGAGAAGGATGAAACAATGTTTTCCTTCACATTAATTTGCGTAACCAAACCATTTGTGGAAACAGCAATCATTTGGTTCCTAACAAATTTGTGCCAGGAAATATCTGCAATAGTTTGATTCAAATGGTCATCAGTGCGAGCAATTTTCCTTGTCACAATTGAATTGCTGGCTGTCTGAAGATGTACATCATAGAGTTGTACAACCTTGCTATTTTCCGGCAAACCTGCGAGAAGAGACTCCCTAGTGGGGCACCACGCAAGACGTGAAAGGTTTTTGCAATGCTGAAAGGTTAGAAAGGGCTCGCTTAGCCTTCTTATATCCCATATTTTTACACCACCCTCCGCTCTTGCATACGAGACTACTCGATGATCGAAGTAAGGATCAACAGAGAGGAACTCATTGGCTCCTTTCGATAGCACATTTGTGTGTGGCTGTGTACCTACACGTATATCATACATTCGGAGCCACTTAGTTCCCATCCCAACTAGAAGGCAGGATGGCATTTTTGGGATCCAAGCAAGAGACAGAACCGCCTCGCTACTTGCTAGTTCTATCGGAGATGTCGTTTTGGCTGTGTGTGAAGATTGGTGGGGGGCTGTGGCATTTGAAGAGCGTGAATTTGAGTATCTCCACGACCATCCTACATCTGCACCAGCACCACGCCTTTTGGTGCCCTGTAAAGTTACAAAGTTTGTGTTAACATCCCAAATAATTAAAGAGGGCTCTTTACTCTCTTTCTCCAACCCAACAGCAAGCTCATGTTTACGCGTAGGATTCCAGGCCACAACAGTCGATCTTCGTGCTGCACTAGGCTGAAATACCTTGGAAGACAATAGATTTAATGGTGCCTGCGCCCGATGAACACTTTTGCCTTTCCCTTTGCCTGCACCTATGTCTTCAGAAACAATATCACCGCTATTGGAACCTTGATCAATCGTGGATACTTCGTCGGAGAGTGAAGAGGATGATGATGAAGCCGCATCGACCGATACAATCGAAACATTTCCGGATGGCAACCCGAGTGCAACAAGGTCTGGCGTCTCGGGATGTGACGACCAGTCGACACAAGTACAATTCATGACTGATTCCTCCGTTTTACTTGATATTAATCGTATGCCTTCTTTGTTCCACGAATCGCTGTCGTCGTATGTCGCCTGTGGACCAAGACTTTGATCCTGACCGCGGGCCTCGCCATTCCCCTGCGCCTGAGGCCCACCTGATTCTGCCTCAAACACACCTTTATGGCGCGGCAGAGCTGAAATACTGGGAGATAGAGATGTAGATGCTGAAGAGGAGGGCCCTTGTTTAGCAGAAGTGGGGCGCTTGGATGACTGAAGACGGCTCTGGGGAGGCTGGAACTGGCCGTGATGTGAGGTCTGAGAATTTGTACTGCTGACCCAAGTGCGCGTGAGATCGTAAGTTTGTCTCTGCTCGGGATCTGCGACCTGGTAGAGGCGGAGGCCGTGATACGCAACGAGGAATTCATCCGGGCGATGCGGGCTGCAGAGCACTTTTCTCTGGGCCATTCTCAAAGACAGCGGCTGCTACGCGACTCCATTAATTACAATACATACAGTACTTATGTAGCGGCTAGCAATGAATATGACTGTGGTACTGTATGACATATTAAATACATACTTATTACTTACATACATAGCGTATTATTTTAATAATACTTATTATGTTTCTTAGATTTATTTTATCATAAGTCAAACTGGTATTGTGCTAGTTATTACGTAATACTTAGTATATATTATGTATACAATTACATATGTAATACACAATACAAGTAATAAGTCTTAATTATGTCATACTAAATACTAGCACGAGTACTATTAGTATTATTACTACTTAAGTATGTATGTACATAGAACTCGTCTCTTAAATAATTTATGGGGGCTCGTGAGATGCCGTAAATAGACCTTGCTAGAGGGCTCTCCTTCTAGAACAGTTCCCATGGGATCAGGCCCCGCTTCAGCTTCGGCTTCTACTTCTAGCCCTGCTTCTGCCAGTACAGAGCCTGGTTCTGGATCTCCTCCACCTCAATCCAGCTCTGAGTCAGCCTCTACCGCCGATGGCTACGACGATGCCGACATTGATAAAGGTGCTCTTATTTCCGGCTCCCTGTTGCTCTTTGGAATCATTCTTTTTTCGTGAGTCCTTCACTGCTGCTCAATCAAACGATTTGCGAGCTTTTACTTAAAAGCTTTCTTTTCGCACATTCATATCATCGTTGCCTATTGCCTACCTTAACAAAACGTGTTTCCCAATTTGTGTCCGAGCTAGGTTTGTCGAACAGGTTTCATTTCTTATCGCATCCGCATTCAACATAATGGGTGCTTGCCTAGTTTTCCACCACGTCATCCTTTTCGTTGCTACCATTAGCGAGTCGCCGTGGGCAGGAGGCAACGCAATCAATATAATGCTCATCATTTATTGCTTTTATTTCGAGTATGTGAATGGCGTCTTGGCTCCATTTCAAACGAGTCACAACCTTATTATGTCGGCGCTTCCTATAACGACGCCGATGATAGGATTTGTGGGTCGTCGTGGTTGGCTCTCTACTCAGGCCAGCAATTGGATTTTTTTTGGTTTAGCTGCTCTGGCGGCAGCAACTCCGTGGGCAACGCGGTCTCTTAACAATGCAGATTCCCACTTGGAAGCTTACCTCGCCTCGTTCTACAAGATATGTTTTTGGATTCTTTGCAGCGTGGTAAATTTTTTCGCCTTCCTCACTTGTATTCAAGCGGTATGTCAAATTTTTTCCAACCAAGAGACGGGGAAATCAGGCTTTTACATGAAAGTTTGGAAAGCTGTCGTATCTATCAATTCAATGCTCTTATCGTGGTGCACTGGAACCTTCGCGCCCCTACACGGAGCTGCAACCCTATCTAGTAGCATCAGACCCTTGATCCTGTTACTTGCTCATGACTTTTTGTTTCCTAGGTCTGGTTACTTCAGAGGTCGGAAAATTGGTTTGGAGGTTAATACAGAGGAGGGAAAGGAGGATGTCCATCATGATGACCTTGGGCGGGATTCTATCTTTTGGAGGCTAGCATCTTTGATTTCGAGTATTCTCTTAGCCCTAGGACCATGGCTGATGTATTTTTCTGAGTTCCTCTTTGGGATAGATATTACTTTGTCAAGCTGGTCGCAAATGTTTGATCATGCTGTATCCTCAACCATATTTTGGGTCATTTGCTGCGTGCTCAATATCATTAGTGTTGTATTGATGCTCGACAAGTATGTGACGTTTGTCTGGTGTTTCAACGAACGGGCCTCCGTGAATGACTGGGGAAGTATCGGTAAAGATCTATACGAGGCGGGAATGACACAGCATGTCCTGTGGTTTCAATGGCGAGAGGGATTTCTTCCGCCCGTACAACCAGGATCAAATTTGGTCACATCCTTAATAGTGCCAGTTGCTTTGCCCCTTCAGCGCCTTCTGCTGCAGTACATTGAGCAGGATTTTGATAAAAACATTAAAGACCAAGACATAGCCGACAAGATTTACTGGGTCGCTTGCATTGCATCATATGCACTGCATATGGCATTTTTTTACCTTCCTCACTGGATATTTGCAGATCAGCTCTCTGATGAGAACTTGAGTGTGGGCACAATAGCTTTAGAAGCCTTCATTATGTTTCCTTTTCACGCTTTGTCGTCTTTTTTTAGTTTCTGGGGGCTGTGCTCTTTAATCAACCTCTGGAAACTTTTCCAATCCTACGACTCGATATGGGGAAAAGATTCTAATGAGGACTTTGAAAATGAAAAGCAGGATGATCCTAACATATCAGAAGAAGAAAAAGTGAAAAAGAAAGAACATCGGGAGCATTCCGCCAAGGTGTTCCTTTGGACCACCCTAAATAGTCTTGGATTTCAGCTCTTCTGGGGTGTGTGTGCACCAGTACAGCCAGCACACAGTTTGATGACTGTGGCGTTATTAGTTTTGTTTACTTCTCACCAAATGAGTGAGGAATTTGACGGTGTTTACTTGACCCGGATAGTCACGGCGTTGGGTTTTGTTTCGCCGTGGATCATTTGGTTCGGTTTGGAATGGATTGGCTGGGAAGGAGGGGAAAGCCTTGTAGGCAAGGCCCTCTGGATGTGGCTGTGGTGTGTGGCTTGTAACACTGCTGCCCTATGGATTATGATTTGGAGTTTTCGCATGTGGTATCTCTGCTCCGAACGATTCAGTGATGGGGATTGTGACAATGCGGAGAGGGATATTGCAGAAACATATATAACAATGTTTTCAGGCACTGCTCTAGTATTTTTGCACGGGATCCTTTTTCAATGCTACTATGGCGTTTTTGTTCCTCTCACAAAAGACTACAGTGTTCTGTTATCTAGCCTTCCAGCAATATGCCTAGCTGGTAAGTACGCATCAATTTTCACTTACGGTGTTTTCTGCCTCACACATGCCCTGTGCATTCACATCCAGGGTCATTGTGCATCGGCAGCCACTTGATGCTCCCTCTCACTGTAGTATTACCCTGGTGGTTCTGCACCTACTGGAAAGATTCTTTTGTGAGTAATACGACCGCGCAGTTTGAGAAAGGTTCTAGTTCCAATTTCATATCATCTTATCTTTTCCTATATCGTTTCGCCAGATAAACTTCTCGCAGGATGTAAGCGAGCATTCACCAGAAACACCAAATTTTGGAGAGGTGGTAATAACATTAGTTTGGGTATTGGTTTTACTTGTAGCATGTTTCCATGCCTTTCGATACGCAAGCCAAGAATTTCTGAATTCGCTTTTCGAAACAGAAGAACAAAGGTCGTCAAAAGAAATTGTCGTCACAAATCAATCAGTACCAAAAATATAGTGTGTTTTAATAAATTGTAAAAAAAAATTAACACCTAAATCTACCTTCTAAAAGAACCATCGAATCCATCAAAGCCAGCCAACAGGAAAACTCTATAGTATTTTTTTTTTTCAAGCTTGGAGCACCAGTTCCACGAAGAAGTCAGGCGGCCATCGATACAGGAACCTCCATCATCTCCACTTCCGTCAAAGCCGTGCTTGAAATAATCACACAAAATAGTTTTTTTAAGCATCTCGGACCCGCCGAAGCTTGAGTCGAACCAGGAGCTAATATCAGGGTCTTCAGCAAGTCCATCAATACTCTCTATGACAGTCACAATGGGTCGAAGGATCCTTGAAACCTGTGTGTATTTATCTATAAAAACTAGAGTATTGGGAACATCACGGTCACCAAGGTGCACGACACTGATGCCTTTCCAGCTCCCCTTTACCTTCGACTTAACGTGTCCAAGTATCTTTTGCATTGCGTGACCCACTCTGGGAGCACCTTGGACCCTGTTCATCCCCTGTCCTGTGTTCCGAAGTCGATATGGATTGCTTGGAGAGAGCATATCAGAGTCAGCATTAAACCAAAGCCTGAACATGTTATTCATTATGTGGCTCCAGAGCGTCAAAGTCTGAAGCACAAAGGAATACTGAGTTGGATGCGTGTGGGATATACAGGATCCATTCTTACCGCACCAAATCTGGAGTGACAACTCCTTTGACTCTGGCGCAGAATGGTAAAAGTGCTCTTCGAGAAGTGCGATCATCTTCTCTACAGGGTCTCTATTACCAGCTAGATACGCATTGTGATCCGAGATGCTAGATATTACCCTTAAGATATCTGCTTTGCTAAGCTCATCCGACTCGTAAGCTTTGCATAGCTCGCCAGCGGCCATCTTCTTTGCTTTCACTGCTAAATCAATATCCTCTCGTGACTTTGTATGTAATTGCGACACATCTTGTGTGGCTTTCAGAATACGGTGATCTCTGAGTATGCCTACGGCTCTCTTCGACTCGAGAAGGCTCCGAACAGTTTGAATCGGCCTATGTGTATTAAATCCGAGATCTTGAACCATTGACGGCGAGACAGCGTCCATCATTACCCACATCAGCTTTCCATATGTGGAGCGCATTTTTTCTGGATTGAGTATTTTATGTCTGCGACCAATTTCCATAACATCCCTGAACAGGTCGGCATTGTCCTCCATTGAACGCCCCGTAATCATGCGTTTGCCAAGCTTCAAGTCAGACGCAAACATCAGACCAGATATTGTCTCAAATATCTCGCAAAGCTCCTTTTTGATTCTTGACGATTTTGCGTAGTACGACATGACATCTACCTTATCTGTGTATTCAGAGACATAAAGCGTCCCTTCAAGAAGGGCAAGAAGATCGCGCTCTTCGTCCGTAAGTCTGAGAGGAATTGTCGAACAAAGATCTTCGATCGAACCAGGTAAAGTTTTATGGACTGCTTTCTGGTCTTTAATATCAGATTTTTTGTCTTCTTCTTCGAATGCCGAGGAAGTGTTTGCTGATGAAGTCTCACCTCCACCGATTAAGTAATTTATAGAGCCCGAAACAGCACCAGCTACAGTTGTGGCCGCATCAGTGACGGTATCAAAAAATCCACTTGTCTGTTCATTTTAATATTAAAAGGCAGAGGTAGAAAGGTAAGCAAGAGCGAGGCCATAGAAGTATTTTATGCGACGACGATACATTTTCAAGCCTTACCGTGCCAGAGTTGAAATCTATGGCATCACCATCTGTGCAGGGTACCTTCTCGCCATCTTTCATCACTGTTGTGGCATCGTAGCGAAACTTTTCCTCCTCGGTGAGCTGCTCGTTACGCTGAAGGCGCTGCTCTAGCTTGGCATCCTTGAGCTTTAGTTCGGCCTGAGAAAGCATCTGACGGATCTTGGATACCTTTTCAATTAGCTCAAGAGTCTTAGCGTAGTCCTCATCGGTGCCACGATCCCCCTCAACGAGCCTGCGCTCGGCTTCCTCAACCTCTTGCCTATGTATATCAGCATCCATAATCGACTCGTACAGTAATAAGTCTTACTAGTAATACTAAGTAGTAAGGTACTAGAGTAGTTAGAGTAGTACGAATATGAGTAGAATAATCGTACATACAGTTTACATGTACATACATACTCGTATTTAGTATTTTTAATAACACCCTACTAAGACTTAATATTACATAATTAGTAGAGTACATACGAGTATGTAAGTACGAGTAGAGTACTGAGACTCTACGAGCAAGAGTCTAAGTAGTACATTGTACCAGGAGTAGGCTCTGATACAATGATGCCTTACCTTACAACTGTACATACATACTTACATACTTGATATATCAGATAGAGTACATAAGTACTCTACGAGTACGAGTAGTAAAGTAAGGTATTTACTATTAAGTACAGTAGTAACAGTACGTACTCTACTTATTAGAGATTGATAAGTATTATCTTCGAGTACGAGTACTCGTATGATTCTTTTAGTGTAAGTACTAGTACATACATAGATCTACTTACTATTCTAGACTCTACTCGTAGAGTCTAAGTACTATACGAGTAGTTATTATTAGATATATTATAAATTTATATATTGTATGTATGTACAATTAAATTTTAAATACCAGGTTATGCCGTAGGCATGGCTATGCACGTATGTACATACGAGTAGTACCTTACTCTACTTACCTAATAGTAAGACTAGTAGTACCCTACACTGTACTGTACTAGTCTTACCTTAGTACGATCAAGTAGAGTAATAGCAGCTAGCTGCTAGAGTATTACGTACTAATAGAGTAGTACCCTTTTATAACACACTACTCGTATGCACTTAAGGTATTACTTACGTAGAGTATAGTACAGCTAGCTAGCTAGGATCGAATAGGACCCTGGAGCCTGCGAAATGTCTACTTTCCTCTCGAAAACTCTAGAAAGCTTCACAACAGCAGGGGCAGAGCTTCAGCTCTCAATCTCTTTTTATCTCGCCCCCCTCCCGCTTTTGTCTCCTCTATTTCTCTAGCTCTCGAGAAAGAGAGTGGCTCGTAGACTTACCTTCTCATTTCATCTATCACGGCTTTATTACCCCTTTGCGTTGTTGGCAGGTGGCCCCAAATTTCTATTGCACACAGATTTTTAAAAACAATGGCTTCTGCCAACAGAGAGACGATATCTGCTGAAAGTACTAGCCGAAACCCTACTTTTATTTATGATGCATTTTTGTCTCACGATCGGGGAGATGAAAATCGCAAAAGAGTGGTCCAAATCAGTGAGGCCTTGAAAGGGATGGGAATATGCTGTTTGTTGGGACATGCACAAATGGATGCGGGGGATAAGCTAATCGACACAGCCATAGCGAGGGGGATTCGAGAATCACGCAAGTTTGTCATGTTTTGCACGAAAAATTATTCCAATGTTTGTAAAAGGGAAGTTGATTTCGCTTTTACTCAAGAAAAAACGTTGATACCTGTATTAATGGGGGGGGGGCTACCCAAGTGATTGGCCAAAATATGATATGCGGATTGAAATGACCGAGAGCCCGATCGCCGATGAAAAAATTAAGGAGTTGGCGGAGAGTATTCGAAGCCGGAATTCAACACACAGGACACAATTCTCTGTCCTGACCTACAATATTCTTGCTGCCTCGCTCAGTAGCAACACTATTCCGTGGATTTGCAGCCTTAGTGACAACCTGATCCAGGATGATGAGCTGCAGGCGGCACTTAGAGCAAATACGAGTGGACATGATCCCTTATCTCCGAAACAAGCGTGGGAGGGGTTCATGAACACTTATTTAAATCCCGAGTACCTCCGGCACTTCCAGTAAGCCTATTTTTTTATTCTAGCCCTGTGATATTCATGAACTCACTGATCACACGCGTAGTTCAAATTTTAGCCCAGTATGGCCAAAGCGCGAATCTGTCCACATGAAAAGACTTTGGGGAATCGGACAGCTTGATAAACAAGAACACCTCCCTGAAATATTGAGAGAAACGATAACCGTCGTCTCGCATGACAAAATTTCTTATATTGAAAGAGAGGATGCGAAGTCCGAAGATAAAGAAGTAGTAGTTTTTGCGCGCACAATGAAAGGTCTTCTCTTCGAGCACCTTGGAAGCAATCTTGGAGCGCGGGTCTTCAGTGATATTAAAGCTCGGGACGCAGAATTAAAGTGGGGTTGTCGTGGTCCACAAATTTTGCGTCGGGTGCTGGGATTCGACTTCTCTTCCGGTGGAGTTTCAAGCAACCTAAGCCCAGGTTTTTTGGAAAATTTAGATAAACCAGACATAGTTTTTTTACAGGAATATGATTCCGAGGAGCTTCAAGAGGCGGATTTTGGTAACGGTGAGGCATCGAGCTTCCGTTGTGCCATAGAAAATGCTGGCTATGACTCACTAGTCTTCCTGAAACCTGATGGAAAACCATTTGTTGCTACATTCTGGCGAAAAGATCGCTTCTGTGTTGCTTCTGGTGCTTTGGAACCAGGTGGTGGTCGCACTGTCAGCACTGGTACTGGTGCCTTGAGTGGTTCAATTTTTTGTGACGATCTATTTTCAAAGTGGCACCCGTGGGAGAAAGACAGGACTTCTTTTCGCAAGTCCGAGCTGCTCAAAGAGAAGCAACGCAGGAGTGTAGGGATGGTAAAACTGCGGTCTAAGCAAGATCCGCAATTGGCTTTGTGGGCCGTTAACACGCATCTGATGACCGATTCTCGAGATTGTAATTTAACCAATGCTTATCCAGGCGAGGTGCGAGCTGGTGAGCTTGCCGAGATGAAGAGGCTCATTCATTCACGCTGTGCTGTTGGCCAGCCGCAACCTGTTGTAATCGCGGGTGATTTTAATACACAGCCCACGAGTATGGATATATTTCAGGGGTCCGTGCAGGCTTCTAAAGAGGCTTTGGCCACAGGGCTTGCTGTGCCTTCAAAGCTTAACTTGGATACGGGCTTTTGCGATAAAGACGAGGACAAGTATTTAGACTGGGTTTCAAATGGAGGATTGGTCGAAGCTTTTGCAACAAAACATCGGTGGGACGGCAAACATGCCAAAAACTGGCCGACCTCTATTTCTTCGAAAAGGAGTGAGCACATTGATTATATATTCTATACACCCGGCCTACTTTCTCTAAAGGCCCTTGCGCTGCGATCGATTTCCCCCCGAGACAAGATGCCCAATGCCGAGGAACCATCCGACCATTTACCTCTCGGGGCAATTTTTGATTTTACAAAGCAAAGCGGAAGTGGTTCAGCCCTGTAGGTATAAAATTTTAATATTGGCATAGTATCAGATAAATGTACTTTACTATCCTTGCTATGCACAAGCAGGGCTTATTAGGTAGAGTTACTTAAAGCCGGGTTAAAACTTAAAGTATGCTCAGGGCCATATATGCCGTAAGGTGTTTCTCTACTAGCTCCAGTAAGATCTTAGATCTAAGATCTTACGAGTACGAGTACTCTATTAAGTAATAATACTTATATATCCGTAAGTATTAACTCTATTATTAAGACTTATTATATACAGTAAGTATACAGTACTAAAGTAGTACAGTATCAGATTCTACTCTACTTATTACTTTAATTTACGAGTAAGCACAGTAAGTAAGTATTACTTAATATCTATGTACTTTACTCGAATACTATTATTAATTAACTTACTTAAAATTAATAATAACACAATGTCCAACATACCGGTCCTACTAGTCATCCCGTAAGTAAGCCTTATTAATTATTAAGTATTACTTATCTACGAGTACATAGAATCTAGATACAAGTAAGTAATACTTAGTAAGTCATACAGTAATACATACGAGTACGAGTACTGTATGTTTCTTAGATTTAGTTCGATACATACTAGTACGAGTACTCGTACGACTCACGAGGTATATCTAAACTTCTAAAGACTCTATTTAATACTTAATACTCGTATGTGCATACTCGTATGTACGAGTAATAAGTCTACTACTTAGAAGTCTGTCTACCTTACTCGTATGTAGAGTACATATGTCATACATACTTATATTACATATTGTACATGCAATGTCATACTTACTTATGAGTAAGGTATTACATACTCGTAGAGTCCTATGTAGGAGTCTACCTTACCTTACGTCGCACTTACGAAGTTACGAGTACATTGTATTACATGTCAATACTAGTACTCGTATATTGTATTACTTACTCATGCTTGTACATACGTAAAAAATAAATCTAAGAAACAGTATGACAATGTATTATCTAATACTGATACGAGTACTAGTATGTACATATTACG
>JACLAD010017337.1_pt1 | contig 14034 bp, 7 predicted proteins | sample 8027901 | NCBI WGS metagenome assembly JACLAD01 (sample SAMN15725071, study PRJNA655200) | protist metagenome | isolation source: fluorescence activated cell sorting (FACS) single amplified genomes of... | place: Spain: Blaines Bay Microbial Observatory, Mediterranean Sea | collected 2016-07-05
AAATACAACTAATAGCGCCGGCACTTTTAGTGTTTCTATTACACATCACAAAGACATTGACTATGGCGTGGCAGCATATTATTACCAAAAATATATGACAGATATACGTGATTCAAAGGCAAATTGCCTTCAAAGAATCCATTTAAGTTGGGGGAGGGCATCGATGAATTATTTCACAACAAGCGAATTTAAACACAGGCCAGTAGACGAGCAGGTGTTAAAAGACAACCCAGAATACACGGATATGAACATGGTAACGTCATATATTTCGCTCAAATTTAACACAAATCAACCACGTTGGTTTTATGTTGTATTAACAAATTGTGCATATGATAAAAATTATTATAAAAATTTGCATCGAATAAAGTACATGGGGAACAAAAAAGACGAAGAGTATTTTAGAAGTAACAATAGCATAATTTATAAAAACTTAGGAAACATAAGTTTAAAACCAAATCAAGGTCCGATTTACGCCACGTTTAACTTTACATTCACAAATGGAAATGCCATGCGGAGTAGACACTTTTCATTTAATGAATTTGATGACTTATTAATTGCAATTACTTTTTTTATCATTTATTTAATATTATTTGCTACTTATTTATGTATGAAAAAAAGGCACCAAATAGATCAACAAGCGGTAATGGATCAAGCGGTGGTGCGAACACGATGAATGATAGTTATGGATATGGACTAGTAAGTCAGCATAAAACGGTGACCTTTCTCGGAATATCTGTATTATTACAGTTAATTGGCAATTGTATAGATGTAATACGTTTAAATGACTATAGCGATACAGGTATACAAGACGAGACCTTTCGTTATTTCGAAGCTATCAGCTTAGGGTTTCATCATATGTCAGATGTTGTATTTGTATTAGATATACTGTTAATTGCAAAAGGATGGACGGTAATACGACGTAAGATAAGTGCAAATGGTCGAGTTAAATTAGCCATAGCGATGACAACGTATACTATTTGTGGCATCTTTTCGATAAATATTTATCAAAATTTAAAAGATGAAGACCGTATTGATCAAAGTTCACTATATTCCTCTGATGCTGGTTATGTCATAGTTATCCTTCGTTGTTTAATCTTTTGTTGGTATATGCGTTCAGCATACACAACATTTACTAAGCCATCCTTTAAACGGAAAAAGAGATTTTATTTTTACTTTTTTATTGCATCTATCTGTTACCTGATAATTGTACCATTGGTATTTGTAATATCAGATAGTTCGCAATTATATAATCGTACTAAACATAGTAATTGGGCAAGTAATATTTTAATCACATTAGGTCATATGTCATTTTTATATTTATTTTGGCCATCTAATTATAATACTTATTTTCCATTTGCATTTGAAACAAAAGAGCAAGAGATGGCACGTATGGATGCATTTAAAAGACGGTCAGAGACTTTGTTCAATAGACAAGCTGGAGCTACTATTAGTAATGGCAATAATCCAGAAAATAATATAAATGGTGTTGAACATGGTTTTGGACCTCAATATAATACTACTACTACTACTAATAATAATTCTACGAAAAATATTCGAAAAAGAAGTAGTCACCGAGTGTCACGCGCATCTATTAGTGGTGGTAGCCAAAATGTATCACCACGTGCAAATATTACAAGTTTAAGTCAAAGTTTAAAAAGCAAAATCAAAGTAATATATGATTATAGTGAAGATTTGGATGAAGCAATTTCATTATTTTTTGATGAGGAGGATGATGTAAATATGCATCAGAAAGAATGATTTTGAACAGGGGGTTATATTTTGCTTCTATCAAAAATTTTGAAATTTTAAAAACAACAAAAGGCTGAGCAAGCCTGGCAAGCCAATTCTGTGGCACCTCTATGCACGTGTTAGTCTTATAATACAGAGTATTTTCTTTAATAATATTAATACTAAATTGATATCATACGTAGCATTAATAATATCCTTTATTTTTTTATTTATTAAAATATATCTCATTAGTATGCTGGTATGCATAATTTTTCGATATTAAAATTAATCTCCCTGCTATACTACAGCTGGACAGGTATAATAGTTGTTATAATATACTTGATAGTAACATTACCAGGTATAGCTCTAGTTATAATATATATTAAACACTATCATATAAACGTTAAATACTATACCAAGCTAGGTAGCCTGTGGCTAGCCTGGCCAGCTATATAGCCAGATAGCACCGCAACCTGGCACACTCCCCAACAGAATATACATGTATATTATTTTTATATGTGGTATTATATGAATAAATACTCGTCGAATAATAACTGTAAAAAAGAACCAACGTATGTACCAGTAAAAAATCAACAATCATATTCTTTTTCAGACATTTATTTCATTAAGTATTTAAACAATTTTAGATCAACGCGCATTCGCACACACACATACACATATATAGATAAAAATTGAATACACGATAAAATAATTATCAATATGATCAACAACCGTAGACTTATTCCATTAACGGTTTTAACAGTGTTTTACACAATAATACCCTTCTTTCTTATTACACAGTGTAATAAATTAGCACAAGCAAGAATAGTAGATCGTGAGATTAACACAGCTGAATCGTTTTTCTATGTAGATAGTTTCTGTTTTAATACCCAAGAAGAACAAACAACTAGTAACGAGAACAACACGCATGGAGCTGTTCGTCACGACGGTATCTTCAAGGTTGAAATGACATACAGCAGGAATGTGAGTTACGGTTTAGTATTTTATAAATATTTCAATACAACAGCAATGTGGGAACTTTTTAACGAACAATCAAATTGCCTTTCAAGAATTGCTAAATCCAGCAACAACTATTTCTCAACAAGTTCATTTATTACAGAGCCAGTAACAGCTCTAAAGGACGGCAAGTATAGGAAAGACGGCCAGTATATTAAAGCTACACAAGATTTTGAATTTAAGTTGAGCCGACCAACTTGGTTTCTTATTGTGTTAACAAATTGCGACTGGAAAGAAGAATATTTCAAGTGGGAACAACAAGATTTAGATGCGATTGTCTCAAATTCTAATCAAGGTTCAATTCATACTGACTTTAGGTTAACGATGCTAAATGGAAACGGCCCCTTCAGGCATTTTTCATACAATGAATTTGACGATTTGCCAATTGCCACTGTATTTTTTTTGGTTTATATAATTTTATTTGGTATTTATGTGGTTATAAGTACCTGTTTATCGAAAAAAACTACATCAAATGGGTCAGATTCACCTAGCAGTATAAATCATGCAGTAAATAATAATTGTGGATATAGATTATTAAGTCAGCATAAAACGGTGAATTTTCTTGGGTTCTCTATATTATTAAAATTAATTGGTAATTTCATAGATCTAGTACGTTTAAAGGACTATAGCACTATCGAAACCGCTTCAGGGCATGAAGGGAATGGAGGTATCCAAGATCTCAACTTCTACACAGCTGAAATGATCGGTTTGGTATTTCATCATATGTCAGATGTTGTATTTGTATTAGACATCATGTTAATTGCAAAAGGATGGACGGTAATAAGACGTAAAATAAGTGCAAAAGGCAGGATTAAATTAGCAATTGTGATGACATTATACTGGTGTGCTGGAATGTATGCTGTAATTATCTACTCGGAAGGGGGGTTTTTTCACGGAATAGACCGTATTGAGAATACTTCATATTATACAGGACGTAGTGGTGCGTTTCTTGTATGGACTCGTTTTGGCATTTTAGCTTGGTTTATGTTTTCAGCATATACAACATTTACTAAGCCATCTTTTAAACGAAAAAGAAAATTTTACAAAATTTATTTTACGCTTGGGCTCTTATATTTACTTATTATCCCTGTGATTGCCGTATTGTCAACAAATTTTGGTGTAGGTTCTCGTAAAAAATGGGTCAGTTGGACAAGTAATATTTTTATCACATTAGGTCATATGTCATTTTTATATATATTTTGGCCATCTAATTATAATGGTTATTTTCCATTTGCATTTGAAACAAAAGAGCAAGAGATGGCACGTATGGATGCATTTAAAAGACGGTCAGAGACTTTGTTCAATAGACAAGGTGGAGTTACTACTAGTAATTCCAGCGGAAGAGAAGATGCTGGTATTTTCAATGGTAATGATAAGAGTGAAGTTGAAAATGGTTTTGGACCTCAATATAATACTACTACTACTACTAATAATAATTCTACGAAAAATATTCGAAAAAGAAGTAGTCACCGAGTGTCACGCGCATCTATTAGTGGTGGTAGCCAAAATGTATCACCACGTGCAAATATTACAAGTTTAAGTCAAAGTTTAAAAAGCAAAATCAAAGTAATATATGATTATAGTGAAGATTTGGATGAAGCAATTTCATTATTTTTTGATGAGGAGGAAGATGTAAATATGCATCAGAAAGAATGATTTTCATTTTTAAAATAATTTAATTATAAATGTTATAAAATACATACACTGATTATACACACATTAACAAAAAAAAACACATATTTTACACGGCCACGGAAAGTAAAATTATATGATTAAATATAAACTTAAAAGATTTTAACCATCAAATAATATGATATCATAATATATATATCATATATCATATCATATCATAATACGAATATCATATATCATATTTAAAATTACACATCCTGATGCTGCGTAATTACATTAATCAGCGTATCGCAACTATTAAATAATATACGAAGTAATATATATACTCGTATGTTAATCTTTTTAAATTTTAAGTAAGAGAATTTTTTATATACTCGTATGTTTAAGAATCATTACTACCCTTATCCACAATTTTCTTTATACTCCAGCGGCGATGAAAATACCATATTTTTGAATTTTCTAGCTTGATTGGAGGAAGATCTAATTCTGGGTCACGTTTCAAGATATGCTCTATAGTTTCCATGTTCCAACCACGTGCTTTTGTTTCCACTTCAACCACACACACTTCCTTTGATGGTAACATCGGGATTTCAATTATAATCTTCTTTCTTCTCATCCTGTATGATCCTTTATGTACATTTCGATTTTGTAAATTGAATTTTCTTTCAAATTGTTCCGGTGGAGATGGACTACAACAATAAAGTACTTCGCCATTATTATTAAAATATAAATAACGATAGTATCTACACCACAATACTTGACCAGCAGGGACTTCATCCCACATCGAAGGCGCTTGTCTTCTACGAACATATTTGTATTCTTGGCAGTAATATCCATTCAATTTTGCATATGGGCGTTGCATGAAAACACTTCTCCAAGAATTATGCGAAGACGGCAATATTTCTGGAAGATAATATTGCGGCGGTTTGAAAATAATTTTACATACAAACTTCCAGAAAAAATCATTGTCTTTGTGTTCAATAATTCGTTGCAGACTTTTGGACGTATACATCAATCTCCCAGCCATATCCACCGGCAACAATTTAACAATGATTAAAAACAAACCAACTTCGGCTAAACAAAAATTAATGAATAAATTATTCTCTTCATTACTATTATTAACAAGATGACTTACAATATTAGCATTAATATTATCATCTTCCGTTGCATATGATGTATTGTTCTTATTAGCATTGCTGTTATCATTATTATTATTATTATTACCAGTAGCAATAGCAGCAGTGGTCGCAGCAGTGGTCGCGGCAGTAGTAATGCTTGCCATTGTTTGATTGCAGTATTCCTCTTTCTCTCTCTCTCTCTTCTCAGTACATTTCACATGCTTACCTATTCTACTACCTTTTCTCCTATTGTTTTTGTAATATTTTATTGAAATATAAATAAAAATCAGTTGCATGTAGTAATAATAAAAAGAAGTAGTAGTAGTGTGTGGCACTACTGTGTGCTACTGTAGCGCTTGCCAGAGTAGTGCTATACTGTGCTATTTTAGAACTATACATGTATTAATAGTAAAAGTTGTTCGAATTGGACGAAGAAGAATGCCAGGAATGCGAATAATTGAAATTATTGTTTATTTTAATGCTATTTACCTGTATTATTTCATATGATTTTTTTCACAGGATCAAAAAAGTGGAATTTTTAAATAGGGGAATAATAGCATTACTAGCACTGACACAGAGAGGCCAATCTGGTAGAGCTCCCAATGGCCTTAAATGTTTAAATAGTATGAAAATAACATTACAAGCAACTCTTTACTGGCATAATAATTATTATTACTACCCAATTTTGCGGAAATAATTCGAACCCAGATGAAAATTCAATGAATAATTATAAAAATGAGCCGGAATAGTACAACATATGCAACCATATCTATATCAAGGATATATATATTTCCTATAGTAGGTTCTTGTTGATTTTTTTCTCTCTCTCTCTCTCCTCTCTATGCATATATACGCACATGGAATTAAGTTTGTGGTGTTTTTTTGGTTTGGTAATTTCTCCCTGGTAATTCAAGTTTCAATTTACATGGCTAATAGAATTGTGGTCGATCCCGAAAATTTAAGCCGGTTGAGGCAAAATTTCTGCAAATTAATAATCCATATTTGCATATTTTTATATTTTCTTAGAAAGTACATGAATCATCAGGAATTACAACAGGTAAGTGAAACTGTAGATAAAGTACATAAGGAAGTGTTATTTAATTGAATTGCTTTTTAAAATAAAGAAATAATAATAAATAAGAAAGATGCAAGGGACATGGAAAAATATAACAGGTGGAACAAAAGGTTTTTTTTCCATATTTAATAATGCAAATGTGAATATTGATAGTAGTAGTAGTAGTAGTAGTGATGATAAAGAGAAGAAAGAATCAATCCACTCCGCCGACGAAAAGATTTCTAATTATAAAACATTAACATTAACAGTGGAAAAAAGTGCACTGTTAAATTTTTATAATAGTAGCAATGGGCATGAATGGAATAAATCAACAAACTGGGGTTCTAATGAAATCCCTGTATCTGATTGGTATGGAATTGAAACGCATAAAGAAACTGGATTAGTAAAATCCATAAGATTATCAGAAAATAATTTAGTTGCAGTATTAGATACATTAGTACCCCATATCAAGGCATTAAGAACATTGGAAGAATTATGGTTAGCCGGAAATCATATTTCTGGGGAAATACCAATTTTGTTATCTAACAGCAATGAAAATTTAATCAAGCTAGATTTAAGTCGTAATCTTTTAATTGGTACTACACCTAAAGAATTTGCATTAAATAAACAATTAACATGGTTAGACTTTTCTGGCAATGGGTTAACAATATTTTATCAATCAAATGCGACTAATATTGCTTCCATAGCGATGAAAAAACATAAAACAACGATACATAATAATTCAGCAGATTCGATTTCACTTTCTGCTTCATCGTCGTCGTCGTCAACAACAACAACAACAACAAAAACTACTACTACTACTACTAGTAGTAGTAGTAGTAGTAGTGCTAATGCAAATAATAATAATAATAATATCCATAAATTAAAATCCGTTTATATCACATCAAATGTATTACCACCTGTTGATTGTGAAGCTATCATTAAAATGGCTGAACATCATGCAACTTCGCATGGAGGCTGGCAAACAGAACGACATCAAATGTATAAAACAACGGATATTGATGTTCGACATGTGCCATTGCTTTTGGAACATTGTAATTTAAAATTAAAAGATTGTATATTGCCAGTCCTGTCTAATATATTTGATTTGCCATTAAATGTCATTGCAATCGATGATTTATTTGTAGTAAAATATAAATGTAATAATATCAACGAGAAGGAAGTTTCGCAAACATCTTTAGCACCACATCGAGATGACTCTGTTTTGTCTTTCGTAATATTATTAAATACATCGGATTCATTTGAAGGCGGAGGAACAGAGTTTGTTGATTTTCGCCCGCCATTTATTGCTGCGCCACAGGATCAAGGTGCAATGGTTAGTTTCTGTGGTTTACAACGCCATGCTGGTAAAAAGATAACTACAGGTCAACGCTTTATTTTAGCTGGTTTTGTTCGTGTTAACGATAAAGGCAATGCGACTAAAAAGAAAGGTGAAGAATTATTCCCAATTTTAACAGAGTAGTGAAAGAAACAGAAAACGAGTTTTTGAGACTCGTTATAAGAACGAAAAAGTACACCCTCAAAGTGTTATATATCATAAATTTTAAAAATGTGTTACGAAGGAGCTCGTAATTTTTGCGGAGGAGAACGCACCACGTATGCATATGCATACGACTTCGTAAATATTTTATATGCATATATATAAAAAATCATATCATACGTTAAAGCAATATTAAAAATTTTAAATGACCTAGACATGTACCCCGAGACACGATTTATTCGTTTTCTTATACGAGTAAATTCTGATATTAAAAAGCGTGCGTGTAATTATTTTTACATTTTCTTCCAAAAAAAAAAGTTTGAATTTTTTTAGTTTTAAAAAATTCCGACACTCCTTCAAAATCTCTCTCTCTCTAACTATCATTATTACCAAACTTAATCCTTTTTATGAAATTTATTTTGCTGGCCAGGCGAAAAACAAAATCTACACACACGCTTAAGCCCAAATTTTTAATACCGTATCCCATGAACCTGTACAAAATGCATTACCATCTGGTGACATACCAACCGTTGATACACGATTTTCATGTGTATGCATTAATGATGAACTGGCACCTAATCGTATTGGTTCCTTGTTTTGGTCCAACGTGTTCCACATCATACAATTATAATCATCTTGCCCGGCAAATATAATACGTCCACTTTTTGATATAGCAACTGAGGTAATACCATGTATAACACCCTCGTCACTAAATTTTGCTAACTCTCGATTGCTTCTTATATCCCACATACGCACTGAAGCATCATCGGAACCAGTCACAAATGTAAATCCATCTTTACAATATTCAACACAATTGATATCTGCCTCATGACCCCAAAATTCGAGTGTTGGTGACAGTGGTTGCCTTTTATCCCATACCTTTGCTTGCGTATCACATGAACCAGAAACGAATTGATTTGGATCATTTGGATTAATAGCAATACTCATGACATCAGATGTATGACTACTAAATGTGGATATGGCTGTACGAGTTGGTATATCAAACAACATGCAATTATGATCCCCGGAGGCAGTTAATATTTGTTTGCTATTGACGAAACGACAGCATGATAAATATCCATCATGCCCAGCTAATTCTGCATTTGGTCCACGTTCCTGGGACCACGTATCATCAACTACAAATATAGAACATAAGTTATCCAATCCACCACATGCAACTGTACGTGATGAAGGTGATGTCTGATCAAATGCGCATGTCATCACCCATGAAGAACGCAATGGCACAGCATTTAATTTATTCGTCGTTAAACCATCCCATATAATTAATTTACCATCTTGTGATGCACTAACTAAACGTCTGGAATCCCCTGACCAATGCATTGCATATACTTTACCGTAATGTCCTTTTAATAATTTTCTTTGCTTTATAAATGTTTTATCTGGAAAATTTTTTTCTGAATCCAAACCATTTGAATTATTGTTATTTACAGCAGTTTGTAAATTGCGATGTGCATGGCATTCAGGACTTTCAAAATCAGCATCGTCAAAACATGGCAAATTTTTTTCTTCACGCATTTTTGCCACTTGACCTCTTAATCCCAACGCTTCACTTTGCAATTTTTCCGCCGTTTCCATTATTATATGTTATTTAAAAATGATTTTTTTTTGTCTCTATCTATATGATATATTATATATATCTCCAAGTATATTATAAATGATCTTTTGTATAGTACCGCCCACCTTTTAAAAAGAAATAAAACCCAACAACAACAATAGTAATATTGTTAAGCAAGCAGTATATGTTGATATATATTATCATATATCCAACATCACTTTCTATTCTACACATGTACATATATATATGTGATGTGTCCATCCTCATTTATTCATTTATTTGTGTGTTTTTTTCGTTTATTCTGCAAGGTGGATCTTCATATGGTGATAGTTGTACTTGGTAGTATACAAAAATATAAATATACGGCCGGTGTGTTCCGACTACGAAAATTTAAGATATTTTAAGATATTTCAGATCATCTAATGCTACGTACATGCTATGTAGATAGGAGCATTATAACAACGAACAATACGAAATATATATACCAAAATAATATTTAGTTACTATTTACCTGTTATTTTATTAAAGCTTGTTTCCTCATATAAATGGAGAGTGGTGTGTGACGACAGCCTTTTGTTTTTTTACAGATTTATTTATTTATTTTTGTAATTAGAAGTCTAATTGTGAAAATAAAAATTAGATATTGGCGGATAATGATTACCCCATGTATTTCCTGACCAAGTAGTAAATGGTGATGTATAATATGCAATAGCCTCAATGATATAGATATATATTCTTGTAGAGAGTAGTTCAACTTAAACTTAAGCTAAAAAAAGGTGCTTATGTTGCCACATGCTGTGCCACACAGATGTTATCTTCTATCATGCATTAGTACTGTATTTACTACTACTATTACAATAATCTTTTCCCATTTCTTTTATATGGCAGCTGTATACCAGATACCAGGTAGAGCTAGAGCTAGCTATGGATGGTGCTATTACTACCACTACACAGTATACTACTACTATTATTATATATCTTCTTGTTTTTATTATTATTATTCCTGCCTTCTGGCCTTATGTGCTTATGTTGCTTATTTATTATTATTATTATTATTATCGAATAATAAATAATAATACAGTAAGTCATAAATACCTATAATATGAATAAACATAAATATATTGCAAGATTATATACACACATATACACACATATACATACATACATACATACATACATACATACATACATACATACATACAGGACAAAGAAGCAAGAGAGCTCAATTGTGTGATAGAAAGAGCCCGATAGATTAGTTAATGAACAAATAAGATATTAATAGTATTATGACTTCAATAGAAACGCTGAAGAAACAGCAGCAAGATTTAGAAGGTAGAATACGACGACTTGAAAAGCAAAAATTAGACTTAGATGACCCTGAAACTAAACAAAGTTCTTTTGGTGACGATGAACTTAATTTAGTTCATTCAGTATATAAAAAAGAAATGGTAAAAATAGATTCGGAAACCATTCAAGATTTTCCCCAAGGGAGAGGAATAGGTGCAAAAAAAATATTGAAAGGTCACTATGGGAAAGTATATTCCTTACATTGGGCTGGCGACTCCAGGCGTTTAGTTAGTGCTTCACAAGATGGTAAATTAATTGTATGGGATGGTGTGACTAAAAACAAATTGTATTGTATACGCTTGCGCTCGCCATGGGTGATGACATGCGCATTTGACCAGACAGACCCAAAAAGTAGAAATGTAGCATGCGGTGGGCTAGACAACGTATGTTCCATTTACATATTTAAAGATGGCGAACCAGAATGGGAAGGTGCTCCAACAAATGCATCTGTGGAGTTAGCGGGTCATGATGGTTATTTGTCTTGTTGTCGTTTTGTTGATTCAAATACGATTTTAACATCATCTGGAGATCAAACATGTGTGTTATGGAATTACGCACAAAGTTCGCCAAAAGCAATATGTAAATTTACAAAACATAAATCAGATGTAATGTGTGTAAGCGTAAATCCTAAAGATCCAAATATGTTTGTTGCTGGTGATTGTGACAGTATGGCAATGGTATGGGATGTACGTTGTCCACAAAGACCAACACATATTTTTAAAGGTCATGAATCTGATATTAACTTTGTTGACTTTTTCCAAGATGGGCGCACATTCGCAACGGGATCAGATGATTCTTCATGCCGTTTATGGGATATACGTAGTTACCGTGAATTAAGAAAATTCCAAGATGTACCAAAAGACGAAGTGCCTATAATGTGTGGTGTCACTTCAGTTTCTGCATCCAAAAGTGGAAGAATATTATTTGCTGCATATGATGATTGGTGGTGTAGAGCATGGGATACATTAGGAGATGAAAGTGGATTTTTTAAATTGCAAGATCCAGTCAAACCATATACCCATGAAAATCGAGTAGCATGTGTAAGTGTTGCACCGGATGGTAATTGTGTTGCAACTGGTGGATGGGATACATTGTTGAAACTATGGGCGTAAAAGCTGGAGCGAGGTTAAGTGTTTTCACTTCTTTTTATTTTATTTTAAATATAAAATTTTTTTTATATTTATTAATAAAAAAAATAAAAAAAAATAAAAATTACGTATCCTCGTAGTGTAATATTTTTTTTACACGTGTGTAATCATTAATTTTTCATATTTTTAAAATACAGTAATGATATATACTAGTATAAATACATACAAAATATTTATAATCGCATGTAAGGTCAAGACTAATATTCACATCTCAATTAGAGAGATTTTTATTTTTCTCAAAACATTTTTTTGATTTTTGTCACCACATCGGGTTCTTTCTTTTATTCAGCACAGCATGCTAAAGTAACTATCGCATTTAAACACAAAAAGCATTGACACAACGAACGCAATCCAACACACTGACATACTTGATCGTTGCATGCTATTCGCTCAAACCCTTTCAATTGCATTTGATTCCGTACCTTTGATAATCGTTTGCCTAATTTAACAGAACATTTACCGTCACAGCAATGAAAATCTGTATCTGTAAATCCAACATATTCTACGTACAAATACTTTGGTGCTGTCGTTTCCTTATCTTCTTTATCATTTCCTACTTCTGCAGTCGGGGATGGACCGTTATATCGAAGTATGGCGCGTTCCCCAATTTCCATACCATTTATAGCTTCTTTAAGCCAGAAAGATGGAATACCTATATCTTCGTTTTTAAAATTACCTTCTTTGTCTTCTCCAACATGAATAATAAAATCAGTGAAATTTTTAATATCTTCAGATTTATTGATTTTATATATGCCATAATCTTCCTCTCCAGACAATGATGTATTTGGTATACTTATTGCGCTGTAATCCCATTCAGTAGGCAGATTTTTTTGTTTTATTTTTTCTTTTCCTTGCATATCATTTAATAAATGGTAATTTATGATAACTCCTTTCGGATATGCTAGCTTTTTGCCTTTATATACTTCTAGTCCGTCTCCAATCACCCACTTTTTAACATGTGGTCCTAAACTTTCGTAAAATTCTTCAGTCTTTCCAAAGCATTTTCCACCGTTACAAATCCTTACACCACAAAATATCGCATTCGAATTTACACTTCCATACATAAAAGAATTTTCCTTAAAGTTATATCCAAGTGCATAATTTGTACCAGCCTTTAGGGTCGATTTGGCAGGATCCAGTTTATTCGAAGGAATTTCTAAATCTCGTACACCGAAATGTTTATCTGCAAGTTTAATTATATTTCCTCGAATCATTTCTATAGTATACGTATTAAAGATCGTCTTTCTACTACCATTTTCCATATCAAAACTAAGCATACGGATCTCTACTATTGTATAGGGACAAGATTCTGGGGTAGAGACTTTTATTTTGTAATAATTGTTGATTAGTTTTTTGTCTTCGCCATCTTCTGTTTCGTTGTCCTGTAGCTGTTTAAAATTATTATTAATAAAATCTTCTACTTCGTCCATAAAATGATCGATGCTATCATCTTCTTTGTCTGCATCAGCCATAACTTGAAATAGCACTTTATCATAATATACTTTAGTACCATTTATTTCTTTCCAATTCTTTTCATACTTTGCAAGCTTTTCACTTTTTTTTTTACTTTTACCTTCATCATGTAAAGGATTTGCTTGTTGAGAAACTTGCGCCATAATATATAATATTTATTAATATATAGATATATTTAATTATTTTATATATTTAAAAAATATGTATAAAACTAATATTTCTGAATCGTTTTTCCCAAAATCGTTGTATATTTATATATATCGTATCGTATATATATATACTATTAATATATTATGAATACTTTGAATTTATTATCTTTTCGTTGTACATATGCCCTACATACATACATATATTACAAATGTGTACATTCATTTCATTCATTTTTTATCTTCTCTTCTCTTTTTTTCTTCATTAATTATTTTTTTGATAAGCCAATAATA
>JACLAD010010908.1_pt1 | contig 14021 bp, 7 predicted proteins | sample 8027901 | NCBI WGS metagenome assembly JACLAD01 (sample SAMN15725071, study PRJNA655200) | protist metagenome | isolation source: fluorescence activated cell sorting (FACS) single amplified genomes of... | place: Spain: Blaines Bay Microbial Observatory, Mediterranean Sea | collected 2016-07-05
TGTTTCTGACCTGAGCCGGCGTACTTTGAGGAACCAAGACTTTGTATGTCTCTTCGTTCGGAATTTCAATGTCGTACAACTGGCGCTTATTACGGAAATATTCGGAACACTCGAAATCGGGAACCCTCGTAAGTAGTTCAGACTTGAAGATATCTTTGGAACTTTGAAGTGGAGACTCTCTAGCATTCTCGGGGTCTCGACATTGTTGTAATCTTAGCGTCATTTCGCGATCCTTCATGTCCATCAGTTGCTGGTTCGTCGATGAACCAGACACTTCTAAATCATCAAGTAATCTATCCAAAAGATCTCTGTCAACCGCAGCTTTAAAGACTTTCCTCGATGGCGCTTTGCCTGTTTCAATGGTGTCCTCTTTATTGTACAAATACTGCACCGGCGTCGCCGCCGGATAGGTCATCACGAGGGTCGCTGTAGGCATGGCAGGCGTCAGCAATTTGTGGATTTGATCCCTGTGAAGAAAATAGTCTGACCCCGCTCCGTGAACAAGAGGCTTTTTTGGGTTCATCTTCATACTTACCATTTCGCTCGCAGGCATTATGAAAGCAGCATCGTGCTGATTTGAATAGCGAGCTGTTCGTGGCCTCTGCACCGCGCCATCATCCTCTGCCGCGCACAATGACCAATGCTCCTGCTCGAGTTGGCCGCTCAAAATATGACTATGAAAATCCCATTTGTGAGTATGGAGACCTTCTATCTCAGGTTTCCCCTCAGGGTCGAAAACATGCAGACGAAAACCATACGGAGTATTTTCCATGCATTCTAGGAACTTGATTTTGACAAATCCAGTCGGCGTTTGTTCTGCCATCCCATGGACCCAATCGCGCCAACCAGGGTCGTCAATGACGAGAGGTAAAACTACCTTGACCAGCTGCGCCATTGATCTGAAATATACGACGCCGTCGGTGCTGGGATCAAATGAGGCGCCCATGGTTTCCTTTCGATCCTGCAATCTGTAGATATTCAATTTGAGATCTTCCATCAGATGTGTCCAGGTCGCGGACCAGCCTTCTCGCTCATACAGGTACCGAACAGTTTTTGTAAATTGTTGCAAATAATCAAACGGTTGCGGCTTGCGAAGATCAAGCTTGAGTTCTTGAGCTTGTTGAGCTCCAAGAGTTTTGGCAAGTAGAGACTGATTCTGCATCAAAGAGTGCGTAAAATCACGTTCTTGTTTGATTTCTTTCGACGCACGCGATGAACATTCTTTTTCGATCATCTTGGCTAATTTGATTTGCGAAAGTTGAGAAGAAGGAGAAATACCAACACGTTTGTAATATTGAACATAATCCGCATCACCTGCATTTTGACGAGACCGCCGCCAATCATAATCCTTCGACTCAACCTGAGATACTGCACCAATCGGTCTGGGCTCAGCAGGCGATGGTGTATTTGCAGCATCTCCGACCAGCAAATGAAATAGCACATCCTCGACAATATCCGATCTCTGAATATAGTGGACTAGACAAAGCAAAAACCTCGAGGGCTGGACAGGGATTTGTTCTGGATTATCTGCAACCCACTGCTCTAGTTTCTGACGTACATGCTCAACGATACTGCTTACATCGTAGCTTACACCATGCCTGGCATCTGGCGGAGATAACTTGATAAACTGAAAGAGATCCTCTAGAACTGAAGCTAGAACGCCACTCGCGTTCGGACGAGGGTGCAAAATGACAGGCAACATGTCCTCCACAATTACATCGTTGAAACCCTCCGACAAAAACCCAAAAGTTCTCTCACCACCAGTGACAGCGATATCTAAAGTGCAATATGAAAGTTGAAGCTTCAACGCGACCGCTCGAACAGCGCAACTGGCATCCGATCTACTACGCTGAATCAATTGCATTGTTAATTCACTATAATACTCGTAATTAGAAAGAACAGTATTGCCGGTCTCGATATCGTTACGGTCGATCAACGACGCCCAAACGACTCGGCAATTGAAACGGACTTCTGCATCTGGGCAAAATGCTAAATCCTCAAAATGACGAATCCATTGGTTCTTGCTGATGCTCGTCGCCCTTTCCTTAGCCAAAATATTCCGCAACAGATCCCTGGCCTTGAGAGGCTGCCAGGAGCACAAATCACTCAAGTCCTTCGGATCATATGGCCCAGGCATTTGAGGTCTGGGAACGATCAGATCGTAATGACTTTCCGTCTTCCACATGTGAATGGTGTGGTTTGGGTTTTCGATGGGCGGTTCGTGGATTTGTTGAGATCCGTGCTGGACACTGCCGTCCTGGATATACTCGACGATTCGCACATTGAAAATCATCGCGAGGATAGACGCGTCTTCCGAGGAGCCCCATTCGTCCGGATCGATTACTCGCCGTTTCCACTCGTGTAGACTCCGCTCCGGCAAGATATCCAACAATCGTAGTTCTTGCCTAGTGCCGTCCTCATCAAACAGATATCGGACAACTGGATTGTGACTACTGCCTAGTCGTACGACTTGATCCACGTAAAATTCTCTCAAGGAATGACCATCGGCAATTTCAGTAAGCGATCCGATTTGGTGAAGTCCTGCGCATATCGTATGGAAAAAACAAGTATTGTCTCGAGGCTGTGCGACCAATTTGTAAGATGGTGGGATCGTAGATTGAACCTCATGAACAAAATGAAAAAATAAACGCATGTAAGAATCGATTGATATTTTGAAAGATTGTGAAAAAGAATACCTTGGCAATGATTGGATAATGCTTGTCCGAAGGGAAACTCTCATCATGTATAGTTGCACGCTTAGGCAGCAGGGAGTTCAATTGCATAGAGAATCTTTCGAGGATGCCCGACTTCCTGACCTTGCTCATTTTTCCGAGATAGGATCCCAAAACTTGCAAGGTGTTGACAAGATGAGGTTCCAAATGCCGCTTCCCAAGCCGTTCGACGTCTTGCAGGAACGCTTGTAAAAATTTAAAAAGCCAGACTATAACGTTTACTATATGATTACGAGTCCAAAGGCTTAAAACATCATACCATTCGTCTGATTGTTGAATCAAACGGGCGAAAGGAAGCACCGACGGAAACACATCTTGATCGGTAGAGTTGTGATCAAAATACATAAGAGTTACCCAAACTTGCCTTCTCAGCAAATCCGTCAAATTACGAATCGTTTGCTTCGGCACAAGAAATGCAGCTGGACTAGATAACAATGCGCAAATATTTCTAATTCCAGCGGCGCAAACTTCGATAGATCCATCCTCAGTGGCGTCGCTGTGACTCTGCAAAATGATTTTCCCCGCCCAAGTGATCTGTGACTCTACTTCTTTCTCTTTCAATCCAGCTGACCGACGACCTGGATGGATGACCTTGGGCCAACGCTTGTCCACCCAAAAAGACAGAAGAGCATCTAAACAAGCAACGCGCTGCATCTCGCAACCTTTCTCTGCAGTATTTTGAAAATCGTTCTTGTCAAAATTGAATTCATCAAAGGAATCGCCCCCAAAGACATTGGCTTTAATCATTTCTACCGTCCCTAGGATCTGCTCACCATTGATAAATCGTTCTTGCGGAACGGGCGCGACAAAACCAATTTCATGATCCACGCCTTCCGAAGAATTGCTATTCAGCTTGTCAGAGGAACGCTGTTGGACTTCATCTCGCACATCCTCTACCGAATCTCCGTTTGAAGCAGTGTTCTCAACCAGCTCACTTTTTGAAGGTATCACATCGAGGACATCTTCTTCTCCCGAAGCACCGTGAACTGTTTCCTCGTCTGATAAATCGTCTTCTAGAGAACGCGGTAGTGCCACCGCGCTTGCTACATCCTTGACCCTATCTGTATTTGGAAAGAGAACCGAACTTCTCACATTTGTGTCAGATTCTTCGCCTTGGAAAACTAATGGATTCAAAGGAATGTTGTCTATCCCTGGTATCAATTCGATGGTTTCGCCGGCATGCTTCCGTCCACTGTAATGCACATCAGCTAAATTTGATAGGTTTCGAGCTTGATCCTCCTCTAGACTGCCGCTCACAGCACATGCTGGTGTCGTGAATGACGAAAAATATATGAAGATAGTATAGAAAAGCATTTTGATTAGGTAAAAATGGTTTAGAATGTCTAAACAAACTTGAAAAAAGATTTACCCATCATTCATGAATTTAGAAGTTTGAAAATAGAGGGGGTGGTGGTAATCGACGTGACGAAAAAACATGTGAGACACATGTGCAAATGCAATATATTACATAATCAACAAATAATACTGTGGTTTAATCTACATTCTACTTTCGTCTTGCTACAAATTCTGTCTATACTACAACTACACGATGTTACCATTACAGCATACAATCGTCGACATGGAATGTCAATCTCAAATCATTATTGAACAATTCAAAAACGGCGGCGATTTTTCCTGGGACCATTACATTATACTTTGATGCGGATGATCCATTCGCTCCCGCAAAACTCAACATGGACGTCGGATCGAGTTCTTCGTATACGAAGGTGTTACGCAACGGGACGACGCGCCGTAAATCTGCAATGAGAAGAATATAATCCACTAAAAGTACACAACTTGACATCCTGCAACACGCGGGGTATCAAATGGCAAACGGCTTGCGCTGGAGAATATACCTTGGCAATTACAGAAAAGATGACACTGGACACGGGCGACACATTCGCCCCTGCAAAGATGCATACGTAAAACCCTGTGCCACCACCTTCGTGTATTCTCCAATACACGTCAACATGTTCTAGATACCTTCAAGGAATTAATCATAATAACCTTCCAATCAAATTGAACGTACACTGTGATGCCTTCGATGCACATGATCATGGAAGCACGTCCAAAATATTTATACGGAGGGAGAAAAAAACATACCGTTCACAAAGATTTGGTATCCGATCTCCATATCTAATGTGCTCCGGAAAAAAATAGAAATTTCACCAAACATAAGCAGCTTTTTCCACCATCGTTTCCACAAGTTTGTTGAAAATCCTACTTAAAATATCGTGTTCATGAACCATTCTCTCTTCGATCTCTATCATTAGGCCTTGCGGATGCAACTCGATGAGGCGAAAAAAAGAAGAAAGGTAAAGCATACAAAAAATCCCAAAAGAGTTGTCCTGAGTTTTGCCAGACCGCAAATACACCGCAAATGAAAATCGTCAGCAGTAAAATGTTAGAAGCACGTTCGGCTGTGGAAGGCTTCAAAAATTGAATTAAAAATGGCAACAATCTTCGGTTTGTATCACTATAAAACCAAAGCTGCAACCCATGAAAAACGACGCCGAACTGATCCAACGTCGGCTTTTGTGCTGTCGGTTTTTGCGCCTTTTGAAAACCGCTTGTCAACGCCTTTGGATGAACATATAATGGGTTTTCTCTGGTTTTTGCAAGTGTAGATGAAGTATCTTTTCGGTCTGGATCATCAGTTCCATAAATCTGCCCATGCTGATCGTTGCTTGTAGAAAACTCGCTCAGAGTGTGATATTGATGGCTAACTCCTTGAGCCGTTACCTGCACTTTTCTGAAACCGGACTGCTCCTCCGACAAGATGAACCAGTTCCTATCGTCGTCCTCCTGCTCGATCAAATTCGTACCAATGGCACCGGTAACAACAATCTCCATGTCATTATACGACTTGACAGAGCTGAAATGAGTGTGTCCAGCAAACCAAGCGTCGCAACCGACCGATTCTAATGCTTCCAAATAGAAGTTGCGGCGATCAAGACTGAAGTTCTGATTGGATTCTTCCTCGTTAACGTTTCCGTGGAAAGGCGGAATATGTGAGAAAACAAGAAAATAATCCGGTTGGCTGCTGCTCTGGCGCCCTTCCAAGAAGCGCTTACGCTCCGCAATTGTCCGCTTAAACCATTCCTCTTGCTGCGTTGCATCTTCTTCAGCATGTTCAGAACACTTGATCAATTGAGAATTCAAAACAACAATCTGCACACCCTTGATCCAAAACGTGTAGTAGTCATCACCGTAATTTTTCTTGTACGTTTGAATTGCTTTTGACGTGGGACGATTACCAACATCATGATTGCCACAGGTGCACATGAGATGAATGTCGGGATGTACCTTTGCAAAAATCATTTTAAAATCTTGGTTCTGCTTTGCCTGCAACTCTTCTTCTTGCGGCCAGGCTTGGACCATGTCACCGCATACGACAACGAACTCGGGGCGCGGCTGCATTGCATTAATAATCTCGACAGAACGATTGGCGAAATCCAACTCGGCCTGGTAGGCTTCCTCACGCGTCTCCTTTACGGAATGATTATTATAGAATCCTTGGTCCTGCGCCCATTGCAAAAATCCAAACTGGGTATCCGCCATCTGAATAAAATAAAAATCATTCGACCAATTCAGATTCTCTACCTTGGAAAACGCTGTGAAAGTGCGATCCTGGGCAAGCGTGAAGCGATCACCATCAATAATCGATTTAGTCTCGAAGAAATCCAATTCATTCTTCAAAGAATTCGCGCTGGTCGACTCTTTCAAGCATTCGGAGAAGAAATGTCGTTTTTCTTCTTGCTCGATTGCTTCGCGCTGGAAATTTCCCGGCTTCTGCAAGAAACCTCCCACAGTGAGAAGCATGAATGCGAAAAGCATCGGTGAACAAAGAAATTGCAACATTATTACTGATGCCAAATTTGAAGTAGCTACAATTAGTTGTTAGCTGATGAAATCAGGAAATGGGGTATGAACGTAACGAATTCGTGGCCAAACATGAGCAATAACATGATATTGTGATAAAAATCTATGGTCTACATTCAACCAACTAGAAAACGCTACACTACAACACCTGACGCTGCGCAAAACGACTCTAGAATGATGAAACAAATCTTATGCATTTAATAGGATGACACTTTGGATACGGGCGACCGATTTGCCCCTGCAAAGATACTCACGTAAAACCATGAGCAATCACCTTCGTGTATTTGCTAATACACGTCAATATGTAAATTCACAACTGTCTAGACACCAATGGCCTTCCAACTTCGAAAAACGAATTGTACAGTGTGACCATTCGGATTCAAGTAATCGTGCGGCGGCCCCAAACGCCAAACCGCAAGCGATGCTGTATCCGTTGTCGGCCATGGGGTCATATGTGGGGTCATATATAAAGCGCATAATTAGCAAGGCCACAACAACAGAAACTTTAAGTTTGAACACATCTACTTTTCGAACTGAGGCACCATAATCAACGAGGCGCGAAAACAATTCAGCGGCGACGAAAAACTTAACGATGGTCAATCCTGCGAGGGCATTCTGATAAGCGACCACTGCGGCGCCCATTGGTCCCGATGAAAACAATGCTTTAATTATACGGATCGCCTCAAAACAAGCGTTGGGCAATATCAAACTCCTGATAATCCTGTATATCAGAAGAATAACATCATCGCGAAAACTATTCGGTGCGTCATCTCCATACCCGTGTTTTGGAAAAAAAACAAAATTCCGGTAGAAATTCGCCTCCTGTTCAATGAATGCCCTGATTCCTCTCAACAGGTGCAACGACAGATGATACATCAGAGATATCCCGACAGTGACACTCGTGGCGATAAAAAGAATCAACAAAAACGCTGCAATTTGGGTATCCACGAAAAAAATAAATAGTTCAAGAAAAAACGGTAACAAGAACCAAATGTCCTCTCCCCTCGAAACCAGAAGGTTTTCTCTCCCAAGACGTACAACACTTTCACAACGAAGAGCAAACCGCTCCATTATATCGGTTTGCGGGTTCGAATACATTTGTGGCAATTCCTGAATAGCACTCTTGAACATACACAATTTGTCCTCGAAATCTTTCCTAGTGATCCGGTTTCGTTCCTTTCGTTTCACTTTCTTGTTGAGTCTGGCGCCTGGATGCTGATGGAGCTGATCGTAGCAATACTGCTGAGCGCCAGGCGACGGGGGATACGTGAGAACCAATGTTGCCGTGTTGGCGATCATTTGGTCAGGTAGGACCTCATGAATTTTACCGGTAGGAAAATAGTACGAATCTCCTCTGAAGTATGAATTTTGCTTGATTGTCTTGAGATGTACCGCTTCTTGCTTTAGCGTAAAAAATTTATTTTCGTGTTCATCTGTGGTACGTAAAAATTTGGCTGTAGTCTTTTCGTGTTCATCCGCGTCACAAACCTCCCAATCATCGGACCTGAGGTTGCCGTACAATATGACACTCTCAAACTCCCACTTATGCGTATGAAGACCATCAACTTTTTGCAATTTTGGATCGAAAAAATGAAGACGAAGGGAACAACCTTTGTGATCGATCAACGGAAGCTTGATTAGACCGATAGGAGAAATTTCCATCTTCTCGTACATTGAGTTTACCCAACCTTCATCGCGCATGACACTCATGAAGATATTCTGAAACTGCTGATATATCTCATCGATTGCTCCCGTCTTGCAGCTATCCACTTCGAAACAATGCATCAATTCCCTCATTGTTATCGCGCTGTTCTGAAACTTCTCATATATCTCGTCGATTGCTCTCGTCTTGCAGCTATCCATATCGAAACCTTGCTTATGTCTTAATTCCCTCATTATTATCGCTTTGTCAATAATCGATCTGGATTTGGTCTTGAACGACTCCCAGTCATTCTCCCAACCATTCTCCCTAGAATCCGCGCTCGAGTCTTTCTCGGATTCCGCTGAGGAATGTTGCTCGTCTTCTTGCTCACTTGCTTTGCGCAGGGAATTGATCGACTTCTCCAACGACTCTCTGCCAGCGTAACCCAGCGGTGAATTCGGCTGAAGTTGTAAGGCATCGGCTTTGAAAACAAAAAGTAACCAAAGAAATCGTGACATCATTAATGATGCCAAATTTGTAGATCTTACGAAGTAGTTACAATTAGTTGTTAGCTGATGAAATCAGGAAATGGGGTATGAACGTAACGAATTCGTGGCCAAACACGCGCAATAACATCAAAATGTGATAAAACTCTATGTTCTACAATCAATTAGCTAGAAAACGCTACACTACAACACCTGACGCTGCGCAAAACGACTCTAGAATGATTGAACAAATCTTATATATTTGCTAATTACCGAATAGGATGGCACTTTGGACAGGGCCGACCGATTTGCCCCTGCATAGATACACACGCAAAATCATGTGCAATCACCTTCGTGTATTTGCTAATACACGTCAATATATAAATTTACACCTGCCTAGATATCTTCAACCAGCAGATCATAATGACCTTCCAATTTCAACAAATGGATCGTAAACCGTGGCACCCCCGATGCGGGTTCATGAACTTGTGCATTGCCGTTCGCCGCGATATGTTCAACAATCCGCACATTCAACAAGGTTGCGATGACCGACGCATCGTCCTCGCCTCCAAACCAATCCGGCAACTGCATGCGCGCGGCCCAGACAGATAAATCTCCTTCTTGCAGGACATCGCGTAGCGTCTCAATGGAATTCACTTGTCCGTGGACATCGCGCCCAACTCTGATAACGGGATTATCATCGGCCATGTCAAGAACTCGTTGTACGTAAAACTGTCGAAAGTGGTGACCGTCGGAAAACTGCTGGCCTCTGTCACCGTGGTGCTTCATTGCATATGCAATTCCGTGGAAGAAGCCTACAACAAAAAATATGAATAGATATCAAAAACCATTAAACAAAACATTTTCTGCCGCTAAAGCTAAACAAATCCTTTCGCAAACAAGTGCCATCGCGATCCATCTCAATTCTTCTGAAGCCGTCGGGAATAGGCGGTGCTTGATGAAGGACAGATAAATCCATCTCGAAATCATCCATGGAGTTGGAATCGATGTTATGGAAAGCATCTGAAGAAATATCATTGCTGTTGTGAGGTGAAAGAATCATGGATGCTTCTCCCTGGATTCCGAAATCTTCTTGACTAATCGAATCGCTATAAGCGACTAGCCCTATAGGCGGACCGCCGCCGGCACCACCTTCACCTGCATCGTCTCCTGCATCAGCAAGAGACTCCACACTCCTTTTTTTTCGCGGCTCCATCTTATCCAATATCTCCCCTACAATGCACTCTCGGACCTTGTCATCCTTGATGAACGTTGATTTGATGGCGAAATGTAATGCAGTGTGACCACTGACGTCGGAAGCGGTGACGTCCTCCACGTTCATCTTCTGGAGGATCGCAGTGACGATACGTTGACGCGCAGCATCGGTTTTGATAAAGGGCGCGTTGACGGCATGCATGAGTGTGGTAGCACCCCACACATCACGCGAGCCGAGTGATAGTGCAGTGGTTTTTTGTAGGATTGCCGTGATGATGCGCTCACGAACAGCATCATCATTGATTGCGGGCGTGTCTAAGACGAGAGATAGAATGCTCTGGTCCATAGAGTTTAGCTCGGTTAGATCAGCTTGGTTCATATTGTCCAGGAATGCCATAAGGACATGCTCGCGAGAGGAGTCACACAAATGTGCACTACATAATTTGGGTTGGTTCAAAACAGCCTCAAACGCGTCTGTGACGCGGACGTTGTCGACCCACATTGCACGCATCAGATTATCGATGTCAATTACCAACGGAGATCCGGGGACAACAACAACAGGATTTGCGATGCGACACACCCCGCCAAAAACATTCTCTTCTGGTGTGTCGGTCTGGGCAGGTTTTTGCGGAGTTGAAAAGAACTCTTCCTGGTGATTGTGCTTCAACTGGTCAAGTAAGATATTGAATTTTTCCAAGTCCACATTTGAATTTCCAACTCCTTTGTTTGATTGGTGCTCCTCACTTGTCTTATACTCGTGTGCCTGCTCTCGAGCTGGGTGGGTTAGCACGAGAGTCGCGCTCGGGATATCAGTACGATGGACCTGATGAATCTTCTTTCTTGGAAAGAAATATGTTTGCCCGGCGGAATAATTTTTTTCATCCGACTTTCGAATCCATACGTCACCAAGTGCATTAACAGAGCGATCACCAGTTTGGTCATTCGTGGTTTTCTCAATGTCGGTTCTCAGTTCAGCATCTTCCGCGGTCGAATCGCACAGCTCCCAAATATCGGATTTGAGCTCACCATACAAGATCGCGCTTTCGAAATCCCATCGATGACTGTGGATGCCTTCGATGTCACCGGATTGTAAACTTTGATCAAAAAGATGAAGGCGAAGATGATACTCTTTATGTGCAGCACCAAGTGCAATCTTCAAAATATTTACTTTTACAAATCCAATAGGAACATGCTCCGATCTTTCGCGCATCCACTCGCGCCAGCGCGCCTCGTCGATTACTCGCGGTAAAACAAGCTTCAATAAATTTTGGATTCCATATTCCGGTCCGAAGTACGGATTCGGCTGCATGCATGAAGGCTGGCTCTGGATTGGGCTTCCGAACGCATTATGTTGAATCACAGCTTCCGCTAATCGCAGGAATGTAGCCCAAACGTGCTCCCAAGAGCCGTTCAAGTCCATCCGGTACCGAGAACGATCAAGAACACTGCCGAAGGGATCAACAATGGCCGCTGTTTGACGACGCCGGCGAACACGCTGCTTGTGGCGCCAAATTGGCCGTACAATATGTGAACCGCTGCGCGATATCTTCTTTTGTTCCAAAATCATACCCCGTATGCCATCTCCTTCAAAACCCCTGTTTCGAGAGATAGGCGCCAAGGCACTCCTTACCTGCCTCTTTCTCGGTGTCGAGGGTTCACGGCTCAACGCTCGCTTTCTTGGATTTGCTGTCCCGCACACATCGCGCATGAAAATACACGCGAAGATCAAGTAGAATAAATAATGCATTATGATAGTATATAAGTAATAATGATCTTGAAAACAAAAATGTTGAAAACTTCAAGAAGTAATTATCCTTTTGGGTTATAATGGGATGTTGTGAACACGTGACGTCTAGCGTCTGAAAAGACATACATTTTTAGAATTAATCATAATTGGTAAATTATTTTTGACAATAAACAATGGTATAATAATATTGATAATATGCTATAATATTGATGGCTAACAATACTACTATATCAACTTTAAACTCAGACAACCGAAAGACAATTGAAGTTGATGAAAAATCGCAATGTCAATGTGATTATCGATGAACGGTATTCTATCATCGCAAGAAAATCATATAATTTATTTTGAATTAAAAGAAAACATTGGTACAGAATTGTGTATTTTACTGAATACTGCAGCCCATGACACAGGGCTTTTCTTCATTGGGGACAAATTTATTTTTCTTGGACGACGGGTCGGGCACAACTGCGGATCCAGATAAATTGAAGGAATCATCGCTTGTATGAGATCGCTGCGAATCCGCCCCGTCCCCTTCCTCCGAGAGTCCCATATCAGCACCAGGATGATCGCTTTCAAGACCATCAACACCGCGAGCAGACACAACGTTAGATTCACCAATGCGGCTAGTGGGTGGATGGTGACTTGAAGCGGCCGTTGGAGTGGGTGCTGACCCCTCGGGAATTTGAATGCTGGGAGACGATAGAGACAAACTCCCAAGACTGCGGCTGGTGGGTGAATCGTGACTTGCATCGGTAATTCCGGTGGATACATTGGGAATTTGAATGTTGAGAGACGATAAGCTTAGACCTGTGCCGCTAGCAGACAAACTCCGAAAACTTGGTGGTGATGCGTTTGCGGTAGACACCGGCGTTGTGCGATCCGGCCCATAAAATGGTATTGCATCACTGCCACCCTTACACTGCAAGCTGCGGAACGACAGCTCCTCGTCAGGATCCGATTCCTCTTGGCGCGCGTCGGACATTCTTCCGAACTCTTCTGCCCCGAAATCGATTCCAGCTGCACTTCTGAACGTACAGCCATCGCCAAGTGAGCCAAAGCTGTCAAGTATACGCTCTGGCAGTTGATATGGTTCTTTGGGTTTCCATTGCGAATCGGGGCCATCGCAGCCGGGGATCAACCCGTATGTAATTGAATCGATTATGTTTTCCTTGAATTGAAACATCAAGCGCTCGAAAACTTTCTTTGTCAATTTCTCATTATTCGCAACGAGGGCTTTTGCAGCGCTACTCGTGCCGTGCTCTTCCAAACTTTTATATTCCTTCGCGGCGACCTCTGGTTTGTGACTTAAAATGAGGGTAGCCGTCGGCACTTCAGCTTGTAAAACCTTATGAATGCTGTCGTGGTGAAAAAAATACGTTTGGCCGGCGGTGTAGCGTGCGTGGTCATGGATTTTGAGGTGTTTCTTCTGCCCGAGGTACGTTGCCAACCGCCCGCCATCAGGGCCCTGTGTCTTGATAATCTCCGCCTTCTCTTCGCACCCCTCTTCCCGCGTCTCGTAGATTTTCCAAATCTCGGAATTCAACTCACCGTATAAGATCGCACTCTGAAAATTCCATTTGTGCGTGTGGATCCCCTCAACTGGTTTTTGCTGGCTCGCGAGTTCTGGATCGAAAATGTGCAAGCGCAGGTTTATGCCATCCTCCGTAACGATGTTGATTTTAACAAATCCAATGGGCAGTAACTCCGCTTTCTCCAGCATCATATTACGCCAGCATGCGTCATCAATCACATTTGGCAGGACTTTCAAAAATAATTTGACCAATCCCGCTTCCTCGAACAACACTCCACTTCTGTCAGTCATACACTGAGGTTGCCAAGTTTTATTACAACCCCACGCCTTATGTACAATAATATGCCTCGCACTAATCAAAAAATCCTCCCATGTTCCCTCACCGCTTAGAACTCTCTCTGTGCAATCCCAATGCAGCGGCTGCGACTGCGTGCGCATGAGCGCAAGAGGTTCACTCTCGGTGGAGGCGAACAAATCACTCTCTGATCGCCGCCGCGGAAGTCCTGGGGAACTTGCACTGGATGCAAATGACACGGTACTGCTACTTGTTTTCAAAGAAAGAGGGCTGCTTTCTGTGAAACTGTGAGCAAACGACCTGTTGCTGCTGGTGCTGCGACGCATTCTAAGAGCGGCGTTAGCGATGGGTTGTGTATTAGGACCATACATATTGGAATGACTAGGTGCACTCCCCGAAATGCTTTCATACACCACCTTCCTTTCTGGAACCGCCCCTTTTGGACTTGGCACGGCGGTGTTCACTGATAAAACCGGATGCACCAATCCCAAT
>JACLAD010009887.1_pt1 | contig 14018 bp, 1 predicted proteins | sample 8027901 | NCBI WGS metagenome assembly JACLAD01 (sample SAMN15725071, study PRJNA655200) | protist metagenome | isolation source: fluorescence activated cell sorting (FACS) single amplified genomes of... | place: Spain: Blaines Bay Microbial Observatory, Mediterranean Sea | collected 2016-07-05
CGACAAGGGGGTCGAGGCTCGGCGCCAGGAGGCCCAGGCGCGGGCCCGGCCGGCCGCCCCGCGCCCGGCGCTCCCCTCGGAGATGGAGTCGAAGGAGCGGCGGATCCGGGCGCAGATCAAGTTTCTCGAAGAGTGCGCCGCGCGGGGCACGATCCCGCCGCTCGCCGACGAAGCGTGGGTCAAGATGGTGGGCCTGGTGCCGGAGGAGCTGCTCACCAAGGGCGTCTGCGCCGACTACCCCAACATGAAGAAGTGTGACCCGAAGCAGTGCGGCGGCACGGGGTGCGCGCTGAGGCTCGTCTACGAGCGGCTCGACGAGGAGGTGCACTCGGGCTACAACGAGACGATGCGGCAGGCCGTGGTGGGGCACCTGACAGCACACGGCGGCCACCGGGCCGCGCCGCTCGCCGAGGGACTCGACTTCTCGGTGCCGTGGGGCGGGGCGGTCCGGGAGGGTGCCGCCGCCCTGGAGCGGACGCTCGAGCTCACCTCGCCCGTCGTTCGCAAGCTGCTCGACCACTGGCACGCCTTCTCCGGGCTGCAGCTCTTCAACCTGGCCGAGTTTGTGGCCGGCCAGGGCTCACCCCTCGCGGTCGAGGCGCTGGTCGCGGGCGTATCCGACCAATGCGAGGTGGCCGAGGAGCTCATGCAATCCAACTGGTACCCGGGGCTCCTCAAGCTCTTCTCCGGGACGGACGACCATGGCGACCCGCTCGTGCTGGCCGGACGGGATGAGGAGCAGCGGGCGTCTCTCTTCAGGACGGTGCGCACGCTGGCCACGCAGCAGCTCTCGTCGCTGATGGACCGCGCGGTCGCCGAGTTTGCCGACGGCATGGTCGGGGGGCTCCCGACCGAGCGGCCTCTCTTTTCGGTCGCACTCATCCTCGACGACAGCGACAACTCGATCCGGCTCGAACCCACCGAGGCGGCACTGAAGGAACAGGTCACGACCGCCATGCGCCGACTCGGCTCGTGCTTCCAGGCCTTTGCGCCGGTCGACGCCTGGCTCCATGGCAAGCCCGACCTCATGACACCGGCGCCCGACGAGGAGGAGCTGCTGCGCCGGATCGGCGGTGGCGGTCGGAGCGCCGTGCTCCTGCACCCGCGGGATCGCGACGGCAAGGTTGTCCCTGGCGCCGGGATGCGCAGCGACGGCGTGCTGGACGCGATCGAGGCCCGGCTCGCCCCCGCCCGCGAGCACCGTGACATGTTTTCCCAGTACGCCCACCTGGTGCCCGGCGGTGAGAGCAGCGTGATGGTGGACGACTTTTGTGCGGGCGAGCACCCTTTCGAGGAGTTTGTGGAGAAAGTGACCCACTTTCGGGGCCTCGCGGACGAGATCCGCGTCCTGGACAACCTCTTCACCTGCGATGGGTTCTACCTGGACTGCCAGCCCCTGGTGGAGGCGCTCGAAGCCCGGGCCACGCTGCTCGCGAAGAAGCTGCTCGACACGATCACGGCCAACTACGCGGCCACCAACGAGCGCATCTGCAAGGAGTACCGCACGATCCAGGCCAAGACAACTCGGTTTCCCGAGGACTCGAACGAGACGATGGCACTGATGAACTTCATCGACCGCGTGAAGACGAAGGACCTCTTTGACCTCAAGGAGCAGATCAAGGTGTCACAGGGCCAGATGCAGTACATCCTGGAACAGCACGAGTTTGAGGACTCGGTGTTGGCGCTGAACACGCAGACGCTGGCGTGGCCCGAGCAGATACTCCCCGCAATTGACGACGGCGAGATCATGATCGAAAAGGCGAAGGTGGGTAACGAGGACGCTCTCGTGGCCAAGCGAGAGAAGCTGATCGGCGAGATCGAGAAGAACCGCAAGCGGATCCACGAGTTTGAGCTCGCTTCGGACATGCAAGCGATGAAGGAGTATCTCACCTCGGTCGGCGCCGTGACGCGGTCGCTCAACGGCCTCGCGACCACCGCGGCGCAGATTAATAAGGAGGAGGAGCTCTTCCAGTGGGACAAGACGAGCTACCCGGACATCCACACGCTGCTCGAGGACGTCGTTCCCTTCAAGGAGCTCTTCGAGAAGACGCTCGACTGGCAGAAGATGGAGCACAAGTGGATGATGGGGCCCTTCGACCTGCTCGACGGGGATAAGGTGAAAGAGCAGGTCGACGAATACTGGCGCGACACGTACAAGACGAGCAAAAAGTACGGCGTGACCTCGGAAATGTTCAAGATCTGCGAGAACACGAAGAAGAGCATCACCGAGTTCAAGGAGCACCTGCCCGTGGTGCAGATTATGTGCAACCAGGGGCTGCGGGACCGGCACTGGAAGCAGATGAGCGAGGTCATTGGGGAGAACATGGCGCCCGACTCTTCGACCACGCTGTCGTCGATCCTGGCCAAGGATCTCGGCCCGCACCTTGCCAAGTTCGAGACGATCTCCGGGGCGGCGTCCAAAGAGTTTTCTCTCGAGAAGGCGATGGACAAGATGGAGGAGGAGTGGGCCCCCATGGAGTTCGGCTCGGCCGCCTACCGCGACACGGGTCTCACCATCCTGGCCGGCGTGGACGACATCCAGACCCAGCTCGACGACCACATCGTTAAGACGCAGACGATGCGCGGCTCGCCCTTCATTAAGCCCTTTGCCGAACGGATCGCCGCCTGGGAGCACGCGCTGGTGGAGATGTCGGACATCATCGAGGGCTGGCTCAAGATGCAGGCCACTTGGCTCTACCTTGAGCCGATTTTCTCGTCGCCGGACATCAACGCACAGATGCCTGTCGAGGGCTCGCTCTTCAATAGCGTTGACGCTAACTTCAAGAACATCATGACCTACATGGCGCAGGACCCCGTCTGCCTCGAGACGTGCAAGATGCCGAACATGCTCGACACCATCAACAACGCCAACGTCGACCTCGAGGCCATCATGAAGGGTCTGAACGACTACCTCGAGAAGAAGCGGCTCTTTTTCGCCCGGTTCTTCTTCCTGTCGAACGACGAGATGCTCGAGATCCTCTCGGAGACGAAGGACCCCACCCGGGTCCAGCCGCACCTCAAGAAATGCTTCGAGGGCATCAAGAAGCTGACGTTCACGGAGGAACTCGACATCACGCACATGATCTCCGAGGAGGGCGAGGTTGTCGAGCTCATCGAGACCATCTCGACGTCGGAGGCCCGGGGCCAGGTCGAGAAGTGGCTCCTGCAGCTCGAAGGTGTCATGAAGCGCTCGGTGCACAGGGCCACGGCCGACGGCTTCGACTCGTACCCCGAGATGAAGCGGGTCGACTGGATCTGCGTGCAGCCGGGGCAGGTGGCCCTCGGCGTCGGCCAGACGTACTGGACGACCGGCATGCACGAGGCCATCAAGGACGGCCCCCCGGGGATCAAAAAGTACTACGAGGCGCTAAAGGCGGACCTCGTCGATATTGTTGACCTCGTGCGCGGCAAGATCAAGAAGCTGGTCCGCAAGACGTGCGAGGCGATGGTGACCCTCGACGTGCACAGCCGGGACGTGACCCTCGAGCTGGCCGACGTCCACCAGATCAAGACCGAGAACGACTTCAACTGGCTGGCGCAGCTGCGGTATTACTGGGAGGGTGACGGCAACGACTACAACCTGTACGCCAAGATGATCAACTCGACGTGCAATTACGCGTACGAGTACCTCGGCAACTCGTTCCGGCTCGTGGTGACGCCGCTCACCGACCGGTGCTACCGTACCCTGATTGGGGCGTACGCGCTCCACCTCGGTGGCGCGCCGGAGGGGCCCGCCGGCACCGGCAAGACCGAGACGACAAAGGACCTGGCCAAGGCCATCGGGATCCAGTGCGTCGTCTTCAACTGCTCAGACGGGCTGGACTACATCGCCATGGGCAAATTTTTCAAGGGGCTGGCTCAGTCGGGCGCGTGGTCGTGCTTCGACGAGTTCAACCGCATCGAGCTCGAGGTGCTCTCCGTGATTGCGCAGCAGCTCCTGTGCATCAATCGGGCAGTCGAGGGCAAGGTTTCCGAGTTCATCTTCGAGGGCTCGACCCTGACCCTGAATCCCACGTGCTGCTCGTTTATCACGATGAACCCGGGGTACGCTGGGCGGTCCGAGCTTCCGGACAACCTGAAGGTGCTGTTCCGGACCGTCGCGATGATGGTCCCGAACTACGCCATGATCGCCGAGATCCAGCTGTACTCGTGCGGGTACATTGATGCCCGTGCGCTCGGGTTCAAGATTACGACGACGTACAAGCTGTGCTCCGAGCAGCTCTCGTCGCAGTTCCACTACGACTACGGGATGCGGGCGGTCAAGGCGGTGCTCCGCGCCGCCGCGAACCTGAAGCTCAAGTTTCCGGACGAGACGGAGGACATCCTGCTGCTCCGTGCCATCATCGACGTCAACCTGCCCAAGTTTCTGTCGCACGACGTCCCGCTCTTCAACGGCATTACCTCGGACCTCTTCCCCGGGATAGCGCTGCCTCCTGCCGACTACAACGAGTTCAACGCCGCGGCGTTCCACGTCTGCAAGGAGTTTGGGCTCCAACTCACCGAGACGTTTCAGGTCAAGCTGCAGCAGACGTACGAGATGCTGCTCGTGCGTCACGGCTTCATGCTCGTGGGCGAACCGTTCTCGGCGAAGACGATGGTGCTCAAGGTGCTCGCCGCGCTGCTAACGAAGCTCACCAAGGACCACGAAGAGGCCGGCGACCTCATCGACGACGCCGGTGACCCGCTCTATCGTGCCTGCCAGTACAACATTATCAACCCCAAGGCGATCACGATGGGGCAGCTTTTCGGACAGTTCGATCCCGTGTCGCACGAGTGGACGGACGGTGTCGTGCCGATCGAGTTCCGCCGGATGGCCATGGACACGTCACCAGACCGGCACTGGGTGTGGTTCGACGGACCCGTCGACACCCTCTGGATCGAGTCGATGAACACGGTGCTCGACGACAACAAAAAGCTGTGCCTCATGTCCGGCGAGATCATCGCGATGAGCGGCACCATGTCCATGATCTTCGAGAACATGGACCTCTCGCAGGCCTCGCCTGCGACCGTCTCCCGGTGCGGCATGATCTACCTCGAGCCGCAGCAGCTGGGCTGGCGCCCGCTGTTCCACTCATGGCGCGACTCGCTGCCCGAGCCATTTGGCCCCGACCTGCGGGACCTGTTGACCCAGCTCTTCGAGACGTTTGTCGACCCGTGCCTCGAGTTTGTCTCGAGGAACTGCAAGCTCCTGATGCCCACAGGAGACATGTTCATGGTCAACAACCTCATGCGGATGTTCCTCGCGTCGACGGACGATTTTGCCGAGGAATCCAACCAGAAGGTGCTGGCCCAGTGGACGCACGGACTCTTCGTCTTTTCGGCCATCTGGTCCATCGGCGCCACGCTTGACCTCGACGGCCGCGACACGTTCTCCGAGTTTTTCCGGACGTTCCTCAAGGGCGAGGACGAAACGCGGCCCCATGATATCAAATTCCCTGTGCTTATGCCCGACGAGGGCCCGGTGCACGACTACAAGTTCCTGACCCAGGGTAAGGGCAAGTGGATCGGGTGGATCAAGACCATCTCCACCGACCTGGTCGTGAAGCCGAACCAGAAGATCAAGGACGTGCTGGTGCCCACCCTCGACACTGCACGCTACACTTACATCATGGACATGTGCCTCAAGGCGCGGATTCCGCTTCTGTTTGTCGGCCCGACCGGGACGGGCAAATCTGTCTACGTTAACGACCGCCTCATGTCGCTGCCCAAAGAGACGCACGCTCCAGTGTTCCTCACGTTCTCGGCGCAGACGTCGTCGACGCACACGCAGAACTTCATCATGTCCAAGCTCGACAAGCGTCGCCGCGGCTACTACGGCCCGAAGCCGGGCCTCCAGTCCGTCGTCTTCGTCGACGACCTCAACATGCCGCAGGTCGAACAGTACGGCGCGCAACCGCCCATCGAACTTCTCAGGTCGCTCTTGGACCACGGCTTTTGGAGCGACCTTACGGATTCGACGCGGCTCAACATAGTTGACGTGATGATGATTGCAGCGATGGGGCCACCCGGCGGTGGTCGGAACCCAATCACGTCCCGGATGGCCCGGCACATGCAGCTCATCGGCATGACCGACTTCAACGACGAGACCCGGACCCGGATTTTCACGCAGCTCATCACCCGGGGGATGCGGGACTCGGGGTACCCGATGGAACTGCAGTCGCTCGGAAAGTCGATCGTGAACGCCACCCTCGACGTTTTTAGGTGGGCCGTCAAAAACCTGCTACCCACGCCGGCAAAGTCGCACTACACCTTCAACCTGCGTGACTTTGCCCGCGTGGTCAACGGCGTCCTGTTGATGCCGGGCCGGCAGGCCACCGACAAGGAGAAGGTTGTCCGACTCTGGGGCCACGAGGTGTACCGAGTCTTCTACGACCGCTTGACCGACGGCCCCGACCGCGACATGGTGTTCAGCTTAATGTCGGATGTGACCAAGGAGCATTTCAAGGGTATGACTTTCAACGGCGTCTTTGGCCGCCTTGCAAAGGACGGCGGCGATGTGACCCTGCACGATATGGAGATGCTCATGTTTGGGACGTACGCGAACCCGCAGGACCGGGAGGCGCCCTACGACGAGAACCTCGACATCGAGCAGTTCAGGGAAACGGCCAAGTCGGCGCTCGACGAGTACAACCAGATCAACAAGACGCCGATGGACCTCGTCGTCTTCACGTACGTGCTTGAGCACCTGTCGAGGATCTGCCGCGTCCTCAAGCAGGACGGCGGGCACGCGATGCTCGTCGGCGTGGGCGGCTCTGGGCGGCAGTCCGCCAGCCGACTGGCCGCGCAGATTATGGACTACGAGATCTTCCAGCCGGAGATCACCAAGACGTACGGGACCGAGGAGTGGAAGGAGGACATCAAGAAAGTCATGCGGGAAGCGGGTGAGAAGAACAAGAAAATCGTTTTCTTGCTGAACGACACGCAGATTAAGAGGGAGTCCTTTCTCGAGGACGTCGATGCGCTGCTCAACGCCGGCGAGGTGCCCAACATTTTCCCAACCGAGGAGCGGGTGGACATTCTGGAGAAGGTTCGTGGCGATGCCAACGCGGCCGCCGGTGACGGCGACGAAGGTGGCGAGCTGTCCCCTCTCGAGGTGTACGCCTACTTTGTGTCTCGGTGCAAGGACAACCTTCACGTGGTGCTCGGGATGTCCCCACTTGGCTCGACGCTGCGCACCCGTCTCCGTATGTTCCCGTCGCTGGTCAACTGCTGCACGATCGACTGGTTCCAGGCGTGGCCTGAGGACGCGCTCCAGATGGTTGCAGAGGTCAACATTGCCGACGTTGAGCTGGAGGACAGCGAGCGAAAAGCGGTGGTGGACATTTGCCAGTTCTTTCAGAGCTCGGTCCAGGGGCTGTCGGCCAAGTTTCTGCAGCAGCTTGGGAGGCAGGTCTACGTCACGCCGACTTCGTTTCTGGAGCTGCTCAAGGCCTTCCAGGCGCTCTTGCAGAAAAAGCGGGACGAGATCTCAACGGCGCGCAACCAGTACGTCAACGGGCTCGAAAAGATCTCCTTTGCCGAGTCGCAAGTGTCCGAAATGCAGGCGGAGTTGGTCGCACTGCAGCCCAAGCTCGTCATTGCGTCGGAAGAAAATGCCAAGATGACCAAAATTATTGAGAAGGAGTCGGCCGACGCTGCCATCGTCGAGGAAAAGGTGACGATCGACGAGAAAGACGTCAGCGAGCGCACTGCGGTCGCGATGGGCGAGAAGGAGGAGTGCGAAGCACTGCTGGCCGAGGCTGAGCCCGCGCTGGCGGCCGCACTCAAGGCGCTCGACACGCTGAAGCCGTCGGACATCGGTGAAGTCAAAGCGATGAAGTCGCCCCCGGCTGGCGTCATCCTCGTCATGTCGGCCGTGTGCGTGATGAAGGGGGTAAAGGGCGAGAAGAAAGACGACGGCACGGGCAAGAAGGTCATCGATTTCTGGGGGCCGGCCAAGAAGATGCTCGGGGATATGAAGTTCCTCCAGAGCCTGAAGGACTACGACAAGGACAACATCCCCGTGTCAGTCATGAAGGAAATCCGCAAGACGTACTACGATGACCCGGGCTTTCAGCCCGAGGTCATCCACAAGGTGTCGATCGCGGCCGAGGGCATGTGCAAGTGGGTCAGAGCGATGGAGGTCTACGACCGGGTGGCCAAGGTGGTGGCCCCGAAGAAGGAAGCGCTTGCGCTGAAGATGATTGAGGTGGACGAGCTGACCGCCGCGCTGAAACTGAAGCAGGACGAGCTCAAGGCAGTGCAGGATCGGCTCGCCGAGCTCAACGCCAACCTGGAGGCTAAGACCATCGAGAAGAAGGAGCTCGAGGACCAGGTGGAGCTCTGCGCTGCCAAGCTCGAGCGGGCGCAAAAGCTCATCAAGGGGCTCGGCGGCGAGAAGACACGGTGGGGACAGGCCGCGGACCGCCTCGGTGAGGACTACAAGAACGTGACGGGCAACATTCTGCTGTCGTCGGGCGTAATTGCCTACCTCGGGCCGTTCACCACCGTGTTCCGCGACGAAATCATTAAAGAGTGGGTGGCCAAGTGCAAGAGCGAGCAGTTGCCGTGCTCGCAGGACTTCAACTTGTCGGCGGTGATCGGAGACCCGGTCAAGACGCGGCAGTGGCATATCGACGGGCTCCCGACGGACGGCCTCTCCGTTGACAACGGGACGATTGTCGCGAATTCGCGGCAGTGGCCGCTGATGATCGACCCGCAGGGGCAGGCCAACAAGTGGATCCGGAACACCGAAAAGAGCAACAAGCTCTCGGTCGCCAAACTGACGGACGCGACGTACATGCGCACGCTCGAAAACTCGATCCAGTTTGGCAACCCTGTGCTCATCGAGAACGTCGGCGCCGAGCTCGACCCCTCGTTGGAAGGCCTGCTGCTCAAGGCCACGTTCAAGCAGGCCGGCGTGGTGTGCATCAAGCTGGGAGAGAACACGATCGAGTACTCTGAAGACTTCCGCTTCTACATCACCACAAAGCTTCCGAACCCGCACTATTTGCCGGACGTTTCGACGAAGGTGACCCTGTTGAACTTCATGATCACGCTGGAGGGCCTGCAGGATCAGCTCCTCGGCATTGTGGTCGCAAAAGAGCGGCCCGAGGTCGAAGAGGAGCGGCAGCAGCTGATCGTCACCTCTGCGGCGAACAAAAAGGCGCTGAAGGAGGTCGAGAATAAGATCCTGTTCACGCTCGCCAACTCAGCTGGCAACATCCTGGAAGACGCCGAGGCCATCACCGTCCTCGACGAGGCCAAGGTCGTGTCTGACGACATCTCGGCCAAGCAGGTGATTGCGGACCGAACGACCGAGAAGATTCACGAGCTGCGGAAGGGGTACGATCCGGTGGCCGCGCACTCGTCTGTCCTCTTCTTCGTCGTCGCCGACCTCGCGGATATCGATCCCATGTACCAGTACTCGCTCACCTGGTTTGTCGGGCTGTACCTGCAGTCGATCGCGGACTCGAACAAGTCTCGCGACGTGTCAAAGCGGCTGAGGTACCTCTCGGATCACTTCACGTACCTTTTGTACACCAACGTGTGCCGGTCGCTCTTCGAGAAGCACAAGCTGCTCTTCTCGTTTCTGCTGTGCACTCGGCTCATGAGGGCCCGGGACGCCCTGAACATGACCGAGTTCATGTTCTTCCTGACGGGTGGGGTCGGGCTTGAGAACCCCCGACCCAACCCCGATGACGCGTGGATCAGCAAGAAAACGTGGGACGAGATGTGCCGCGTGGAGGCGCTCGATGGGTTCGCCGGGATCGCGGGGGACATGGAGAGCAACACTGCGATATGGCGGTCGTGGTACGACAGCAAGACGCCGCAGGATTTCAAGGACCTGCCGTCTGCGTGGTCGAAACTCACCCAGTTCCAGCAGATGATGCTGCTCCGGGTGCTCCGGCCGGACAAGGTGGTGCACGCCGCCCGGCAGTTTGTTGTGGACAACCTCGGGGAGAAGTTCACGCAGCCGCCACCGTTCAACCTCGCCAAGGTCTACGCCGACTCGACTGCGGTCGCGCCGCTCATCTTCGTGCTGTCGCCCGGCGCCGACCCGATGGCGGCGCTGCTCAAGTTTGCCGGCGAAAAAGACATGGGCGACGACAAGTTCGAGGCCGTCTCGCTGGGGCAGGGGCAGGGGCCAATTGCTGCCCGGCTCATCGTGAAGGCGCAGGAGGAGGGGACATGGGTTGTGCTCCAGAACTGCCACCTGGCCGTGTCGTGGATGAACGAGCTCGAGAGGATATGTGAGGAGCTTTCGCCGGCCAACACGCACGACAGCTTCCGGCTGTGGCTTACGTCGTATCCGTCGGCCGCTTTCCCGGTCTCTGTCCTCCAAAACGGGGCCAAAATGACCAACGAGCCCCCCGATGGGCTGAAGATGAATATTATGCAGTCGTACCTGAACGACCCTGTCTGCGAGCCCGAGTTTTTCGATTATTTTACGAACCTTAATCAAAACGAAAAGCAGCGCAACTTTCAAAAGATGCTCTTTGGGCTGTGCTTCTTCCATGCGAACGTGCAAGAGCGGCGCAAGTTTGGCCCCAACGGCTGGAACATCCCGTACGGTTTCAACGAGTCGGATTTCCGCATCTCTGTGAAACAGCTGAAAATCTTTTTCGATGAGTACGACGAGGTTCCCTACGCCGCGCTCCAGTACCTCACCGGCGAGTGCAACTACGGTGGGCGGGTTACCGACGACTGGGACCGCCGGTGCCTCCGGGCCATCCTCCAGAATGCGTACAGCACGGCGACGGTGGAGAAAGACCGGTACGCCTTCTCGGGCAACCCGGGTTTCTTCGTGCCGCCTCCCGAGGGGTACAAGGAGGCCATTGATTTCATCAAGGAGCTGCCGTCGGTCTCGGCCCCCGAGATCTTCGGCATGCACGACAACGTGGACATTTCCAAGGAGGTTGCCGAAACGAACACCCTCTTTGACTGCGTCCTCATCACCCAGACCAAGGCCGGTGGCAGCGGCGGCGGCACAGACGACCTCATCGAGAAGGTGGCGAACGGCATTCTCGAGAAGCTGCCAGACGCGTTTGACGTCTATCTGACGAACAAGAAGTATCCGACCAAGTACGAGGAGAGCATGAACACGGTGTTGGTTCAGGAGATGCAGCGGTTCAACCGGCTGACCGCGGTGATCCGGAGCACGCTGCGCGATCTTCTGAAGGCGCTCAAGGGCCTCGTCGTGATGAACGCGGACCTCGAGGACGTCGCCGGAAACTTGGCCATCGGTAAGATCCCGGCCTTGTGGGCCAAGAATTCGTACCCGTCGCTCAGGCCGCTCGGCTCGTACGTCGTTGACCTGATGCGCCGGCTGACGATGTTTTCCGACTGGTACGACGAGGACAAGCCGCCGTGTTTCTGGCTGCCTGGCTTCTACTTCACACAGGCATTCCTGACCGGTGCGCTGCAGAACTACGCTCGGAAGTACACCATCCCGATCGACATTCTGATTTACGACTTTGAGGTGCTTAAACCGGGCACGGATACGACCAAGCCGCCCGAGGACGGCGTTTACATTTACGGCCTCTTCCTCGACGGCGCACGGTGGGACGCCGACGCGCACCACCTGGCCGAGTCGCTGCCCAAGATCCTCTACGAGGAGCTGCCGGCGATGCATTTCAAACCTGCCAAGCAGCAGGACGTCGTGCTCGGCGACAGGTACACCTGCCCCGTGTACAAGACGAGCGAGCGCAAGGGAGTGCTCGCCACCACCGGGCACTCGTCCAATTTCGTGCTGCCGGTGTTCCTCGACTCTGTTGACCCCGAGGAGCATTGGGTGCGCCGGGGCCTGGCGTTGCTCACGCAGCTCGACGACTAGCGTCAGCACCGCAGTAGAAAAGTAGGAATTAAACGTGCCCCCGCCACACGATGCGCAGCCCCGGCCGCCCCGTTGGCGCGGGCGGCATTCGCACTCGGGTGGCCGTGTGTATGAGGATCCTCATTGGGCGCAGTCCGCAGGGTTCACTAGCGGCTACACTCGCGTGCCGCCCCCGCGCTCCTCCGGCACACTCGGCAGTGAGGGTTTCGCGGAGATGAGCGCCGCCTTCTCGGCCGCCCCGGGCCGTGCCTTGCGGAAGAAGAGGAGTGCGCCGACAAGCACGACAGTCAGCCCCACCGACAGCCCTACCGTCAGCCCCGCTACGGCCTCGGGCGGCAGCACGTCGCGCGAAAACGCCGCCTCCCGCTGGGTGGGGTCGGCCTGTGGGGGCGACGTGGGTGAGTGAGATGGGCGGGTACGGCAGTGGAGTGATTATCGTCACAAGTCTGGGCAGGGACCGGCCAGACCGAGAGCGTGGAACGCGCAGTGGAACACGTAGCTCTGCTCGAAGGTGCCCCGGACGAGGTGCGCCCGTGGGCCGCGGGCCCAGACGGCGACGTCGGCGCCGCCGTGGGTGCCGCTCGACAACGGCACCACCGACTGGAACGTGTAGCCCGTGTCTGCCGTGTCTACCCCGGCCGGGTCCTGCCGCGCCACCCCGTTGGCCGCGCCGGGACCTGCACGAGGGCGGGCTCAGTGGGTTAGCGTTAATGGTGGTACCCGGGCTTGGGAACAGAAACCCTTCGTCATGGAAGAGCAGGCGACTGGCCGTTGCCGAAGAGCATCGTGGTGTACCTTGGCAGAGGGCGGCGTCGGGGTCAGCGAAGGTGTTCGGTATTTGGGGATTGGCGTTCCCGATCAACGGACGCACTCCTTGCCGTCCGCGGCCAGCGCATTCTCGCCCACGGGCCGCCCGCTCCCGTCGTTCAGCACCACTTTGCCGAGCATGGGGTTGCCGCGGGTGGCGTACCCGCCCAGTGCCGTCGTGTGGCCGTGGTCGGCGGTGACGACCATGAAGGTCTCGGCCGGGTCGGTGGCGTTCGCCACGGCCTCGATCGCGCGAGACAGCTCCTCCGTCTCGGTCAGAGCGTACTGGGGCTTGTTGGCATGGCTGGCGTGGTCAATCCTCGCCGATTCGACGAGCAAAAAGTAACCCTTGTCCGGGTAGAGCGCGCTCAGCCGCTCCACGGCGGCCAGCGCCATGTCGGCGAGCGAGGGCTGCCCCGCGGGGGAGCCGTCGCGGTCGAGCTCGTAGTCCATCGTGTCGGCTGCGAACAGGCCGAAGAGCGGGCCGGTACCAGGGTCGGCCGCCGCCGCCCGCAGCGAGGCCGTGTCGTTCACGAAGCGGCCGCCGGGGTACCGGGACTGCCACGATTCGACCAGGTCGACGCCGTCGCCACGCACCCCGGAGCGGTCGCCGGCGCGGAGAAAGTTTTGTTGCCCGCCGCCGAGCGCCACATCGAAGCCGCCGCCCTCCCACCGATCGGCGAGCGTCACGAGCTGCGAGGCAATGTCCTCGCACGGCGAGTCGAGCGGTAGCCCCTCCGAGTCCTTCCCTTCGCCCGACCCATTGCCCCGGAACTGCCAGCTGCGCTCGGCCACGTTCGCGTAGGACGCGCCGGGCGTCGCGTCCGTGATTGCGCCGGTCGAGAGCACGCCGAACCCCATCCCCTGCGCCTTGACCCGCCGGGCGATCGAGGTGAGCTCGTTCCCGATCGAGCCCTCGCAGTCGCCCCGGAGCACGCTCTCGTTGACGCCCAGCATGCCCGCCCGCGTCTTGGACCCGGTGAAGATCGCGGTTGCCGTCCCGGCGCTGTCGGGCACCTGCTGGTTCGTGTTGTACGTCTTGGCCAGCCCTGTGTACGGGAATAGTGCCTCCCACGACAGCAGGTTCTCCTCGCCGAGGTCGCCCCGGCGCTGACCTTCGAGGATTCGAGCGGCGGTGGTCGTAGCAATATCCATCCCGTCGCCCACGAAAACGATGACTGAGCGCGCGAGCCCGGTGATCGGCCTGATATTCTCCTGGGCCGCTATCCTCGACGCGCCGTCCCTCCACCACTGCGTGTCGTCGGCCGGGAGCGCACGTGGCGGGGCTGCGCCGGCCAGCGCGGCCACGCACCACGCCAGGGATGTCGACATCGGCTGCAGTCCACTGCGCCGTACTCCTCCTCCTCCTCCTCCTGGTGGATCCCAGTGGTAGGAG
>JACLAD010012319.1_pt1 | contig 14014 bp, 8 predicted proteins | sample 8027901 | NCBI WGS metagenome assembly JACLAD01 (sample SAMN15725071, study PRJNA655200) | protist metagenome | isolation source: fluorescence activated cell sorting (FACS) single amplified genomes of... | place: Spain: Blaines Bay Microbial Observatory, Mediterranean Sea | collected 2016-07-05
CACGGCAAACGGGATTTCCCTCCTCTGGGCGCCACGCCCTTTCAATCTGCGCGCCGGCTACACGCGGAGGTGCATCGATATTCCCCTTGTCAAGGGGTGGTACATGGAGCACTGCCCTCCCAACCAGCCCACAAAGGTCCGCGTGTCGTACCAGAAACTCCTCAAGTGCTACGTGCTCAACGCCCTCAAGCACAGGCCCCCAAAGCCGCAGAAAAAGCGGAACCTTTTCCGCTCCTTCCACCAGACCAAGTTCTTCCAGTCCACCACACTTGACTGGGTGGAGGTTGGCCTCCAAGTTTGTCGGCAGGGGCACAACATGCTGAACCTCCTCATTCACCGCAAAAATCTCAACTACCTCCATCTGGACTTCAACTTCAACCTCAAACCTGTAAAGACCCTGACAACCAAGGAGCGCAAGAAGTCGCGTTTCGGAAACGCTTTCCACCTCACCAGGGAGATCCTCCGCCTCACAAAGATTATTGTGGACACGCACGTTCAGTACCGCCTCGGGAACGTCGACGCTTTTCAACTTGCCGACGGGCTTCAATACACTTTCGCTCACGTTGGCCAGCTGACCGGAATGTATCGCTACAAGTACAAGCTCATGCGCCAGATTCGCATGTGCAAGGACATCAAGCATCTCATCTACTACCGTTTCAACACAGGCCCTGTTGGAAAGGGCCCCGGTGTTGGCATCTGGGCGCCTGGCTGGAGAGTGTGGCTCTTTTTCCTCAGAGGGGTCGTGCCCTTGCTCGAGCGCTGGCTCGGAAACCTGCTCGCAAGACAGTTTGAGGGCCGCCACACCAAGGGGATTGCCAAGACGGTGACTAAGCAGCGCGTCGAGAGCCATTTCGATCTGGAGCTTCGGGCCTCTGTTATGCACGACATCCTGGATATGATGCCGGAAGGTATCAAGCAGAACAAGGCCAGGGTCATCCTGCAGCACCTCAGCGAGGCCTGGCGATGTGCGTTTTCATTTCCCCCTTTCAATGCGCCTGTTTTTTTTTTTTTTATTTTTTTTTTTTTTTTTCCTTCTTTTTTTTTTAATGCCGAAGAAACAATATTTTCTGCTCGGCTTGTGCTGTGCCCCCTTTGTGCCCCCCGGTGCTAAAATTCTTTCCGAATTCATCCTGCAGGCTGGAAGGCAAATATCCCGTGGAAGGTTCCCGGTCTCCCCACGCCCGTAGAAAACATGATTCTTCGGTACGTGAAGTCAAAGGCGGACTGGTGGACCAACACCGCGCATTACAACCGCGAGCGTATCCGCAGGGGCGCTACCGTTGACAAAACAGTCTGCAAAAAAAATCTCGGGCGCCTCACCCGGCTCTACCTCAAGGCGGAGCAGGAGCGCCAGCACAACTATCTGAAAGACGGACCTTACATTCAGGCGGAAGAGGCCGTTGCCATTTATACAGCAACGGTCCACTGGCTGGAATCGAGGAGGTTTCGTCACATCCCCTTCCCGCCCCTCTCGTACAAGCACGACACCAAGCTGCTCATACTGGCTCTCGAGCGCCTGAAAGAAGCGTACAGCGTCAAAAACCGTCTCAATCAGTCCCAGCGCGAGGAGCTCGGCCTGGTTGAGCAGGCTTACGATAACCCCCACGAGGCGCTTAGCAGAATAAAACGCCACCTGCTAACGCAGAGGGCCTTCAAAGAAATTGGCATTGAATTTATGGACATGTACAGCCACCTCATTCCGGTGTACGATATTGAGCCCCTCGAGAAGATAACAGATGCCTATCTTGATCAGTACCTATGGTACGAGGGTGACAACCGGAGGCTGTTCCCTGCTTGGATCAAGCCTTCGGACCAGGAGCCCCCTCCGCTACTCGTATACAAGTGGTGCCAGGGCGTAAACAATCTCGAGGATGTTTGGGAAACTTCACAAGGGGAATGCAACGTGTTTCTTGACACGAAGTTGGAGAAGCTGTATGACAAGATGGATCTTACCCTTCTCAATCGCCTTCTGCGCCTCGTGGTTGACATGAATATTGCCGACTACATGACGGCAAAAAATAATATTACCATCACCTACAAAGACATGAACCACACTAACTCTTACGGGCTAATCCGCGGTCTCCAGTTTTCCTCCTTCATCGTGCAGTATTACGGACTCGTTCTCGATCTACTTATCCTTGGTCTCAATCGCGCCAACGAAATGGCAGGGCCGCCGCAAATGCCCAACGATTTCCTGACCTTCAAGGATGTAAAGACCGAAACGAAGCACCCAATACGCCTCTATTCGAGATATGTGGACCGCCTTCATATCGTGTTTCGCTTTACGGCAGATGAAGCGAGAGAACTAATTCAACGGTACCTCACCGAGCATCCCGACCCGAACAACGAAAACATTGTAGGGTATAACAACAAAAAGTGCTGGCCACGCGATACACGCATGAGGCTCATGAAGCACGACGTGAACCTTGGCAGAGCAGTTTTTTGGGATATCAAGAATCGCCTCCCGCGTTCCATAACCACAATCGAGTGGACAAACACATTTGCCTCCGTGTACAGCAAAGACAATCCAAATCTCTTGTTTAACATGTGCGGGTTTGAGATTCGCATACTACCGCGCTGCCGGCAGCAATTTGAGAACACTGCCCAGCACGACGGAGTGTGGAACCTTCAGAATGAGGTGACAAAGGAGCGCACGGCGCAAGCATTTCTTCGCGTCGACGACGAGTCTCTCCAGATGTTTAATAATCGCATCCGGCAGGTGTTGATGAGCTCTGGTGCCACAACATTTACTAAAATAGTGAACAAGTGGAACACATCGCTCATAGGGCTCATGACCTACTTTCGCGAAGCTGTTGTGAACACGCAAGAACTGCTCGATATGCTCGTGAAGTGTGAAAACAAAATCCAGACTCGCGTCAAAATCGGTCTCAATTCCAAAATGCCGTCGCGATTTCCTCCTGTTGTATTTTATGTAAGCCCTCTCTTATGCTGAGCGACCCCATCATGCTTTTGTTTTATCATTGAATGCCCGGACCCCTAATCTTCCATGTTGTTTTTAATCCTGCAGACCCCGAAAGAGCTTGGCGGGCTTGGTATGCTCTCTATGGGACATGTGCTCATACCGCAGTCGGATCTCAGGTGGAGCAAGCAGACAGATGTTGGGATCACGCATTTCAGATCGGGAATGAGTCACGAGGAGGACCAGCTCATTCCCAACCTGTACCGATACATCCAGCCCTGGGAGAGCGAATTCATCGACTCCCAAAGAGTTTGGGCCGAGTATGCCCTTAAACGGCAGGAAGCCAACGCACAGAATAGACGTTTGACGCTTGAGGATCTGGATGAGTCCTGGGATCGCGGCATTCCGCGAATCAACACGCTATTCCAGAAAGATCGCCATACACTTGCATATGACAAGGGCTGGCGCGTTCGCACGGAATTTAAAAAATACCAGCTTCTTCGCAACAATCCCTTTTGGTGGACACATCAGCGTCACGATGGCAAGCTTTGGAATCTGAACAACTACCGCACGGACATGATCCAGGCCCTTGGCGGCGTGGAAGGCATTCTGGAGCATACACTTTTCCGCGGAACTTATTTTCCGACCTGGGAGGGGCTTTTCTGGGAAAAGGCAAGCGGGTGAGTTTCAAAATCTTCTTGTCGGCGCTCTCCGCGCCATCATTGAATTCATCATCATTATTATTATTATTATTACACATATTTTTTTTACCTGACCCACTCCGCCTCTTTCTTCGTAACAGATTCGAGGATAGCATGAAATTCAAAAAGCTGACCAATGCGCAGCGCTCGGGTCTCAACCAGATTCCGAACCGTCGCTTTACCTTGTGGTGGTCCCCAACTATCAACAGGGCCAACGTCTACGTCGGATTTCAGGTGCAGCTTGATCTTACCGGGATATTCATGCACGGCAAGATCCCCACTCTCAAAATATCGCTGATCCAGATATTTCGTGCACACCTGTGGCAGAAGATCCACGAGTCGGTGGTTATGGATCTGGTAAGCATGATGCAGAAATCCCCCTTTCTTCACCGTCCAACATATTCCGATTCGACTGCTCATTTTTTTTGCCCTTTCCGTTTAGTGCCAAGTTTTGGATCAAGAACTCGATGCGCTGGAAATAGAGACGGTGCAGAAAGAAACAATTCACCCTCGCAAATCTTACAAGATGAACAGCTCCTGCGCCGACATACTCTTGTTTGCGCAGCACAAGTGGCCAATATCGAAGCCTTCGTTGCTTGCTGACACCCGTGACACTATGGATAGTGCCCCCGCGGACAAGTATTGGATCGATGTCCAATGCAGGTGGGGGGATTTCGACTCCCACGATATTGAGCGCTACTGCAGGGCCAAATTCTTGGACTACACAACGGACAACCAGAGCATATATCCTGCGCCAAACGGAGTTCTCATAGGCATCGATCTTGCGTACAATCTCCACAGCGCGTTTGGGAATTGGTTTCCAGGATCCAAGACGCTTCTTCAGCAGGCCATGGCGAAGATCATCAAAGCGAATCCGGCGCTCTATGTTTTAAGGGAGCGTGTGAGGAAGGGCCTACAGCTGTATTCTTCCGAGCCCACGGAGCCTTACCTCAATTCCCAAAACTATGGCGAACTGTTCTCGAACCAGATCATCTGGTTTGTAGACGACACCAATGTATATCGTGTGACCATTCACAAGACATTTGAGGGAAACCTCACCACGAAGCCCATCAACGGGGGTATTTTCATTTTCAATCCCCGGACCGGGCAGCTGTTCCTTAAGATCATTCATACTTCTGTGTGGGCAGGTCAAAAGCGTCTCGGGCAGCTTGCAAAGTGGAAAACTGCAGAGGAAGTGGCTGCGCTCATCCGATCGCTCCCCGTAGAAGAACAGCCGAAGCAAATTATCGTGACTCGCAAAGGGATGCTTGACCCTCTTGAGGTGCACCTCCTCGACTTTCCCAACATTGTCATCAAGGGCTCGGATCTTCAGCTACCATTCCAGGCCTGCCTCAAGATAGAAAAGCTTGGCGATCTCATACTGAAGGCCACGGAGCCACAGATGGTTCTCTTCAATCTCTACGACGACTGGCTTCGAAATATTTCACCTTACACGGCGTTCTCCCGTCTTGTGCTGATTCTGAGATCTCTGCACGTCAACATTGAGAGAACCAAGGTGCTCCTGAAACCCGATAAAACGACAATCACCGAGCAGCACCATATCTGGCCAACGCTGTCTGACGAGGAATGGATCAAGCTAGAGGTTTCGCTCAAGGATCTCATCTTGGCCGATTATGGCAAGAAAAACAATGTCAACACAAAGTCGCTGACGCAATCGGAGATCCGCGACATCATCCTCGGTATGGAAATTAGCGCTCCCTCGGCACAGAGACAGCAAATAGCGGAAATAGAGAAGCAGACGAAGGAGCAAAGCCAGCTCACAGCGACCACAACGAAGACGGTGAACAAGCACGGTGACACGATCATTTCCACTACCACGAGCAATTACGAGACAAACACCTTTTCTTCAAAGACAGACTGGCGCGTGCGAGCTATCAGTGCGACCAACCTCCACCTCCGAGTGAACCACATCTTTGTTGCGAGCGATGACGTAAAAGAAACGGGCTTCACATACGTGCTTCCAAAGAACGTTCTCAAGAAGTTCATCTGTATCAGCGATCTGCGCACGCAGATAATGGGTTATCTCTACGGTCAGAGCCCGGCGGATAATCCTCACGTGAAGGAGATACGCTGCATAGTCCTTGTGCCACAGCTTGGCTCCCACCAGAAGGTCACCGTTCCTAAGCAGGTGCCAGAGCACCCCTTTCTTGACGATCTCGAGCCTCTCGGATGGATCCACACTCAGCCAAACGAGCTGCCGCAGCTCTCTCCAAACGATGTTGTATTTCACGCGCGCAAGATGGAGGCCAGCAAGACGTGGGATCTAGATAAAACGTGTGTTTTTACCTGCAGCTTCACGCCGGGCAGCTGCTCCCTCACGGCCTACAAGCTGACAAGCCAGGGCTTGGATTGGGCCAAGGAACTGAAGGACGCTGGCAACCCTCAGGGCTACGCGCCCACCCACTACGAACGAGCCCAGATGCTTCTTTCTGATCGGTTTCTGGGCTTCTTTATGTGCCCTACCGATGGTCTTTGGAACTACAACTTCATGGGGCCGAGGTTTCAGGACAGCATGGATTACGACATTGCATTTTCAACTCCAAAGGTAAGCAGATTTGCCCCGCCCTCTCGTCAACAAATATGGTTACTGTTCCTCACTTTGTGCTCTCCCCATCTTCGTCTCAACAGGAATTTTACCACGAGCTCCACCGCCCCGCCCATTTCCTGACGTTCGCACAGATGGAAGATTTTGGCGACGTCGAGGATGACGGGACGGAGAGGGAGGACATGTTTATGTAATGCGAACGTTGTCAGACATGTTTGTCGCGGGCATTTTAAAATGTTATATTTAGTAGCTCTAGTGCCAGCTGCGCAACAATTAAAAAGGATGAGACAGCGAATGAGATTATAGCTGGGATATGTACATGTGTGAAGTTGGAATAAGAGTGGCACATCCGAAACTCTGCATGGGCAATCGGGATCCCAGACATCGAAATCCGCATTCGTGGGTCTCGAGGGGCAGAGCTTGTCACTTCGTCCTGCCCTCACGTTCATGGAGTTTTGAGGCCGTAGAGAGGCGAATACTTTTAAAATAATTTCCTATGATGGGTGTCGCTCTCCGCCAACCCGAAGTCGAAGCGCAAGCCATGATTGGGGCACTGCAGGCCCACCTGTACTACAGATCCCAGGGGTACATCGAAATACGCATCCGCAAGAAAAAGCGGCTATTCTTAATCGTGGGTTGCACAAGAGGCACGGAGCTTGTCACCTCGTGCTCCCCTGCGTTGGGTGAAATTAGGCCGAAGAGAGGTGAATATGACGTTTAACCACAACACACTTACAAGCGTCTTCGAAAATCATTATTTTTCCTGCCGATGGGTGTCGCTCCTCTCCGCCAACCCGAATACGCAATCCGGCATCGGGGCACTGCAGGCCCATCTGAACGATGAATTGCCCTGGTTGACCCGAGTGAGGTACAATTCGTGCCCCCGGCTGCTGCCTGTATATCTTGATTTCTCGGACCCACTTTGGTAAATCCAGGGGTGGACTGGCATTTGGCATCCACCTCCTAAATACCGACCTAAGCGCATCGCAGGTTTTGGGAAGACGTTTGCATGCGTCGACGCTCAGCGACTCCTTGCCGAAGGACGACAATACAAAAACTTTCGACCAGCCATCGTAGGGCCTCACAAGATACCACGATGAAGACAAGCCCATTGGGTTCTCCCGAAGAATATCCTCGGAAATTTCTGCCAGAAACTCTTCACGGACGCTCCCCGCAATTGATTCCAACCCCGATGCCCATGGGATTCTTGGGTCATCAATCTCCCACCATCCTTTTGTAGAATTCCAATATCTTTGGCTCTGGAGGTGGTTGTCCCGCGACGTCCTGCCTGGAGTATTATACACGCTCCCTGCAAAAGGAAGCTGCTCGCCTTGAGTTTTGGAGGCCACAAGATTCTGTAAAAGGCAATCTGCCTCCCCGGCAAGCCCCCCCCACCTCAATTGTAATAGGTAATTGTGTGCAACAAAGTACATATCACTCCTCCAAAGGTGGGCGGCATTGTCCACACTCGGCCAAAATCGAGTCAGATGGTCTAGTGCCATGTCTAAAGCTGGTACGACAATTTTAAAGGTGCAGGTCATGTCCTCCATGAAAGGCTGGAGGCTTGCTAGTAGGTCATCAACGCTGGTAAGGAGGCTCTCAGAATATTCAAACGGAATAGGCCAGACCGAAGCGCACCCAGGGCCGGTCGAAATCGGTGAGGGCAGAGGGAAGGCTGGGCCATCACACGCTGCCTCCCAAGGAAGATCTCCGGCACGAGAAAGCTCCTCCAAATAACAAGAGACGGCCTTCTCAAGAGAAGGCCCAGAGCCCCCATCATCCCCGTCCTGGACCACCATCGGATTCAACCACGCTTCCGCAAAGGCCCTTAGCTTATGCCGGGCGGCCCTAACGGTGGCACCAGGCAGTGGCCGACCGAGACTGTAGCCGGCCCAGACCCATGGGGGCTCGACGTACTTCCGTTTACCCTCTCCTCTAACCGATCCCCTCTCCTCTGTACTTTGGCCTTTGCGAGAGACCCATCGCAAGCCCGGGCTTTCCCCACTATTATCAATGACAAGCTCGTCGTCATATCTCCAGTTACTGAAGGCTGGGCTAGAGCAAACTTGGCCCTTCGCGGTGTCCAGGCGATGCGGAGCACAAAAATGAGATCCAGATGCTTTCCAGAAATAAGGGAACAGGATTGGGAAAACGAGAAACGCGGAGGCGAGGTGTGGCCTCATTTGACCTGCCCCCTCCTCTGAGCGGCCAGGCACAGCGATACTCAAAGATATTAATTTTACTCTACTAAGTACTAGTATACTTTCCTAGTACTTTACTTTAAAGTACTTGTAGAGTACTAAGTACTTAGTACTCTACTTTAGCTGAGTACTTTACTAGTATTACTTACGTAATAGAGTAGAGTAGTAGAGTATTACATGATATTAGAGTAGAGTATTTTACTCTACTAAGGTACTTCAGTAGATTAAGTAGATCAGAGTATAGTATCTACTCTAGAGTAATAAGTAGTCCTTCCTACTTGACATAGAATTTATTTGTGAAACACTAGGCGGCACCCAATCCTTTGTAGTGGAGATCCTTGGCGAGCAAGTCCAAATGAGGCACAAGCTTGAAAAGCCTTTCTGCGGCCGCATCGCCCTCCGGCTCATCTATCATGAAGACAGATTCCTCCTACAAGTTGCAGCAGGTTTCATTGTGAGTTGACGGAATAAGATTAAAAGCGCAACTTTACTCACCAAATCCACAACAAGCTCGTGCACAAGTGCATTGAATTCGCGTCTCTCCCTGCTCCCGGGGGACAGAGTCGCCATATACTGAGCATGAGATTCCTCACGGCTCCCGCGGCGCACCCTCGATACCCTTTCAGTGAAGTTTGTCTGGCCATGGAGGATGTCAAAATAATCGATTCCATCTCGCCTCTTGCGGTCGGGGTAGTCATCACACTTTTCACCGGCCCCACACTTGTCCATGAAAAGTGACTTTGCTACAGATTTCAAGAAAGCGCTGGTGCTGCTCAAATCCAAATTAAAGGTCTTTCGGTACTCTTTCCCAAAGCTCCTGTAGCGAGTGTAAAAGCTGAGCTTCTTGGTGTTTGCAGTTTTGCTGCTATAATCAAGCTTGAAGTTCATAGAATGGAGGGAAAAGACGGTGGCCATGCTTTTTGCTAGGGCACTCAAAACATCTGAGCAGAGAGTCACCACATACGAGAAGGCGCTCGTGATTGCAGCAGATATTGTAGAACCGATACACCCGGCGGCTTTTGAAGCCGTTTCTGCTGCTCCGCAAGTGATCTCACCGAAAGCAAGAAAATCATCATCGCATTCAGCATCACAATGCTGATCGCCACCTTTGAGTGTGTGCATATATGTATAAGATGAGAACTCGGCAAACAGATGCACATGGCGCTTTATCAAACATACAGTTGCCAACAAGTGCGTTGTCGAGGTCATAGTCACACGTGAAATCTCCACAGTGGTATTTAGATCTCATGTAACTTTCAACTCTTGAATACGAAACGGTGTGCTCGCACTCGTAAGAACTGGCACACTGTGAAAAAAGTACAGGTAAAAAAATTGAATAAGGAATAAAAGAAAAAAGGGGGGGAAAGTGAAGCAGTCGAGGGGTTGCACCTACACTGCTGTCAATTTTTTTCCAGATCCTATTGTAATTGGACTGTTTACTCAGATCTATTTTGTGTTCCGCATCACCTGCATCGCATGACGGTTCGCAATTGTTCTTGCAGTCAAGCCCGATGTCGCAACCACTGTCACATGTATGATCGCAATCCGCAGGCCAATAACAATAATCACAACCTTCATCGCAGCCCCTTTGCTCTACGTTACAAGTAATACAATAATCGTGTGCATCGTCGCAGCGGTATTTTGATGCTCCAGAACCGCCGGACCACGCTCGTCCCTTCGCTTTGTCTCTGTTTGCGATTGACCTGCATGGTTCTTCATCCCAGTCACAGCCAGCCCAAAGATTGTAATCACACTGTTCCACAGTATCGCAGGAGGCATCGCATGCATTTGAACAATCACCCGTGCTCGGTTCAAAGCTGCACTTCTTCTTTTGCTCGTCCCAAGCTCTTTGGGCCGTATTTTGAAGCTCCTCAGATTTTTGTTTTAAGACGTCCAAAATATCCTGGACAATGTTGGATTCACCCCTGCGTATCCCCCCCAACAACTTGCCCGATTTCGCTTTGCTGTCGTACCGCAGGTAGAGATATCCTTTATAGCCCGCAAATCCAAAGCCCTCCACGCGAAAATAGGAGGAGCCCGATGACGAGATCAACGCGGATCCAGCTACTCTGGCCCCTAAAATTGTCACCGCGCCATCAACGTATGCCTGGTATCCGTTCTTGCCCTTTGCGTAAGCGAACGATGGACCCCTTGCAGTGCTCGTACTGCTCGTGAGCTTGAATACTCCGCTCAAAAGATTTATAGGGCCAATGGAGCCACCCATCAGGCTGCTGCCGCTTGCGCAAGCACACTTTTGATCGTCGATTTTACTGTCAACTCTTGACGATGATGATGAAACAGACGCCCCGAAATTAATCTGTGCTTCTCGATGTGTTGTACAACAAATATAGTGAACAGGTTTACCCCCCGATGTCCCGATGACACCTCCCCTGGCGAGAGATTCCGGGGTGCCCATATAAAGACTCAAGTCCTTCAAAAGACGCACCCCCAAAACATCGAAGCTTTCAACCCCAACAGAGATTGTCGTGCCTTGCTTGGAACCATAGGAAACAAACAGTCTGGCATTTGTCAGCTTACAAATAAAAAGGTCCATGGAGGCCTGGAAAGCCACTTCGGTTTTCGTGCTCGTCCACGTAATTTGCGCATGCACATCGGCGATGCCGCGTTCGAAAACTTCCAGGTAGCCGTCGAGCTTGAACAACCCCGTCTTTTTGGCCTTGTCAAACTCAAACTTTAGGCTAGGCCCAAGCTTTCCCACAGTCGATTTGCTTCTAGAGATTTTTAGCACCCCGCCAATTGATACAGGGTCCACATCGAGATAGATGTGGCCTTTAGAATCGCCCCGGACGCTCAAATGGCAGTCGATGGCAACACCAGGAAGCTGAACTCCGAAAAAGTTGACGGTGATCTTTCCTTTGAATCCGACCCCAGACTCGACCCTTACCGGGAGCCGACACTTGTAGTCCGGAGCTTGACCTTGGCACGATGAGGGTTTCACGCCAATGCTTACTGCACTGGACCCAGAGTTGAAGAAAAACTCAATCCCTGAGCGCCCTGCGAGGGGGTCCAGCTGAACTAGATTTCCAATCATAGGAGGCAAGCCAACACCAGGCGATATTGCATCTAAAATTGTTTGAATCGAAAAGGACTTGCCTTTTGGCGGTTTGAGCTCGGTATAGACGGCTACCTGCTTCTTCGCGATATCGGAGTACACATAAGCCGCCATACTCAAACAGGGTGACGGCAGGCTCCCTGTGTGGAGTGCATGGCACTTTTTGTCGACCGGGCCAAGCAACAGCTTTCCGCCGAGCTGGAACTTGGTGGGCACTGGGGGGCAGCAGCTAAAGGAAAAGCCAACGAGAATGTCACCCAAGTGCACTGTATCGAAAACAACCTTGGGCACCACGCCGGCCATTTGGAAATTAACATTGACCGTAGGCACCGTCGCCATGGAAAAAGAAATTTTCCCGGACACTTCGAGCTTGTCTTTGAGAGCCACATCATTGGGGTTGGCGCCTTCAAAGGGCATAATTAGGTTTCCGCTGATACCCGCTTCAGCCTCTGCGGGCAGAGCCCGGCGGGCCCTGAGCGTGGCCACTGCAGCACTTCTTCTCCTGCGCCGCCTGGCAAATTTTCCTGTTGCGAATCTTATGAATACTTTTGGCTGCTTGAGTGTATATGTCCACTTATCAGCCGCCTGCTCGCAACCTCCAAGGCAGACTTGATTTGAGGTCATCGCCAGCTCTAATTCGTAGCCCAAGGTCGAATAGGGCGCTTTTGTCCCGACTTCATAATCCACGTGGCCCCGAAAACGCAGGTCGCTGGCTGCACCAGAAGCAGTGGAGTAGATCAGCTCGCAGGCCGTGTCCCCTTTTGAGCACCTCTTAGCAACCTTTGAGCGCCCAACTATGACGCTAAACTCGAGCTCCCTGCTGTTAGCGGAAAAGTGATTGCTGAGCGGTGCTTCAATCTTGATTCCGCCCACATCGCTGCCAAAAGAGAGCTTCACGGCAAATTCCATCCCGTCGAGGATGGGGGCATATGACTTGGGGATCGTCCCCGCGCTCAGTCCAAGGGCACCCTCGACTACGCTCATAAAAGCCGTGCCCTTTGGCTGGGCAATGACGCCAATCACAGTGCCGGCAGACTCTTTGCAGTAAATCTGTGCCGAGTACGTGAACGTGCTTGGCGAACCGGAAAAGCGGGCAGTCATATACAATTTTTTGTTTTTATCATACCCGAGAGTTATGCCAATGTCCAGAATCTCGATCCCGCTGCCCGTGGAATCCTGTGGCAATGACACTGACTTGCTGGCAAGCTTCATCCATTCAGAGCCCAGATTCATTCGCAAGGAGTCTATATTCAAGCTCATTTGTTTAAGAGAAAGAAACTCATTTGGAAAGGAACCGCCGTCCGTTTTCGGAGCCTCAGCTGTGATGCTTCCGCGCAACCCCCTCACACTGAGCCCCGCGATCCCGATGAAGTTTTGAAAGGTTCCTTTGGACTCAAAGTTAAGATGAACTTGGCCCCCGCCCGTTGTTTTCAGGCTACCCGAGAGACCAGTGCCAGTGAACCCAGGCACTTTATAATTACCTCGAAGTTCCAAGGTTTTCAGCACATCATCGAAAGAGAGGCCCTTTGCGAGGTTCAACGTGAAGTGGAGGGATGGCATGTTCATTGATACATCACCTAGTTCGAACATTTCATTCAACTGATTGCTCGCGGAGCTAAATTGCAGCTCGGACGGGAGTTGAAGTGCCAGCGGAAAATCCATCGATAACTCGTTGTATCGTTCAAGCGGGCCAAGCAGGATCATGGTCAAAACTTTCGCGGGGCTCTCGCAAACCTTTTTTTTTATCTCAACCACAAGAGTTGTGAAATACGAGGTATCAAACGACACCGAATATTGACCTCGCAGGCTTTGAAATGTCCAAGAACTGCCTAGTTTTTTACGAAACGCCTCGGTAGCTAGTCTCCATTTCTCCTCTTGCAGAAGCGATGGTTTTTTCCCGAATGCCCTCACGTAGTCGTTAGACCACAAGGTGTTGCTATTTTCAGGCTCAACGACGTCGTCAAAAATCGGCAGCTGCAAGAACCCAGAACCTGTAACAAATTCATAAACATGAGCCGCAGAGACCTTATTAGCGCCGCGAAAAATCTCTGAGACCGCATTCACAACATCAGGGTTATCTACTTTGACATCTCCGATTGCTTCCCAAAGTCTGCGTCTATTTGTTTTCACGCGGACTTTTATACCTTCGGTGAGCTTTGTGATATCGGCAAACTCCCCGTTGAATTTGAGCTTTTCTTCGAGAACCAGTCCCCCTTTTGCAGAAACAACGAGCATGTGTATATCCAAAACCCCTAAAGTCTTGTCGATTGCTGCTCCACCTCGCAGGGCAGCACCCCCCACCCCAAGCTTCTTCAACGTATCGAGAAATCCAAAACTGAACTCAAGGGCGGCGGCGCCTGCCCTTATCTGTGCCGTCACGGTTTCAAATCTGCCCCCCGCCGCGGGCACCTCTATTTGCATTTGAGCAGATTGTAGCAGCCCGCCGCTCACGGTTTCGCTGATGATTTTGCATTTATGTGCAAATTCAGCACAGTATTTCTCGTGGAGCCCAAGCGCGGGGCCCAACCCAAACGCTTGCTTGATAATTGGCCA
>JACLAD010016814.1_pt1 | contig 14014 bp, 11 predicted proteins | sample 8027901 | NCBI WGS metagenome assembly JACLAD01 (sample SAMN15725071, study PRJNA655200) | protist metagenome | isolation source: fluorescence activated cell sorting (FACS) single amplified genomes of... | place: Spain: Blaines Bay Microbial Observatory, Mediterranean Sea | collected 2016-07-05
GACGGGGGTGCAGTACAAACACAAACTACCGATGGCAATACTATTAAGGGAGATTCCTACGTACTAGACGCTTTTGATGTAGCAGCTATAGGAAATGGAAATAGTATGGCAGGAGCAGATATAATTATGAATGCTTTGGGAAAAAGCAACGATGATTCCTTTTCAGGCTTGGTTGTAACAGATAATAGTGGTGTTGCAGATGATGTGTCTTTTAATGTTAGAGATGGTGGAGAAATAACAAAAGCAATGATTAGCGGTGGTGAAGTTGTTCTAGCTCCAGATCAAGTTGAAAGAGCAGGTGGAGTAGAAAACATTGATAAGTTTAGAGAAGAATTAACACAGAGAGTATATAAGGGAGAGCCTTCTAAAGTAGATAGTAGATTTTTACAGAAACTAACATAGGCAATGTCTCAAGAATATCATCAAGTACATCCGATGGATGTAAGTACTCACTGGGGTTTATTTGGTCATCTTATAGAAAAAGCAATGACCAAAACACAACAAACAGATTATACCATAGAAGGTATACGTGATAGATTAATATTTAATCAGTGGCAACTGTTTGTAATATTAAAAGATGGAAAGCTTGAGTCTGTTATTGTAACATGTATTATTCCATTTGACCTTTGTAATTATTTAAATCCTGTATTTATTTCTAGTAATACAAAGAAAGTAGATTTAAATTATATGCAAAAATGTTTAGAAGAAATTGCAGTTAAATTTAATTGTAGTAAAATAATGGGTGGCGGTAGAACAGGCTGGAAAAAAGTATTAAGTAAATTAGGATATAAAGATTTAAATCTTGTGGTAAAAGAACTATGATTAAAACACATGACTTTCAAGACCTGATGGGTGTTTCTATTGAGACAGAAGATAAGTGGCTCAATAAGAGACTTAATTCACATATTTGTTATGGTAAGGGCGGCAGCAGCAGCAATCAGCAACAGGATGTGCCGCCTACACTGCAGCCGTATATTACAGAAATACTTGACCGTGCAAGTGATTTGTATGCTCCAGATAAACAATATATACCGTATGAAGGTGAAAGAATTGTAGGGTTTTCTCCTGAAGAATTGGCTGCACAAGAAGCAGTCAAAGGCCAAGTAGGGCAGGGCATTCTTGGAGATGAAACTCTGGGTGCTGCGTCTACATACTATGACCCTGCTTTAGGACTTCTTGGCACAGCAGGTCAGCTTGGTCAACAAGCAGTATCTGAAATTACTGCAGACGAAATTACAGGCCGCATGTCGCCATATCAACAGGCTGTTACAGACATTGCTAAACGTGAAGCAGCAAGAGAAGCAGACATTTATGACCAAAGATTGAAAGCACAGGCCGCAGGTACAGGGGGCTTTGGGGGTTCTAGACAGGCAATTCTTGAGGCACAGGCAGCTGCAGACCTTGGGTCAAGGCTTTCTGATATTCAAACAAGAGGCTCTCAAGCTGCTTATCAGGATGCTGTTCGTGCGGCAGAAGCTCAACGTGCAAGACAGGCAGCAGGAGCGCAAGCCGCAGGTGGGCTATCGCAGCTATACGGTGGCTTGGGCCAACAAGCTTTGGGTCAGGCATATCGTGAAGCAGGATATCTATCAGGTGTTGGTGAAACACAGCGTGGAATGCAACAACAGAGAGCAGACCTTTCCTATCAAGAGTTTATGAGGCAACAGCAGTATCCTACTCAACAATTGCAGCAATTCTCTTCACTTGTTCAGGGATTCCCCTTTAGCTTTGGTAATTACGGACAACAAGTTCCTTCACCATTTCAGCAAACAGTAGGTACTGGACTAGCTACCTATGGTCTAGGCCGTAATCTTGGTTTCTTTAGTGAAGGCGGGAACATTAAACCTCCAGTTACTGTAGAGGACGGAGAGGTAACTCGAAATGCTGTTCTTGGTGGTGTAGCAGCTTCGGGATTAAGTGGATTGAGTCGTGTACTTGCTCCGCTCTTTACAAAGCGTTTAGTTGCAAAAAGAGTTCCTCAAATTGACAGGCGAACAGGAGAAGAATTACCAATTGGAGAAGCTGCAAGAAGATTAGGTATAACAGACGATGTTAGTCGTATACGTAACGTGTTTTCGCCTTCAAGAACTGCAACAACTGTTTCTACACCTATAGTGGCCGCTGATATTCTTGAGAAGACGATTGGTGAAGATGAAAAAGAAAATAAAGAAACAGAATCATTTTTTTCTAATCCCTCTTTTACAAGGCTTGTAACTGACCCAGTAGGAGTAGCAAAAGATTACGGTCAAGCTTTTCTTGATGACACGTTAGAAACAGCTGCTCTAACAGCAGGTGGGATAGGAACTGGTCTGGCGTTGTTGACTCCTGCTGGTAGAGTTGGAAAAAAAATAACTCCTTTTGTTAAAAAGTCTCTTGAAAAAATAGGTGTTCCAGGTCAATTGATGCTTGGTGGGGCTGGTCTTTACGGATACGACGCTTTAAAAGACTCTTCATCAGATGATTTTTTTGAAGCTGCTGAAGCAAAAGAAGAAAAAAAACGTCAGGAGGAAGAAAAGAAAACACAGGAGGCTGCAGCTGATAAGGGTTCAGAAAAAGCTGAAATACCCAGTTATCTTTCAGCCTATAATGATTCTATAAAACTTCTTCAACAGAGACAAAAAGATATTGCAGGACGTAGAGAAGAGGGCAAGGCAGCAATTGATGAAGCATTTAATCTTCAGCTTATATCTTTGGGAACACTAATAGCTACAACACCAAAAGACAAACTGTATGAAAAACTTCCTAAAGAAATTACAAAGTTTACCAAGAAAAAAGACCTTGTTGAATTGCAAGATAAATATGACAAACAAGAGCTAACAAACCTTCTGGCACAGGCTTCTATAGGCGAGTCACTGTCTAAGATAATATCTGAAGTTGGTGGGTCAGGGCTTCCCACTAATTTTAGCAGTGAAATTACACGGACGATAAACGCACTTTATCCATATGCTAGTGATGAGGTTAAGAAAAATATGTTCCAGAAAGCTTTAACTGCTGGTCAAAATTTGAATAAAAAAGAAGGAAATAATTCTGGAATTAGAACACAGGCTATTTTAAACGCAATCTCTAAAGTTGACCCAAAAAAGCGTGAAACCGTAGATGCTCTTGGTGGAGCAAAGGAGTTAAGGTAAAAATAGATGTCGTTAAGCGCATATTCAAGAGATTTTCAAAATTCTTTAAGAGAATTTAGGGAGAGAGGTATTACAAACCTGTCTTCTCCTGAAGGTCAAGAAGTATTAAATAAGATAGGCGTAACACGTGATGAGTTCTTAAGTGCCAGAGATAGATATGTCGAAGCAGCCGAAAGAGGTGAGACAGACTTTCGGGGCTTGGAAGAGTTAGGGGATATTGGTGCGCCGTTGAGAGTATTGGGACGTGCCGTTGGAGATGCAGCATCAGGGATTATTGAAAGCAGCGCAAAAATATTAGAAGAAGTAGGAGGAGAAGACATTGTTAATTCTATATCCTCTGCTGCAGATAGTTTTGGTGAATCAGTTCCTGAATCTGTAAAGCTCTTCGCAGATGAAGTCTTTGACCCGTATCATGGTGAGGGATTGTTAGGAACTGTTGAAGATTTTTCAGGAACAATTGGTTCTTACCTAATTCCTGGAAAGGCTATCATTAAGGGTACAAATCTAGCCTTAAGAACAGGACGAGCAACTCCAGGTGTACGTGCCGTGGTTGATGATGGTCTTGACCAAGTTGAAAATAATAAGAGAATAAAGGGTTTCTTTGATATGGGGGCAAAGGGTGCTGCCTATTCTGCTGGTGCTGCCTTGATTGAAGAACCTGAAGACAATCTTGTAAATATATTACTTGAACAATTTCCTGAAGCAGAAGAGTATTTAGGTAGAATAGCAGTAGACCCTAATGATTCAGAGGCAGAGCAACTGTTAAAAGCATTCATAGCTAATGCTGGCTTTGGTGCAGCACTGGCTCCTATTACGGCTGGTGCTATTTATAGTGCAAAGTTTGGACTAGATGGAGCAGGAAAGGTTATTAGTAAACTACCGCCTATACCAGAATTTTCAGTTAATGTTCCTGTTTTAGGTGAAGTTACAAAAGATTTCTTTAAGATTAACTTTTCTTCCTTAAGAGGACTAAGTAGAGAAAGTCGTGATGCTCTCGTAGCAAGAGAAAACGCAGGTGTTGCAGGGGTTGCAAAAGCATTACCGCTGTCTCAACAACTTGATAAGGTTTTGGCTGATGAGTATGCCGAAGGTATCATTACTATTAATAAGAAAAATTACGATATTAGAGAAGCTGCGTATAATGCTCTTACTGGTAAGGAAATATTTAATATAAATAATTTTAAGGAAGGCACTAAAGAAGTTCTTCAGAGAATGCGGAACAATATAGATGCTGAAACTAAAAGATCATTTGCTGTAAACCCTGATGGTGTAGAAGAATTTATATTTGCCAAAGATGTATCCAGACCTGTTGCAGGAATACGTGGGGAGACTGCTGTAAAATTTAATGAAAATCTAGATGCCTATGTAACACAATCATACAAGTTTTTTGATAATCCTAAATTTAGAAAACAAAGACAGAAAGAATTGCAGAAGTATGTCAATGAAGGTGTTGACACATCTGAAGGAAAAGTTTTTGAAAGAGCCGTTAGATCTCTTCTAAAAGAGGGAGAAATGACAGATTCAGGAGAGGCACGTAAATTATTACAGGAGCTTCTTGATGCTAATCCTACTGGAGATGTGACAAAAGATTTGCTAACTATGGCTAACAAGTTTTCTACAGTTAAGGTTGGTGGAGAAAAGAAACTTAAGAGTCAGTCATTTAAAGATTTATTAGGAGAGGTAAAAGACCCTTCTAAAAGTTATCAGATAACTATGGGCAAGCTTGCAGAACTAAATGCAGAAAAAGAACTTATGAACACCATTGCTCAAGATGTAATAAACAGTGGTGCAAAAGTTTTTCCTACAGCACCAGGAATAGGAGACAACATAGGTAAGGCAAAAGATTTGGGGGAGATAGCAACTCAAAGAGCAAGGCTGGTATTTGGTCTTGATGACGAAGCAGCTAGAGAATTTGCAACGCCGCTGCAAAATGTTTTCTATGACCAGGCATACTATACTGCTTTGAAAGACGGTTTAAATTCTGTACGTCCTGATAGCGGTGTAATGAAAGCCTTTGTTGCTATGAAGGGTTTAAGTCAGACTGCTGCTACAGCCTTAAGTATTCCCACCCATGGTGTTAACATGATGGGCAATGAGATTATGCTTATTGCTAATGGTATGTTTGGTGGTAAAGAATTAGGTAAATCTATAAAGTTTGCAACTCAAAAAGTTCTAGAAAAACCATCAAAAGAAATGCAAGAAAGATATGGTAGATATATAGAACTGGGTGTAGCTAGTAGTGGTCTAACATCAGGTGTAATTAGAAAAAACTTACAGGCATTAGATGTTACAGCACAAAAAAATCCAGAAAAAGTATTTACTGGTTTAAATGATTTTAAAAAGGCTCCTGCTGTAACAACATTAAAAGGAGTAAGAAAATTATTATTTGACAAACCTCTAGAATCTTATCAATTAGAAGACGATGTATTTAAGATTGCACATTTTGAGAACACACTTACAGACTTAAAAAAATCTCAACAGTTAACAAAAAAATTTAACAACCTTGGAAAAGAAAGAAATCTTTCAGGCAAAGATTTAGAAAGTTTTGTTGAAAAACAGTTTGAAGAAGCAGCCGCCAAAAGAACTCGTGACTTAATGCCTAATTACAATCTTACTCCAAGGTTTGTACAAAACATTAGGTCAGCACCCATTGGTGATTTTGCTGCGTTTCCTGCAGAAATGATGCGAATTACAATGAACTTGGCTAAATATACGATAGATGATATAACCTCTTCTGATCCAGCCTTACAAGCAATGGGATTTAAAAGACTAGGTGGCTCAACAGCTGTTGCTGTGGCAGGGCCAGCATTGTCTGCCTATAGTCGTGAAATGCACGGCATAACAAAAGAACAGGCAGAGGCGGCTGAGTTTGCTGTCCCTGACTGGGAGTATAAAACAAATAAAATATGGACTTCTCCTTTTGGAATAGATGAAGAGACAGGGCATTATGGTGCTGGATATTTTAATCAGGGAAGACTAGACCCTTTTGAATATGTTAGAAATGGATTTAGATTACTTCATTCTGGACTGGCATTAAATAATCTGGATGCTGTTGAGAATAATAAATTATTGTTTGGTTCTCTAGACCAGCTTGCTGGCCCTTTCCTAACCCCATCAATGATTACAGAGGCAGGTATTCAGGTTCTTTCAGGTAAGACTAGATATGGTGACGAAACAGATAGTCTGGTAGGAACTTTAGCAAATAGACTAGAGCCATTAGTAGGACTAGAGAAGGGTGTATTTGTTCCAGGAACTGTAAAGCTGCTGCAGAGACGAATTAATTATAATGACTCTGTTAATGCAAGGGGTGAGGGCAATGCACTGAAAGACAGAAGCGGTGCTGTATATGAACCAGGTGAAACTGACCTTGGAGCATGGCTAGGTCTGAAGCGTCAGTTTCTAGATGTAACTGCTAATACTCCTTTTATGTATCAAGACTCTTTTAATAAAATTAATAGGGCAGGTGCGCCCCTCAATGTACTATTATCGACAGAGGCAGGTCTTGGGCCAGAGGATAGACAAGAAATTATTGACAAGATGGTAGAGGCGCAGAGAGTAAAAGCGGAGGGTCTTAAGGAAGTAAGGGCATTAACAAAAAAGATGAGGGCTTTGTACGGGGATGACTTTAATAGAGAGTTTTACAGAGGATTAAATTTTAAAAGAGATCAGTCTGCTCAAAACTTAGCCTCTTTGTCACAGGCTATGAATAATACATTTGCCCCTTACATGCCGAAAAGAACTAAGTCTCAGTTTGTATTAGATCAATACAGACCTGATGAAGATTTATTTAGAATTTATCAAGAATATGCAGGAGCAAGATTAGAATGAACTACGATAAGGAAAGGCTGGTAGACCAGTTAATTAAACATGAAGGAATGGAACTTAAAGTATACAAAGATAGTCTTGGTATTGAAACAATTGGTATTGGGCGCAACCTCGTGGACAGAGGAGTTACTGAAGAAGAAGCTCGTTATCTGTGCAACAACGATATTGAAATTGTTGAGCGAGAGCTTGTTCAAAGTTTTCCTATTGTTAGCAGCCTTAACGATACTCGCATTAGGGTTCTTCTTGACATGGCTTTCAATGTCGGCCTTCCTCGTTTACGAGGGTTTAAAAGAATGTGGGCAGCTTTGGAAAACAACGATTACGGAGAGGCTGCAAAAGAAATGCTAGACAGCAAGTGGGCTAGACAAGTTAAGACAAGAGCCTACACGCTTGCCCGTATGATGGAATCAGGAGAAGAGTAATGATACAATTTCTAACACCAATTGCTAATCTAGCTGGTCAGTGGATGGCTAACCGTGCAGAAAAGGCTAAAGCAAAGCAAGCACTAGAGGTTGCCAAGATTGAGGCTAAAACAAAGAAGGTACAGTCTGATGCAAGTTGGGAAGAGACAGCTATGTCTGCCTCTGCAGACTCGTGGAAAGACGAGGCATGGACTTTAACCTTTATCTTTTTGATATTTGCTTGTTTCGTTCCTGCACTACAGCCCTATATTGAGGATGGCTTTCGCTTCCTACGTGAAGACTGTCCTGAATGGCTATCTTGGGGTATCCTTGCCAGCATAGCTGCCAGCTTTGGCTTGAAGTCAATCGGAAAACTTAAGGGCTGAATCAAGCATCTCTTCGAGCATGTCGTCAAAGGTGTATTTAGGCTCCCAGCCTAGTACATCTTTAGCCTTTGTTGCATCTCCACACAGAAGGTCAACCTCTGCTGGTCTATAGTATTTAGGATCAACACGAATAACAACATCACCGTATTTGTCAACACCTACTTCATCCAGACCGTCGCCGTCCCAAGTAATTTTATTATCAAAATAATCAAAACACTTCTCTATCATTTGTCGTATAGAGTGTAGCTTACCTGTAGCTAGTACATAGTCATCAGGCTTGGGCTGTTGTACCATTAGATACATGCCTTCGACATAGTCTTTTGCATGTCCCCAATCACGTTTAGCGTCAAGATTTCCTACACTGATGTAGTTGGTCGTGGCGTTTTGTATATCTACAACACCCTTCACAACCTTCTGTGTAACAAAGTCTCTGCCACGATAGGGAGATTCGTGATTAAATAAAATACCATTTGAAGCATGTATATTATATGCTTCACGATAATTGACTACCATCCAATAGGCAAACTGTTTGGAGACACCATAGGGAGAACGTGGATAGAAGGGTGTTGTCTCTTTTTGTGGTGTTTCCTGTACCTTCCCATATAGCTCCGATGTAGAGGCTTGATAAAATTTGGTATGTTCTTCCATACCTAGTGTACGAATGCACTCCAGGAGCCTTAAAACACCCATAGCGTCCACGTCAGCCGTGTATTCTGGTACATCAAAAGACACACGTACATGAGACTGTGCTGCTAGATTATATACTTCATTAAATATGTGTGTATCAAAGAGTTTGATAAGACTGCCTGTATCGGTAAGATCACCGTGGTGTAGATGTAGATTATCGTGATTGATAATATTCTTTATACGTGTCATACCGTCGTGAGATGTTCGGCGGTACAAGGCATGCACCTGATAGCCTTTATTAAGAAGTAGTTCTGCTAAATAACCACCATCTTGTCCAGTAATACCAGTTACAAAAGCAGTTTTATTTTTATCTTCCATAGTATAGTGACCTAACATTTTTATTAATGATTTTGGGGCAGCGATCATCATAGTAAATCTGATGTGTTTTCTTTGTTCTTTTTTTATCCTGACACTCGTAGGTACATCTACGAACAAGAGTTGCAGGACGACCGTTCATATATGACATTGTTACCCCCTGTAGCGAGAGATAACAGAGTGTACTAGCTACCGTCATTATCATCTTCAAAATCCTCTGGAAATGTTTCAATTAAAATAGAATATATTTTTTCTTTACCAATAATTTTAATACAATTTTTTATTTCGTTTTCGAGAGTATCTAAGTCATCTGGTATATTGTCTTCTTGATTGTTACCTCTGACACGAGACAGAAGTTCTAGAGCTTTTAGTGCCGTCTGTCCATGACCATTTGACTTCGCAGCCTCGTATTGTTTTTCTAATTCAGATATAACATCTACATCTGTTGTTATTTCGCTACCTAATTCTTCTATTCTTTCTTGTATCTCTGGTCGTTTAAGAAGTTCGTGACCTTGGTTGTATGCAGATCTTTCGCTATATCCTGCAGCAACAGCAGACTTTGTAGCGTTCCTACTGATGTAGTAGTTCTGTGCAAATGTTTCCCACTTTTCTTTTTCAAGAACGCCCATCTAGAAACTCCTGAAAAGAGGCAAGACTTTCGTTATAGTAAGACTGCTTGAAGACTTGAGACGCAAGAGTATTATCACCATAAAACTTAATGTTGAGTCCAATATCTTTCTTTTCAAAAAGCTTTTCTAAATCTTGTGCCAAGGCTAGTAGTTCACCTGTTGTCCAGAATTTAATACCACCCGTTTCAACGTGGATGTATTTAGGATTGCCCATGCCATCTAGTTCTTCTTTGCCTTTCTTTGCAACCTTTTCAGGAACAGAGCAGTCAAAACCAAAGAGATGTACATTCCTATAACCAATGGTATCTAGAAGACCCAGTGTGCGTGTGGCAGAACATGTGCCGCCAGAGATTAATACCTCACCCTTCTTGATACCAAGCTTTTCATTGATCTTAACACTGTCAGTAACCGACATGTCACGGACTGCATCAGTAAAGGCGTGGAACCCTAGAACATTATCTGTGCGTTCAAGAATATAATCTGTAACAGACAAGTCTGTCATGCTGGCAATAAAAAACAATGTACTAGGATCAATTGTTTTAAACAAGTCCTTACGTATAAATCCGTGTGTGCTTTCCCCCTCTAGTGGGCGAGGGTCTAGAATGACACATCCAAATGGTTTAATACCATTCTTTAGTAGACGAGGATAGGAATGTTTTACACAGAACACTTTGGCATTGTGTTTTTTTATTAAGCGTTTTACTTCAATAAAGTTTACATTACCGCCTGACACAATAATTACATGTTCATCTGTAGCCTTGTAGTTTTTAACCCAGTCAAAGTCTTTAATCTTTTTAATATTTTCTTTAATGTTATTCTGAATATCATCAGAAGGCATAGAGTCTTTTGGTTTAACAACAATAGGAACACGCAGTAAATTACTGGGAATATCTTTTTCTTTTTTGTCTACCACAACAGCCAGATGTACAGTAGAATCAAAAGCAGTTCTATCTTCTGATGGAATAATTGCTTTCTTTTTTCCTTCGATGTTTGTAAAGACACTAATAATACCTTGATGGTCTTCTTCTTCTACAGGCTTACCGTCTCTTGTATAGAAGTCGTCAAAGACTACAACAGGAACATTAGAAAGATAATTATAATCATTAGCAACAGTTTCATAAGAGTGACCGCCATCAATATATGCAAAGTCTACATCATCAAGTCGGGACTTTTTCAGTGTGTCCTTTGTGTTGCCCTTGTTCAGCATCCAGCTAAACTCTTTGCCTTTCTCTGTCATCTTGTCAGAGAACTGGCGCAGCCTTTCATTGACTGCTTCTTCAAGGTTGTGCTGTTTAATATTTAGTTCTTCTTTGTCTGTCTCTTCTGTTGCTTCTTCAAACAAATCAAAACCACGATAGTGTACCTTGTCTACATTTTCAAATGCAGCAAGAGCCATCTCAATGGCACGACCACCATTCCATGTTCCTGTTTCTACAATGGTAAATGTGTCTCTACCTTCTGAATAGTATCGAACCAGGTCAGCAAGCTTCTTGTATCGTTGCGGCCCCGTAACGTCAGGAGAGGTGGTATTATATTTTAGATTACCTTTATTGTGGGTAAAGTATTCATCCAGTATACATTGTTCAAAGACCGCCAGCCCACGTACACCCTCTGACAGATTACATACTCTTGCACCATGTGCCTCGTATATTTTTAGTAAACGAGTAAATACAAAAGAGTCTGTCCACTCACGATATCCAAAGATTTCGTTTGTGTCGTATGCTCCACGAATGTCTACAATAAGTGAGGCAGCATTATGCATACTCATGTTCCAGCCAACAAAGCCTGTTTCACTGTAGTCAATATCAATCCTGCCTAAATGAACAATGTCTGCATTTGAAGGCAAGAGTTTAGCAGCATCTTCTGCTTTAAACATTTTCTTTGTAATTGTATCAGCATCTAACCAGACAAGCCAGCCCTTGTATTCATCTTCAATAAGCTGAAAGGCGAGATCAGAATAGGCATATACTTTATGGCAGAAGCGTACTGCATCAAACCTATAGTTATAGGGTGCTTCAGCAAAGCGACCATTCTTATCTGAATTACGTTTAATAAAAGAAGAACGTGCATCAATGTTTTCTATTTCACGATACTCAATCTGTGGCGACTGAACCAGGCCGCTTGTATCTTTGTACCCCTCAAGATAAACAACCAATCGGAAGTCGTCTGGCTTCCACTTTTCAGCCACAGACTCCAGCATTTTCTTTGCATAAACATCGTAGTCTTCTTTTCGGAAGCTAGTTACAAAAGTATATTCCATTACAAACTCTCTAGTATAAGTTGTGTTTCTATTTCTTGTTCTGTTTTTTTCCACTCTTCTGCATAGGCTTCATCAATAGGACGATCTGGCTTCCAGTTTGGGAACCACGGCCCACCTGTAGTAAAGTGTGCATTCTTTGCTTCTATATTAGGATCAGAGTGTCCATCCAACCAATTCCATTCTTGATGGATAGAACCAATCTCATCGTCCATAAGCCATCCAAAAGAGTGCAGCCATGAGCCTGATTGCAAGTTAACTGCATCTACAGTAAGCTGAAGATTACTTGGGTGGCTACAATTAAATAACATAAAGCTAGACCAGTTCTTTCTGTGATAACGTGTCTGTGCTACACCGTCCAGCTTTGTTCCTTCAGGTGGGGAATACTTGTGTTTGACACAGTATGCTGCATAGTTGTTGTCATTATATACTTTAAAGATTCCGTCAATGTCTGCACGTACCAGCATGTCGGAATCCATAAACAACGCCCACCCCTGATATTGATTTAGAGCAGGAACAAGGAACCTAGTAAATGTAAAGTCAGTGCTAAAAGGTTTGCCATCGAACTGATCGTATCGTTGCTTTGGATCATGGGGAAATACACGATAGCTACGACGGTACAAACCAATGCGGCGTAGAGTAGGCTCCATAAGAGGAATAATATTATATTTATCATTATACTTTTTAATAGAGTGCGCCAGAACTTCGTAAGCTCTGTGATCTTTTAAGTCATATCCAACATAAATAACTGGTTTAATCTTGTGCATCTGATTGTTTCCAAAAATATTCGTCAGTATCTCCCAGCCTGTAGGTATAGCCGTTCTCAACCTGATAATATTCTGTTGACACCTTGAAGTCTGGTTGTTTAGGAGTTGGTGGTGTTAGAGAATTATCATATACACGCATACGATTGTTGGGATAAAGACAGTACTGCCCATTATCTAGTTCAAGTAGATTAAATGATTTATGTTCTTCTGGAACCTCTGAAGTGCTGTAGTCAATCTCGTCTGTAGAGACGTGATAATTATCTAGCGTACAAATGTATGTACCATGTATGGTTTCTTCACTCCTAGTAAAAACTTCAAAGTCCATACTTCCAATAAACTGTTTATAAATAGAAGTAACACCATAGTCCATACAATTCCAGAACTGTAGGTCAGACAAAGCTAGATCTGGATAGGGTGTTTTAGGTTCTGATACAAAGGCAGAAATGGGCAGCTTATCATACAGCGCACCATATTCAGGAAGGTATGTTTCAAAATAAAAGGCACGACCAGGAATTGATTTAGCTGTTACCCAATGCCCCTCAACAAATTCTCCATGTCCTTTTTCTAAATCATATAGGTATTCTTTTCTAACGTATACCTTTTGGTTGTGCATATTACAAAGTAAATGTGACATATCTTCTCCTATAATTGACGGTGGGAAGGGAGAGAGGAACCATGTGAGAGAGCAGGTACTTCCCACCGTCAATACAATTATACAAAATTATATTTATAAAGTCAAGAAGTATTTTTAAAAGTATTGTTCTATAGTCTGAATTTTTTCGTGTGCCGCAGCAATCTTTTCTATTTGACTTTCGATAGCTTCTGCAATATCTGGGTGTTCGCCAATACCTGCAGGGTTATTCATGTAGACATCTATGTTTGCCTTTGCCATAGCGATTTCACCTTCTAGTTTCTTAATAATTGCTTCTAACATTAGTTGTCTCCTATGTCTACTATTTCACAAGCACCTGAAGAACAAGCCATTGTCTGCATGCCTACGGTGTTGTCTTCTTTTTCGTAATCAGAAAGCTTACTCCAGTCAATAGACTCTGGCATATTTTCTAAAGCCTTTCTGTAGGTTTCTTCGTCACAGTCTTGATAGGGAGCCTGTGCATAGGTGTGGTCACTATGCGGCAGGAACGACACACCAGAACAGATGTCAAAGTTTGCGTACACCCATGCACCCACCTTCATCCACTCATCGTCACGAACCGTGATGGTTACAGAAGGTTTGTGTTCACACCAGTGTAGTGCATACTTCTCCCATTTATATAGTTGTTGTAATGCAGACATGTCATTTCTAGTTATTGCTCCGACAGGAGAAGCCATTGGAAAACTAAACACTGTTGTGCTGTCTGGTTTCATTACACAAGGCTCTGAAGGAATACCTGCGTCCTTCATAAACTGTGTCAACGGGTCTTTGTTATCACCTCGTACAGTCCTAATATAGTACGCACTATGACGAGCATGAATGCCAGAGGCACTATCAACAAGCTGCGATACAGTACCCGAAGGCTTGACACATGTGATGGACGCAGATGGACTAATTCCAAGTTGCTGTGCAAAATCGTCGTTTGTCTGTATAGCTGTGTTACGCAGCTTCGTAAGAAATTCTTCTG